>Ga0115006_10003457_pt1 | contig 10729 bp, 7 predicted proteins | sample ArcOceMetagenome_3_FD_88943 | JGI IMG/M metagenome (GOLD analysis project Ga0115006, IMG submission 88943) | Marine eukaryotic phytoplankton communities from Arctic Ocean - Arctic Ocean- Svalbard ARC20M Metagenome | ecosystem: Environmental > Aquatic > Marine > Oceanic | place: Arctic Ocean...
CCGCCGCCGCTGCCCCCACCCCGGCCCCAACCGCTGCCGCCCACTCCGCCTTCCGCGCGCCCAACGTCTCACCCGCCGCCGCCGCCGCCGCCGCCCTCGCCGCCGCCGCCCTCATTCCCACCAGCTGCACCCCTAGGCCAACCGGGATATCCACCACCACCCTCGCCACCACCAAAACCACCGCCGCCCTTCCCACCGTCGAGCCCGCCCTCGCCACCGCCTCCACCGCCCCTACAGTTTATCTTGCCAACCACACTTGACTACGGAGACTTGGAAGACGAGGAGACCATCGCGTCGGCCGAGAAGTCGGTGGCGGACCTTACGTTGGCCATGGAGATAGTGGAGGAATTCACGGGCCTAACGCCCAAAACCGGCGCAAATGCCAGCATATCGGTCGCGTTCCGGGGGCTGGGCGCAGACGTCATCGCCGCAGTCGCTCGCGGAGGGGCTCCTCTACCATCGCCCTCGCCGGGGCCGGCTGACGAGGCGCCCGGACTCGACGCGGGCACTCCCACGTCTGGCGACGCGCCACCCACCGCGCCCTCGCCGCCCACTCTGCCAAGCGCGGGCGAGAGGCGGGAGCTGGGTCTGGTGGTGCGGCGCATGCCCGCCGCTCAGACGCGCCATGCCGGCCGTGGCCTCGCCGAGGAGTCGTCCTGCGAGGATCTGGAGATCAAAATCGACATGGCAAACTACAGCCTGTTCGACCTGTCCACGGCGTACGAGGAGGCGATGGCCGCCATCAACGCGGCTGCCGACATCATCGCGGCGACCATCACCACCTCCACCTGCGCGCCGGAGGTGGCTAGCTTCAACATGGACCTGTGGCTCGACAAGAGCTACCGCCTCGACGAGGTCACTGTCATGAGGGTCACTGAAGGCAACACGAACCGGATCAGGCTGACCTCCTTCCCAGACCCGCCGCAGCCACCGGCCGCCCCCAGGCCGTCCCCACCCCCACCAATGCCGCCGCCGCCGTCGCCCCCGCCCGGCTTCCCGCTTCCAGCGGCGCTTGCAGCGGCGATGGCAGACCTCGACAACATGCTCGCCAAAGACGACAGCGGCAATGAGACTGACGCGGGCGATGCGCTGGGCGCAGCATCAGCGGCAGCTGCGGCGCTGACAGACATGTTCAACAACCTGGGCGAGGGTGTGCCACTGAGCGACGCCTTGCTCGGCTCGGTGTCGAGCTTGGCCGACTCCCTTGGCGGAGCGGCGACTACCACCGAGAGCGAAGATGGCGAAGCCGCGCCACAGTCGGCCGAGGACGCCGAGGCCGCGGCCAACGCGATGAAGGACCTGCTCGCCTCGGTGGCCAATGCCATCGCCGCAAACTCCGTGCCGGGTGAGCCTGCGAAGCAGATCAAGGGCGGCGCTTTCGCCATGTCGGTGGCCAACCAAATCATGCCCGACCTGAGCGCGTGCGAAGCGGACGATTCGTGCCCCGAGCCGGAGCTGGACGAGAGCAACCCTGGGGCCGCTCTCGGCACTGGTAAGGTCAACCTGACCAAGATGACCGCTCGCAACGCCTCGGCCGCTCCCGCCCTGATCGTCTCCACCAAGATGAAGGGCATCGAGGGTGCCGCCTCCGCAGTGATGGCGGTCACCAACGTCCCTGGCAACCCAGGCAAGGGCGCGGTACGTCCGGAGGCGCCTGCGCCCGCGCCCCCAGCTCCGGCCGGCAGCCCGCCGCCAGCGCCACCGCCGGCCTTCTCGAGCGGGTCCGCTGCGACAAAGCTAGGGGTGAGCGTCAAGGACGAGAGGCGGCGCAAGCTGCGACAGGTTCATCGGGTGCTGGGCGAAATGGACCCCAACGGCCCCAAGTGCGCCACCGCCTACGTAGCCTCGGCCAATGCCAAGACGGACACGAGCTGCGTGCCGGCCTACCTCGAGAGTACGGCATGCGAGGTGGTGCTTAACGAAACCTTCGTCAACTTCACCGAGCAAGGGACGATTCAGAAGACGACCTGCGCCAAGGTCAAGGGGCCCGAGTCGTACTACGCTCCGTTTTGCGCGTCCGAAAGCGCGCTGCTGCTGGTGATGGAGGAGATCTGGGAGAACCAGACCGTGCTCTGCCAGAACATCTCCGCGCCGTGCAGTGGCCCCGCGCGGGGAACGTGCAACATCACCGCCGACCTATGCATGTGCAACCCCGAGTGGATTGGGCTGCAGTGCGAGAACCAGCCGCAAGCCGTCATCGGCGGCCCCAACGGTCTCTCCAAGGATGGCGCCGAGCTGCAGGGCTTGAACCCAGACACGGGCGCCGCGCTCATCCAGGGCGGTGGGCCGGCAGACTTCTCCATCATGACGGAGACCGTGGAGCCGCCGCCCATGGAGACCTCGGGCGAGATGAGCTTCAACCTGCCCAAGCCGATGACGCTGGAGGAGCTCATCGCCACGCTGCAGGACATGGGCGCCAACGAGTACATCATCCCCTTCAGCTGGTTCTTCTTCATGATCGTCGTCTTCAAGCTGTGCTTCGCCTACGACGACAGCAAGGCCTACGTTCAGTTCTTCCCCGCGTGGCACGAGTGGCTCACGGGCGGCAGGAGCAACTCTATCATGTGGAAGATCATCGGCGCGCAGTTCGTCATCGTGCTGTGCACCGACCACATCGCCATGATCTTCTTCATCCTTCCCACCCTGCCCTTCCAGCGCTCGATGCGCTGGATGACGCTGCTGGTCATCCTCCACGCCAAGCTCGCCATCCTCGCCCTCCTCTACGGGCCGGAGCCTCCGCCCGAGGCACCTCCGTGCATCGCCCCCACCAAGGCGATTGGGCTGCCCCTCCCGTGCGCCGTCTTCGCCCAGATCATCGACATCGTCGCAGGCGTCTTCTTCCAGCAGCTCAGCCTGCAGGTCTTCATGCAGGCCCTGATCAAGAACAGCGACCTGAGCGCCGTGCAGGCGCAGGTGGAGAAGCAGGCGAAGAAGCAGCGGCAGAAGACGCGCTGGATCCTCGCCTTCCGCCAGACGGTGCCGCGCTCCAAGGTGCGGGCGGCCCAGGCCATGGCCAACTGGAGCGGCGACGATGTGCTCCTTCTGCAGAACAAGAACGCGCCGCAGTTCTACGACCCGCACACACTGCTGCGCAAGGTTGAGGAGTTCCGCCACCCCACCCGCGGCGACTTTGTGATGAAGATCAAGGTCGGCAAGCGCGGCGGGCTTGGCGGGCGCAGCATGGACTATAGCACGAGCGTGTGGCGGCAGACGAGCGGCATCAATACGGACACCATCGAGGGCTTCGAGCCGATCAAGGTGGACCGCGCGCACTCGGAGGGGCTGAGGGGCCTGCGGCAGGGCGCCGCCGCCACCTGGGATGACGCTGCCGAGGGCGTGCAGGTGGAGCTGCCCACCGACGGCGCGGCGCCCATCCTCACGGGAGGGGCCGGGCACGACCGGACCCCCATCTTCCAGCTCGGCTGCCCCGAGCTCAACCGCTTCGGTGGCATCACCGGCTGGGACGCGTCCTTCTCGGGCACGGTGCACAAGGTGGAGCTCTGGGTGCAGAACCCGCACTACAAGCAGGGCGAGCGCTCGCTCCTCGACAAGGTGCGCGGCAAGAACAAGCCGATCAAGGAGGAGAAGTCGACGACCAGGGTCAAGACCGCGCCCAAGCCCAAGCCCAAGATCACCCTCGCGGCCAAGGGCGAGCTGGTCCTTTCGAAGGTCGCTAATATTCTCAACAAGGCGAGCGAGACGCCTGAGCACTTGTCGCGGCAGAAGCTCAAGACCTCCGCGAACATCAACAAGGTCGCCGGCGTGCCCGCCTGCGCCTTCATCCGGCAGGCCGACGGCGCCGTCGGCTTCTTTGTCGAGACGTGCGACGACCCGCGCAGCGCCGTCGTGCGCTCGAGGGTGGAGCCGGAGGAGGAGGCCGATGCCATCCGTGAGATCATGGCCAATAAGGAGCTACAGACCAAGCACGTGGCCAAGCGGCTCATGACCACGATGGATGCCATAGAGCTCAAGTTCAAGGAGACCGAGGCCGAGCTGAGGTCGTCCGCTTTGCGCGGTCAGGCGGAGCATCACCTCGCGGAGCTGCGCGTCCAGCGGGAATATGACATGAAGGACCTGGAGGCGCAGGTGCGGCACACACGCGCGCGCTCGTGCTCGCGCGCCGCACGCACACGCACACACGCAGAGGCACACGCACACACACACACCTACTGCGCTCGAACCGCGGCCGCCAGCGCTTAGGCCCTCACCCTCACCCTCACCCTCACCCTCATCCTCACCCTCACCCGCACCCTCACCCGCACCCGCACCCGCACCCGCACCCTCACCCTCACCCTCACCCTACCCCTAACCAGGCCAAGGCAACCCTTGCGATGATCGAGCGCGAGACGGAGAGCCACCTGGCGAAGCGCGTCGCTCACTCGGTGCCGGACTGGGTGGGCTCTCTCCTCCAGGAGTCGACCGCGTGGCAGATGCTCTACCCCGGCAGGGTGCCCAAGAAGCGCAAGTACATCATGGACGACGACGACGCCTTCGACCTGGGCGACGAGGACGAGTTCAAGAAGCCCGACAAGCCGTGCACCGCTCCGACAACGTGGCCCAAGTTTGTGCAGGTGGTCTGCCTCGCCAAGACCAAGAGCGGCCCCTCCTGCAGCTCGGAGCAGCTGGGCGAGTACAAGGCCACATACAGGCAGCCGAAGTCGGACCCGGCGGTGACGGTGGACAAGGTCATCCTCACGCCTATGGTCGTGCACCGCAACCTGGGCATCCACTACCAGCGGCGGCTGGTCGAGGGCTGGTCGCACGACGAGGTCATGAAGGAGATCAACCAGTACTGCGGCCTGCCCGTGGTGTGGCGTGGCTGCCTGCCCTTCACTGGCGGCTTCCACCCAGTCAAGCTGCTCAACGCCTGGAAGGTCAACTGGACGCTCTGGACACTTCTGCTGGCCTGGCTGGCCTGGTCCTACCTCTCGCTGCGGGAGGAGCTGCCGTGGGGCGGCATCATCGGCACGATGATGACGAGCATCGTGCTCGCGCCCGCCAGCAAGATCCAGAAGGGCTTGATCCTGGGCTTCGTGGTCTTCCTGATCCTCGAGGGGCCCAACATCTACCTGCGCTACACGAACCGCTTCAACCCCGACTTCAATAAGGATGAGAAGGCCGTCCCGCTGGCGACGCTGCAGAAGGAGGCGCACGAGGCCAAGCTCAAGAAGCAGGAGGAGGAGGACAAGGCCGCCGCCAGGGCCGAGGACGAGGAGGACGGCATCGTCCGGCCCCTCGCGCTCGAGGACAAGCCCGAGAAGCCGCCCCCCGTGCCCAGGGTGTCGGCGCGCAAGCTCGTCGCGGCGGCGCGGCCGGACAAGGCCTACGAGGCTATGCAGACTGGCGCCGCGCTGCGGGAGCTCGACAAGCGCAAGCACGGGGAGACGACGGCGGTCGCGAGGCGGCTCGTGCCCAAGCTCGAGGCGGAGACGCGCCGGCACGAGGACGAGCTCGAACAGCTCGAGAGCTGCCGCGCGTCGTGCTCGGACAGCCTGGCCATCGAGACGCTCGACGCGCAGAAGAGCAAGATGGAGCGCGAGTACGCCGTGCGCATGAAGGAGATCGAGGCCGACGCCCATCTCGCCCTCGCCAACGTCGAGCGCGCCCACGACCGCGCCATCGAGATCTGCACCACCAACTCGACCATCCTGGAGGCGCCGGGGCAGATGGTGCCGTACGCGGCGCCGCCGCCCGAGCCGGAGCCCGAGCGCGACGAGGCAGTGGAGACGGCCAAGCTGGCCGCGCACCAGCAGGCGGCCATGAAGATCGTGGCGCAGCACATGATCCAGCAGGTGGACAACGCGACCTCGACGCATGAGGTCGTCATGCAGGGGCTCAAGGCCCAGCTCGCGCCCCTCGGCCATGCCTCTATGCAGGACACGGCGAAGCGGCGCGCCATCGAGAAGGAGATCAAGCAGTCGGAGCACGCGCACAACGAGTGCCTCAAGACGCTCGAGGAGAAGGCCTCGGTGGCACTCTCGCACGTCGAGCAGCAGCACCAGCAGGCCGTCGCCAAGCTGCAGGCCGAGTTCCCCAAGAAGCTCGAGGAGCCGGCCCCTGGCAAGCGCGGCAACCGCGTCAACCCCACACACGGCGGCGGCGTCGCCAGCGCGGGCCACGGTCGCTACGACTACAACGAGGAGGAGCTGGCGGTGCAGGCTGAGACGGCGCGCGCGGCGGAGGCGCTGTACGAATGGTCGCAGCTCGAGGGCGAGAAGAAGGCGACCATGCGCATCACGGCGGAGCGTCTCATGGCGGAGATGCACGACAAGCAGGAGATGCACGACAAGGTCATGGCCGCGGCCAGGGAGCGCGTGGACAACGCGACCACCGACGTGGCCCGCGCGCTCTTCACGGACGACATCCGGCTGCACGAGGAATCCCACGCCAAGCAGCTGCAGAGCCTCGAGGAGCAGGCGTCGGCGGCCCTCGCCACCATCGATCGCGACTTCTCGAGCCGGGCCGCCGCCGCCAAGCGCTCCGCTGCGCCAAGGCCGACTGCCTTGCCGGCGGCCTCCACGCAGGCCTTCTACGGGAGCGCCAAGCGCATGACCGTGAGCAGCTCGCGCGAGCAGCTCATGAGCGTGGACAGTGATCCGAGACGGTCGAAGATGCCGCAGTCGGAGGCGCGCATGCAGGCCATCACCTGGCTCGAGACGAGCGAGCGCGACAGTGAGCGCTACAGCGAGCAGGACGACGGCCGCAAGGTGCGCGAGGCGCCCTCCTCCGCCTCCAAGGTCAAGGTGCAGTCCCGCCCCCCGGTGGTGCGTGTCGCGAACTCCGCCGCGGCCCAGCGTGCGAGGGGCGTGCGCCAGGCCTACGAGACGCTCGGCGTCGACCGCAACATCAAGGACTCGGCCTTGGACCGCGTCTACGCCGCGCTCCTCCACAGGGAAAACCCCGAGAACAACCCGGCCGACTGCGCGGGCTACTACGCCAACAAGACCAAGGAGATCCGCTCCGCTTACGCCTGCGTCCGCGCCAATCGCCGCCCCGGATCCCGCCCCCCTCAGATGGGGGCGTCGGGCATGGGGGTTTGATCTAGCACGGCCACGCGCGCCAGTGACGACAGCCGTTATTTAGTTTCTTATTCGCCTCGACGCCGTCGCTTTCGATCTGATGCTGCGCATGCTATTTAGTTAGGACAGAGAGGTGAGTGACCGAGTCCTGAGTTTGTGTTCTGTTGGGAGTGAGTCTGAGTGTGTCACTTGTCTCATCTGACATCTCTCAACCCATGAGAATTATACTTTGTGAGAGCCGCTCCCTGGGACGCAACCAGCGAGGGCCGGCGCCGCCTGACACGGTGGCGGGTGGGCGTTCGACTTCGCTTATGACGCTGCTCGGCACACACAGACTCTCTCGTTGTAACATGCCGGTGAAACCGCATCGCGCAAAACCGTGCAAATTGCACATGCACATGCACATGCACATATATGCACATGCACACATGTGCATGTGCATGCACACATGTGCATCTGCATGTCGACATGTCCATGTCACATGTGCATGCACATGCACATGCACATGTGCATGTCCAGATGTGCATGTCAACATGTCATGTGCATAATGTGCACATGCACATGACTCATGAGTTATTTAAATTTAGTGAAAGCCTGACAGGTTCATTCACAGCCTCAGAGGGACGCGTATCTTTATGAGAAGTCAGAAGAAATCTCGCAATCCCCCGCCCGCTCCTCACAAATCACACACGACACTAGCTGAATCAAGATTCCCCCAGCTGACGTGATGACGGGGAGTGACGCGTGTCCTCCCTGGTGCTCCCTCAGCAGTCTCCAGTCAGCCACTACTTTGTCTTGTCTTCCTTGAGCGCGACGACACGGTTGAAGACGGGCCGCTCGACGCTCGACGAGTCATCGACGCAAAAGTAGCCGGTTCGTTGGAACTGGAAGGTGGGCCGCGAGTGGCCGCTCGCCGGGCCGCACGCGGCGCGCAGTGCCGGCTCCATCAGGGCGCGCTCGACCACGAGGGAGTCTGGGTTGAGCAGCTTGAGCCACGCAGGCTCGGCCGCCTCCGCCGCCGCCTCCTCCTCGCCCTCCTCCTCCTCCTCCGCCTCCGCTCCCGCCCCCGCCCCCGCCGTCTTGGCCGTGCCCTCCACATCCTCCGGTGTGAAGAGCACGCTGTACATGCGCACCTCGGCCGGCACCGCCTCGCTCGCGTCCACCCAGTGCAGATGCCCCTTTGGCTTGTTGGCGCGTGCGAGGTCGACCGAGGCAGTGAGGCCCACCACGGCACCCGACGCGTCCTTCTCGACGCCCGTGCACGTGATGTTCACCCCCGCGCCCAGCAGGCCGACCTCCTTGCCCGGCGCGAGGCCGTAGTACTTTGGGTCGTCGGTCTCGCGGAAGTCGTCGGCCTCGATGTAGAGCGTGTGCCGCAGTACGAGACGGCGGCTGCCCAAGTCCTGCTTCGGATGGTTGGCCGCGTCGAGGAGCTTGCCCCCCTCGGGCATGCCCGTCAGCACGACCTGGGTTAGGGTTGGAGTTCGGGTTCGGGGTTCGGGGTTAGGGGTTAGGGCCAGGGTTAGGGGTTAGGGTTAGGGGTTAGGGTTAGGGCTAGGGCTAGGGCTGGACTTAGGGCTAGGGCTAGGGCTAGGGCTGGGGTTAGGGTTAGGGCTTGGGTTTGGGTTCGGGTTATAGCGTGAGCACAACCTTGAGCGGTCGCAGCACGACGAAGCGACGCGGCGCGGTGGCATCGAGCTCCTGCCGCGCGATCTGCTCGAGGAGCTCGATACGCGCGGTCATCTTGGAGCGAGTGACGCCGATGACCTCGCAGAACTTGTTGACCACTGCCGCACTGAAGCCGCGCCGCCGCAGCCCGTCGAGACTCACCTGGTCAGGGTTGGGGTTGGGGTTGGGGTTGAGGTTGGGGTCAGGGTCAGGGTTGGGGTCAGGGTTGGGGTAGGCGTGAGGCTTAGACTCACGAGGCGAGGGTCATCCCAGCCGTCGACGTGCCCGTGAAGCACGAGGTGCTTGAGCTTGCGCTTGGACATGACGCAGTGCGTGATGTTGAGGCGCGAGTACTCCCAGGTCGTCGGCTTGTAGAGCTTGAGCACGTCGAGCAGCCAGTAATACGGCCCGTCCACCGCCTGCCGCCCCTCAAACTCGAGCGTGCACAGCGAGTGGCTCACCTGGTTAGGGTGAGGGTGAGGGTCAGGGTCAGGGTCAGGGTCAGGGTCAGGGTCAGGGTTAGGGTTAGGGTTAGAGTTAGGGCTAGGTATAGGGGCAGGGTTAGGGTTAGGGGAAGGGTTGGTGTGCACAGCGAGTGACACACCTGCTCGAGCGAGTCGACGATGCAGTGGGTGTAGTCGTAGGTGGGGTAGATGCACCACTCGCTCCCCGTGCGAGGGTGGGCGTGGAAGAGGACACGGTAGGCGGCCGGGTCCCAGAGCGCCGAGTTGTCCGAGCGCAGGTCGCCGCGCATGCGCAGCACCGCCTCCCCCTCAGCATACCGACCCGCCTTCATCCGCTCGAAGAGCTTCCGGTTCTCCGCCTTTGGCCGATCGCGCCACGGGCTCATCGCCTCGGCGGGCAGCTCGCCCCCCTGCTTAGCGCCCGACCACGCGCGCAACGCCAGCCGGCTCGCCTTGATCTCCGGCCCTGTCTGGTGGCACACGTACGCACCGCCGGCGTCGATGAGCTCGAGGGCGAGCTCGTACCTATGAAATATGTATATATAGATAGAGAGGGAGGGAGAGAGAGAGAGAGAGAGAGACAGAGAGACAGAGAGACAGAGAGAGACAGAGAGAGAGAGGTGGGGCCGTGGGTGATGGGGGGTGGGGTGCGTGGAGTATGGGGCCATGGGTCATGGGGGGGAGGGCGTGGGTGGTGGTGGGGGCGCACAGTCGCGTGAAGTAGTCACTCGAGTAGGTGATCTTCAGCGGGCGGTGGCCGAGCCATGCCACATTGTCGAGGATGGAGTCGATGAACTCCTGCTTCTCCGCCGCGGGGTTGGTGTCGTCGAAGCGCAGGATGGTCTCGCCGCCGACGCCCGCCTCGTGGCCGAGCTTCGCCTGCCCGAAGTTGAAGTTCATCGCCTTGGCGTGCCCGATGTGCAGGTAGCCGTTGGGCTCGGGAGGGAAGCGCGTCCGGTACTTGCCACCAGTGGCTTGCAGGTGGGCCCGGAGCTGCTCGTCCGTGTTCAGCGCGTAGTTGTGCTCGGCACTCACGCCCTCCCGCAGCGGCTTCGCCTGCGCGTTCTCGCTCGGGTTGCGCAGCACCAGCCGGGGCTTGTGCGCCTCCTCCTCCTCCTTCTTCGCCGCCTCCTTCTTCGCCGCGTCCTCGGCGGACGCTGCCGGGTCAGCCGGCGCCTTGGGCTTCTTATCCTTGGCGACCACATCCACGGTTGAGGCCGCGCAGCGGGCCTGCGCCTGGGTGAAGAGCTCGATCGCCTTGGCAAAGTCCTTCTCAGCCATGGCGGCGTCGCCCTGCTCGATCAGCTTGACGCCCTCGGGGTCCGGCCGCTTCTTAGCCGCCTTCCCGGCATCCGTCTTGGCACTCTTCGCGGCCGCCTTCGACATGCTCCCCGCGCTTGCGTCCACGCGTGAACTAGACAGACAGACATCTTACCCGAAGGCAAACACGGACTAGCACATACGCTAGGCGGGTGAGACGCTGCTCAAACACATGGGCAACAACAACAACAACAACAACAGGGCTGCAAGAGGGAAAATGGGCCACCAGTCCATAGCTGGCTAGTGGGGCACCTCGTA
>Ga0115006_10003459_pt1 | contig 10729 bp, 9 predicted proteins | sample ArcOceMetagenome_3_FD_88943 | JGI IMG/M metagenome (GOLD analysis project Ga0115006, IMG submission 88943) | Marine eukaryotic phytoplankton communities from Arctic Ocean - Arctic Ocean- Svalbard ARC20M Metagenome | ecosystem: Environmental > Aquatic > Marine > Oceanic | place: Arctic Ocean...
CTTTCATGATCACAGCGTTGAGCTTTATCCTTTTAAACCCTGCTTTTTTTGCAGATCTAATACCATTCAAAACACCATTTAGATCACCCGTCCGAGTCAAGGCTTTAAAACGATCAGCTTTCAATGAGTCTAAGCTTATGTTAATACGGTCAACACCCGATTCTACAAGGCTCTCTGCATATTTTGGCAGTTGAGAACCATTGGTCGTTATAGTGAGCTCTTTGAGTGCTGTGGTTTGTTTTAAATCACCTAACTCTTTAAATAGCCAGTCTACATTTTTCCTTACTAATGGCTCGCCACCCGTCACCCTAACCTTTTCAACACCCAGTTCAGCGAAAGCCCCTACCAACGATACGATCTCTTCAAGACTCAATAGCTGCTGACGTGGCATGAACACCATTTCCTCATCCATGCAATAAACACAGCGAAAGTCGCAGCGATCTGTAATAGACATCCGTACGTAATTAACTCGCCTACCAAAACGGTCAATTAGTTGTGTTTGTGTTGCTACTTCAGTCATAGAGTCTCTATTTTAAATTAACAAACTAAAACGATAACACACCCTACCGCAAGTTTTTTGATACTTACCTTTGTCATAATTAAAAAAGCCTCACTAAATAATGAGGCTTTTTCAAACTAAATCGCACAATACTATGCGTTAGTCATTACCGGAAAAAGCACCCAGTAAGTGTAGTAGGCTAGTAAATAAATTGTAGATAGATACGTACAATGTAACTGTAGCCATAATGTAGTTCGTTTCACCGCCATGAATAATTTCACTTGTTTGGTACAAAATCAATCCTGACATAAGCAGAACAAACATTGCTGAAACAGCTAGAGCGAGCCCTGGCATTTCAAAAAAGAAAGCACCCAAGGCAGCTAAAAAGCCAACTAAGATACCTACCATTAAAAAGCCACCCATAAAGCTGAAGTCTTTCTCGCTTTTAATCGCATAAGCCGACAAGGCTAAAAATATAACACCAGTGCCTCCCAAAGCTTGCATCACTATTTGGCCACCATTTGGCATGCTTAGATAGTAATTAACCATTGGGCCTAAGGTAAGTCCCATAAAGCCTGTTAGAGCAAACACGGAAACTATGCCCCATACGCTATTACGTAATTTAGTGGTTAGAAATAATAATCCGAAATAACCAACTAGCGTAAGTAAACCTAAATGTGGAAAATTCATTGCCATCGACAATCCTGCAGTCAAAGCACTAAATGCTAAGGTCATTGCTAACAAGACGTAGGTATTACGTAATAGTTTGTTCGTTGCTAGGACTGAGCTCTTAGAACGTACTACTGTTGATTGTGCATCATAATTCATTGTTAATCCCCTATTTGAATATTTCTTTTTTGTTGTACATATTAATACAGACATGATCCTACCCTATAAGTTCAGAAGTGCAAGCCCTAGTAGGAAAAAAACAGCTTAGTTTCAACTTTACTATTGTTTTGTATCCACAATACTAGTATTATTTCGCGTCTTGGAGGGTTGACAGAGTGGTCGAATGTACTGGTCTTGAAAACCAGCGTAGGTTTATCCCTACCGTGGGTTCGAATCCCACACCCTCCTCCATTACACTATGTTAAAAATCTAAAATATTAAGATTTTGGTTTTAATACCTTTAGATTATATCCCACGTTCATGTTCGATCATCATCAAAAGATTGGAATGAGTATTGTTCTATTAAACGAAGATACAGGCTTGTGATGTATGCTCTACATCAACAAATATTACTAGACCCCCTCTCGAGTAAGTCATATTCCAAAAATTAGAGACCCCTTGAAGATTTCAGTCTCCGATACTTTATCCAGCCGGAATAATACTTCGCGTGTGTAAGTTAGACTTTTAAACTTGAAGTGAGCTGAAGTGGCAAAACCCTTCAGCTGAGCATCACATGCTCAATATCTATCGTATAAAATTAACAAGAGGACAAGCCAAGAAAGCTCCTCCCTTTTCAAAGAATCAATAGCTTTTAAGTTAAAGCTCCAGCAACCTTTGAAGTTATAAAACATATAGGCTAGACTGGCTTGATTCTAGTATTTATTTTGCATAAATATAAAAAACAAAGGCTTTTTATCTAGGAAATTAAACTGGGCTAATTTAGCCACCCGTAATTGTTAGCTGAGACAATAAGAGGCATTTTGAACAACATAGCAAAAGAATTAGATGCATGATTGGTTACATTAGGCTGTCGTTAGCTATAGCTGTTTTGCTGTCACATGTGGGGGTAACAGTCAATGGCCTCAATCCGGGTGTAATCTCAGTAGTTATTTTCTATATGCTGGCTGGAGGTGTTGTTGCCCACATCTACAATGACGTGTTGCCTGAAGGAAGAGATAAATTATTCCGCTTTTATAAAGACCGCTGCCTTAGGATTTTCCCTCTTTATTTTTATACTGTCTTTTTAACTCTCACTTTTTTACTTATTACCTCCTACGGTACTCCTAGCTACAGTCTATCAGCATTGTTGCACAACGCACTTATCATCCCGCTCAATTATTACATGGTTATTGAAAGTACAATTCTTACTCAGCCCTCTTGGAATTTAATACCTCCCGCATGGTCACTGGGAACCGAACTGCAAGCTTATATTTTATTACCGTTCGCGTTGAAATATAGAAGGTTTCGGATTACGATTGTGATGGTCAGTTTGCTCATCTACATGGCTGCAAACCTTTCTTACATTCACACTGACTATTTTGGTTATCGGTTGTTACCAGGCGTGTTATTTATATTTATACTTGGGGCTAGCCTCAGAGAATACAACAAGAATAAATCATACTGGTTTTCCATAGGTTCATTCGTTATAGCATCTATCACCTACTTGGGTATCATGTATCAGCAAGTGCTTCCACAAGCGTACGCCCAGGAAACATTAATAGGTCTCATAATTGGTATTCCTTTATTGACCGTTGCAAATGACATTAATATAAAAATTCCTTATAATAAACAAGTAGGTATATTGTCATACGGGATATTCCTAACACACTTTTTAGCAATTTGGTTCATTGACTACTGCGAGTTAATGATTCCCTCTGGTTTGACATATTACTTGGCTGTGTTTGCACTAGCAGTGTTAATTTCAAAGCCCGGCATAAGTTTAATAGAAAGACGAGTATCTAAAGCTCGAATGCAGGCAACCAAACAGGTAACATCTTAACGCTCGTTTAACCTCGAACAGGCATTATTGAGTATCAGTTCAATAAAAAAACGGTTCGCAGCTTATTTCTTTGCTATTTGCTATTTGCTATTTGCTATTTTCTATTTTCTATTTCTTCAACAAGGCGCTTAGCGTACTTGTATAAAGGCAGATTAAAATAATAAAAAAAGTATTCTTTATTCTTGATTTTATCTCTGGTATTTATTGATGCGGGAAGCACGAGTGAATCTTATAAACCACCGCGATGTTTCAACCACATAGTTATAGACACTATTATGAAAGCGATGACATATATCTTTACTGATAATTGATCCATACCCTACATTCTCATTATTAACCTGTTACGCTATTGCAATTTTAACAAGCTTTTTTCTAGTTACATAGTTTTCAATTGAATACCTAATGGCGGCTATAGATTTGATTATTTATTTGGAATAATTGTATGCCCGAACCCACAGTTATTAACAACGCAACATATCAGCCTTATGATCGATATGTCGACAGCCATGGTCTCCGAATTTTCTCATTAGATGGTGTCTCTGAGTCTTTCATAAAAAAAGTAGCTGTCACGTATGATGCCATGCATGCCTCAAATAGCCAGATCAACACTAAATTGAGGGCAACATTTAAAGCAGCTTTAGAAGATAACTATGTATTCCAGAAAATTGGGATAGGTAGTCCAGACTATTATGGAGGGGGCGATCAACTTGTACCTCACCCAGGCTATGTTAGAGGCGTTGACATTCAAAGAGGAAATTATCTTCACAACCACACGGATTTTATTTGGGAGGGAACTGAAAGAACAGCGGCATCCCAAACAAATGAAGTCATAGAACACCTGCTGCACACTATAACCACTGTCGGATTTAACATTCTATACCCCGAATGGCAATGGGCCGACTCCACATCGTCACTATACTTAGCAATGCAGCAAGCAATTGATGGCGGCTATTATAATATTTCATCTTATGCGGACCTTCTTTCTGAGCCAGAAGGGCACATGAAAACAGTAGTAACAGAATTTGCTTATTGGCTAGTTCTTGCGGAATGGGACTATGTGGACTTCGTGGGTAAGGCTATTAACAATGAAGAGTTTACTCTTAGGACCGCTTCTGATATTGCCAATCATCTTCCTTTAGGTCACCAGCTTTATTTAGATACTTTTGCTAAAGTTTTTTCAGTACCAGACAAAACATTAATTCAGTCTGTCTATTCAAGAGAGACTCCATATGACTTTTTATCACCTCTCAATACAGTTCTATCAACATCTGTAAGTGAAGATATTAATCTCGCCCTATCAACAGAAGAAGTTTCAAAACTATACGTTGCAATTTTTGGGCGTGCATCAGAAGGTGATGGTAATGCCTACTGGGCAGCAGGCCACAGCTCTACAGAAAGTGCAGCTAATGCAATGTTTCTTGCCAGCGCAGTAACAGAATACTTTAATGTGCCTGAATTCACTTCCACAGAAAATGTTAGGACAGTAATAGAAACAATTTATTTGAACTCTTTAGGTAAAACTAATGCCACTGACTCTGCTGGCATTAACTACTGGGTAGCGGCAGTCTCATCTGATAAATCGATCGGTGAAGTAGTATCAGATCTGATTTTAGCTGCAAATAACACTGCAAACGCCGGTATAGCCCAAGATACTTTCAATAATAAAGTCCTAGTCTCTAATTATGTAGCAGCTCATGTTGCAGTATTTACTAACACGTCTGAATTCACGGCATACATCTCAAATGTTGATAATACAACAACATCTGTGACGACGGCTAAAGCAAACATTGCTGCTGATGCTTCATCATTTGTATTGACTACCGACTCTACAAGCTTTTATGAAGTAGAGAATACGAATAATGATTACCTAAAATCACTTTATAACAATATTTCAGACCATGATGCTCATAGTGGTGATTTTGCTTTTTTGCTCGGTCATTTAGATGCAGGGACAGTTACTCGAGAAGAACTATTCACCTACTTTGAGGAAAGAACTGCAAATGAAGGTGGCCTTATCCAGCTAATAGGGAGTAATGCTAATCATGAGCATTATGATATAGGTCTCACTCTAATTTAAACTTAAATACAAAGTTTGATAAGATTGAAGATCATAAAAGAAGCTACATTTTTAATTATCTTTTTCCAGTTCCTCAACAAGGCTTTCGGCAACGTCACTTAATCTTTTTGAGGGTTGACGCTGACAGTAGAGAGTTACATACTTTCGCATCTCATCAGCGTCAGCCTTAGTTAGTTCAGTATCAGCATATCCTGCACCAGAGACAAAACCCGCCACCCATCCGTGGAGAAGCCAGTAAAGCGGGTTTTTTTCTTCTCCAGCTTGTTCTTTCACCCAAACTCGACATGAAGCAGAGCCTGCGCCGTAGGAATCATAGCCGTAAGAAGGTCCAGAAGCTATTCCTAAAAAAAATAAACTAATAATCAACGTTGATATATTCATGACTCTTTCTTCCTTACGTTCGAGATCTCGATGATAAGGGCAATTCCCTTTTTCTTCTTTCTACATCTTAAAATTGAACATAAGTGTAGTTATTAAACCTTTCAAAAAGAAACCCTAGAGATTGTCTTCCTTGGTCATAACAATAATAGTCCTTAAAGCAGCCGCAGGTCAAAATACTACCATCACCCCTTTACTACTAAGCAAATATTTTAGGGCGCATTAGCAATAAAGGTAGCTCTGATAGGTGCAGCGTAACCCTCTATCGTTTTTGTCCTATCCTTTGGGTCTAAAAAGTCCGCTAAAGACTCAAAGTTCATCCAATCTGTTTGGCGCTGCTCATCAAGGCTTGTGGTGCTAATATCAACGCAACGAGTATTTGTAAAGCCACAGCGTTCAAGCCAAAGACACATTGTATCTATTGATGGAATGAACCAGACATTTCGCATTTTCGCATATCGGCCTGAGGGCATTAATACTTGACCTGCATCTCCCTCAACTATCAGTGTTTCTAACACTAATTCGCCCCCAGATCTTAGGCAGTCGCGTAATTCAAATAAATGATCTAGCGGCGAACGGCGATGATACAAAACACCCATCGAGAAAACCGTATCAAAGCAAGACAATTTAGCTGGCAGATCTTCTATGCCGATGGGCAACACGAAATGACGAGTCGACTCGATATAACGCTGCATCACAAGATATTGCATCGCAAAGACGCGTGTTGGGTCAATGCCCACTACTAGTTCCGCACCATGACCTTCCATACGCCACCCGTGGTATCCATTGCCGGCGCCAATATCTAATATTTTTCTACCATCTAAGGGGGTGATATGTGGTGAAACACGATCCCATTTCCAATCAGAACGCCACTCAGTGTCAAGATCAATGCCGAACAGTTTGTACGGCCCCTTTCGCCAAGGATGAAAATGCTTTAGTTGCTGAGTCATTACATCACGTTGATCAGTCGAAACCTCAGCATCTGACGCTATAACAACTTCGCTTTTAAGCTCAACTTGACTAGGTTTAATATCAGGCAGTGCTGCTAAAGCAGTTTGCCAAACTGACATTTTACCGTGAGCGTCAATAGCAAACCGCTCAGCCAATTGTCGCTTTAACTGTGTAGACCATGCTGATTGTCCCATGGCATCTATTTGAGAGTATAAAGCATGGTATGACTTCATTTAATAGCAATTATCGATGTAAAATTAAAACATTGAAACCAAACACTACTAAAACCAAAACCCGCATCTGATAAACGTTGTTTATGACAAGTTAAAGTCTCTGAGATCATTACTTTCTCAAGTGCTGCTCGTTTTTGGCTTATTTCCAAATCACTATAACCATTATCTCTTTTAAAATCATGATGAGCATCTATCATAAAATCAGACTTTATCTGCTCATCGAATGCTAACTTTTCAGATAAAATCAAAACGCCTCCCGGCGTCAAACTATTATAAATTCGCTCAATAAGAGCTAAACGTTCTTCAACAGCAATAAACTGCAATGTAAAGTTCAACACCACAACTGAAGCATTATTGATGTCAACTTCCTCAATGTCTGCACACACCATTTTAATGGGAGTAGCTAGAGCATGCTTTGACTCTCTCTCAAGCAACAACTGACCTTGAGCAATCATTTCGGAAGAGTTATCAACAGCAACGATTTCACAACCAATAGCCATTATTCGCTGCCTAATTGATAAACTTACCGCTCCTAAGGAGCAGCCTAAGTCATAACAACGAGTATTATCTTGAGCATAGCGACCTGCTAGTATGCCAATCGAAGATATCAAAGTGCTATAACCAGGTACTGACCGCTGTATCATGTCAGGAAAGACAGACACAACAGGCTCATCAAATTTAAAATCAATGATCTCTTTGAGTGCAGATACATAAATTTCATCTTGTTTTTTAGCCATTAGCCTGCTCTGCTTTCTTTTTCGCCACATTATCTCTTAAGTACACCGGTAGAGCCTGTTCAGCAGGTAGTAACCTGCCAGCAGCTATCTCAACTTGTGCAAGTTCAACAATTCCACTTGCCATGGGGTAAGCTTCAGGCTTTGTATTCGCAAGCTGTCCCGAGAACTGTCGCGTTAATTCCGTCTCATAGGTTCTCCAGCCAGTTCCCATTCCTACGGTCTTTTTTGCATCTATCGGTAGGAAGTTAATAGGAGAGCAAACACGCTCTTCATCCAATAAAATGACTACCTTTTCAACACGCTTATAGTGAGCACAGTAAATTTCGCCCATTCGAGCATCTATTGCTACTGCAAAAGTATCAGTATCGACAAGGTTTACTCCTTGTTGAGCCACCGCAGCCAAAGATGAAATAGGAATTACCGGAATATCACGTGCAAATGCAACACCTTGAGCAACACTCACTCCTACGCGTACTCCTGTAAAAGAGCCCGGCCCGCGTCCGAAAGCTATCGCCTCAACTGAAGAAATGGTTGTGTCGGCTTGCTCAAACAGTTTATCCATCATTCCTAAAATGAGTTCTGAGTGACCGCGCTGTGTTAGCTCACTCACTTCGTACAAGCGACCATCACAGAGTAATGCTGCCGAGCAACATTCAGAACAAGTATCGAGTGCAAGAATATTCATAATATGTAATAGGACAAACTGTTACTTAGAATTAAGAATTATTATTATAGTCGAATCATGCAATAGCAGCCTGATTTTAAATCTATAACACTCAAAGCTTTTTTTGCCCTCCTATGGATAAAATATTGAGGCTAGCCCTTAATGTAAGACAATACTTAGATTGCTACTCAATAATATTGATTGCAGTTCCGACTGAAACATATCTGCTAAGCTCTTCAACCTCATCATTTCGTAATGCAATACAGCCTTCCGTCCAATCAATATTCTGATGAATATTGATTTTTTCCTTTGTCTCAGTACCGATACCATGAATTCCTATAGCCCCACCCAAAATTAAATCCTGCGGAGGTTTCCTGCCAAAAATATGAGCATCCAATACCGCACGATAATCCCGACGGGTGATTAACTTATTTGTCAATGCACGCTTTGCGTCTTTTATGTTTGGATAATTAATGCCCATAAACAGATGAAAACGTTGGCTATCCCTTACTTCTGTAATAAGGTACTGCCCTACGGGTGTGCGGCCATCACCTTCTTGTATTTTCCCACCCCTCCCCCCACTGCCGAGAGCAACCTTATAACTTTTGAGGATAAATTCACCTTTCTTGACGTAAAGCATGTGCTCGGAATGTGACAATAATAAGGAAACCTTATCATCATAATTCATTTTAGCCTGACTATTCCCAACCAACAGTACGGTTAGAGAAACAAATAAAATTAACAATCTTTTCATGGTTAAATACAATTTAAACCTACTAGGTGAGAACAATCAAAAAAATAACTTACCGATATATGGCCTGTTACGACGTATCAACTCATACAATAGCTTAGCTAACTTGATCTGAAGCTTTTCTTCTTGTAGCGCTACAGATAACTTCAATTTTTTTAAATTTGCCTGTGATACTAGCCGTATGGTCGCTAAAACTATCACATTTCCCTTATCTTCAACAGGTAATATCAAGCTCTTCCCATCAAAACTTTCGTTAATCCGTGCCATTGTTTGCTTGAAAACTGGACGATTTGTACCCCATAAATTGATACTCATCACGCCATTAGATGTTAATAAGCCCGCACAAGCGTCAAAAAAGGCCTGTATTCCAACACTAGACGACATTCCAATGTGGTCATAAGCATCAACAAGTACCATATCGTATGGAGTAGCACCCTCACAAAAACATTTTTGCACAAACAAATAACCATCACCAATATGAACATTCACACGGCTATCATTTTCAGGAAGTTGAAAGTAGTCATAAGCGACTTTTAATACATCTTGACGGTACTCCACCACATCAATCTGACAGTTTGGAAAGTGATGCAAAATAAATTTAACCAAAGAACCTCCACCCAAACCTACAATTAACACGCGCTCTGGCTCTGGATTGAGTAGCAACGCAGCCATCATCGCTTGGGTGTAAGTTAACTCTAAGGTATGTGGTGTTTGTAAAGACATACAACTTTGGCGAGGAAAGGTGCCAAAATGTAGTGACCGTATATCGCCATCGTCCACTACCTCAATTACGCCATCATCAGACTGTGATTGATGCACCACCAAGCCATCATAGTATAGTCGCATTTAAAAAATGACTCGTTTAAATTGTTTTTTGATATGTGACCTAGTTCTCGTTATGACCATAACTTGTAGCGTATGAAGATCGGTCAGTGATATTTCATCTTTGATAATACTTATCATAAGTGCTTTTTCGACAGCGATAGAGACCTTACTTACCTACTTGCTCGGACATTTTATCACTCCCTCTCCAATCGTATGATATTTAGGGGCGACAGAGCGATAATTTTAATAAGTCGTAAAGTATGAAGATATAGAATTTTCTCAAAATACAATTCTCTCTACTGTTATGTATCTAATGCAGTCTTTAGTATAATCAAGTATGTCACTTTACAAAAGCTGAAAAAAACCATAAGTTACGTTAAAATAACGTGTTTTGACATTGCAATACCAACAACTCTAAGAGAATAATACTATGGCTGATTTTAAAATTGCTCCATCTATCCTATCTGCAGACTTCGCTCGCTTGGGTGAAGAAGTAGACAACGTACTTGCTTCAGGTGCGGATATTGTTCACTTTGATGTAATGGATAATCACTACGTACCTAATCTCACTATCGGGCCCCTGGTTTGTGAAGCGCTCAGAAAACATGGTGTTACAGCTGAAATTGACGTGCATTTGATGGTCAAGCCCGTTGATCGTATCATTCCCGATTTTGCAAAAGCTGGCGCAACTTACATTACTTTTCACCCTGAAGCATCAGACCATATAGACCGAAGTTTACAGCTTGTAAAAGCGGAAGGCTGTAAAACAGGTTTAGTTTTTAACCCAGCTACTCCACTATCGTTAGCTGAGCATGTAATGGACAAAGTTGACCGTATTTTACTTATGTCAGTTAACCCTGGTTTCGGTGGCCAGTCTTTTATTCCTCATACGCTAGAGAAGTTACGTCAAGCACGAAAAATGATTGATGAAAGCGGTTATGATATC
>Ga0115006_10003460_pt1 | contig 10729 bp, 9 predicted proteins | sample ArcOceMetagenome_3_FD_88943 | JGI IMG/M metagenome (GOLD analysis project Ga0115006, IMG submission 88943) | Marine eukaryotic phytoplankton communities from Arctic Ocean - Arctic Ocean- Svalbard ARC20M Metagenome | ecosystem: Environmental > Aquatic > Marine > Oceanic | place: Arctic Ocean...
CCTCTAGAACTTGCAAAGGAGATCGACTGGGATTTGTATTCGAATAAGTTCCTGACTAATAAGATTTCTGACCTCTCTAGAGGTAAACAAAGGTTTGTTAGAACTCTGGCAGAGAACTCCATTGTCAGGGAAATTGCAGAAGAATTGAGCGCAGCTCGTCCTGTGATCGCTTTGGCTCTTTTGGCGAAGCTCGTTGAGGAAGATGATCGCGGGGCAAAGCGATTTGCTCTGAGAATACTTGGAAACCTTAATGAGGACAGGCTAAAGCATGCAATGTCTTGTGTGCAGCCTGTTCCTGAAATGTAACCGGGCGCAAAGTAATCGGCTATCATTTAACAAATCTGGATGTGCTTTATAGCACTTCCAGACGCTTGGCTGGGAAATATCCCCCGCCCTAAGATAACATAGGTCCGTTAAACCTTTCATCTGCTTGTCAAATTATTACGGGCTCAGAAAACAGGCTTCAAGATTGCTAAAATATTGACTTCTCAACTTTTACTTACAAAGCTAATTACCTTCACTCATGATAATCACAAAGTAAATTAATGCGAAAAATTCGACCCACTCATCTAAGACGCTCATGGCTTTTTGTAGGCGCCGCAAACGATGCTCATATTGAGGAAGCCAGCCTAAGTGAAGCTGATGTATGTATCCAAGAATTTGAAGACTTTTGTGTTCCTGAGCGGCGGGACTACGCGCGCAACATAATGCCAGAAGTACTTAATACCTGGGAAAGACAAGGTAAGGTCACCGCCGTAAGAATAAATCCTTTAGAGGATCCGGATGGCATAAAGGATTTGCAAGCTGCCATTAGCGCAGGTGTCAATGCCGTTTTACTTCCCAAAGCAAATTATCCAAATCAAATTGATCGCCTGATAAAGTACATTACAGAGCTAGAGAATGAGTTTGGAAAACCACTGAATTCGACTGAAGTCGTACCGAACATCGAGCAGGCAGAAGGTTTAGAAAATACTTTGTCCCTTTTAAAGACCAGACCCCGTGTAGTGGCAGCCCTTGTTGCTTCAGAGGATATGACCGTAAGCCTTAACGCACCTCGTTTGAAAAGTAGTAGAATTCTCAACTACGTTCGGGAACGATTTCATGTGGCTTGCTGCGCAGCAGGTGTGGTTTCGATTGATATGCCTTATACTTGGGATGATGAAGAGGGCGTAATACGCCAAACAGAACTGGCCCAACAACTGGGTATGTCTTCCAAAAGCACCGTCACTTCAAGTCAATGTGAGATAATCAATCGAATATTTTCTCCAACAGAGGGAGAAGCAAAACAAGCAGCGCAAATAGTTTCAGTTTTTGAGAGCGCGCGAGCAGCCGGTAAAGGGCAAGTTGATTTTGGCGGGATTAGAATCGAAGTACCCACTTATTTGAATTCAATTGCCATTATTGAAAGATATAAAGCTCTGCGGGAATTTATTTGAGCCCAAATTGTTAGATCGCTTTTCAAAAGTTTCAGCTCTCCCCATTTTTTGATAGTATCAATTATTTTCGCGCGACTATTTTAAAACTATCCCAAACATAGAATTTTTCCCAAATCTTACAGGATGCGTTACTCAAATGTATCTGCCGAAGTCTATTACTTGAATTTTGCTGAAGGCAACCAAGCAGTCATATGTCTTTGCTACCATAAGTTTGCAGATGGCTTTCACACAAGAACCACTGTCACTGATTATTTGCAGAAGATTCACACCCAAGTTTTGCTAATTCAGAGTTTCAGTTACCAAAGTCGGCTATCACCAAAATTCTAAATTCAAATAGACGAAACTATAAATCATAGGCCATAGTGTCACCCGAACGGTTAAAGGCTTCTAGGCTAAAGCTATACTCAAGCTCAATGATACCACCAATTATACCTTGAATATGATCATCCAAAATTCTTTGATTACTAGCTAAAGTAAACCACTTCATAGCCTCTGCATAGCTTTCCCCAATTTTATTGTCGTCCTCTGTTCCGTCTATATTAAGAAAATAATGAGGATCATCAAAGCTGTCTCCAAGCAGAGCATAGTAAGAACCAAGCATCACCTGAGCAAATGGATTTCCTTTCTCAGCACCTTTGCGCCACCACTTTTTAGCCTTATCCCAATTTTCGAACTCGTCAGCATACATCGTACCAATAGCATATTGAGCATATCCGTAGTTCAAACTTGCGGCGACAACTAAACTCGCCATTAAAGCCAGAGAAAATATAATTACTCGATTTTTGCTCATGAAATCCTCAATAACCCCTTCTTAAAAGAATCAAAAGAATGGTTAGCCCACTAAAGGACATTCAAAAAGCAACCAATTCGTAAATCTTAATGTATTATTGACATCAATTCATCAACTCTAGCTTTGGCTTTTCGTGCTGGACAACTAAACTGCACAACCGCCGCAAAAGAGCCTCCTAAGTACGCATCCATCTGCATACGACAATCTGTTATTACATATGTTCTCCAATTTTCTTGTGTTAACAAATATTGCTTTTTTGAGAGTAAGGGATCACTGCCAAATCCATTGACCATTACATAGTCATCAATATCTCTTATTACTTTTTCCCACAGCTCCAGCTCTATTTTGGAGCACTCTTTCTGAGAATAGGTTGTTTGATTTCCATTGGTACATTGGTAATAAAACTCAAGCTTTTCATAGCCTAAGATAGAATGTTTTTCATTTAAGAAATCAAGACTGTCAGCAAAACAGTGTGAAGCCAAAATAGTAGATACCATTGAGATTGCTACTTCAAAAACTTTCATTTTGCTTCCTTCAATCTGAAGAGCCTTGCTTTCAAATGCAGGTTACATTTCAAAAAGCAAAGCTCATCTTTTTGATCTTGGCTTAAGGGCTCATTAGGTTTTTTCACTTCAACAAACCTGGTGTATCCAATTTTTCTAGTACCTTTTTTGATGGCCCACAAAAATAAATCTGGAGTTCCATAATGCTGGGCTCTGGTGGGATCATTGTGTCTTTGCATTAAAACTTTGAATTTTGCAAAACCCAGTCCTTCTATAAATTTCACTAAATTGTCTCCCGCAACTATGGGATAATGCTTGCTCCTTAAGAGGCATTTTGCGTTGGAGTATTCAAAGGCAATTTCCTCACTGCTCATCTTCATCAAGGCAAAATAATCTGATCCTAATGCCAGATTTATTGAACGCCATATGTTTGGACTGAGACGCATTCCTCCAAATTGATAGTGTTCGTGCTGCCTCTGTCGCCACCTGAAAAGCACCACCTTCTCAGATATTCCATAGTCTGAATTTTCTTGGCTAGTCGGGTCTTTACGGTACTCTACTCTTCCATTTTCATTCGTACGTCTCCCATAAACAATATTGCTAATGTTCAGACGAGGAGATTTGAATTGTTCTGTAATTGTACACATCACTTGGGTTCCTTATCGCATGGATTTACTCACGTACGTACGATTCTCCCAAGTCGATTCGATATGTGTCAATGCAATGGATTTTTTAAGATATGCCATCTTGGCGAAGGACTGAGCAAAGATCACTTTGGTTTTCGTTTGGTCCTCATAGGTTTACACGGTAAACACCTAAAATCCCGAATATTCTGCGTACAGATTTCATTTAAAACGCAAGTACCAAACAAAAAAAGTCGATAATCCATTAATATTAAATACTTTTTCTACCTTTTCCAAAGCAACCGAATATTACCTAAAAGTACAATATGAGTTCTAAAAATTAACTCTTTTTCAATGTTAAAAATTCCAATCTTCCAAGAATTTAAAGACAATTGAGAGATAAAAAATTCAAATAAACCAATTTTGTTAAAGATTGTCATTGACATCGATCAATGTAACTATTAGATACAATTTCCAACGGAGAAACATGATGCTTGAGAAATTAAAAAACTGGCGAGGAAACCTTGATGGCTTGATTGAACAAGCAGAAAAAGTCTCATCCGGATTCCAGTTAAAAGACAAAACAGAAATCTCCATTCGGATGGTTCGAGATTACATTCAAAGAGGTATTTTGGGAGAGATAGATAGGTCAGGAAGGGAGCTGGAATTCAATTATTCACACCTTCTGAGACTCGTTTTATCTCGAGTGCTTCTCAATGATGGATGGTCTCTTAAAAAAATAGGTGAGCACTTTGAATTCACTAGAATTAAGGATCTAGAGCAATTGCTCCCCAAAACGGGCAACACGGCTTTAAGCGCTATCAAGCGCCTTAGGTCATCAGTTGATGGTGCTAAGCCACGAATGTCTCGTGAGCCCAATGAAGACCGCACGTATGAAGTCTCGCGGCAGGCCGCAAAGAGAACCTCTATTCATCAAGAAATGCGATCTGCTCTACGCAAGATCGGTTTGCCAGAAGATGGCCCGGCAACAGAAGAAATTACCCTCATAGCCATCACACCTTGGTTTCAGGCGTTGTTGCAAAAGGACAGAATAAGATCCCTGACTTTGGAAGAAGCCGATGAGATCGGGAAGGCAGTTTCAGCAAGCTTAACAAAATTAATTCTAAAACGAGGAGAGCGGAAATGATCAATCTAGAATTTACACCTGAAAAAAATGGTATTGTAGCAGGAGCAGAAAACGCGTTTGAGGTACTATTGCGTGCCTCTTCAGATCAACAGCAACCTGACGGAAAAAACAAAAAACTGCCCTTGAATTTGTCGGTAGTTATCGATCGCTCTGGTTCCATGAGTGGTGAGCCTTTGGATGAAGCAAAAAAATGTGCCATGATGTTAGTTGATCGCATGAGCCCAAATGATCAACTTTCAGTTGTTACTTATGACAGCAACGCCAGTGTGGTAATTCCGACCACCAAAGTTGCGCGCAAAGACCTTTTAAAAAATGAAATTAGCAGAATACGTCCTGGCGGAGCAACGGCGTTGTACGACGGATGGTCTGTTGGAGCAGAACAAGTGGCACAGAATGCAGGAGGAAATTATCTTTCACGCGTTTTACTTTTATCAGATGGGCAAGCCAATAGTGGCTTAACGGATGAAGAAACCATTTCATCACACTGTCAAACAATGGCAGAAAATGGTGTTACGACGTCTACGTATGGCCTGAGTGAACACTTCAACGAAAACTTAATGACAGCCATGGCCCACTCTGGTCAGGGACAAGCTCATTACGGTCAAACAGCTGATGACTTAATGGATCCATTTCAAGAAGAGTTTGACCTCTTAGAAGCTATTCTTGGTAGGCGCATGCGTTTAAGAATTATGCCAGAGGTTGGGGTAAGTTTCGAGTTGTTAAACGGATATGCCCAAGATCGAGAAGGTCGGTTTATCCTACCTGATCTTGCTTATGAAGCAGATGTTTGGGCTTTAATGAAAGTTAAGATTAATAGAGATCTTTGTGAACAACCCACTCATTCTTCCATCAAAATTCTGACGGCTACTTTGGATTTTCTCGACCTCAATGGCAATGAGAAGCGCACAGAGCCATGTACCTTAGGAATAGAGTTACTCTCCCAAGGTGCTCACTCACGCCTCACCGTAGAAGAGACTGTAAAGCAACGTTCCATTGAATTGAGGGCAGCCGCTCTTCAAGAACAAGCTCAGATTGAAGCTCGAAGAGGCGATTGGGCTAAAGTAGATCAAATTATGGAAGGCTTGGAAACACTCGGCACAGATCATGAATGGATCAAAGTATCCATCCAACGCCTGAAAGCTTATTCTAAAAATAGAGAACGCGAATCTTTTTCTAAAGAGGCCCGTTACAAGTCTACAAAAATGAGAAGCCGGAATGTCTCTCGTGATGAGGCAAGTTGGAATATGTCCGATGAGAAGGCACGCCCATCTTACTTAAGGCGTAAATTAGAACAGGGTAAAAAACAGCTTTAGATATCAAGGAGAGGCATGTAACCGATCGAGCGCCATGATCTAAACAGCCTCATTGATATTATAACTTTTCAATAAAATAACTTGTTTTGGATGGGTCTGTGGACCCATCCATTTCACTTTAAGCCGATGTATGACACCTTCCATTATTCACTCAAGAATTTCCAAATGCCTTTTTAAGCGCAGTGCTAGGCTGTCCATAACTTACAATTTTCACCCTTAAATCCGCAGATTTAGCGAGACTCAAAGCATGCTGAATTGCCGAGATTATCCAAGCCTCTTCATTGCCAAAGGCCCCACCCCCCAAAAGAGTGAGGAAAACAGTATTAACACCCGTTTTTTTGCGGTTTAAGAGAGCAGTAAGTATCGTAGCTTCATAAACACTTTCCAAAACCAGCTTGGCAAATCTGGCCCAGATCGCTTTGTTGACCTGATTATAGGATATTGGCAGCGCAGAACAAAAAACTTGAGATACAAGCGGATTATGATCGCCTGACACAGAGGTAACTTCTACATTCCAATGCATACCGACTTGTATCAGTGAGCGATACTCATCCAACTGGGCTTGATTGCATTTCATTAGATGTTGGTCAATTTTGGACAGAACCGGTTCGCTAAGCAAAACGTATCCGTTTTTCATCGACCAAAGGTCGGCAACCTCACAATCAAGATTTTTCGCCAAAGCCTCTGTAAAGGGCTTTAGTGTATTTATCTGTCGATCAGAGGTCTGGCCAATCTCTTCTCCTAATGGAACAAAATAATTGCGATAAATTGTAGCCGCACCTGCAGATATTGCGCATGCCGGCCCTTGAGTTCGGTCATTTTGATAGCACGTAACACCATCTTCCGGAGTGAAATTTGGTGAAACCATTTCGAGACAATTAAACTGGGACGCCACTTGAAAAATGGCGCCTTGATTGCTGGTATTTTCGTGAAACTTGCGAACGTCACCAATGATTAGTTCACAAGACGAGGCTCCTGCTCCTTCTTTTAATTTAGCCGTATCTTTCCGTAAACTCTGAAGGGATAAACATTGAAAGTTGCCAATGGAATATTTTTTATCATTAACTTGAGAATGCAGATAGCGCCCCTTTACATAGAGATTTTGTCGAGCTTCATTATAACTTACCTCACGAAAACCCGTCAGATTTTCAAACCAATCAATAGTGACCTTACTACCCTCCCGTGACAAAGCACTTACAGACGATCACATAGCCGAACTCACCTGGTGATAGCCGCGCTATATTTTACGTTATTATGTCTCCAAATGGTACCAAAACATCGAATATCATCTCGATTTTTATAGCCGCCTCACCGTGCTGCAACGCGAATACAATCTATATTTTCAGCCTTTAAAAGTGAACAGAACCGCCGGGCCGCGTCCATATCCTCAAAGCCAACCGCTCGCAGTCGATAAAATACCTTGCCCCCACTTGTAGCGCGCCGCTGAATAACCGGGCCTTTCCCCTCGAAATAGGATTCAAACCGGCGGCTGATCCAAGCCCATTCAGACTTTGCAATCCTTGCACTTTCAAAGGCTCCTAGCTGCACCATTGGCGTGTCCCTAGATAAATTACTAGGGTCAATGAAACTATTATCCGTCAGATCGATAGCACTCACTTTTTTCATCAGTTGGACGGCTTCAGCGCGGTAGCCATACTGATCAGCTCCTGTTGCGCTATGGGCCAAAGCAATCGCATCTGGATAGAACCAACTGCCGAGGTATTTGGTATCGCCGCGCAGTAACTGTCCAAAGCCTGCAATGGCAGCAGCAAACTTGGCATCACCCGAGTTCTCGGCCCTTCCATCGATGATTGGGGTTTCAATGAGTTGGCTTTCGCTTTCACCGGGGCTCTTGTAGCGCAGCTTTAGAAATCCAAGTTCTGCTGAGTTTTTGGTGTCAGCGTTCGATTGATACCGAAGCTTATCGGACTTCTGCGCCAGAGAGCCAACGGGCGTGATTTCGTATAGGGCAGTTACAGTATGGCCTGAACCAATTTCTCCCGCATCAACCTTATCGTTGTTAAAATCTTCTCGAGCTAAAGCGCGAGTTTCATAGCCAATCAAACGATACTCAGCGACTTTAGTAGGATTAAACTCCACCTGTATTTTAACGTCATTAGCTATCGGGACAAGAGTACCGGACAATTGATCGACCAACACTTTCATAGCTTCAGCCGTTGTATCTATATGCGCTGCAATTCCATTCCCGTTTTGCGCCAAAGCCTGCATTATACCATCGTTGTAATACTCCTGCCCAAAACCTAGCACTGACAAGTAAATGCCGTTGTTTTTCTTATCTTCCACATATCGCTTCAACTCTTCTTCGCCCGAGATACCAACATTGAAGTCTCCGTCAGTCGCCAATATCACGCGCCCTACCCTGCCGGGACCACGCATCTTTTCCGCTTGCCAGTAGGCTGTTTGTAGGCCTTCATGTCCTGCGGTACCGCCGTCTGAACGCAAGGCGCCTAGCTGGGTTAGAATAGTGGCGCGGTCGCTTGCGGGGGTTGGCTCAAGTGCAACGCCCGAACTACCCGCGTATGTGACTATAGATACACGGTCAGTCGGCTTTAACTGGGCCAGTAGAAGTTGAAGCGATTGCTTTAGCAGCGGCAGTTTATCAGGTGCCCTCATAGACCCTGAGGTATCGATTAGAAATACAAGGTCTAAATCCGGCCGATCGTCCGCCGGAACAGTTTCACCTTGAATGCCGATCCTGACCAATTTTGTATGTTGGTTCCAAGGAGTTTTAAGTACGGCTACTGAGGTGGAGAAAGGACCGTTTTCGTCTTCTGCATTAGAGTAATCATAAGAAAAGTAATTAATCATTTCCTCAACCCTAACCGCATCCGTGCGCGGTAGCCGATCGTGCATAATTGACGATCTAACAAAGGAGTAAGAAGCGGTATCCACATCAATTGAAAACGTTGAAACAGGTTCTTCTGACACTATTTTCAGAGTATTAGGTTGGCCATTTGCAAACTGTTCCATCTCTTGGAGTGGGTCCTGCGCTGAGTTTGATAATTGTGCAAACGCGTTATTATCTTGATTATTCCAAGCTCTTTTTGGTGAGAGTAAATTAGATGTCGCAACGGGCCCTGCGTCACGCATTGGTTGCTCAATCCGTAAAACAGAATGCTCTGAGCCCGAAGCAATCCTCGAGACAAGGTCTTCTATTGATCCCGGAACTACCGAAGTCTGGTCGGTATCTTCAGATATCCCAAGCTTCACCAACTCATGAACAGTCGTTTGCTCATTTTCCTCTTGAACGACGATACTTTCAGAAAGCTGAGCCTGCTTGATTACTGGCGCACTGTTTTCAGTACTGCTGGCAGTAGTTTCTACGCTTGCCATAAATTCAGTGGGTTCAGGACCAGATTGAAAATAATACACTAGAAGCTTTTTTGACAGTTCGGGCGTTAAAATCATAATACCGATGCCAAGAACCGCTATCCCTGAAACCGCGTAAAGGCCCAAACGCAGACCAAAGTGCTCAAACATCCGCAGGGCCTGATCGAAAAAGCCTATTTGTTCGCTGCTAGGCGTATTTTCCAAATGGGCAGAGTGTGTTGCCTGTTGCAGGATATCAAAGTTTCTCTGCGCAAGAGCTAATGCCTTGTCCCGAGCACTAGCGTCAGGTGTCGGGGTTGCGGTCTTCAGGGCGGCTTTTAGTTGATCAAGGTCATCAGTCATAGGGTCTTTTCCTCATCCCGAGCGATTGCGCGCAGGGATTTCCTTACTTCGCTCATTCTCCAAGACACTGTGCCTTCTGAGACTTCCAATAATTGGGCTGCTTGAGCGTGTGTCAGTTCTTCACCGAGAACGAGCGCAACTGTTTGTCGAAGATCATCAGGCAAGCTCGACATCGCTCGATACAACCACGCCACTTCATTTTGTGCATGAGCAGCTTCATCTTGTTGCATGCGGTGGAAATCACCCCACCCTGCAAGAACCCGGCGGTGGGTAGCCTGTTTTCGAAACCTGTCCGTAACAGCATTAACAACAATCCGATAAAGCCATGTGGTGAAGTTCGCGTCGCTACGGAAACTTCTGAGCTTATAGGGCAGAACAGCACATATATCTTGCGCCAGATCATCCGCATCAACTCCACTTCCCAACATTCTGAACGCCAGCCCATGTATCGCATCATAGTGACGCGAGAGAAGCGCCGAAAAGGCGTCTCCGTCGCCCCTATTGGCGGCCTGAACCAGATCATGATCACTCGTTTTCATTCGCATAGTGTCTGTTAGACGTATGCCGACGGTCAATCCTTGGTGGATTTGTTAAATAAATTTGTTCACTTAAATCAAATGGCACTGCTCAAGGTATCTAAATCAATCTAGTGACCGCAGTTTTTCATCATAATAAGAAACCAAAGCATCTTTAATTTCTTGAGCTAGATCCGGTTTATCTCCTATTTCAGCCAACTGCCTTTTAACCTCGGAAAATGTGGTCCAAGGCACTTGTCTGTCATCATCAGCAAACCACTTATCGCGTAAAAACTCGGTCAGCCTTTCCTTATTAGACTTCGCTAGAGCGCCAGGCGCATAGAAAGAAATCAACCTGCGGCCCAGCTGTTTCAGCCTTGGATCTTCAAATTGCGAAATAAGCTCTGCACGCACCGGCCAATCTTCTATTTGAAATTGTTGTATAAGAATTTGATCATTCTTAGAATAGAATCCTCCGTATATTCGCTCTTCAACCGTTTTGTCTTCAAAGGATTTTTCTTCAAATCTGGAAGCCATAGCCTGAGAAACCTGCTGTTGGAATTTATCATCTTCCTGCAACGCTTGACAAATTTCTAGCCATTCCAGGTTTGAGCCATCGACTGGAAGAACAGGCGGTGCATTGTTAATTGAAATGCTCCTTATCTTTATCGGCGACTTCTTCACAGCTTCTTCTATATCGTCATATGAG
>Ga0115006_10003461_pt1 | contig 10729 bp, 9 predicted proteins | sample ArcOceMetagenome_3_FD_88943 | JGI IMG/M metagenome (GOLD analysis project Ga0115006, IMG submission 88943) | Marine eukaryotic phytoplankton communities from Arctic Ocean - Arctic Ocean- Svalbard ARC20M Metagenome | ecosystem: Environmental > Aquatic > Marine > Oceanic | place: Arctic Ocean...
GTGGTCGATAGTCGATGGTTGATATTCGATGGTTGATAGTCGATAGTCGATGGTCGATGGTCGATGGTTAATAGTCGATGGTCGATGGTCGATGGTTAATAGTCGATGGTCGATGGTCGATGGTCGATGGTCGATAGCTAAGCGTGCGAATCCACCAATCACTCTAAATGAATGACCAGCAAAGACTGTGGGCGCGACATGACGAACGATCAAACGCCGATGACTGGGGGCGCATTGATAGATGTACTAGCGTTCTCTGAAGGTGATTCGACCCTTGCTTAGATCATAGGGCGTCATCTCTACCTTGACCTTGTCGCCGGTCAATATACGGATATAGTGCTTGCGCATTTTGCCTGAGATGTGGGCGATAATAACGTGCCCGTTTTCGAGTTTAACTCGAAATGTGGTGTTTGGAAGGGTGTCGATGACTTCGCCTTCAAATTCAATGTTTTCTTCTTTCGCCATGTGCCGATATCTGTGCCGTTGCTAAAACGTGCGCAAGTTTGCCCTATAATGACGCGTTTAGCAAAAGTCATTTTAGCTCCCGCCAGCAATTGTCTCGAAATACCTCAAGCGGCTGGAAATTTCGCTTGTAACTCATTTTCTCGCAGAGCTCTATCCAGTAGCCTAAATACAGATAATCCAAGCCGAGCTTGCGAATTAATTCGATTTGAAACAACACCGCGAGCGTGCCGAGGCCTCGGTCGGCGAAGTCCGGATGAAAGTAAGTGTAGGTCGCCGAGAGGCCATGGTCGATACTGTCGATGACGGCGCAGCCGATCAATTGGTCGGCCAATCGCATTTCAAGGTAGCTGGTGCATTCCCACGGGCGACCTAAATAGTCTTCGAATTGTTTCATCGATGGCGGATACATATCACCATCCGAGTGGCGCTGAGCGATGTACGCCGAATATACCTCATAGTGCTCGGCCATATCTATACTCGCCAGTTGATCGATGACTACGTCGGCATTTTTCGTCCAGCAACGCCTTTGCGAACGATTGCGTTTAAAGCGTTGAACGTCGACCCGGCTGGCCAGGCACAGCGCGCATCCCACGCATCGAGGGGTATACAAAAAATTGCCGTTGCGCCTAAAACCCATTCGGCTCAACTGGCTGTATAGGGGCACATCAATCACCGTATCAGGATCGACGAACAACATGCGTGCCGTTTCTGCGGCTATATAGCTACAGTCGTGGGCTTCTGATATCAGCAGTCCAATTTCAAACGTCTCAGCGGCGATTATTTGACTCAACCGTGGTCTCCCAAGTGTTATGTTAACGGCTCTTAGTGATAGCTAGACGCCGACGGCGATAGCTCAAAGACTGCTAGCGCTAGCGTTTTAATACCTTTGCGCAACGTCTGCGACCCACCCCAATAGTTTAGCAGGTTACTGCCCGAGGCTAACACAGCGGGCTAAAGCACGAGCGCCGGCGTGTCATTATCAAAAGCTGGCCATGCTATGTCGCGGTTGACCTGATACTTTAATCGCTCGATAAAATCTTTGCGTGGGATCGACGCGGCGCCCATGCTGAGAAGGTGAGATGTCGGTAACTGGCAGTCGATCAAATCAAATTCTGCCTCCGCCAGTCGCTGGCTCAGGCAGACCAGAGCAATTTTAGAGCTGTTTACCACCCGGCTAAACATTGATTCACCGCAAAAAACGCCACCCACGGCAACACCATAGAGTCCACCCACGAGTTGGTCATCGCGCCAGACCTCGATCGAATGAGCCAAACCGCAACGGTGCAAATTGGTGTACGCCTCAATCATCTCGGCGGTAATCCAGGTGCCAGTTTTATGCAGGTTTCGCTCGGCACTGCAACCGTGCATAACGTCTTCAAACGCACGATTTGTGGTTACCCGGTAGTCGTCTCGACGCATCAGTTTACGCATGCTGCGCGAGACATGAACACGGCGCGGTTCGAGCACGCAGCGCAGCGCAGGAGACCACCAAAGGAGTGGATCGCCATCTTGATACCACGGAAAGATGCCTGCCTGATACGCGTTTAGGAGCGTGCTAGGCTCTAGATTTCCGCCGACCGCGAGCAGACCATCGGGTTCGGATTCAGCATTGCAGGGGTCCGGAAACCATGGATGCTTTGGACTGAGCCAGACGACTGGCATATCAATCATCCATCCAAAAAGCGTTCTGCATCGAGAGCCGCCATGCAGCCACTTCCGGCCGAGGTAACCGCTTGTCGGTAGACGTGATCGGCCACATCGCCAGCGGCAAACACACCGCCGATACTGGTTTCTGTGGCATTGCCGTTTAATCCACCAGCAATCTCGAGATAACCATCGTGCATATTCAATTGTCCGGCAAAAATATCGGTATTCGGTTTGTGCCCAATGGCGATAAACACACCGCTAACGGTAATCTCCTTGCGCGCGCCGCTGTGGCTGTCGGACACAGCAATACCGGTAACCCCACGATCGTCGCCGAGAACTTCTGCCAATTGATGATTCCACTCGATGCTGATATTGCCGTCGCGCTCTTTGGCAAACAGCTTGTCTTGAAGCATTTTTTCGGCGCGAAGTTTATCGCGGCGATGAACCAATACCACTTCCGAACAAATATTCGACAGATAGAGCGCTTCCTCTACCGCGGTATTGCCGCCACCGACAACTGCGACCTTTTGATTGCGGTAAAAGAAACCGTCGCAGGTAGCGCATGCCGAGACGCCTTTACCCATAAACTGCTCTTCCGATGGCAGCCCTAGATACTGCGCAGAGGCCCCGGTCGCGATGATCAAAGCATCGCAGGTGTAGGTTGTGTTGCCAATCAGTTTAAACGGCTTTTGCGCCAATTCTACCGTCTCAATATGATCAAAAATTGTCTTAGTATCAAATCGTTCTGCATGCTTCTGCATGCGTTCCATTAACTCAGGGCCCTGAACGCCATCGGCATCTCCAGGCCAGTTATCGACATCCGTCGTGGTGGTCAATTGACCGCCTTGTTGAATGCCAGTAATTACAACTGGGTTTAAATTGGCGCGTGCTGCATAGACCGCGGCGGTCCAGCCGGCGGGGCCAGAACCTAGGATAATTAACGGGTGGTGAATGGTTGTCATAAAATATCTCTGCTGGGTTAGAGTTCACTCGGCGATGCCTGCAACCTTCGACAGTTGTCGAAACCAGAGCGCTTGCCTGAGTGTCAATCGCCAATGATAAAGGGTTTCTAACCCATCACCCAATAGGTTTTTCAAATTTAGCCTGCTGGCGTCAATTATTGCTTCAGGTGTCTCTGTTTGGCCCATAATCGGCTACAATTAGCGCACTGCCACAAAAGGGGAACAGCATTGCGCGGCCACAGCGATAAGCGTAAAGATCAACAGGATATCGGAGCCGAGCGATCGGAAGACTCAAGGGTAGGGCGCCTGATCGCCGAGGGCGCACTGATCGGTTTAATATTGCTATGTTTGGTGGTTTTTATCGCGTTATTGAGCTTTTCTCCAGACGATCCTGGCTGGTCGACCACCGGCACGCGCGTCGGCGTTAACAACGCGGTGGGGCCCGCGGGGGCTATGGTCGCGGATATCTTTTACTATCTGTTTGGCATTATGGCGTATCTCTTTCCGTTGGCGTTGGCGCTGCGCGCGGCGGAAAAACTTCGCCGCCATGCCGGTTCATCCAGCGATGAGTTCGACCCCGGCGCGTTTTTTTTGGCGACGATCGGCTTTGTCTTAATCATGTCCAGTGCCACCGCACTGGCACATATCCAACTGACGGAGATAACCGTCAGTTTTCAATACATTGGCGGCTTGCTGGGAAAACAAATCGGCGACGCCTGTCTGGCCGCGTTCAATTGGGTAGGCAGTAGCTTAATCCTGGTTGCGCTGTTTTTGTTTGGCATCAGCGTGTTTGCCGATATTTCTTGGTTTACCGTGGGCAAGCGTGCGCTCGGCTGGGCGCAAGATCGCTACCATCAATGGTGCGATTTTTTACACTTAAAACGCCAGCAGCGCAGCGAACAACAAGCCGCAAACGCGATTAAAGCAGAGCGCCTTGTCAAGCTTAGTAACGACACCGTCGAGCAGCAAAAACGTGTCGCGCCAGTGATTCAACTGCCGGCGCCGGCGCAACGCGCCAGCCCAAGGGTTGAGCGGGAAAAACAGCAAACGCTGTTTATCGATGAGGATCTCGCTGGATCGCTGCCGCCGCTGAGTTTACTTGACGCGGCCAACGTCGACGCCCAGTCGGGTTATTCGGCGGATTCTCTCGAACATCTGTCGCGATTGCTCGAGCACAAATTACAAGATTTTGGTATCAGCGCCGAGGTGGTTGCGGTGCTGCCGGGCCCGGTGGTCACGCGCTTTGAAATCCAACCCGCCGCGGGAATTAAAGTCAGTCGAATCACGTCTCTGGCAAAGGACTTGGCGCGCTCTATGGCGGTGATTAGCGTGCGGGTGGTCGAGGTGATCCCGGGGAAATCTGTGGTCGGCATCGAGATACCCAACGAGCAGCGCCAGATGGTCAAGCTCAGCGAGGTGCTTTCAAGCGACGCTTACGATCGCGCAAGCTCGCCTTTAACCTTGGCGCTTGGTCATGACATATCCGGGTTGCCGGTGGTCGCAGATCTCGCGCGTATGCCGCATCTACTGGTGGCTGGAACCACTGGTTCGGGCAAGTCAGTGGGTATTAATGCCATGCTGCTCAGCTTGTTATTCAAGTCATCTGCCGACCAGGTTAAGTTGATTTTGGTCGATCCGAAAATGCTTGAATTATCGGTCTACGACGGCATTCCCCACCTCTTGACGCCGGTGATCACCGATATGAATGACGCCGCCAGCGGATTGCGCTGGTGCGTCGGCGAAATGGAGCGGCGCTATAAATTAATGTCGGCGATGGGAGTACGCAATATCTCTGGCTACAATCGCAAGATTGAAGAGGCCGAAAAGGCCGGCACGCCGATTGTCGACCCATTGTGGACGTTCGACCCCAGTGACGCCTCATGGGATCCTAATACACCGCCGCCCGAGGCACCTGAATTAACCGCGCTCCCTTACATCGTGGTGGTTATCGACGAGTTTGCCGACATGATCATGATCGTCGGCAAAAAGGTCGAACAACTGATCGCACGGATCGCCCAGAAAGCCCGCGCGGCTGGAATACACTTGATTCTCGCCACTCAGAGGCCGTCGGTCGACGTGATCACTGGGCTGATCAAAGCCAACGTGCCGACACGAATCGCCTTTCAGGTATCATCCAAAGTCGATTCGCGCACCATTCTCGATCAGGGTGGCGCCGAACAACTACTCGGTCACGGCGACATGCTGTATCTTCCTCCCGGCACCAGCGTGCCAGAGCGGGTCCACGGTGCCTTCGTCGACGATCCCGAAGTTCACCGCGTGGTTGCCGAGCTAAAGCGGCGCGGTCAACCCAACTACATAAATGATATTACCGATGAAGCCTGCGTCGCCAACATACCGGTACCGGGCTTTAGCAGCGATCAAGACGGTGAGGGCAATGAGGCCTCTGATGCACTCTACGACGAGGCGGTTGCCTTTGTTATCGACTCGCGCAAGGCATCAATCTCGTCGCTACAGCGCAAATTACGGGTTGGCTACAACCGTGCTGCGCGCCTGATCGAGAGCATGGAAGAGGCCGGCATTGTCAGCGCTATGAGCAACAGCGGTGGTCGCGAAGTGTTGGTGCCAGCCGGGGGTCGATCGTGAACTATAGTCTCGTGCGCGGGTTGTGTTGGGCCGGCATAATGCTCGCCAGTTGGTCGTTAAAGACAACGGCTGCGCCGCTCGCGGCAAGCACTCAGTTGCACCAACTGCTGGCAAGTATGAATAGCTACAGCGCGCAATTTGTACAGCACACGCAAGATACCGAAGGACAAACTCTGCAACGCGCTAGCGGCGTGTTCGAGTTCGCCAAACCCCAATCGATGCGCTGGATTACGCTACAACCCATGGCCCAGCAAATTATTACCGATGGTCGTTCATTGTGGATCTATGACGCCGACCTCGAGCAAGTTATTGTCGACGATTTTAATACCCAGATGTCGGCCACGCCGGCGATGATTTTTTCCGAATCGGTGGCGTCGATCGATGCGACTTATCATGTCGAGCGACGCGCGCAGGACGAGGCTGTTGTGAATTTTATATTGACCCCGCGAGATGATGCCGGCCTACTTTCGAGCATAGAGCTGACTTTTAGCGATTCTGCGTTGTCCGGCGTGTCGATCACCAGCGCCGAGGAAATCAATCAATTTGATTTTTCCCGCGTTCAACTCAATCCAGTGATTGCCGCGGCCGCCTTTAGTTTTGAGCTGCCCGCAGATGTCGAGGTGATTGATAATCGGCAATAGCCACCCGCGGGCAACCGCACGACGTTGCGATTAAAATTTATACAAGCGATTGATTTTATGCGCCCGCATACGGCACAAGAGCAGCGCTTGTGAATGGCTGGCAAACAACACAAAGAGGACAGACGATTGCATTGGTTGATGATAGCCGTTGGCGGAGCACTCGGCGCGATGGCGCGGTATGGCGTTGCTCAGGCCTTTGCCGTCGACGGCAAGTTCCCCTACGCGACGCTGGCGGTCAATGTGGTAGGCTGTTTTATGATCGGTATACTATTTGTCATTGTCGATGATCGGGGCATGCTTTCGGCCAGCGCCAGGCTATTTTTGATGACCGGATTTTTAGGTGCTTTCACCACTTTTTCAAGTTTTTCGCTGGATACGCTATTGCTGTGGCAAAATAATCAACCCGGCTTAGCCATTGTTTATGTGTTTTCTAATATGCTGTGTTGTCTCGCGGCTGTCTTCGTTGCGGTACATATCGCCCGAACCCTTTAAAGGACCCTCTATGATCGACCCGAAACGGCTGCGCACAGACATAGCCGACATCACCCAAGCTCTGAAGAAAAAGCGCTACGATTTAGACGCCGATGCCTTTACCCAACTCGACGCGGCGCGCAAAGAACGCCAGATCAAGGCGGAAAGCTTGCAGGCTGAGCGCAATCAGTACTCCAAGACGATGGGGCGCTTAATCGCTGAGGCCAAGTCAAAGGGCGGTGACATAGCCCCGCTCAAGGCGCAAGGCGAAGCGCTGAAAAATGCTTTTATTGAAGCTGAACAGTCGCTTCACGAGGTTCAGCAACAGCTTGAGGAGCTCTTGCATGGCATTCCCAACGTGCCCGACAGTAGCGTACCTGAAGGTGTCGACGAGGCCGACAATACCGAGGTCAGGCGCTGGGGCGACATTCCAGAATTTACCTTTACACCTCTCGATCACGTTGATTTAGGGGCCGCGATCGGCGGCATGGATTTCGATCGAGCGGCTAAAATTAGTGGCTCGCGGTTTGTTCAAATGCGCGGCAAGCTGGCGCTGTTACACCGCGCGCTGGGGCAGTTTATGCTCAGCACCCACACCCTCGAGCACGGTTATGAAGAGGTTTACGTTCCTTTTATCGTCAATCGGGAATCGCTGTTTGGTACCGGTCAATTACCCAAGTTCGAAGAGGACCTGTTTAAGCTAAGCGACGAGCGGCAGTTGTTTTTAATCCCCACCGCCGAAGTCCCGGTGACCAATATCTACCGCAATGAAATTATCGATCAGTTACCGATCAAATTTGCCAGTCAAACGCCGTGCTTTCGCAGTGAAGCCGGCAGCTACGGACGCGACACCCGCGGTATGATAAGACAACATCAATTCGACAAGGTCGAAATGGTGCAGTTTGTCGCCGCCGAGGATTCTTGGCAGGCGCTCGAAGAGTTGACCGGCCATGCGCAAAAGATCCTTGAAAAACTGGCGCTGCCATACCGCTGCGTGACGCTGTGCGGCGGCGATCTTGGATTTTCGGCTGCCAAGACCTACGACCTCGAGGTCTGGCTACCATCGCAAAACACCTATCGCGAGATCTCCTCATGCAGTAATTTTACCGACTTTCAAGCGCGCCGTATGAAAACACGCTACCGCGACAGCCGCACCGGCCAGTTAGAATTTGTGCATACTATTAATGGCTCAGGGCTGGCGGTGGGTCGAACCATGGTCGCCGTTATGGAAAATTATCAGCAAGCAGATGGCTCTATTTTGGTGCCCGAGGTACTGCAACCTTATATGCATGGCCTGCGCGTGATTGACTAAAGTGGATTACCTACCACTGTTCCACAACCTCAAGCAACGCCGGGTGATTGTGATCGGCGGCGGCGAAATCGCATTGCGAAAGATTCGCCTGGTGGCCGAAGCTGAGGCCAGCATCACCGCGGTCGCGATTGAATTTTGCGCAGAATTACGCGCTATGGCGGCCGGATCCGAGACGCTACAGTTACTCGAGGGCCGATACAGCCAAGACCATATGCATAACCTGCAACCGGCGGTACTGGTGATTGCCGCGACCAATGATCGAGAGCTCAATCGTGCCGTTTCGGCGGACGCCCAACGACTAAATATCCTTTCTAACGTGGTCGATGATCCCGACTATTCGACGGTAATTTTTCCGTCGATCGTCGATCGTTCACCGATTCAAATTGCCATATCTAGCGGTGGCGATGCGCCGGTTTTGGTGCGCTTATTGCGCACCCAGTTCGAGGCTTTGGTGCCCGCCGGATTGGGTAAGCTCGCCGCGCTCGCAGGGCGCTTCCGCAGCCGAGTGAAGGCCAAATTCAGCCACGGATCAGACCGTAAAGCGTTTTGGGAGGAAGTCTTTTACGGCCCCATCGCCGAACAAGCCTACGCCAATAATCTGCAGCGCGCCGAACAACTGCTGGGTGAGAAAATTGCCGCCACCGAGCGATTTTCTACCGGCGAGGTCTACCTGATTGGCGGTGGTCCCGGCGATCCAGATTTGTTGACATTCAAGGCATTGCGATTGATGCAGCAGGCCGACATCGTGCTCTATGACCGCTTAATCTCCCCCGAGGTATTGAACCTGGTGCGCCGCGATGCCACGCGTATCTACGTCGGTAAAACTGCCGGTGATCACGCGGTCAGTCAAAGCAACATCAATCAAAAACTGGTCGAATACGCCCAGCAGGGTAATCGGGTGGTGCGCCTGAAGGGCGGCGATCCGTTTATTTTTGGCCGCGGCGGCGAGGAGATCGAAACCCTCGCAGAGCACGGCGTAAGCTTTCAAGTGGTGCCCGGGATCACTGCTGCATCGGGTTGCGCGAGCTATGCCGGCATACCGCTAACCCATCGTGATCATGCCCAATCGGTTCACTTTATTGCCGGTCATCTGCGCTCAGGACAAATCGATTTAAATTGGCGAGAATTGGTTCAGTGCAATCAAACGTTGGTGTTTTATATGGGCCTTAATGGTATGGAGACCATCTGCGCCAAACTACTCGAGCACGGGCTTGCCGCCGACACGCCGGCGGCGTTGATCGAAAAGGGCACCACCGACCAGCAGCGGGTGTTTATCAGCGATTTAACCAATCTGCCGAAACGGGTTCGAGACGCCGGCGCCAAAGCACCGACCTTGATCATCGTCGGAACGGTGATCTCGCTGCAACACAAATTGGCCTGGTTTAACGTCGACGCCAAAACCGATTGAATCCGATTGTCGAGCGTCGAGAGTTCAGCGTCGAGAACCGAGAACCGAGAACCGAGAACCGAGAATCGAGAGTTGAGCGTCGAGAGTCGAGCGTCGAGAGTTGAGCGTCGAGAGTTGAGCGTCGAGAACCGAGAATTGAGAGTTGAGCGTCGAACGTCCAGCGCATAAACAGTCAGCGTTAGGTAAAGAACACCGAGAGAGGCTACTAACCGAGAGAGGCTACTAAGAGACTATACAGATAGGGTTTTGAGAGACTGTAGACAGCGTTTAGAGAGCCAGCAGAGAGGCATATAGAGCCAGCAGAGAGGGCATATAGAGCCCATAGAGAGGGCAATAGAGCCTGTATAGAGAGCGAGCGAGCACAAAACCCCTTGCCGCTCGCCGCATGGCGTTACACCTCGCGGTCTTTACCCGAGTAGGCACGTTCTTTCATGTCGGATTGAATGTACACCTGATCGGTGGTTGCCATACTGGCATGCCCCAAATCGTCCGCCATATGTTTAAGCGGCCGCGTGGCGATATCTTGCGACGCTCCCGTATGGCGCAGCCAATGACTGGAGGCAACGCGCAGCGTCTCGGCATCATCACCAAAGCCCTCGTCGACCATACGCCGGTGCGCAGCGTCAAATCGTGCCTGTACGATACGCCGCAATTGTCGCGGCGTCATGCCACCAACGCCGCGGTTCTTAATGACTAGGGGCGAATGGGCACCAAAATTAAAGCTGAGCCCGCTACGGTAGTCGCGGTAGCGCTGAATGTACGGGAAGAGGGCGTCTGGCACCGAAATGTCGCGCACCTTATTACCCTTCCCTAAAACTTTAAGCCATTGATTACCCTGGTTATCTTTCCAAAAATGTTGCCATGCGGGCTGCCAATTTGGGCGTTCTGACAGCTCTGAAATCCGCAGGTACAGGGTTTTTAACAACGCCACCATAAACAAACTACGCTCTTGATCGGGGTCATTATCGGCGTCGCGCTGCGCGGTTTCTAACACGTACTGCCACTGCAAGTCGGATAACCGGCGAATCTCTTTTTGGCTGGCGCCAACCAATAAGTACGGCGACTGCTTGCGTATCGCCGGGATTGGGTTACCAAAAGCATAGCTTTCATCGGTCAAATAGTCGTAGTAACACGACAGCGCTGAAAAGCAGATTTTCATCGCGCTATTAGACAGTCGGTGCGCCTCGCGGGATGTGCTTGGGTCTTTGCCGTCGGCCAA
>Ga0115006_10003462_pt1 | contig 10727 bp, 7 predicted proteins | sample ArcOceMetagenome_3_FD_88943 | JGI IMG/M metagenome (GOLD analysis project Ga0115006, IMG submission 88943) | Marine eukaryotic phytoplankton communities from Arctic Ocean - Arctic Ocean- Svalbard ARC20M Metagenome | ecosystem: Environmental > Aquatic > Marine > Oceanic | place: Arctic Ocean...
CTTTCTTACTATTTAACGTTTTAATTTCAGCAATTTGAACATCAAGCACAGCAATTTCGTTTTTTAAATACTTATTTTTGTTATTTTGACCATCGATATGGGCTTGATAGTAAAAGTTGACTCCAAGTATTATCGCTAACGAGCTTAATCCAACAGCAATTAAAATTGAAAAATATTGTTTTTGTTTTGCCTTTAAAGCTTCTTCACGCCAAGGCAGTAGATTTATATGTGCCATGGCGAAAAACTCCTTAATGCTAAGCCAGTAGCGACCATTAATTGTGGCGCGACCTTTTCTAGCTCAGTTGACTCAACCGTTTCAGCTATTGTCATATTATTAAAAGGGTTAGCAATTACCGTATGAATACCTAATTCATCAGTTAACAAAGTTTCAATTCCTTCTAAGGCTGCTGTACCACCAGAAACAAGTAGATAGTCTACTTTTTCTTGACCACTTGTTGTTAAAAACATTTGAATTGCTCTACGTATTTGCTGCATTAATACTGTATGAAAAGGAGCTAATACTTCAAAAGTATAATTGGGTGGTAAATCGTTAGTAGTTTTAGCTTCTTCAGCTTGTTCAAATGATTTATTGTAGTATGAAACAATTGAACGAGTATATTGCTCACCACCAAACATTTGATCACGACTATAAATATGCTTGCCTGCATCGGTTGCTGAAAAGAGTGTTACTGTTGAACCAATATCAACAATTGCAACGACTTTATCAGCTGCATCATCAGGTAATTGAGACAAACACAAGTCATAAGAACGACCTACTGCGTAGGATTCGACATCAATTACTTTCGCATGAAAATCACCCGCATCTAACGCAGCAACCCTAGCTTCAATAGATTCAGTACGAGCAGCGCTCAATAAAACATTAACTTTACTCGGATCCGAATCATTTATATCTAAGGTTTCAAAATCAAGACTTACTTCATCAAGAGGGAAAGGAATTAAGCTATCTGCCTCAATTTCTATTTGGCTTGCAAGTTCATCTTCAGTTAAGGCAGCATCCATGTAAATAACTTTAGTAATAACTGTTTGGCCCGAAACCGCAGCAGCTGCTTCGGTAGCCTGATCTGAAATTTTTTTACGAAGTTTGGCTATTACAATTCCAACTGCTTCAATATCCTGTATTTCACGATCTACTACTGATCCACGAGGCATTGGTTCAATGGCGAAGTCTTCGATTATATAGCCGTCAGTTCCTTGGCTTAACAAGACAGCTTTCGCTGAGTGGGATCCAATATCTATGCCCACCATCATGGAGTTTTGTTTTTTCCAAAGTTTGTCTAGCATCACAACCTACAATGTTAGTTTTGTAATTATTTTTTACGCAAAATACGCATAAACACATTTATTACATGCTTTTACAGGATATACTAGTATTATCTCAAATTTTTACCTACTTATTGGGTTTTTGCTGTGTTATCAATCAAAAATTTATTAAAACTTGGCCTATTACTGTCTATTTTATTTTTAGCCGGTGTTTATAGTGTATACGTTTCAATGCGGACAGAATTACCCAGTGTTGAGTCTTTAAAAAATTTGAAATGGCAGATTCCGTTACAAATTTTTAGCGACGATGGCCTACTAATTTCTCAATTTGGTGAAAAAAAACGTATTGTTTTAACGCTTGACCAGGTACCAAAAAAACTTATCGATGCCTTATTGGCGACAGAAGATGACCGGTTTTATATGCATTTTGGGGTTGATCCCATAGGTATGGGTCGGGCGATATTAGGTAAATTGAGAGGTCAACAAAAAGGTGGTGCTTCAACCATAACTATGCAGGTTGCGCGTAATTTTTTCTTAACGCGAGAGGTGACCTATACCCGTAAAATAAAAGAAATTTTCTTATCTTTTCATATTGAAAGTCTTCTCTCTAAAGACGAGATTTTAATGTTGTATATCAATAAAATTGAACTAGGACATCGTGCTTTTGGTTTTGGTGCAGCAGCCCAAGTATATTATGGTAAAGATATCAATGAACTTAATCTTGCGCAAATAGCCGTATTAGCCGGTTTGCCGAAAGCTCCATCAACATTAAATCCAATTCGTTCACCTCAACGAGCTAAAGATCGCCGGGCTGTCGTTTTAAAGCGTATGTTAGTCAGTGGATACATTAATAAACGAGAATATCAACAAGCCAATACTGCACTCATAACAGGTAAAAAACATGGGGCTGAAATTGCACTTAATTCGCCTTATGTTGCAGAAATGGCACATAAAGAAATACTACAACGTTTTGGAAAAGAGCAAGCTTACACGGCAGGTTACAAAGTTTTTACCACTGTTACCTCTGTACTACAATCTGCAGCTGAACAAGCACTCGTTAATAATTTACTTAATTACGATCAACGACATGGCTACCGTGGTCCAATACAATCACTTCGACCAGAAAAAATAGCTGATAGCAACCCTATCATAGATATTGCAACTATAACTCTTTCCGATGAGGAGATTAATGTTGCACTATCACAAGTAAAAACCTATAAAATGTTGGTTCCTGCCGTCGTTACCAAGGTCAATGAAAAATCTATTTTTATTCAATTACACAATCAACAGATATCTACTATAGATTGGCCTGGACTTGCTTGGGCTCGTCCTTACATTAGCGATAACAGACAAGGTCGACCGCCAAAACAAGCCAGTGATATTTTAAACTACGGGGATATTATTTTAGTAAGTAAAATGCCGGATGATAGTTACCGTTTAGGGCAACTGCCTACGGCTAGTGCTGCTATTGTTTCATTATCACCAAACGATGGCGCTATTAAAGCAGCAGTGGGTGGCTTTAGTTTTAAACAAAGCCAGTTTAATCGTGTAACACAAGCTAAACGACAAGTTGGCTCTAATATTAAACCTTTCATTTACTCAGCGGCATTAGAGCATGGTTTCACCTTAGCTTCACTTGTGAACGACGCACCAATTAATCAGTGGGATAGGGGCTCGGGTTCCTTATGGCGACCTAGAAATTCTCCAGAAAAATATGCTGGCCCATTGCGCGTTCGTAGAGCGCTAGCTGAATCAAAAAATGTTGTTTCTGTTCGTTTACTGCAAAGTATTGGGATTAAGGATACGATTAAACATTTAAGTGCTTTTGGCTTTAAGCCTGATGACTTACCTCATACAGAGACGCTTGCGTTAGGGTCAGCTTCATTGACACCATTGTCAGTGGCACGAGGTTTTGCCGCATTTGCAAATGGCGGGTTTTTAATTGAGCCGTACTTAATTTCTCGCATAGAAGATAGTCAGGGTAATATTATTTTTCAAGCGGATCCATCTATAGCTTGTCGACATTGTTTTACTGATTTAAGCGATGATTTATCTGTTGCGATACCAGGTCGGCATTTATTAAATAATCCAAACGAGGATGATATTGATAATATTAGTTTTCAACCCCATCATACAAATAATAATGGCAGTAAGCATCTTGCACCTAGCATTATCAGCCCACAAAACGCCTTTTTAATTACGCAAGCCCTCAATTCGGCTATTTGGGGTGTGGACTGGTCAACTGAGCCTGGTTGGCAAGGAACAGGTTGGCGTGCTAAAAGCCTAAATCGTAAGGATATAGCAGGCAAAACAGGTACAACTAACGAAGCTAAAGACGCTTGGTTTTCTGGTTTTAATAAAGATTTAGTTACCACTTCTTGGATAGGTTTCGATGACGCAAAATATAAGTTAGGTAAGACTGTTTACAACAACAATTTAGGTAAAAATCAGACTACAGGTAAAGAGTTTGGGGCTAAATCAGCACAGCCAGCCTGGATTGATTTTATGCGTGTTGCACTCGCAGGTATTGAAGCTGAAAAATTGGTTCCACCTTTAGATATTGTTTCTGTCCGTATTGATAAAGCTAGCGGTAAGTTAACCAATAAAACTGATAAAACAAGTCGACTTGAATACTTCAGGGTGAGTAATGTCCCTACTGAGTATGTTAATAAAAACAACGTCGATCAGGTGTTATCAGGAGACAAGCAAGAACAAGGAGAAGAAGAACTATTTTAGTCTTGGGTTAATAAAGATGAGCTTTATATCTCGTTGATACCACGTTTTCACATTAGCTTAGTTGTAACGGATAAAATTTGACTAACTACTCATAGGTATACAAGCTGTTGTCTGCCAAACTCCATTTGAATGAACTTTAAACAGAATTAAAGATTTTTCATAAATACTTTAGAGTTGCGCTGAAAGTTATACATTTGTTTTTTACCCTCAGGGAGCTGCTCTAATGAGGTTTCAATAAAGCCTTGCTCTATAAACCAATGACCACTGACCGTGGTAAGTAAAAATAAAGACGTTAAGCCCTTTTTCTTAGCGCTAAGCTCTAATGCTTTTATAATGCGTTCACCGCGATTACCTTTTCGATAATCAGGGTCAATAACCACACAAGCTACTTCACCCGTTTTCGCTTCACAATAGGGATAAAGGGCTGCACAAGCTATAATGACGTCTTCTTTTTTGAGTACTGTAAAACACTCAATTTCTACTTCAAGTAATTCGCGGGATCGCTTTACAAGTACCCCCTCTTCTTCAAGTGGTTGGATTAGTTCCAAAATACCAGCAACATCGTCAATAGTTGCTGTTGCGATGAGTTCTTTATGATCTTTAGCAATCAATGTTCCCGCACCATCACGCGTAAATAGTTCTTGCAGTAACGCACTGTCACTTTGATAACTAACACAATGACAACGTTCTACACCATTTTCACCACTATGAATAATCGATCTTAGTAGCAGTTGACGAACGTGACAATCCTTATCGTCGAGTAAGCTTTTTACTGTTTGCACACTGCAGCTTCGAACTAACTTACCACTTTTATCAATAAGGCCATCATCTTCGGTCAGAGCAATCAGTTTATCTGCCTTTAACGCAATAGCCGTTTGAGTTGCTACATCTTCAAGGGCTAAATTAAACACTTCACCCGTAGGGGAATAGCCAATAGGGGATAATAACACTATTGAACCATAATCAAGTTGCATATTGATGCCGTCGGAGTCTACACGACGAACTTTACCTGTATATTTATAATCAGTACCATTTCTAACTCCCATGGGTTTAGCAATAACAAAATTACCTGTACTAACCCTAATTTGCGAGCCGTGCATTGGCGAGTTAACTAGACCTGTTGAGAGTAATGCTTCAATGTGTAAACGCAAAGAGCCTGTTGCATCTTTAACAGCAATTAACGTTTGTGCGTCAGTCACCCTGATGTTATTAACTACATTATCATCTATGTTACGTTGTTGCATGCGGTCTTGAATTTGTGGCCTTGCACCATGAACTACCACTAACTTGACACCAAGGCTACGTAATAAAGAAATATCATGAATAATATTAGCAAAATTATTGTCGGTTACCGCTTCACCTCCAAACATTAACACCACCGTTTTTCCTCGGTGGGCATTAATGTAGGGCGCTGCATTTCTGAACCACTTTACATAATTTTGATCACTATTATTCATGTCTACCATTTTTTATATAACCTAATTATTATACTAATTATTTACTTAACACTGAGGATATATTCCATCGCTACTTCATCAGCAGGGTCTTTATATGGACTTGGCTCACTGTCTTCAATAATATTTTCTGCAAGTGAACTTTTATCAATGGTAGTAAAGCCAAGTTTTTCAAAGTATTTAGGTATATAGGTTAATACTATGATTTGCTGTAATTCCATTTGATGAGCAAACTCTAATAAGTACTGAACTAAAGCGGTACCTTGTCCTCGCTGTTGAGCATTAGCATCAACTACAACTGAACGAATTTCAGCAAGTCCCGTTTGATATATATATAGTGAAGCGGTCGCGACTACTTTACCTTCAACTTCTGCGACCACAAAATTTTGAATATCATGAATAATGTTGTCACGTGTACGTGGTAATATTTCACCTTTGTCAGCCCAAAAATTTACAAGACTGAAAATACTGTCTACATCTGACATTCTTGCTCTGCGAACTGACATGGCAGCTGCACGCTGAGCATTCAAGCGTTGTTTAACTTGCTTAAGCGCACCTTGAATACGCTGTTTACCTGGTGCACCAACGACTTGCTCATTTAAAATAGCGTTGTTACCAGATTGAGTGGTCGCTAACGCTTTTTCAACTTGTGTTTTTGACGTACCCCCTAATGCTTCACGTTTATTAAGCGTTGATTCAATAGATAAGTGCTGATAAACATCTTGTTCAATTTTATCACTAAAACTCTGTAATTGTGTCAACGTTAAATCTTCTAGCGGAACGCCTTTATCAATCGCGGCTAAGACTACTTCACCAACAATATGATGTGCCTCACGAAAAGGGATATCTTTGCCTACTAAATAGTCAGCAAGTTCAGTAGCATTTGCGTAGCCCTGTTGCGCAGCAGCAAGAGTGCGTGAGCGATTAACTTTTAAGCCATCAGCTACTAATACGGCCATTTCCATACACTCTTGCCAAGTATCTAGGGCATCAAACAAACCTTCTTTATCTTCTTGCATGTCTTTATTGTAAGCTAAAGCAAGAGCTTTCATGGTTGTTAACATACCTGTTAAAGAGCCAAACACACGCCCTGCTTTTCCACGAATTAATTCACACGCATCTGGGTTTTTCTTTTGGGGCATCAAAGACGAGCCAGAGCTGACCAAATCGCTCATTTCAACAAAACCCGCTTCACCAGAATTATAAAAGATTAAGTCTTCAGCAAAGCGTGATAAATGCATCATAGAAATACTCGCGGAAGCGAGTAATTCAATAACATGATCTCGATCAGACACTGCATCTAAGCTATTCATCGTCGCGGATCTAAAACCTAAACGACTCGCCAATACATTTCTATCTATAGGATAAGCGGTTCCAGCAAGGGCTCCAGAGCCTAATGGAGAAACATCTAAGCGATAAAGCGCATCTTTTAGACGACCGATATCACGGTTAAACATTTCTACATAAGCCAAACACCAATGACCAAATGTTACTGGTTGTGCCCGTTGTAAATGAGTATAGCCAGGTAACACAGTATCTTTTTCACGTTCAGCTAAATTCATCATCGCTTGCTGTAAATTAACTAAGGCAAATAATAAATCAGCACCCGTTTCTTTACACCATAGCTTTAAATCAGTGGCAACCTGATCGTTTCTACTTCGGCCAGTATGTAATTTTTTACCCAAATCACCCGTTTTCTCGATTAACTGTATTTCAACCCAACTATGAATATCTTCGGCATCAGAAAGTAAGATTTGCTTAGGATCGTTTTCAACAGATACTTTTAATGCTTCAAGGGCAGCAGTCAAACGTACTAATTCTTCATCATTAAGTACGCCTACTTCATGAATGGCATGTGCCCAGGCAATTGATCCAACAATATCCTGAACCGCCATACGATAATCTACAGGCAAAGAGTCATTAAACTTTTTAAATTGTAAACTCGCTTTTTCTTTAAACCTTCCACCCCATAAAGCCATAATTATTTCTCCTGATCTTTTTGGCTTAACGCGGTAATTCGACTTGATAAACTAAATAAACGAATAAAGCCTTCTGCATGTTTTTGGTCATAAACATCATCAGCACCAAAAGTTGCAAACTCCTCAGAATATAAACTATTAGGTGAACGACGCTGAATAACTTGTGCCATACCTTTATACAGTTTAACCACTACATCACCGGTAAGTTTTTCTGCAAAAGAAGCCGCAGAAGCAAGTTGTGCTTTAGCTAATGGCGTAAACCAGCGACCATCATAAATAACATGAGAAAATTCAAGACCAACTGATTCACGATATTTAAGTGATTCTTTATCAAGAATAAGGCTTTCTAAACCTTTGTACGCTGCCATTAAGATGGTGCCACCGGGTGTTTCATAACAACCGCGTGATTTCATACCTACTAAACGGTTTTCGACGATATCAATACGGCCAACACCATGCTCTGAACCTTTATTATTTAAGTACATCAAAGCCGCATAGGCTCCCGCACCTTGTGGTGAAAAGTCTTTGCCATCAATAGCGACTAACTCGCCTGCAACAAAACTTAATTGTACTTTCTCTGGTGTATCAGGTGCATCCATGGGATCAACTGTCATCGTCCAAACTTCTTTAGAAGGTTCACACCAGGGATCTTCCAATTCTCCACCTTCATGTGAAATATGCCAAGCATTAGCATCACGGCTATAAATTTTGGTTAATGATGCGGCACAAGGTATTTCACGTTCAGCTAAGTAGTCTAACAAGTCTTCACGTGAAACCATGTCCCATTCACGCCAAGGGGCAATAACTGTAAGCTCTGGTGCTAAGGCTGCAAAACATGATTCAAAACGCACTTGATCATTCCCTTTACCCGTACAACCATGACAAACGGCATCAGCACCTACTTTCAACGCTACTTCAACATGTGCTTTTGCAATAATAGGACGAGCCATTGAGGTACCTAACAGGTATTGACCCTCGTACACTGATCCAGTTTTTAAAATAGGGTAAATATACTCTTTTACATACTCTTCTTTTAAGTCAACTACAAAACATTCTGAGGCACCAGAGGCAATAGCTTTCTCTTTAACACCCTCAAGCTCTTCATCTCCCTGACCTACATCAGCGCAAAATGCTACGACTTCACAACCATCATAATTTTCTTTTAACCAAGGAATAATAGCCGACGTATCTAAACCACCAGAATAGGCCAATACTACTTTTTTAATATTCTTTTTTGCTAATGCCATCTTTTTTCTCTCTTAACAGGTTGACTAACTTAATTTGGTTATTAACTTACGTTTTTTAAACAAGCTTAAAATTAACTCGCAAGTTTTTGTGAAAATAAAGTAACGAGTACAGCATTTTGCGCCCACATTCTATTTTCTGCTTGTTGGAAAACTTTTGATAGCGGACTATCAAATAATTCAGTGGTAATTTCTTCTTCTAAATGTGCTGGTTGGCAATGTAAAACTATACTGGCTTGCGCTTTTTTCATTAATTTATGGTTAACTTGATAAGGAGCAAATTTAGTAAGAAGTGCTTTTTTCTTACTCGCGTCTTCATCACCCATTGACACCCAAGTATCGGTATAAATAACGTCTTGTTTACCAATATTTTCTATGTCGTTTGTTACTATAAATGTTGAGCCTGACTCTTTACATAACTGCAGTGTTTTTTCTACAAGCTGTGCTGATGGTTCATGCCCTTGTGGGCAAACCAAAGTAAAGTCTACGCCTAAAATAGCCGCCATGATCATCAAGGAATTTGATACGTTATTGCCATCACCTACATAGGCAAGGTTAACCTGACTTAACTCGCCGTAGACTTCAGTCAACGTGACAAAGTCAGCAAGCGCTTGACAAGGATGGTAAATATCACATAACGCATTTATTACTGGAACACTGGCGTTATCAGCTAAGCCTTGAATAGCATCGTGGCTAAATACACGTGCAATAATAGCATCAGCAAAACAGGATAAATTTTTTGCATAATCACTGACTCTTTCACGTTCGCCAAGCTTACCATTTTGTTGACCTAAGTAGAGCGCGTGGCCACCAAGTTTATGGATTCCCATATCAAAACTTACATGGGTTCTTAGTGAGGGCTTTTCAAAAATCATAGCAACTGATTTACCCGCTAACACCTGACTGAAATCAGCCGGTTGCTTTTTGATATCAATCGCTAATCTTATTAGCGCTAATAATTGACTTTTATTCAATTCATCATCTGCTAAAAAATTTTGCAATGATGGTATGTTGTTTATCGACATAAGTATTTTTCTCGTAGTGTTCTATTCACGGAAACAATGTTAACTAGTTGATTTAATTTGGCTGTATTTGTGTACCGACACCAACACCATCAAGTAATTGACTAATTTGCTCTGGCGATTGCCAACTAGCAACCGCGATACTTCGTCGTAACTGTTTTGCTGCCTGTAAGGCAGCCTTAACTTTTGCAGTCATACCACCTGCGATAACACCTTTCGCTATAAGCTCTTCAGCTTGTCTGGCATCTAAAGATGCTAGGTAGTTACCATCATCTCCCTTAACACCGTTAACGTCAGTCAATAATAATAATTCAGCATTTAATAGTTGGCAAATAGCAACTGCTGCATCATCAGCATTAACATTAACGATATCACCATTACTTAGTGCCCCAATGGATGAAATCACAGGTAAAAAGTTAGCAGTTAATAGACTATCTAATAGCTTACTATTATTAGTATGTGGTATGCCGACTTGCCCTAAATCTTGTGTAGATAAAGTACAACTGATCATGTCACCATCGTTTAAAGAGAGACCAACACTAGTAATACCAAGCACATTGGCACTCGCTACAATAGCTTTATTGACTGTACCCGCAAGGGCTCCCGATATTAAACCTATTTGTGCCTTAGGCGTAACACGTAACCCTTGTTTCTTTTGGGTCGAAAATCCAGCTTGCGCTAACATTTCATCAACGACGCAACCCCCGCCATGAACAAGCACTACTTGCTTATTTTTTAGCTGAGCAATAACAGCTAATAGTGCTGCCAGCGCTGACTCTTTTTCAAGAATAGCGCCACCAATTTTGATGACTAGTGGCTTTAATACAGGGATACTCATTTTACTTCCTTTACTTTTATTCAGTTTTAAACGTTAATATCGCAACGATTTACTTAAGTGTATTTATCAACGAATATTCACTTGTTAGGCCTTGAGAAATATTGAAGCACTGTACTGCTTGCGAGGCGGCACCTTTTAACAAATTATCAATAGCGCAACTTACCACAACAACC
>Ga0115006_10003463_pt1 | contig 10726 bp, 5 predicted proteins | sample ArcOceMetagenome_3_FD_88943 | JGI IMG/M metagenome (GOLD analysis project Ga0115006, IMG submission 88943) | Marine eukaryotic phytoplankton communities from Arctic Ocean - Arctic Ocean- Svalbard ARC20M Metagenome | ecosystem: Environmental > Aquatic > Marine > Oceanic | place: Arctic Ocean...
GGCGGTAGCAGCAGTAGTAGCGGCGGCGGTAGCACCGGTGAGGACAACGGCGATGCCAACGTCAGCGGCGAGTTGATATCCGGTCGCTCCGTCCTCACGGCCTACCAGATGCTGGCCGATGCTCTGGAGTACGATGCCCACGCCACCGAACCGGCCGCCGCCTCTGGCGATGGCGACGCCGCGAGTCCTACCAAGGGCGGGGAGGTCTCTTCCGACGTCGTCGTCGATGCCATCCTGGGCGAATCGGGCAACTCCGCCGCCAAGGCCCGGGAGGGTTTGGCCGCCTTCGTCTACTTGGTCGGTGTTTGGTGCCGGGCCAGCCCGGAGGCCGTGTCGGCTTCCGCGGCCGATGCCGGCGGAGCCTCCGCCAAGAAGAGGGAGAGGACGGGACGGATCGACCCGGCACTCCTGGCCTTGGCCATCGATTCCGCCCAAAGCCTCGTCGCTCATGGATGTCTTGATGGGGTGGTGATTGAGTTTGGTGCCAGCAGCGGCGACGACGACGATGACGATAACGACGACGTCAACAACGATGGCAACCATGTCCATGCCTTGACAGATACCAAGAGGAGCAAGAGGGCCATCGAGCTAATGGCCGAGGCTGTGTTCCTCGCCGACCTCAGCTCGGAGCGCACCGAGCTCAGCGCTCTTAAATTTCTCCTGACCACTGGATGTCGGACCACCCAGCTTATTCCGCCCACGTTGAATGCGGACACACCGGGTGCGGACGCTTCTTCAGTGGGCGATGCCATGCTCCGGGGGACGCACATCCTCCAGACCATACGGGTGTGCTACCACGTCTACCTCAAGACGGCCAGTGAACCCAACAAGACCACGGCGAGGGCGGCATTGAGACAGCTCGTGGCCAGTGTCTTTACCAGGATGGAGAGGAGGAATCGGGTCAGTGAGCAAGCAGCTGCGGCATCCGTTGCCCCTGGTTCCATCGCCGAGGAGGGCGAACAACACGGTGGCGACGATATCGAGACGAAGGAGGCGGTGGAATCGGCCTCTGACTTGGTTGCTGCGGTACCGACTACCCCTCAGTCGAACTCGTCTATCACCGGTGGAGATTTCCCCTCGCCGGACCACAGGGACGCCTTTCTTGTCCTTCGTTCGCTTTGCAAGCTTAGTATGAGGAACTTGCCTACAGGACAGGGCGAGCATGGGCCGGGTATGACGGGCGGATTCGACGAGAGCGGTGGGGGTTCTGTGACCGGTCATGCAGGCGGCGTTGGCGGTCCTCACTTGTCTTCTTCCGACACTTCCACGCAGGGAGCGGCCGCTGACGGCCTCAACCCCGCCTTTGAATCCAAGATTCTTGCCCTTGACCTACTTCTGTACGTTTTGTCACACACCTCCACTCCATCCATGTTGAATTCTGGGCCTCAATTCGCCTACGCCGTGAGACATTACCTGTGTGTATCTCTCCTCAAGAACTGCACATCGACCAACACCACCGTGGTCAACTTGAGTCTGCGTCTCTTCGTCCCTCTCATTCGACACTATCGATCGCATCTCAAGACCGAGATCGAAGCCTTTGTTACCAACGTCTTCTTTGTCATTTTGGATTCCGAGAATTCAACTGTCGAACACAAGTCTTTGGTTGTGACACTCTTCGAGGAAATTTGCTCGGACCAGACTACTTTGGCGGAAATCTTTCTCAACTACGATTGCGACCTCAGCGCTGTCGATCTGTTCCAGCGCATTGTCAATACCCTTGCCAGGGTGGCCAAGATCGGTCTCGCCGACGATGGCGACAGATCTGGTGGATCTACCTTCTCGTTGGTTGCTGGAGCTGGTGCAGTCCGTGCCGAACGGACCAGACAGGAGCATCGCGAGCTTCGTTTGGACGCCATGAAGGCCGTAAGGACCGTCCTGCAAAGCTTGCACGGTAGCATCGTGTCGCCGGTCGGAGTCCGTGCCGTAAGCGGTGGTACACTGGAGGACGACCGGGACAGCGATACTGCTGGCCGCACTGTGTCAACACATGGCAGCGATGCAGCGATTGATGTCCCTGGAGGTGGACCTCCAGCAACCGTCAGCATTGATCCGAACGGCGGCAGTAGCACACTTGTTCAGGTCTTTGACTCCAAGAAGCGCCGGCGAGAGGAGGAGGCCCGGGTTGTCTTGCGGTTCAATCAAAAGCCATCATCTGGTATCAAGCACGCCGGTCAGTGTGGCCACATCGACTCCGACGATGCTGTTGACGTTGCTCAGTACCTGCTCAAGATGAAGGACCTCTTCGAGAAGACACAAATTGGAGAATATCTGGGCAGAGAGCCCGATTATCAGGGTGGGTTCGCTCTCAAGGTACTCCACGCTTACGTCGATCAGCTCAACTTCGAGGGTATGGTCTTTGACGATGCCATTCGCTTCTATCTCAGTGGGTTCCGTCTCCCAGGAGAGGCTCAGAAGATTGACCGCATCATGGAAAAGTTCGCCGAGAGATATACCTTGCAGAATCCAATAGTCTTCCCGAACGCAGACGTTGCTTTCATTCTGGCTTTCTCCATCATTATGCTCAACACGGATCTCCACAACCCTGCTATCAAAGAGGAGCGACGAATGACGAAAGAGGGTTTCATCCGTAACAACCGTGGCATTAGCGATGGTGGCGATTTGCCCGAAGAATTCCTTAAGGCCATATTTGATAGAATAAGGAAGAATGCCATCAGTCTCAAGGAGGACGACGAAGCTCGTGAAAAAGTGGGAGAAGGAAAGGAGGACGGCAGCTCGCTCCTTTCTCCTAGTTCTCTCAACCCTTCAGCTCTGTTCAGCAACCATTATGTCGAAATGGATAGGACCAGAGAGACTAATTTCCAGAAGGAGCGCGACCAGATTGTGAGAAATACTGAGTCACTCCTTAAGCGAAAGAAGCGACATCACCACCCTGGCAAAGCTCCTGCTGCGTCCTTCGGCGCAGCCGCCAGCAAATCGTCCGTCAAGTTCGTTCGTACCGAGGATACTGGCCTACGTGATGAATATGTCTCACCGATGTTTGAAGTGACTTGGGCTCCGGCGTTGGCAGTCTTCTCTACTGCGATGGAATCTGCGAACGGTACGGCTGGAACGCTCGCCGCTATTGCCAGTGACGAAGAGCTTGAACTTGCGACTAAGAATGCTGCCGAGGCCGTGGAGGTATGCCTGAATGGTTTTCAGCTTGCCATCTGTACCGCCGGCCTTTGTGGCAACGAAACCGCGCGGAGTGCCTTTGTTCATGCACTCGAGAACTTTTCGCTGTTGGGCACTGGCCGGCTGATGGAGTACCGTCACGTCCGCTGTGTTCAGACCCTGCTTCGGTTGGGAAGGGACGATGGAGAACTCCTTGGACCCACTTGGGAGCACATCTTCCGCGCTTTGAGCGAAGTTGCCAGGCTCCGGAACTTGTTTGAGTATATGGCACGCAACGATAGAGCCGCGGCCACAGCAGCCGAGCGCCGGCAGAAGCGTCATGAAGCCCGCGAAGCCAAGCTTGCTGCGCGGATGGGGAGACCGACAGACGTCGATGGAGAAGATGAGCCTGTGGCCGAGACGGATGACACCAGCAGCTATTCAACTGATGATTCGGTCACAACCTCAGACTCTGGATACGACACCGACGGGAGCTTTGTCGAGGAATCGGAGATGGATAAGCGCGCTATTGACGAGTCCAACGCTACCTCCATCCATGAAGCTATTCCTGAAACACTGATCGATGCTATCTACGAGAAGTCGACCACTCTAAGCGTGCTCTCTATTAAGGAGTTTGTCTTCCAGCTCTGCCGCGTATCAAGGATGGAGATCAGTGGATACGGCGGCCATGCCGGTAGCAATGCCAACACTGTCGATCTCACCGCCGTGCATTATCGTCAGCAACACACGCTCTTGACGAACCGCAAGGATGATGCCCAAGGGCATTACAACCAGCCGGATATCTTCTGTCTTCAGAAATTGGTGGAGGTAGCACACTATAATATGGACTCGCGTCCAAGGCTCGTCTTTGCCGATATTTGGTCCACCGTCTCAGCTCACCTCACGAGCACTGCTCTTCACTCCAACTTCGCCGTTGCGACGTATGCCGTTGATTCCTTCCGCCAACTGAGCATCCAATTCCTACAGAGAGAGGAGTTGGAGGTGTATGAGTTCCAGAGAAAGTTCTTAAAACCTCTCGAGGCAGTCATGGCCAGATGTGAGCACACCAGTGTCAAAGAGCTTTTGCTTCGGTGTGTCGACCAGATCATTGCCGTTTTTGGCGGCGTCGAAGATGGAAACGACGACGTTGGGTCGAAGGGGGAAGAGCACAGTAGTGGCTCACTTCGAAGTGGTTGGAGGCCAGTGTTAAAGGTGATTGGCCTTGCTGGTTGTGACACGGACGATAACGTCGCCGACACTGGATTCAAGTTGTTGACTGCACAGATTGACCGGTGTCTCTGCAAAACAGATTCTCCATCGCCCGTGGTTCTTCGGGCCGAACGATTTGTGGATCTCGTAGATGCCCTTCTCATGTACGTGTCAGGTCCACGCGAGGACAAAGCCATCGAGGCCATCGATCGTCTGGTTGCACTGTCGGACTTTTTGGCCGATGACAAAACGGTCCTACCTGTCGCCCGCCACCAGGGGAAGCTGGCCAAGGACCAAGGTAGTCAGAGCCAGGAACTCGAAATGTGGTGGCCTATTCTGCTTGGCCTCTCTCGATCAGTTGGTGATCCAAGGAGAACGATTCGTACCAAGAGCCTCGTCACGTTGCTTTCTATCATCAACCAGCACTTCTTCTCATTGCGCGATGGCAAGGTCACCGACGCGTCTAGTCTGGAATCTGAATCGCCGCAGCATGGGGACCTGCAAACACTGCAATTGGTATTTCGAGGCGTGCTAACACCGATGCTTGAACATGCCGAGACTCGTGACAATTCAGTCGATCAGGTACCGATCCCATTGCCGGACGACTTCGAACGCTTCATCACCAGAGGAGCTTCAATCGAAGAGAACGCACAGAGTACCCGAGAGAAGACCTCTTGGCTAGAGACCACTTTTGACCACCTTATGGACGGTTGTGTGTCGCTTTGTCTCAAGTCAATTGAGGTATACCAAACTGACTGCCTGATTGAAGAAGTGCTAGGTATGTTCAATAGCTGCCTGATTTCCGACTCCGGCCCCCTTGCTGTGAGGGGATTGCTCCGTCTGCACAAGTTTGTTTACGAAGACCTTGACAAGCATGCCATTACCGACGACTTTTGGGCGACGGTTTGTCATATGTTGAGGCGGTGCCTCAGTGTGCGTGGCCTCCCTACGCCTGGTCATATCTCTGCATCTGCCGGTGGTGCTGGTACGGACGAGAAGGAGGGCAAAGAAGATGACGCATACGCCCAACAACAGGAAGCTTTGGCAATGATGAATGAATTCGTCCTGGAAGAGGAATTGCTCGCCGACCGCCGATACATTGGAAGCAACGCAGTGATGGTCATCGGATCTCTGCTCGGCAGCAAAGCAATCGTCGAAAGTATGGGCCTTCGCTGGTACGTCTTCCTTGGGACGGGGCTTGGAAGAGGCATCGAGGATTGGGAGCAAGCGGCTCGTATTATGGCAATGTATCCATCGCAGAGCCTGATCGTCCCCCCGGACTATCAGGAGAATGCACTTTACGGTCGAAAGTACATGGTCAAATTCCTCACGTATCTCATCGGCAAGAAAGATGTTCTCAATCCGGAGAAGAGTGCCGACTCCGACAGCAAACCCTCTGCCACAGCTGCCAAGAGCCTGATCAAAGAAAGATCCGAGGCACTGCTGTCATCTCTTTTGCTGAAGGAATCATCGGCCCTTCGTAGTGTCGGAACGATACCTGAGGCCGCCCGTGCTCTTGAGCTGAAGCGAACAACAGAGATGATGTGCAATCTTCTCGATGCTTTCCAGAAGCTTGATGACCCCCGCCTTTTCACCCTCGCCGCACTGACGCCAACCTTCAGTGCGTGCATGCAGTCGAAAAGCGAAAGTATTCGGCAGCGAGTCCACGGTTTGGTCCAGCGCATGTTTAAGGGCCCCCTATCCGAAAGATTGGAAGGTATCTCACCAGTTGGCAAGAAGAAGCCGATCGCTGCCAGCCCATCAGGAGAGTCTGTGGATTCCGTCCCTCCACCCCCGCTCGAGACGAGAGAACTGACCGAAGAATCGACGCCGGAAGAATCCAAAGACTGAATTATAAAACTGCGTCCACGTAGCTATAAATTCTTTAAGTTAAGTTACGTGTAGTAGCGCGTGCTACCGGTAGCTAGGAGTGCGAATCGTATTACAAGTAGAACTCAGTCAGCCTTGTGCTTGATCCTCAGACACCAGATATCAAGCTTCTTGCAGATTTGACTGATGGCAATCCCTGCCCAATGGCACAATCGGAAGGCATGCCAAAGGCAAAGGGCCTTGATGGCGAGGAACGCTCCATCTTCTGTCAGCCGCTCGTCGCATCGGATCCATAGACAAACGAAGAAGAAAAACAGAGCATCCAGCTGGATCGATGCAAAGGTCATCTTTGCCATTGAGTAGACAATTTGTTTCTTGGTAATGTGCGAAAACAGCAACCCAGTAGCAACAGAAATAAAGCGAGTGTTGTCTTGAATATATTCCAAGGGAAGGAGGAAAGGGGCGATTCCAACCATCAAAGGACTAAGGAGGTTGCAAGCCGCCCCAAATCGAGCACGGTTGGTATCGAGATGGTTGCAGACACGCAAAAAAGAGAGGATAACGAGGACTGTGACCATGCAGGTCCATCCAACCGTACTCATGTATCGCAACTCCAGATGGGCGAGGGAGGGAGGCAGACACGACGAAATGGCGTACGGCAAAACGTCCTTCAGCTGCTGCAGCCAAAACGCCTCGCGATCAACGAAGCCCATGAAGATGGTGAGGAGTCCAAGACCGTAATTTACCTCCGTAACGCCAATCTGCCCGGTGGAATGTGGAAGGACATGGGTGTAATATTCCTCCCACTGGGCCACGAAGAAGCTATATTGGAGGGTACACTGCTGCAGGAAGTACCAGCGAGTAGAACCGTTCATTAGATAGGCACTGGAAATGGCGCAGTGAGCCATATTGCAGATACAGTCGAAGCCGTGGTCGAACAACTGACCGAGGGGAGACGAGGCACCGGTTCGCCGTGCCTGTTTCCCGTCCATACAGTCAAGAGTATAATCTTTATTCGGGGATCAGAGGAAGTACCAAAAGAATAAGTAAGTATCTAAGAGCAAGGAGGACAACAAGTCGTTTGCAAGTTGACCATGTCTGCATTCCGCATTCTCAACGTGCATGTATGTACGATTATGTCATGTAGTAACACTCACAGGCGATGGTGCAGTACCCAGCGAGGAAAAGGACCCAATCAGGCACCGGCTGTTCGAAATTGGGGCTGTGCTGCCAAAGCACATAGTAGGCGAGCCCACAGTGGAGACCACCGACGGTGGTGACGGCGTTGGGTGCGAGCCAAAGGGGCAACATGTCTGTCAGCTTTACCCAAAGGGGGTTGAGGGCCGTGTCCAGGGCGGTGTAGCTGCCCGCAACATACTTGTGGTTTGCAATGTTCTCCAGGCCACTTTTGGAGAGAACGTCCCCAAATCTCACTTTCGGCTCAAAGAACCACACATGAGCTGTGGTTCCGTCGTGCGGCGGGAGATTGACCCAGTCACCGTCTTCGGTGGTACCGTCAGCGGAGGACGGAGGACTCATCTCTCTACAACGCCGGCGACTCGACTCCTAGCTACGTAGCTAGAGTAATGCTCGCTGTCTCAAGTCAAGTAGCAAAGGCGTCAACAACGCCAGCGACTGGTACTGCTTGCTGTTGTCTCAAGTCAAGTATGTACTACCGGTAGTACATTGTACATGTTGCAATGTACTCGTACCGATACTAGTACGAGTACCAGGTACCAGGTAGGTACCAGGTACGAGTACATGTAGCTACGACAGCGGCCCACCGGAAGACTGCAAGACGCCTCATGCCTGACGCCTGCAAGCAATTTATTTGTGCATGCATGCTCATGCAAGACGTTTTTTTGCCAGCTGTTGCATGCATCGGTGGCAGGCGAGGTATCCCTTGATGACCAATTAGTTGTACCGGGTCCGTTGTACTTACATGCAAGGTACAAGTAGCTACGTAGTTACTAGAGGTAAGGAGCGGGAGCGTTGGAGGCATACCGGAATCTTTTCGCGCGGCAGCTGCAGTTCGTAGCTAGTATCCAGCCATCCAGTCATGCCGACCACCGCCGCCGGGAAGGACGGCGGTCCAGAGTGTGGCAATCCGTATGAGGTGCTCGGTCTCAAGGTTGGTGCGACTGATGGGGAAATTACCAAGGCCTACCGCAGGTTGGCTCTCAAGCTGCATCCCGACAAGCAAAAGGCCGACCTGTCGGAGAAGGAGGTCGACGAGCTGGCCAGGCGCTTCCACGACATCAAGGATGCCCGATCGTTTCTGCTGGATGCCGAACACAAGGCCGATCGAGAGAAGTTCGATGCCAAACTTCTGTCCAATGCCCTGCGGAGGGAGGAAGATACCAAGCGAGAGCAGAGCATGAGCGACCGACGGAAGAGGATGAGGGAGGAGCTGGCCGCCAAGGAGAGGGATGCTGCTGGGTCCAAGAAGAAGCGTTCTCGAGCACCCGGCACATCCGAATCTGTGGCAGCGACAACGGAAGAGGAGGAAACGACGGAACGGCTCCGACGCAAGGGGAAGCAGATGCGCGATACGTACGCCGCCAAGGCGGCATCGGACGAGGCCATGCACCGGGCTCAGCGGAAGATGGATGCCACCGAACGCCTTGAGCGTCGGCAGGTGCGGGTGAAGTGGAGCCGTTCCAAGGTGGGAAAGAGCCATTCCGAGCACAGTCTGGTCAAACTGCTGTCAACATTTGGCATCGTGGAGGGGGTGGAGCTCATCGGGTCCAAAGGCAACGCAGCCCTTGTCACCTTTGCAGAAGAAAGCAGCTGCCTGCCTTGCGTGAAGTTTTATGCCGATAGCGACGTTATGAGGGCAACCTTTGTGGGAAAGCGCAAGGAAGAGGAAGGCCGCCGCCCGGTTGGTGGTATGGGGGACGGCGGAAGTGGTGGTACGGTAGGTTTAGATGCTACAACAGCAGCAGCATATCGTGCGTCACAAAGCAGAGACGCCGAGAGTGTTGAGGAGCGCAAAATTAGACAAGCCGCCGAGCGAGAGAGATTATTAAGGCAGATGGAGCTTGAGGAGGAAGGGGGCAGCATTGATGACGGCAGTACTAGTAGTGAACATGACCACACACTACACACCAGTCGGGAGGATCTCAAGATGCCAAAGGCAAATGAGTGGTCAAATTCGGAGGACTATCCTCCTCCGTTTCCACTGTCTGCCGAGGAGAAGGACATGAGCCCTCGAGAGAGGCTACAACGATTCGAATCAAAGGTGCTCGGGAGCTTGCTAGCCCCAGAAGCGTTAGAAAGAATTTTAAAGTGCTAAGACACCTTACATGTATCGGCTAATACTCCTCCGTAGGAACTCAGAAGGCATATTGTGCAATTACGACGTCATAATGTCATAATTGTAGCTACCGAAGCAAATCCTTCATTGCCATTGAAAGTACAGAGTCTTCGGCTTGCACAAATCGCAATCGCGGAGGATAATAGAACCTAAGCCTGGAATGCACCAGCGCCTGGAGCGCACCGCCCCTTTTCTCCAATATGGTCTGCATCCGCCGCTTCACCGCGGCTCTCGTTTCGTCCGGCAAATCAAACAGAGTGAAGGGCAGGGTCCAATACGCTCTCGCGTGGCGCAGATCTTGCGACACTTCGACATCCAAAATCATTATGGGATCTCCGCGGATGGTAAATGTTGCCTCCCTCTTCGAGTACTGATCGATTGCCTCGTCCAGCACCTGATGAATGCGCGACGCCTCCTTGACCTGCCGCGCGGTTGGTCCGCTCTCCTCCTCGGTGACAAACAGGGGCTTGGCCGCCACCCTTGCCGAAGCTTCCTGGGCAGTCTGATCCAGATGAGTCAAACCCTCCTTCTTGATCGCCTCCAGGCGAAAGTTGCGGACACGGCGACCGCCGCCACCTCTGCTACTCGTACTGCTGAAGCGCCGAGCAGTCCATGGAGGCCTGACCGTCGACGAAGATGGTGAGCAAGAACAAGAAAGATCGGTAGACACCGCGTGCGCAGAGATCGCCCGCCGTAGAGGCTGGAGAATGGTAGGATGGAACGCAACGCGTTTCATTTAATTTCCTTTCAAGAAGATACAAGGTATAAACGCATGCCGCTGGGGGTAGTGGGGGTAGTGGGGGTGTGGGTGGGTGGTGGTCGATTCAGCCATTCATCAGCCATTCAGCCAGGAGCCAGGCCGGCCGTGCCGGCCGTCAGTCGGTCGGTCGAGCGAGTCGAGTCTAATCTCATTCACAGCGTCTTCTTCTTATTACATTTACCTGCCCGAGAGGAATTTTTTTTCCTCTGAGGCCATTTTTGACCCGCTCGACTCAAGTTGAGTTTCCTCTCGAGGTTCGGCTCGACCGAGGTTTGCAGTTTTGCTTTTCCTCTGCAGGGAAGCGGGATCAACAATTATTCCTCTCCAGGGAAGTTGAAGAAGCGGCAGCAACAAGCGAAACGTACATTTACGGCATAAACGCTGCATTTACTGGCAAGCGACGCTGTTATCATTTTCCCGGAGAGGAATTTGATGCACCGTCTCATTTCCCGGAGAGGAATTTTGAGGACGGGAACAGTGGCCGCACCGGCTTTGCCCAA
>Ga0115006_10003464_pt1 | contig 10725 bp, 3 predicted proteins | sample ArcOceMetagenome_3_FD_88943 | JGI IMG/M metagenome (GOLD analysis project Ga0115006, IMG submission 88943) | Marine eukaryotic phytoplankton communities from Arctic Ocean - Arctic Ocean- Svalbard ARC20M Metagenome | ecosystem: Environmental > Aquatic > Marine > Oceanic | place: Arctic Ocean...
AGAGAGAGAGAGAGAGAGAGAAGAGAAGAGAAGAGAAGAGAAGAGAAGAGAAGAGAAGAGAAGAGAAGAGAAGAGAAGAGAAGAGAAGAGAAGAGAAGAGAAGAGAGAGAGAAAGGGGGGAGGGGGGGCGTGGTGTGTTTGTTGGGTGTTTATGGCTGTGACAAGTGTGAGCGGAGAGCACGTCTACGGTGCACGAGATTGCCTGCTGGACTGAACGAGGCGCAGACCGACTCAAGGCTGGAGCCAATCAATCTCCGCTCCGGTTTGCACGAGCGCAGATCCCAAATCCACACCTCGCGAGCGCCACCCGCTGTCAGGGCCAAATTTCCACAGGGGCTGAAATCAAGAGAGCAGGTGTGCCCTCCCCCCCCTTCAGTTCCGCTGAATGCAGCGCGATTGAGGCGAGAGACAACCACGCCACGCTCGAGATCCCAGAGGCGCACGGTGTGGTCTCGGGATGAGGACAGGATCTCAGGCTTTTGTGGATTGCCGACCGCCGCAAGCGCCGCTGCTGAATGCCCTGACAGGCGGCGCACGAGATTTGGCGCCTCGGCACCGCCCTTGAGCACGGGATACACGTCCCATATCGCTACTACTCCGTCGCCGGCGGCCGTGGTCACCAAGAACGGATGAGCAGGCAGAAAGCGCGCATCGAAAAGGCCATCAGCGTGCGGGGTGGCGAGGGAGGGCCGGGCGAGCGCTCTGCCGCTGGCAGCTTTGCGAAAGAGCAGCCGCCCATCCGAACCTGCAGATAGCAGGAATGAGGCAGCCGGCGAGTAGTTGACGGCAGTCACCCGACCAGTGTGCAAGGGATCCGGGCCATTAAAGGCAAAGCCATCATCGTCTTCAGGTTGTTGCCACGGTGAGTCATGGGCCTGGGCGTCGTCGGCACGAGTGTGTGCGTGCGTGCCATGAATGCCAAGAGCTGCTTTGGTTACTGACACTAGCTTTGCCTCGCTCGCAAACCAGTCGCCACCAGGAGGGGGCGCGGGCAGTACGCTGCGCAGATCCCAGACGCGAAAGGAACCATCTGAAGCCCCCGTGAGCAGAGTATTGTCGCCAGGCCCGTTGGCAACGCAGTAGACTGCGCCAGAGTGGCCCGAAAGACAATAGAGCACGCTGTGCGACTCGTACGACCACACCAAGACAGCAGAGGAAAAGTCTGAGGCGAAAATGAACCGGCCCGACAAACTCCACGCGAGGTCTAGGACAGGCGCTGTGTGCCCTTCCAGACGCGCTGTAGCGCCCCTCGGCAATGGCCGAGCATGTTGCTCAAGTTGCTTCTCCTGTGGCCCCTCCTCTCTTTCGAAGTCGTCGCCATCCCAGATATAAATAACACCATCATCGGCGCCGGACGCCAGTAGCGGACTATATGGCGCCCACTTGACACTGTTGATGTTTCCTGTGTGTCCAGAGAGCTCAGCACAGCACCTCACCCCCCGCGCCTGCTGCTGCGTAGACGGACGCCCCTCGCCACTGCTCTCTCCCGGCCCAGTCCTCCACAGGATGATCATGCGATCTGCGCCGCACGCCGCCATGGTGTTTCCCAATGACCAACCACAGCAGCGCACAGCCGCGCTGGGCAGCGGCCCTTGGCGAACAAGCCTCCGCACGCACACGCTTGTGGCTACCTCAAAGATGTGGCAATTGCCGTCCACGCACCCGGCAAGCAGCTGGGAGCCGCAGCTTGAAAACACGAGACTTGTGACGACAAAGCCCCAGGTGACATCCTCAGGGATCGCTCCAGCAGGGTTGGCGCGATTGGCGGCTAGGCGCTGTTCATTCTTCCGTATCTTCTGTGCAACCTCTTCGGGACTGAGGACAAGCCGGACCATGAAAGAGGCACATTCCAGGCCGGTGCGCGTGTCAAAAAGATGCACACCGCCTGCACCAGAGGCGGTCGCAAGCAGAGTGCAGTCTGGGGAGAAGCACAGGGCGGTTGCAGGCGGGCGGCGCCCATGCTCGTTGGCTTCTCCCAGCTTGGCTTCGAGCTTTGCTGACGAGCTGAAAATCTTAAAGAAGCCGTCATCGCCTCCGGACGCCCAGAGAGAGCCACATTTGGAGATTGCCACTCGCGAGCACTTGCCTCTGTGCGACGTGATGCTCCGGAACGCAATCCCTGCCACATTGTGGCCTGTCGTCTTGGCGGACTCAGTGCTGCGCGCGGGCATATGCCCCGAGGGTGGATGCCGCGGATTGAGATGACGCAGCCAGTTGCTGCCTTGCATGCCGCGGTGAAGGCGACGGATGGCAAGCATGTTGGGTGCACTGCCGGGGGGTTCGTTCGCTGCCGATTGAAAGACCAGGCTCTTGTGGACTGACAGGTGAAGAAGACTGCGGCTGAGCCACACGAGCATCTGCATGAGCTGAATGACCACGCCTTGAGGCAGCGAGTTGTCTACCAGTGCCCGATGGATGCACATCTGCAGTTCACCCACGCAGTTGCGACCCTGCCCCATCACGACGCATGCTGACACGTAGCCGAGGTCCAAGAACAAGTACGCTACGGTAGTCGCCATTGCAGCACCGCGGAAGTGGTGCGGAAGCGCCATCAGCGCTCTCTCTTGCGTAGCACCGCGCCATGAGCAGCCGCCCTCAGGGTCGCAAAGTCGTCGGTACATGTATCCCATGCGAGCGTGAATCTCTACATCCACGCCCTGCGGATTGAATCGCTGAGCAGCATAATCGCTGAGACGTCGCTGTAAAAGCGAGACACAGGGAACATGGAGCATTTCAACGCCGCATGGTTTTAGGAAGGGATACAGGCTGTTTCTGATCAACAGCCACTTGCCCCACGATAGCAGCTGCCCCCCCACCGATCCCCGCCCGTTGCCGTCGGATGCAGGAGGCGCCACTTCGTCCTTGAGGATCAGTTCGCCAGGGAACGGCACCGCGTGCAACAGATGCCGCAGCTCTGGGGTCGTCAAGCTACCGTCACGAGCGGCAGCCAAGAGGCTAAAGAGGTCGCACACGGCTTGGACTCCGCACTGGACGCACGCCCGATCGATCACAGCTTTGCAGATTGCGTCAACGTCGGGTGCGTCGGGGGGGGGCAACATGTGAGGGAAGCTGCTGAGAGCACGCTCGCTTCCACTTGCCTCTGCTACCTGCGATACATATGCGCAGGTGAAGTGCAGAGCATCTGGATACGCATGGCACGCTCGTGAGACTATGGTATCCATGTGTTTGATGGTCAAGCGTTCACCAAGTGCGACAGCCCAGCCCTTGCCGGTGCTCCCGCTGGAGCCCCCACCACGGCGCAAGTAAAATGCAACCAGCTCTTTCCGAGCGTAAATGGACATTGGGCTCAGGCGAATCACGCGTTCCTCCCTGATACGGTTGCCCTGCGTCAGCGCCGATAGCCATGCTGAAGATGAGCCGTCAGAGCAGGATAGGACGAGCTCAACGGAATCAGGAACAATGACAGGAACCCAGGTCAAGTTTGGCACTTGAATTTCGTCCAGGCCGTCAATAATCACGATGGTCTTGCGCCCAGGAAAGCGTTTCGGTGGTGCCGGATAAGTCGAAGGCATGGGCAGAGAATCAGGAGATGCTACTGAAGTTGAAAGATAGCGGAGCCATACCGCATTGAGCTCCTCGTAGCTCAGCTCCGCCTGCTGCTTCTCTCGCCGGTCCTTCTGGGCGGACAACTCGACGCACTGCATCACAAAGCAAGAGGCAGTTGCAGACACGTCTTCCCCCGACTCCTCTGCTAAGCGAACGGTCAACCAATACATCAAGTCCCGCACGCTCTTGAGTGGTGAGATCATTCCGCCCAAGTAGACAGCGACGACAGCCGGCGGAAACGCCTGCTTCCCCCGCCCACCTGCACCACTGATACTCATTCCAGTGCGTAGCTGTCTTTCCAGCATTGCTAACAGGGTGGACTTGCCGCTGCCGGGACTGCCAACCACGAGGATTGCACTATGTTGAATGGGCTGACCGTGTTGAGACGCCTGGCCACTCGTGCCGCCTTGGCTTGTACATAAACCTCGCAATATCTCAAGCTCAGCATCGCGTCCCACACACAGAGCATTCATCCTCGCTCGATACCCCTGGAGATAGTCTCGCTCCATGCTGACGCGATCAAAGGGCCGCTCTGCCACATGTGCATGAGAAGAATCGAACATGTGAAGAGCAGCCAAATTCTCCAGCATGTCTCGGCGAATTTGCTCACCCAAGATACACAGCGAGTCGAGCAACACAGACTGGTAGCCTCTATGTGCTCCCGAGGTGGACGTCGTGGAAAGGCCAGCAAAGGTCGCTGGGTAGTTGACAAAGCACACGCATCCCTTCTTGACGATCTCGAGCTTCAAGTCGCGTAGCAAGATCTGCTGGGCGGGGTCACTCGTCGAATGCCGCTGGCGCAGAGGTGGAACTACCATGGGTTCCATTGGTGGCGCCTTGGCTTGCATTTGTCGGGCGCGTCGCTCTTCATCAAGCGGCATCGGCAACAGCGCTCGCAACAGCTTAATTCGGATCATCATCATCGCTGAGCCATTGCCCTCGAAATCCACGCGAGGAGTAGTCCACCGCGAGGGAATCAGTTTTGACACTGAAATCACGGCGGTCCCCAGCAAGACATCACTGTCTGTCCGTACGCCTTCGTTCGCCGCCGCAGGCAGAGATTCTTCCGTTGCCGACGGGTGTGGTGCGCTAGATGTATTCCCATCTGCCGGTGTGTCATCCCCCTTTAATGAAACTGGTGGATGCTCCACAATTTGGCCTTCCCCGTCTCCTATTACCCCCTCCTCAGTCAGACCTTCGGCCGGTGCTTCATCGTCTGCGAGAATACTTGCGCCTTTCCTCTGAACAGTCACACCATTTTCGCTGTCTGAAATGTGCTCACCTTCAGTTTCCCCTCGAACTCCGTCCTCTCCTGATGTGCCAGTTGCACTCACACTTGTCTGCTCGGTATCAGTCACATCAGTTTGCCATTTTTTGTCATCATCTTGCCACCGTCCAGGCGGGCGTGGTCTGTCGGTCTTCAGGAATATCGAGAAATGAATCTTTGGCGCCTGGCAATCGATTAGGAATTCCTGGCTGTCGAAGTCCCACTCACCGCCTATGTATCCCGCCTCCAAAAGCCCCGTGCTATACACTACAGAAGACGTGACGACTTCATCCCCAATTTTGATGCGAGCATACACGCCAAGGCTGCTTTGACTTGCCATGTTGGCATTGTTGGTATGTATATCACTCTCAACAGCATCAACGGCGCGCGCATCTACATTAGATCCCAATTGTTGAGGTACAGGCCATACTTTGCCAGATGTCAAAAGGAAAGATGCTGTAGTACTTGGGTTGGAATTGAGCTTCTCTTTCTGAGCTGGCAATTCTGGTGCTTCATCAAACACAGATTCAAGCTCAAGCATATCGAGACAATCGTGGAGCACCTGCAACACTTCAATGCTCTCAATGTGGAGCTCAGAAGCAGCAATAGAGAGATGAGCCATTTCGTTCTGCGCTACTTGAAGAGTCCTGCATTTGGGGAGCCACTCCGTCGGATCGCTGCTGCGGCCTCGGCTGTTCTCCCCTTCGCCTTCTTTACCTCCATCCAAACTGCTACAGAGACCCTTTTCATCTCCCCTGTCATCAATGTCATGATCTGTCCGTGTATTATGTGCAATTTCTGCTTCATCAGCCTCTCCTGAATTTGACCGGACAGAACCAGGACCTGTTGCGCTTTCTGCATTGCATGTTGCGTTGGCCTCTTCAACGCCGTCCGGCGTCAAATCCGTCTCTGACGCATTTTTGGTCTTGACATCGTTGTTGCAGGCAGCACTTGCTGTAACGCTTTCACTGGCACTCTTCTTCTTCCCCCCAAAGAAACCAAACAGTGTCCTGCGGCTCTTCATCGGAGCGCTCGGCGTCGTTTCTGGAGAGGTCTCTCCTACTTGCGGGCCTGCAAGCGACAGGTGTGTCTCCCCCAGATTGACAGTCGCTTGCTGTTCAGAAGCTGCTTCTGTGGTGGATGCTGCTGCAGTTGTTGCCGGATCTGCGTGCTGCTGAGCAGGATCGTCTGCAGCATTGGCCCCGGGGCGTCCTTTGCCGATCTTGAAACCAAAAAGCCCTCCAAAGTTTTGACCAGATACCATGCTGCTATCATCTGAATCATCGTCATCGTCCGAGTCGGACGAGTCGTCTGTGACGCGGGGAGATCAGGATAATTCAGTATCTGTGTCAGGACTTCCTCTGACATGCAAATGAGATTCCGAGCGAATATAACAGCTAATGATTGTTTTTAATCTTTAGCAAGCAGCAACGCAGCAGTGCATTACCGTCCTTGTCATCATCATCTTCCTTGTTGTTTCCCGTCATACCAAAAACTCCCATCGCCGATATTGGTCCACCGCCTGCATTGTCGAACACGTTCTTCTTCTTCCCTCCTTTCTTCCCTCCCGGCTTTCCACCAACCTGGTCCTTCCCTTCTGCACCCTCTCGCCCGTCTGCCAGTTCTTCGTCCGCGCGGCCTGCATCCTCATCTCCAGCGGCTGGCTCCTGCACGTCATCCGCATCATCGGCGGCAGGGTCGGTACCAGCTTTTCGGCGCTTGCCCTTGCCCTTACCAGCCCCGTCACTAGGGCCAAACATATGCTTGAGCAATTTGCCCCCGAAAGCAAATACCCCTGGCTCTTTCTTCTTTCGCTTTTGCGCTGCTGCTGTCGCATTATCGCGGGCGGCGGCAGCTGCTGCTGCCGAATCTGCTTCCTGAGAGAGCGCGCGCGAGACAGAGAGAGCGAGCATACATGCAAATGCCCACGCAACCGCGAGCGCACGGGCGTTAGGAAAATTGTCCGAGCGCATTGTAGGAGATCGCCAGCAGCAAGTCCAATAGATGCAGAAAGGTGCAAGATGACAATAGAACTAGAACCTGGTGCATTTCGTCGTCTTGCTTCTCCCCATCAGCCTCGCTGGATGTGTCCTCTTCCTCTTCCTCCTCTTCCTCTTCCTCCGCTAAACATGATGCCAAGTCAGCACCCTCCAAGAGTTGGACAATGACCTTGTCGACTGCGCCTTGAGGGCCCTTTTTCGCTTTCTTGGCCGCAGCTGCGTGCGCCGCTTCCATCTCCCGAACACTTCGGTCGAACTCCTCCCGTTCCAGCACCTGGATGCGCTTGTCGTCCTCATCGCATTTTTGTAAGAAATTGCTGTCGTACATGAGCACTGTAGAGTCTCGGAGATAGAAACTACAGTGCTTCCATCCTTTGACACCCCCGGCCACGTCTCCAGGGTCTGTGCCGCTTCCGTTTTGGGCTGATGCCCGATGATATGCGTACAAGAGTTCGATGTGGGTGAGGGAGAGACCCTGTGGTAATGCACGCAAAACATCAAATCGAGCATCCGCGAGCGACGGGTGCCGTCGATAAGCAGGTGGAGGAATCCAGCCGTACCGATCACCTAAAAATCCTATTAATAGCGGCATGCACCTCTCGACTTCATCCAAACAAGTGCGAATAATATCGAACGAGTACTTTGAACCGATCATGCTGCCAATGCGGCAATCCACTGGAACCAAAGTCACACGATGTGCCGCAAGGAACCCGTGCAGTGCTGGAAGGATAGTTGATGACAGCGCCTCTTTCTCACTCTGCGTGTCCCAGCAATCACCGGCGACGTAGACGTGGGCAACCCGAAAAGCCTCCGGCAATCCGATTCCAGGAGAAGGAGTTGAGCCATATAGCCACTTAGAACGGTTGTCGCGCCTCGGTTCTGAAGCCTCCAGGCGCGGAAGCGATTTGCCCGAGATTTTCATCGTTGCACTTGCCTTGCCCCAATACCCTCGATCCTGCCTCACTCCGAACACCTTTCTGCTGACTTGTTGTCGACCTTCCTCTGTGTGTTCTGTTTGCAAGGCCTCACTGTCATGTGAGGCATTTTCGACCTTTTGGGTAGCAGTTGGTACAGAGGCAAATCCTGCAACACTGCTGAGAAGCGCAAGCTGCTGTTGCTGCTCGCTCTGGTGCGCACTAGCAACTCTCCACAGATGCTCCCTATCCCATCTTTTGCGCATAGCGTTCTCCCGCTCGTCATCTGCCTGCCACTGCTTTCTCGCGGCATACTCTTCTGCCTCCGGACGCTTGTGGCGATGAAAGCACGTCTGTTCCTCAGTAAAGACTGTCCGAACTCGCGGGGCGTGATATAGCAAGCCACAAACTCGGCATTTCATGGGCGCTTCCAGCACACTGAAGAACCGGGAACATAATGCACAGCGGTTAGCATGATTCCAAATTTTTTGCTGCCTCAGTCGCATATGGAGAGCCCGATCGCGTCTGGCACGTGTCTCATCATCGCGCTCTCTCCTCATAATCTCTTTGCGCTTTTCCTCCTCTAATGGCGTCAACTGGGAAGCAGCTTCCTCCAGCGCGACTAAATCTTTGGTCGAAAAATACTTGATTCGAGCCGACTCCTCGCGTGAATTGAGCGACAGCCTACGCACAGGCGCCCAAACCGGCTTTCCCTTCCTCAACACCGGCAGGCCGTCTGTCGGTGACAGCACTTGCCGCAAACTTTTCTTGGCTTCGAAACTACTGAGAAGTGGATTCATTAGGGCCACGCCTTCTTCAACAGTTTTGCTTGAGCCCTTGGCTGGGACGACAAAAAGGCTAGCGCTGTGGTTGCGCTTCAGCTCAAGTGTAATGTACAGCCGCCCGGAAGCCGTGATCACATCGGTCGAAGCATCAGCGTCCGGGTCCAACGCTGAGGTAGGAATCAAAGGGAGGCACAGTTGGCTGGCCTTGCTGACGCTCAGTAACGACACGTCCACTGTTGCCACCCCAACACACACATCCGACGCCGTCATTGCGTGTGAGAACACCTCGAACTCCATTCTGCCCTGTGGCGGGTAGTCGCAGATAAACTCAAACGTGGCTTCTCCGTGGTCTGTATCACTGAATTGTGGCTCCACGGTGTCCATCAGCACACGAGACTTGCGCACGTTGTCTTCATAGGCGACACGGACGTAGGGGTTCAAGTGCGCAATCCCAGGGACTTGGAGCTTGTCGGCCTTCAACAATGCCAGTGTCATATGTGCTGCTGCTGTGCCAGGCTTGCGTTTAGGTACTAACGAATACTCGATGTGCAGCGCTGGCTGATCGGAGCCTGCCTCCTGACAAATGCCTCCTGACAAATGAACCCAGCGTGCGCGATGGTCTCCCAATCTCATGCCTGCAAGATCCAGGCAACACGACCCCATCGAATCATCTTGGCTTGAGAGATCATAGTCAAAGCACTCTATCTCAAGCACCATTGCCATGTCGCGGAGAGACGTGTCAAACGTCAGCATCTCGCGCCAGACAGGAGTCAATGAGCGATACACCACGCTGGTTTTCTTCTCAGCAGCCTCAAAGCGCACGACCACATATGGATCGCTGGTACCTCCAGCATCCAACGCTGGCAGGTTGCGCGCCTGCACGCACATGATCTTGAGCTGAGCATCACACTGCCGAGACGCGTCGTGCGCGAGCATCTGCACACTGAAGCTCAACTCTGCATCTCGCGGCTCCACAGCCGCGCTGGCCGCCTTTGACAGTTTCCCGTCCTTCCCCCGCGCTCCGCGCCCGGCGGAGGCGGGTGTGACGGGCGACGTGGGAGATTGTGGCGCCTGCGCATCTCCTCCAACCAGCTTATTGCAGAATGAAAGTTTTGCATCGACTGACATTCCAGACAGCGAAAGTGACGTGCGCCCCAACAGCGTCTCGCGGCCCATCTCGTCGCTGTGCTTGACCTCAAGCAGCAGCGTGGCATCGAGCGAGTCAGACCACAGGTCCAAGCTCATCGTCTGGTTCCACACGGGGTGCTCGTTTGCTAGCCTCAGCTTGGTCTTCTTCTCGCGGCCCGCCAGCGACACGGCAACAATAGCATCCGGACCCCGGCCGCTTCGACGCCCCTCCGGGTGTATCAAGTTGCGTGCGTCCTTACAGAACACCTTTACGCATCGATCTGGCGCTGTCACCTTTCGAGCGGGGTCGAGATGCACCTCAAACTGCAGTCCCGCCTCGCCTTCCTGCGGTTCGTCGGGCCAGGGCACTCTGCGCTGCTCGCGCCCTGCGCTGCCTTGTGCGGACGCCTCCCTCGTGTTAGAGGGGGGGAGTAACTTCACATCCTCGTCATCGCTGTGCACGAGAGACTTGTCGATGGTGACGCGATACATTCGCATCTTGATGGGCTGGCTGAAGCTGAGGTCCTGAAGAGGAATCTCTACCGCGCCCATGGGGTCTGGTGCCTTGCCTTCGTCGTCGTCCCAGATGCTCAGACGCAGAGAGGTTTCAAGCAAATCGGCGCTCTTGACCAGAATGCCTACTGCCTCATCCCACGTTGGAAAGAGAGTGCGATGGCAGATGCGAGTGGCCTTGCTCCAACCCAACACCTCGACTTTGACGAAAGGGTCTGAAAACCCGTCCGGGTCCATCGCGGGCAAGTGCACACCTGCCACATGTCGTCGGTGTCAATATGACGTGACACCTTGCTCTTCAGTCACTTGATCGCAGATACTGGTTATAACAGGCGCGTCAAATCTCAAGATACATGCACATAAGCACAAGGCCCTTGGACACTCTGTACCTCTCAGACAACGCGGAAATGCTTCCATGTACATTATATATGTACTTGTGTACGAATATGTGTATGTATATGTATATGTATATGTGTATGTATATGTATATGTATATGTGTATGTGTATATATATATATGTATATGTATATGTATATGTATATGTATATGTA
>Ga0115006_10003465_pt1 | contig 10723 bp, 8 predicted proteins | sample ArcOceMetagenome_3_FD_88943 | JGI IMG/M metagenome (GOLD analysis project Ga0115006, IMG submission 88943) | Marine eukaryotic phytoplankton communities from Arctic Ocean - Arctic Ocean- Svalbard ARC20M Metagenome | ecosystem: Environmental > Aquatic > Marine > Oceanic | place: Arctic Ocean...
AGGACTTAGGAGTGGTGGTATCCTCAGATCTCGATAGTCCCGGCAGGCTACCGCATCAACAGGGGCCTAAGCGAGGTGAGGCTGGGCTACCGAGACGGGCAAGGTGTCAAGTTGCCCCGGGACCCGGGTAACAGGGGGGGAACTGTCCATGGGATCTTAGACCTTGGACCTTAGGACAGTACCCAGATCTCAGAGAATACTTGGAGTTTTGAGACAAGCAGTATAGCATATGAAAGCTCGTGAACAGGACTTTCATATGCGCTCAATAATATGGCCTAACTCGTCTTTGTTGCTGAGTTATTGACTGCAGTCTCTCAGGGCAAAGAACTCAGGCTGCCACTGGCAGTCCCCACCCACTATGTTTATGGGACTGGGGTCACGGTTCTTGGTCCCTCTCCTTCCGACACACTGTCGTCGGCCCATGCGGATGCCCATGAGCTCGACGCCCAGCGCACTGCTGAGGTGGCTGCCGCCTTCCGGGCGGTGAGAGTGCGAGAACCGTTCTACTCCGCAGTCCGCAGGGCGGGCGCGTGTGGGGAGCAGCAGCAGGTGCCGCGTTGCTTCTGCTGCGCGCGATGCTGCTGGGGGGCGCGGGGGTGGCGGCGGAGGCGTCCTTTGCCTCCAACATGTCCTCGGACGAGGTCCCACCGCCCAGCGCAGGCACGCCGCTCGTCCACGTCCGCATAACGTCCCGCCATGAGGACGCTGAGCGGCGACCGATGTCGCCGCCGCGAGCTGCGCTTGGGCTCGACGACGTGCCCGACGGCGCGGGGGAGTCACCCATGAGCACCCAGGCCACGCGCAGCGGCCCGGCCCACAGGGCGGCTGGGGTACAAGGAGCCGCGATGGCAAAGCGCGGCGCGCCGGCGCGCCGGCCTCAGGCACAGCAGCAGGGTGCGCCGAGAGGGGGCGACGCGCGGGCAGAGCAAGCGCGAGCCGTCCGAGCACAGCTGCTGGCACATGGATCAGACATGGGCCTGTTTGTGGGCAACGCGCGAAATGCACGGCCTGCGCCGCATCCTGGAGATCCGTGGCAGAAGTTGCCGAGCAGCCCTGCCGGACGAGGCACAACGCCGTCTGCGGCGAGCACCCCGCTCTATGAGCAATCCTCGCCAACCGCGTCCCCTGCGGCTCCCGACTCCTTTCGCTTGGAGCCTCTCCAGGCCAGGCAAGTATCGTTAGCAGTCGAAACGGAGCATCGATTTAAAAGGTCGGCCAGGGCGCCAGTGGGCGACGGCGATGCCGAGCGCCGCAGTATCCCCGACCACGCGCCGTTCGAAAAGAAGCCGCAGTACCCGGTGCTCGTCAACTTTACAGCTGTGGCAGAAACTGGCGCGCCCGACGGTGTCCGACGGCGTGCTCGGCTCTCGAACAAGACCAAGATTTCGCGGTCGCTTTTTGGCGTATCTGCCGACGAGTCGTTACTCGCGCGAGCGGACTCGTCTAATGTGCGCTTGGACTCGACCGCTGCGCTAGAGGCTGTAAAAGATTTTGCCGTGCCCTCGCATTCGGAGCTCCCTGGCAAAAATATGACTGAGCGAGAGGCTGAAATGTGGCTTGATCGCTGGGTAGACTCTTTGAATGTGGAGGAAGACCTCTTCACTTCCACCAGTACTTTTGCGGAGATCAAGTTACAGGAGATGCTCGAGGCTGACAGCATTTCAGAGCTGCGCAAGGGCTTTTCAGCCCCCGCAGACAGCGCTGATCTCAAGCCCAATGCGTTCCGCACTGCTGTCTGTTTCCTTATTCTTGACCGTATGTTACCTCGGCTTGGCTCCTTTGCGCCGATGGTGAAAAAGCTGCGCGAAGAAATTGCGAAATCCGTCTATACTGGGCTCAATGCTGCAGACCTCCGTAAAGACGTGGGAGAAATGAAGTCAAAAGAGATGCACTATGCGTTCCAGTCTGTGCCGTTCTTCGTGGACAATGTGCGTCTGGTTAAAACTATGCAGTCAATGAAGGACCGATTCAACGAAGCGCAGGAGAGGACGCGTGTGGCTGAAGAACAGGCGACACAATTGCGGGAGCAGGTGGCCTCTTTGGAAGCTCGCCTTTGCGGCTTGCAAATGCAACTTCAAGTAAATGTGCTAGAGAGGAATCACGACAAGGAGGATTTTCACAAGCGTGAGACTATGCTGCTTGCCGAAATGCAGCAGCTGCGTGACAAAGCGGTAGCCAGTGCTTTAGCTGCTGCTCAGAGTCGCGCTCAAGCAAGCGGAGGAGGTGCAGACACGAATGCGCCAGCGCAAGATTCAACCTCCAATGCGATCTCAGGCATAGTGCAATTAGAAATGCCGCAATTTGGGAATCAAGATGCTTCTGCTTTGGATTTGAAGGAGGCGACGGATTTCCTCATGAAGTGTGGAAAACAAGCCATGCGCATGATTGAAGATGACGTAGAGCAGTGCTCGAGACAAGTTCAATTGTGGCAACGAGCCATGACGAGTACCCACAATGTATCGTTGCTGATAACAAAACCCGGTGAGACTCTGGCAAGCCTCTCTCGAACCATGGTACCAGATTTGTTGTTGAAGTGGGTTGAGTATCAAGTAAAGCAATGTCGACGACAGGTGGTGGTTGATGGTCCGAACAAGCCAAACAATTTGACAGTGGACATGGCAGATGGGCTAATGCTCACCCAGGTCGTACACCATGTCATGCCAAAAAACAAGCAAGCAAGCTATGAAGAGTTGATGGATATCATCAAAAGCACGCCAAAGGTTCGCGCGAGGTGGTGTGGGCAGAAAATGTCCGAGTTGACAGGTGACTCCAAGTGGATGACGAATGAATTTTCCTCTACAAAGTCTGGTGGGCGCATGGAGTTACTGTTGCTGCTGATGATAACGCGCCCAAATCTCGACGGCGAGCTGTTTGGCGAAGGGAAGGAGTTGCAGAGGCTGATTTCAGAAGTCCATGATCGCTTTGAGGTCGTCAAGGACAATTTTTCTCAGTTCAACACGGCTTTAGAGTCGGCCGTCCATCGTGGAGAGAAATTGAATATAGTGAGTGTTGAGTTGCTGCTTCGCGCTATGGAAGAGTGCAGGGTCGAGATGGACAAACTGGCTCAACATCTGCCGGTCGTCGCAGAAGAAATACTCACCGTCGAGCACACTGGTGCGGAGGTGTTGGGAAAGGTAGCATTTTACCTGCAACAGCGCTCGAACCAGAAGTTGACGCAGGCAGCTGATGAATCCATTGCTGAAGAGGAGGAGGAACCGGAGATGATCGCTAAACAGGACGTTGTGAAAGATCAGCGCAAACAATCAGTCATAATCGCACCTGTGAAAAAGGCTGAAACTACTGTAGACCTGTTGCCCGGGAAGTTGGCGCAATTAAAGGGCTCCCTGACAAAACCTGTGCTTCATATCATTTCCAATTTGATTCTCGAGAAGCTGCAAGACGCTATGGCGGAACTAATGTACGAAGAACAGGTCAGGATCTTGGAAAATGTTGGCGAGACAACAGTGATGAATTTCGACTTACTGCGGCGCACATTTCGGCAATACTGCAAAATTTATAAGTCCATCAATATGTCCTTAGTGCAATCTGGAGGTGCTGCTATGAGTATGCAGTCGTGGCAGTTGCTGCTCGCAGATATCAAAGTTGTTGGGCCAGCCATAAACTGCCCAAAAGATTTGTTGAGCCCCAAGAAGGCAGAAGAAGCGTTCACGCGTGCCAACTTCGTGAAAAATCCCAAAAACGGGCGGTATGAGGTTGGTCATGGTAAGCATATGTGTGCGTGTGTGCATGTGTGTGTGTGTGTGTGCGTGTGTTTGTATGTAGTACGAGAGAGATAGTGTGTGTGTGTGTGACAGAGAGAGAGAGAGAGAGAGAGAGAGAGAGAAAGAGTGAGAGAGAGGGGGGAGGGGGGAAAGAGAGAACGCACACACGGGCAGGCTTGAGTGAGAGAGCGGGAGAAAGAGTGAGAAGAGAACGAGAGAGAGAAAGCGCACACGGGCAGGCCTGAAAGGGAGGGAGAGAGCGAGCAAGCAAAAGAAAGAGAAGCAAAAGCGACTGCAGACAGAGCCTTTCCCAAGCAGAATCGAAAGTATGTGTGACTGTGAAACAACTCTTTATTGCCTCCGATTCAAGGGGCACTTCCCACGCGTTTTGAAATATATTGTTATGATGTCCTAGCACAAGAACTAGAGGAACGCCAAGACACAACGACCTTTATGCATGTCTTGTTATGAGGCAGTATGTTTGTGAAAGAATGTGCATGCATGTTGACATTTGCATGTATATGGGCGGATGGTGTTATGTGCATGTGCAGGCGCAGCAGAGTTGGAAGTGCATGAATTTGTTGAGGGACTGCTGCGTGTAGCCATTCAATGGGCCAAGACCCTGGAAAAGGAAATCATCTTCTGCTTCCATTCTGTTATCGCCTCCATCGAACGTGACGCGAAAAAGGACGAGGTCAGGCGCAATTGCAACGCGCACATGCGTAATATGTTGACAAGCCTGTCTGAGTCTATGCAGTACTGTGCAGTGTGTCGCTTGTCTAAATCTACGCAATACTGTGCAGTGCGACGAGTTCCGCATGGCCTGCAGAAGCCAGGCGGTCCAGAATATTTTGACTCAGCACTCAGACGCTCTGAGCTATGCGTACAAGGTGTATTCGGGCATGGATACCGAAACAGAGGTTTGTTGAGAATCGCGTGCGCAATAATATCGCGGCATTAATGCACCCTTGCACGATGGTGCGCACATTTGAACAACCTTGAGAACAAGCAGCGCAGACCTGCGAGCGCGCACGCACGCGCGCACGCGCGCACGTGAGTGAGTGCGATTACGCCCGCGCACGCAAATACACACACATACACCGCCCTCTCACACACAAACCCATACGCTCTCTTACGCACAAGATGACATGCATCCGTTTTCTTGGCAATCATTATTGCATGATAATATGCATAACATTTGCATTGGCTTCCTTTTTGTGATTATTATGATAACAAATATGTGCAGAATTATGGATCTGAGCACTTGGAATCGATGAACCTTTCTGAATTCATGGCATTTACCAAGGTATGAGTTCATAATATGCCCGGTGTTGGCTGGTAGGCCCTTCTCCTGTTCACCTGTGCAATGTGGTGTGAGTGTGAAGACGAAATGGAGGACGAAAAAGTTAGTGCAAGCGTAGATACTGCCGCTCCGAGCAGTGTTGCTTTGTTTTATTAGTGCCGACGCCAAAGGTATATAGGGAACCGAGGGTTTCCCATCGCACCCAAACTGTTTGCGCCTACTTCCGTCGCTGGCTCGTTCGATACTGATCGTTGATTGGTATTTTGAAACAGGATGCGAGCATTCAAGACATCAACTTGACACGAGCGGAAATCGTTAACATCTTCATTTATGTGCAAGACGATGGCACCGTAGTGCAACATTCTGACAACCAGGCAGATGGTCCAGAGGTGGGGGGAACATTGATTGGAGGCCAGCCGATGGGAGATGACACTGAAATGGATTTTGGCGAATTCTGCGAGGTAAATGTTGCAATCTGATGTCGTCAATTTCCGCGCACGAGATCGTGGGCACGCATGCCTACCTGGCTCAGTGTTGTGCTTGCTTCAATCTATCTGACTATCGATTGTTTCGTTCGTGTCTACCTGGTCGTGTGTGTAACAGGCTCTTTGCGGATGCGCATGTTACAAGACTTTAGATCCGTACATTACGTTGCCACAAAGGCTGGAATTAATCATAATTAAGAACATCCTGCCGCTCTGCAGGCAGCTGAAGTCAGGTCACAAATCCTTTGCGCCACCTCGGCGCTGGCTTCTTCTTTTGGTTGATAGCATGCATGCATGCATGCACATGCAGCTACAGAACACGCAACCCACTCTATAGTTGACTGAATTTCGGGTCGACTTCGCAGGCCATCAACCAACACTCGCGTTGGCACAACAAAAGTCGTCTGCTTCAGATGCCGCGGAAAGTGACCGTGACGGGGGATCCTAGCGGTGGAATGACTGCTTTTGGTCGTCGATCTCTGCCCCACAGCCCGGTGGGCACTTTCCAAGCTATCTCTCCGACACATTTGATAATCCGCTTTCACTGAGTCGTTGCCAGCTAACGACTGGTAGTTGGTTGTCACGAATAATAATATGAGGTATTTAATACGAGTGTTATCAAGCATCGCAAACAGCACTGCAGCCTCGAGTATCTCTCGCATCTCACGTCTTTTCTCGCGCTCACACCCGAAGACGGCTCCAAGTCTTCAGCAATGCTCAAATCCCATCGTTGGTATGCCCTGCTGTGCATCCTCCCCAGTCAAAGTATGCATGCTCGAACGTATGCATACCGGTCCTTGGGACGGGATATCGTTGCGTTGCCGGCTCCTCACACTTGCAGACCACATACTGTGCCAGTCCGTGCTATTCCACTGGAGAAAAGGCATCTGAGCCTCCCCGAACAGCCGTTCCTCTTGCCGCACCTGCTCCTAAACCTCGTCTCTCTGCCGCGGATTCGCCGCCGAGGCGTGCTGTGGAAGTGTTCGAGTCATAGCTTAAATTGGAATTGAGAGAGTCCGCACGGGTCACTCGGCCTAATAATGGCGGCATTCCCGCCTCCCTGTAAGGTCCGCACAGTTCGTGTCAGCGCATCTTGAAGCTGGCAAGCATGCATCTTGCACCGCATTGCACCTACGACCACTGCCTAGTGCACCAGCACTCCACGCACCCATGCCTCAGGCAATGAGGCACGCGCATGACACAACCTTCTGCGCTTGCTTACATCAGAAAGACCTCTCACAGTCAGCCTCTGTTTGCGGCGCCGATGTTTGCAAGTTGCACGCGTAGGGGCATGCGGATGGGAAGCCCGCAATCGGGGGGGGGGCAGAGGGCAGGGGGCGGAAGACAGAAGGGGAGAGACAATTCAGTGGTGCCATAGCTTGGGTCTGCAAAGGCGGCGACTTTCTTGACATCTCCTGTTGTCTCCTTGAGCGCCCAGTCCAGCAAGGACTCGCCACGATTCAATACATCCTGCGCATGCATGCACTTGAGTGCATTTTCCTACAGCCCACACGCGCATACTCACTCGCACACGAGGTGTGAGTTAAGCTTCAGCAGCTTGAGCTAAGGAGCTGTTTGGTGCCAAGAGAAGGGGACACACACAGAGACCTCGAGGCCGCGAGACTTGAGAGAGGCGCTGAGAGAGACACTCAGTGCGTCCGAAGCGGCTGCCGCCTGCGCCGGGTCTTGGGCAGGGCAGTCTGCATGGGCAGATGCGTGGCACTCGAGCATCAATGGCACCTCTTCCTCATCTTCTGTCGACACGCAAGGGCCAAATGCGCGTCAGATCCCAAGAGCCAATTCTCAAGTCAGGGATGTGTTAGGATGGACAAATGAAGCGCCGGCAAGAGCGCCGGGCGGCCAAGCAAGTGAAGCCGCAACGTGGGCTAGAAACGCGTTGGCAGCCCGGCTGTCTGCCAGGGTCGCGCGAGCAAGCGCAGAGGGCACGGCGGAGAGGCACTGCTTGCTGCAGCGGGTGCATTGAGCTAGACCGAGGCTGCCGCATCGTCGCTTCGCGTAGTCGGAAGAGCGGAGCGAGGACTCATGAAAGGATGAATCATAGTCGTATGTGCGTACCTGTACCACGCGACAGCGTTGGCCCACGTGATTACGCACATCTCACGCGACGCATCGCACCGTGTGCGGCGCTGTGCACGCGCGGCAAAGCAGCCGGCAGCCGCTCGACGTTTGGACGCACGCACACTGGCAGAAAACGGGCCTCGAAGCAACCGGTCCATCGGGGGCAGAGAAAAAGAGAGGGAGGAGCAGAAATGGGGGCAGGCAAGAGGGCTGTAAGGGAGGCAAGGTACAGAAGCAAGACTTGGGTCGTAGTCGCTTCCCGCCAGATTGGGGCCAGCAAAGCAGGTGGCGGGCCCGCGGTCAAGGACTTCGTTCTGAAGGCGCGGGCCTCCCCGGGGGCGGATGCCCAGGCGTGACAGGTACTTGTTGCGAGAGTGGACATGGTGCGTGTACAGCGCCGGGACCGTCGAGAAGGCCTCGCAGCTGCGGCGCGCCCGCAAGATGTCTCGCGCCTGCAGCGCAGACGCGGAGGCATTGAGCCAGCCGCCCTCCCGCAGATCCGCCAGCAGCAGCAGTATGCTGAAGCCCGTCGACGCGCACGCCAAGTATCCAAACACCATGAGCACGTCGCGGTACATTTCGATGAACTCCTCCATTGTCGTGTCAGCTGAGGTGCGGTCTGCGTCGGGGAGGAGCGGGCTGATGATGATGGGAAAGAGAGCCATGCCGAGGTTTTGAAAGGCCGTCATCAATCCGTAGGCCATGCCCAGCCGCTTGTCCTCCACCACAATTGAGATGCACGGCCAGAGGGCGGAGGCACAGACTGAGTAGCACATGCCCATGCCAACGACGCCCACCGTTGGGCTGAAGTCGAGCCACAGGGCAAAGGAGAGTTGAATCGCCGCGAGCGCTGAGGTCGCGAGGATGATCCACAGCACCGCTCTCCCTGCACCGTCCACTAGGGCCCCAAACACGGGGCAGAAGAGCGCGCTCACTGTGTACGGCAGGGACATCATGAAGGACGAGTTCTTCTCGCTGATGTTGTAGCGCTGGTGCACAAACTGCACGCCGTTTTGCAGGAAGACAAACACCGCGGCGTAAAAGGTGATGGTGACCATGAAGATGAGCCACACGGTCAAAGGAAAGTGAAGGCAGTCGCTCATTTTCACCGGCTCCTCCTGGCCAACAGCGCCACGACCGCGTCAGCGCGTTGGCGCGTGCGCAAGTTCTGCATCTGGTGCGAGGCAAGGTGCCGGGGCCGCCCTGGCTTATGCTGGCCGATGCTCAGTGCTCACAGACGCACGCAATGCCATGTCCTGGCTATTGCGATGCAGCGCAGTTTCCTGCCACCCCTGCTACTGCGTCGCTGCGCTCACACACCGCGTCTCTTCCACCCTTCTTTTCTGTGCTCACAGAAGCACACAAGGCAGCAGGCAGAAGTGAGCAAGGCACCAGATCTTCGTCGTCGCTTGCAACCGACTCCACAGAGCCGTGGTTGTCCATCCGCATGCGCTCAGCTCGAAAGTCCATCCAATTCAGCAACAAGCAGCAGCACAAGGAGAAGACGCAGAACATGTTTCCCACGTACATGGCCCATAAGAGTCCTGCACAGCATGCGTACAACAATCAACACAGCCCTCCGGCCTGCGCCAAGGACAGGCCAACAACGAGCACCGATCAGTGGCTTCCACTCCGCGCACGCCGGACTAGAGTGTCCACGGCCCATCGAGTGCCAGGCGCGCAAGGCGCGTACCCTGGCCAGGAGCGGAGGTTTCGGCGGCCTCAACGACCGCAGGTGATATGTCGAAATTGACAGCTGATCCGATGCGCGAGAAGGACAGCACGATGCCAAAGGCAGTTGCCAGTTCGGCACCTTTGAACCATTGAGCGGCATAGGCGCTCTGGGCGACTGCGAGCGTTTCACCCCCGATACCAAAGAGGAAGCGGCCGCTGAGCACCATCTCCACATCGCGCACCTGCACGCCCAGACACACTAGCGCCTGGCCAGCCACAAGTACGATGCAGCAAATTGCACAGCCGCGCCGAACCCCGAGGTAGCGATCAATAATGTAGCCGCCGAAGAAGACCTGCACCGTGTTGGGCCAGCTGTACAGCGAGTACAGCAAATTGTACTGCAACTGCGTCATGCCGGGAAAGTGCGAGAACAAGTCGCCCTTGAGAGCGCCCGGAATATCGTAGCAGTAGTAGGAGCCGAACGTGATGTTGCAGATGAGGATCAGCACGACCCCCCGGTAAAACATCCGTGACGGGTGAGTCCAGCCGACGGCTGGGCGGAGAGCGTGCATGGCCAAATCAGAGAGCGACTGCACGGACTCCCGCTCTGACGCTGGATTCATCATCGCGCCCCAGGGGCTGTTTCCCGTTAAACGCCCCTGAAATGGCAGGTGAGCACGGGCGCGACGGGCGCGCTGGGCAGCCCGACGACGGATGCCAGTGCCTGGCCCCGTGCACGGCGCCTCAACATGCACATGTGTGCGCCGTTATGTTCCCAATTTTCCTCCCCCCCCCTCTCCTCCTCATCCCCACTCCGCCACCACGGCTCAAAGTTCGTGGATGAGATATCGTTTTTTTTAGCCAGTGTTGCGAAAACGAGTCATTTGAAAGAAAATAAAAATCTGGCCTCGACTTTCATTTTGTTGCACCTCAAAAATTGGTCATTCCTTCACGCCACGCGTGAGGAGAGCCCATCCTCGGGGAAGAATGCCGCGAGCCAGCGCACTCGCATCGCTGGCGCTCTTCTCCTCCCTCGCGGTTCCGGCAGCTGCCCGTTTCGCGGGCTCGAGCGTGGGCGTGCAGACCCCTCGGTACTGGCTTGCCTTCGCAGGCACGGGCAGCAGCGCAGCGGCCGGGAAGCCAGTGGCGCTCAGGCCGGTCGACCGCGTGCAAAGCGACAGCTCGGGGTGCTTTTCGTGGATCCCCTTGGCACCGGCGCAACCGCCGCCAAGCGGCGATGTGACGAAGCCAGTGGCGCTCAGGCCGGTCGACCGCGTGCACAGCGACAGCTCAGGCTGCTTCTCGTGGATCGCTCTGCCGACAGCTGCCGCACATCCTCGTCCACCTGCGTCAGCTGATGCAGCGGACACGTAGTGGTGACGCTGCCGCCAGAAGACCAGCGACGCTGCGTGGTTCAGTGTGCGCGCGTGAGCTCGCACACGCTTGGAGGGTGGGGGGGA
>Ga0115006_10003466_pt1 | contig 10723 bp, 12 predicted proteins | sample ArcOceMetagenome_3_FD_88943 | JGI IMG/M metagenome (GOLD analysis project Ga0115006, IMG submission 88943) | Marine eukaryotic phytoplankton communities from Arctic Ocean - Arctic Ocean- Svalbard ARC20M Metagenome | ecosystem: Environmental > Aquatic > Marine > Oceanic | place: Arctic Ocean...
AGGGGAGCAGCCCTCACTCTCGTCAGGCTGGAGTGACGCGCCGTCAGTTTAACAGCGGGCGCCCTGGGTCCCTCTATAGTATCCGCTGAATACGAATAAACTCCTCCTCCTCCTCCTCCTCCTAGGCCCGGTGCCACGGTTGTTTGGAGCCCCCACCGGAAGGCACGGCCGGCGCCGCTGACCACAGCAAACATGTTGTTTGCCGGGATGGGATGCATACGTATATACGTATTATACGGGAACAGTATCTGGAGATTTATTACAGCCCCCCCCACAAGTGGGCCTAAAAAAGCCCCAGGATAAATATGTCTAGTTTTCGGATAGGCCCCTACTAGGCCCGTAGGAACACAATTGGATCTGGAAAATTGAAGCGACCGAATACACATCCGTTCGCCAGGCGTCTGGGGCCGAAATTGTGAAACAACGTGCTTTCCCATTTTCCCCGGCGGAAATTACCCATGCTTTTCCGCACACGCAGCAAGGCTAACGTCAGAGTCGCATTTCTCCACTTCTTCTGTGTGTGTCGGCGGGCTGCGGGCACGCGGGCGGATTGCGTGGTAGGATGATGGGCCGCGACCAGGGATCGGGGGGGCGCAGGTGACGGCGTAGAGATGGCGGCGGCGGCGGGAGCAGCAGCAGCATCAGCAGCAGCAGCGCGCAGCGAGTGACGCAGCGTTAGGGGCGCAGACGGGACACAAATGGCCTCTGGAACACAGGTGCTCCCGGGCATCGTGCACAGCGCGGCGCTGGGCGCGATATTGAGCGAATATCTGGCGAAGTGTGCGACGCAGCCTGCGGGACTGGGCAGCGGCGGGGTGGTATCGGTGGGTGGCAGCCTCGCGGGCGTCCCGGTCGCCGCGGACGGCCGCCGTGCTGGGCACGCGGCCGAGGCGCACGAGACAGCGGACGACATGGCACTCGTGTCCCGGCGCGGGCAGATTACGGGGAAAATGCTGCGCGACCACTTCCACCTGCCACTGCACACGGTCGCGAAAAAGTTTGGCATGTGCACCACGGCCTTCAAGAAGCTGTGCCGGCGCTTTGAGATCCCGAAGTGGCCGCACCGGCAGGTCGAATGCCCCTTCCCCACCCCCCGTCCTGCGCGGCGTGAGCGAGTGCTACGTGGCCTGCCGCATGCTGACGCGTGCTCTGGGCGGGCAGCTGCGGGGGATAGATAAGAAGATCGCTGCTCTGAAGACAGAGCTCACGTACTCCTCCACGGGAGACCGCGATCAGTATCTGGCGGGGATCTCGAGCCTGCAGAGCGAGAAAGCGAAACTGGCGCAGGGCTCGATGGGCGCACACCACGACAGTGACTCGGAGCGCTCAGACACTGGGTCCACCAGTGTTAAGGACGAGGAAGACGCGGCGACTCCGCCCGCGAGCCATGGTGCGGGCGACTGCGACAGCGATTCTGACGAGGACACGTCTGCCGCGGATGCAGACGATGCGCATGATCACGCGCAAGACTCGGGTGAGCTCATTGGTGCAGGCATCACAGTGACGCAGAAGGAGCTGCGTGAGCACTTCCACCTGCCGCTGCACACTGTGGCCAAGAAGCTGGGCATGTGCACCACGGCCTTCAAGAAGCTTTGCCGGCGCTTCGGCATCGCCAAGTGGCCGCACCGGCAGCTGCGCGGCATCGACAAGAAGATCGCGGCGCTGAAGGCGGAGCTCAATTACTCGACGGTCGACAAGGAGAGCGCCCGTCGTAACCTGTTGAAGCTGGAGGAAGAGAAGGCCAAGCTGTCACAGGGCGCCGAGTGGACGGGACTGGGGCTCGACCTTGAGGTTGAGGTCTGCCGTGGCGAGTCTGACTCCTCGGACCGCGAGCAGCAGTCTTCGAGCCGGCGCGTGGGCATCCGGAATCTGCTCTGTGACGCCGAGGACGACGATGACCTTGACGACAAGGATGGGCCGGATGACGGGGATGCCGCGTCGGATGCCTCTGAGGGACACGGAGGCGATGACGTCAGTGGCGTGTCTGGCGCGACTGTCACCGAGGAGATTCTGCGCGAGCACTTCCACCTGCCGCTGCAGTCGGTGGCCAAGAAGCTGGGCATGTGCACCACGGCGTTGAAGAAGTTGTGCCGGCGCTTTGCCATCGCCAAGTGGCCGCACCGGCAGCTGCGCGGCATCGACAAGAAGATCGCGGCGCTGAAGGCGGAGCTCAATTACTCGACGGTCGACAAGGAGAGCGCCCGTCGTAACCTGGTGGCACTTGAGGAGGAGAAGGCACGCCTGTCACGCGTGGCCCTCGGAGGTGGAGGGTCGCCGGCGTGCAGAGGGACCCCCGCACACGCCAAGGACTCGTCGCAGCAGGCCGCGTCGCGCAAGCGCCGGGCGCCGAAAGATGAGCCGGAAGCTAATAAGTCTGCTAGGACGGGAAGTGACTCCCACACAGCAGACGCATCCGCGCTCGACCTGTTAGCGGCGGTGGCTGGCATAGATTCTGCCGCCCCGTCGTCGCACGCCGCGCCTGCTGCAACGCCCTCCTCTGGCGCAGGCGACATTTCGAATCTCATCAGCGCGCCGGCGCAGCAACTGCGCATGTTTCCCGAAACAGCGGTGCTCTCTCGCGAGCGCGAGCTGGTGCAGCGGCTGCAGGGCGGCGTGCGCGGGGATGTTGGAGGCCTTTCGTCTCGTGGTGCCAGCGCCCGGAGCACGCCGCGTCTTGAGCCGCTGTCTCCAGGGGTGGGCCCGCAGCTCGGACAAGACGCGCAGCGTCGCGATGGCCCTATCGTCTCTCCGCTGCTCAGCTCACGCGAGGCCATGAGCATGGGCGCGATTGGGCCGATCGTCAACAAGTGTGAGCAGCTGCGGCAGGGAGGCCCCGCGTCGTTCCACTCTTTAGACGCGCTCATGTCGTTGCTCGCATCTGGAGGAGGAGGTGGGGGGGGGACAGCGGGAGGAACGGGGACTCTGATGGGCGTGCAGTCGCAGCAGATGACCAGGAATGTGGTGGGCATTGACGGCAACATGCTCCTGCGCCTGCCCCAGCTGCTGCACCGCTAGCGGCAGAGCGCTGAGAGGGCGGAGGGATTTGGAGGTCCAGGAGGATATCAAAGGAGAAAGGCTACAACAGCGCTTGCATGACAGTTTTGGTGGTTGGGAACTTGCGTGCGCGGGAATGCGCGCGCACAAAGTTTTGAGGCAAGCCTGTGCCAGACACAAGCACACTGCCGCACACGGCCTCCGACGAGGGGACGGCGGGAGTGATCAGGGATATGATTGTCGGGGGAAAGCCCAGCAGCGGCGGAAACATTTTAGAGAGGGATGTGTGCGGCTGCTGCGGTGCCAGCAAGGTGGCAGACAGCTTTGGGGGGAGAGAACATTTTCCAGAAGAGGCGGAAACGTGTGCCAAGGACAAGGGTGCATAGTGTGCACTTCTGGGGGCGGCGGGAACGTGATGTGTGCTGCCTACAGACTCCCACCACAGTTGATGTATTTGCAATCTGCTGAGATTATTGTTTGTGTTTTGATGTTATAAATACAAATTGTGTAACAGTGCACCTTGGTCGTTCCCACGCTCCAGCCTCGTGCTCCTCCCTTCATCAGCTTGCTCTGCGGGTCTGGCCAGTCAGTCAGCAGCGCCGTGCCTTGAGCGAAAGAGGAGGGACCTTGTTCTCGCTCCCTCTCCTCGCGCTCGGAGTCTCCCTTGTTTCACTGTGCTAGCTTTGAATTCTCCCCCCATCCCTCCTCTCGGCCCTACACATGTAGTAACTAAGTAACGGGGTTCGAATACGCGAGCATTCAAGTTCATCTTTATGGACTAGTAAATTGACTCCTAAGTGGCGTTGTTCCTTCTCCTCCGGCAGAACTGCGTCAGGACGAGGCATAGCCGGCCTCACGCGCCGCACGCTCTTGCTCGTCTTCAAGATAGGCATCTACATGTTGTTCGATCAAGCCCCGCGCTGCCTCCTCTTTTTCGGGCCCTAGATTTCGAAATAAGAGCGCAGATGCTTGCACCTTACTCAATGCCCTGCCACCATCAGTGGTCCGTCACCCGGAACCAAACTTATATCGTGTCACGCTTTTTATGCAGCACTGCAGCAGCAGGAGAATAATGAAATAAGGGAGAGCAGTGGAGTGGCATATGCGCGGATGATCAGGGGGTGCAGGACAAGAACGAGGAAGAGGACGGAAAGAAAGGCGGAGGGTCACCGTTTGTGCTCGGATAATGGCATCAATTGGTGAGAAAGATTCGCAACAACGGCATCAAATTCTTGTTTGTCAAGCAGGAAGTCCTTGGATACGAGTACTCGGAACATGTCGAGCTGAAGAATCGAGCGATGCACGGGCGTGACAGCGTGCATGACAGTGTTAGTGTGCGCGCTCGCGCGCCCGCACGGGCGCAAAAGGAGGCAGGTAGTGAATGGACCCAAGCTCAATCTCTTGCACAAACACAAGACGCACACACACGCGCACACGCACACACACAGTGGCACACACACGCGCACACGCACACACACAGTGACACACACACAGGAACACACATCAGCATCACCAAGCGCATGCTGTCTATCTACACGTGCTCGCGTTCGTGCACCTGTTTAGCGGCAATCTGAGAGATTAAGAGTAACAAGTTGTGCGCATTTGCCTTCAGGGCCGCCTCATGTTCCATCTCCTTCTGACGCCTCGCCTCCTCTTCCTCTTCCTTGCGTTGACGCTCTTGTGCCTCCTTCTCCTCTTGCAACCTGCGTGCCTCCTCCTCCTCCTTGCTGGTATCGGGCTGGCGGGCTTTCCACGCCTGCGGCATATAAGGGAAAAGTCATTGCAATTACGAAGAGGGCACATTGGGATACTCGGATATCCTACGACTCCAATCTAGTTTTGAGCAGGACTTGGGAGCTGGTGTAGCGCAGCGTTAGTGCACGCATTGCTTGACAGGATGCCTGCTTTGCAAGCACACACACGTGCAAACACATGCGGATGTATAATGGAGAAAGACGGCAAGTGGGAAATCGTGAGAGAGGGAAAGAGTTTCGGAGGGAAAAGGAAGTGAGAGGTTGCTCAAGGGCGGCAGGGAGGAGAATGTGACCTTGACAAGATTTTCGCGTGCGGACAGGAGCCGAAGATCATAGGTGCGCATAGCGTCTGCCACAGACGAGGGGCGCAAACGAGCCACTGGACTGTTGGGGAATCTGAGGTTTGGGTCTTTTTCCTCGACTGGAGGTGCGTGCGGGAGCCAACCTGGAACCTGAAGTAGATCAGCGAGGAGGAATGGACGTTAGCTGAGAGAGCGTGAGATGAGAGAAGTTGCATGCATCGAAACAGAAACCGACCAAGAATGATACAACACAACAAGACAAGAAACCTTCAGTCCGCATTCATCCGTGTATACTGTCAACAGGTCCGTTCGGGTGCCTGGAAATGGCTGCAGCGCGTCGCGCATGCTTTCTCTGCCTCCCTCTTCTCCGTCTGCCATTCCTTCCCGTTCCTCATACCCGTCCCAGACGAGAGACGTTGGCTTTGCTTCTTCTGAAAATTTGGTGCACTTTAACAGCACTCTTGACTGCGAGCTTTGGGTCCGCGCGTGAGATTTAGGCCGAGAGTATGAAGATGCGCGCCCCGACGTTTCTCTGCTGTGCCCTGCTTGCATTGACGGCGTTGACTGGTGCGATGGCCACCAGCCTCCTCCCCCAATCCATCCTGCAGCAGACCTTCCACTTCCTAGCCTCTTCGTCACGTTGCTAGTGTGGGGCCGATTTCCAGATTGCTTTCCCGTTCCCCACTCCCAACCATCTCGTCGTCTTTTTGTGTCAGCTGTTGACAGCCCACTCGACACTGGGCTCGACACAGGGCGAGCTTGGCGCTGCTGTGCCGTGCTCGCTCGCACAAACGGCATTCTCCGAGAGGGGTCGGCCGGGTCATGCTCCGAAAATCCTGGATGCGCTTCATGTGGCACCGGGGGTGTGCAGTATGACTTCCGCCCCCAGGTTGAGAGCATAGGTGAGAAGGACGTGACCGCTGTGCGCGGACGCTCCTGAGAGCGCCCGTCTGTGTGAGAGAGCTCTCGTGTACGCCCGGGCGTGCACACTGCGTCTCTTCGCCATTCCGCAGACGTACCGCGAAGCGCCTTTGCCTGTTGAAACGAAGATCCGCCGCGCTGACTGCGTCCAAAATGTCCAGAGGTATGCGGTCTGGGCGTGAAAAAGTGCGGAGGACTGGGGGGTCTCGTGCCATCAAGCGCCCGAGCTGTTTCTTTGTTGAGATGTTGCCGCAGATCAACCATTGCAAGTCGCAGCTTCTTTTTCTGTGTGTGGAATCGTCATCAACATGCACGAGCATATCAGTCTTCATTACCCAAATGCAAGTCACTGTTGCAAGATCACCTCCACCGGTTGGGCCGGGCGCGTGTGCAGCCGCGCGGGTGGCGGGGGGCAATAAAGAGCGAGACTTTTTTTGAAATCTCGCTCAAAGCTGCAAATGCGCTGCAGCTTGATTTCTTCACACCTCGGCTTGTCGGAACTTCAGGGCCTGGTCAAAATTGCTCAACGCCGTGTTGCACGTGCAAATTTCCTTCTCAAGTTTGGTCACCCAGACTACATCGCCGACTGCCGCCAAACAGGTTGCCAATTTTCCGAGGAAAAGACACGCAGTGAGTGATCACCACCCCAGCACATCAAACTCTGACACCTTCACAGCAAGCATGCAGGCACTACACAGGCACGCAGATGGACAAGATGAGAGGATCAGTAGGTATATTTCAGACAGACCAGACACGGAGAATGTCACCTGCGCGGGCAATCGCAATAGCCAAGCTGAAGTTCTCAAGCGCAACAGCATGCTTCTCCTGTGCCAAATGCAAAGACCCAAGCTTGTCCAGCACTTTTCCTTCGCTCACCCTGTCGCCCACTGCTCTCCACGCAGGCACGGTCTTGAACAAATAATCGACCGCCTTCTGATCGTTCTTAAGGTTGTTGAGGTAAAAGTCGGCAATGGTTTCGAGCACCTGCGCCTCCATCTCCCTGTCTCCGCATCATCAAATCAGCCCTGTTATGATTATTTGACCTATTACTATCGACTATTTGCATTGTTTCCCACCTGTTGGCTCCTTCCTTCGTCAAAGCCTCGCTCCACTGAAGCAGGGCCAGAGCGTTGTCGTTGTCGCCCAGCGCCTTGAAGGTATCGCTCAGCATGTTGTAGATGCGCAAACTCGCTTCAGGCCACTCGGTGACAAGGGCTTTTGCCGCCAGCATTGATTCCGCCTCCATCCGCAGCGCCCCCCCCCAGTCTTCTTCCGCACAGCGTGCAGTGAGCTCTTGCTCAATGCTGTGCCACTTCAAGGGCATCGGCTTTCTGCACACAACTGAGGTGACAGGTGGACCTTCGGTAGAAGCCTGAAGCCAAGTTCTTGCGAGATTGCCAGCCTCCAATTCAAGAGGCTGCAGCTCCACGCACTCACGTGCATGTCGTGAGCTCCAGTCGTGCACCCTGCAGTGACGGCAGCAGTAGTTTTGCTTGCACCGCGGGCATTCGCACGCGCCCTGCCGGCACGGAGCACCGCAATGCGCGCATGACGGCGGGGCCAGCACTGGTCTGCGATCATCCCGCCTGGACGATGCACATGTCGCACGGATTGGCAGCGTCTTTGCCAAGGATTCTGGGCGCAGCAGGACAGAGCCCGTTTGCATGACTAGCCCTTGGCGCGCAGCCTCCTCACGCTCATCCCCGGATGTGTTTGGAAATAGCTCACCAAGTTTTCCAATGATCTCTTCGAACTGCAGCGCTGGTGCCTCTGGCGTCATCGCCTGCCCATCGTCGCCTTTGTCGCCCCCGGGCCGAAGATCGCAACCCACTTTCACCATCCGATCCCATTCATCGATTGGCTCAAGCAACAAATCGCGTTCCACCACGGCCCTGACTTCCTGGTGCAGGTCGCAGACAATCTTGTCTGCCCACAGCCCGTGTCATTTAGGGCGCAACGGAAGGCATCAGGGTCAGGGCCGACCCAACAGGACCCGCCGGGCGCATGGGCAGGGTGAACGCGGGGAGGGAAATGGGGCGGGGCTTCGAGGAAGGCTCAGACCTAGGCCCGGATCAGGCTCACCCGCTGCCTTGGCATAAGGCGGGGGGTACCGCAAATATCGGCGGCCCTCGGCAGCAATCGCACGCTCGAGCTCGTCATACACCTCGGCTGTGTATATCCCGGCCATCGTGTGCGACACAAAATGTTTTGCGCCTTTCGTCAGGTCCGCCAGCACCCTGGCAACGTCCTCCTGGAAGCGTGCCATGCAGATGGTCTGGTACTCCTGCTTCACTGTGGCCAGCTGCTCCTGGCGCTTCTTCTCCCGGACCTTGAAGCGCCGGCGCCCCACGTCTGCGACATAGCCTTCGCCCTCGGCCTCCCTCACAAAGTCCTCGCACGACCGGTGCTGCAACTCGTCGATCCGGACACCGTGCCGCGCGCACGCCTCGAGCGAGCGAGGCGAAGTCAGCCAGAAGGGCTCGACGGTCTTGCTGTCGATCGACGACAGCCGCGGGTGCCGCGCGGCGTGGCACCCCGTTGGTGTGGCACCCCGGCCCGCCATGATGGCGGGCCGGGCTGCGGGTGGGACGCCACCCGTCTTCTTGGACAAACGGTCCTCAGTTCCGAACCGGCAAACCCTGCCGAACCGGCAAACCCTTAAAAGTCCTTAAAAACAGTAGAAAATCACGGGTTCCAGAATTTTCCCAAACTCCAGCAAACCTTTGCGGGCAGGCTGCTGGGACATCGGCTGCTGGCGTTCGAGCACATATATCCTGCTGGCGGTGGGAGCACAACATAGAGACCGCCCGACCTCTGCCCACTCACGAGCTGCTACGGTGTCATGTGCATTGAGCCCGCTCCACGCTGCCCAGAGGCCGGCGTGCCCCTGTCCGCGTTGCCGCTCAACTTCCTCGTGGGAGACGTGGACGCGCAGCTGCAGGCGTTTTTGCAGGCCAAGGGCGCTGCTGCGCCGGCTGGGGCGACAACGGGGGCGTCCTGCGGGGAGCGCTCGTCGTCGCCTGCGACGCTTCCCGCGGGCTGGGAGCGCAAGCGCACGCCGGACGATGTCTGTTACTACGTCGACCACAACACGCGGACGACGCACTGGGAGCCACCGATGATGAACGCGGCCCGAGCGCATGCGATGGGGCAGCACCGTGTCGACACGACTGCGGCGGACACGACCGCGACGTCCGCCGCCGCGTGGTGGGCAGACGTCCGCCGCCGCGTGGTGGGCAACGTGGCGGACAGCAGGGCCTGCTCTCACATCCTGCAGATCCAGGTGCAGAAGGGAAGACTGCTGCTGCGAGAGGAACGCGTGAACGCGGGCAGGGCGGCAGCGGTGGAGGATGAGCAAGACGAACGAGGGGACGAGTGGATGTGGGGAGAGGAGAACACGCTGGCCCTTGAGGAGTACACTCGTTGGCCTGGCCTTGCAGGAAGGCACAGGAATGCGTCGGGTGGCGAGCGCGTGCGCGGTCGCGCGAGGAGGGGGCGTAGGGGGAAAAATCGGGCTGGGTGCGGGGGGCATCTGCCACTTGCGTCGTTGGAAGAGCGGGGACGAGCGCAAATCAACTTCTAGACTGCACACAAGCAAATAAACTCCTGATAGTACCAGAGAAACCGCATCTGATGCACGCGCTCTTGTCTCCTTTTTTGTCGCACGGACACGGAATGTTCAGCCACTAACCTCGCTGGCAACGCTCCAGGAGCGTTAGTGGATGAAGCGGCGGAAGTCAGTGATACTAACTCTCCCGCAAACGCGCTTGCGCGTTTGACCCCCGCTTGCGGGCCCCACCACCACGCCCCTGGGCGGTCACGCGCCGCGCGTGACAGTCACTCGTGACGGCTGTGGGACGAGGTCTGCAGTCCGAAGATGCAGTGGTGAAGATGCAGTGGTGGTCTTTGCTCGCTCTTGCGGGTCTGTCTGTAATAAACAGCCCACACACACACGTGACTGTCACGCGTCAGATTTGACGCGGACCCGCGTCAATTCTGACTGCTGTTCCCCATCTCTAGCAGGTGAGGGAGGACGCAAAATACGTGCGATCACCCAACAAGCAAACACACACACACACACACACACACACACACACACATACACACACACGTACACACGCACACACGCACACACGCACACACGCACACACACACACGCAACGCAAGCACACGCGCGCGCACACACGCGCACGCACGCGCACAAACACTCGCACATCTCTCTCTCTCCTTCCTCGCGTGTGCGCGTTTGTGCGCTCTCCCCTTCCCTTGCGAGAGAGAGAAAAGAAGGATGACTCCTTGGGAAGCTGGGAAGGGAGAGAGAGCAGCATTGTCACACCCGTCAGGGCACGGTGCTTCCTGTTTTCACGCTTTCTTTCATTGAGGCGCTGAGGGTAAAAGTACAGAGGGGTTGGCCCGGTGCGATGGAGGCTCCTATGGCTCACGGGATCCCTTTGGGGAGAGGCAGAGAGGGCTCTTGCGGCCGGGCTCTCGCCTGGCGCCTCGCAGGCACCGGGTGCCGGCACTGCAGTGCCAGCCCGTCACGCGCTGTCATCATCTCTGCGACGGCGGACAGCTGCTGCGCCTAGACAGATCCCCGCCCATGCCAACGCTGCCCGCCGCGATGGTGCGGCACGACACGGGCGGGTACACGACGGGCGGAATCTCAACCCTGAGGTCGTCGCGTTTGTACGTCATCCACGGCGGCCGATGGCGCCGGTCCCGGTGGCCGTCGGACTTGCGAGGAGCGAGCTG
>Ga0115006_10003467_pt1 | contig 10722 bp, 6 predicted proteins | sample ArcOceMetagenome_3_FD_88943 | JGI IMG/M metagenome (GOLD analysis project Ga0115006, IMG submission 88943) | Marine eukaryotic phytoplankton communities from Arctic Ocean - Arctic Ocean- Svalbard ARC20M Metagenome | ecosystem: Environmental > Aquatic > Marine > Oceanic | place: Arctic Ocean...
CTTGCTCAGTTGGGTGATTGCAAACGAACAGGCAGAGAGGACCACTGGAGTTCGGACCTCCGGGACAGGCCCGAGAGGGCCTGGGAAAGTGCGGGAAGCCTGGCGCGCGCGCGCGCGCGCCCGCCGTCTTTTGCGTCAGCCATCTACCACGGACTGCGTTTGTGCAATGACTTCGACCAAGAACGGAGAGGCCGCAGCGCCTTTCGGCGCGGGCTACAGGGCGCTCAGCAAGCTGGTGGACAAGACGGGCCTCGGCCCGGACATTGCGTCGCTGTTGCGCAATGAGACGCCGGAGGGCGAGGTCAGGGAGACCTGGCTGGGTAGCGCTGTGGAGCTCAAGGATGGCAAGTGGGCAGTGGTCGACGTCGACGACCGCTCCGTGCAGCGGGAGCCCAGCTACCGCATCAAGTTGCACGAGGGCGGCTCGGTGGAGGGCCGCGGCCACTTCCGAGGCGAGGAGTGGTTCAAGGCCAACGCTATTAACGTCTATCCTGGGGTCCTGACGCTGGCGGGCGGGCGGGGCGCGCGCGGCGCGGACTTCGTGGGCACGAGCGGACCCGCGCGGATCACGGTCGCGGAGCCGGAGGGCGACGAGTTCAAGTTCGTCCTGGCCTCGTCGCAGGTCTCGGTGCCGATTGAGAACCTGAAGGAAACGCTGGGAACGCTGATGGCCAAGGTGGTCCCGGTGAAGGCGGTGGCGGCGGAGTCGTTCGCGGTCGCCCAGACGTACCGGCTCGGTGGGCAGGACGGCAGGGCGACGGAGGACGCGAGGAAGATCCGCGACGAGCTCGGCACGCTCGGCGTGAAGCTCGACTACTTCACAATGGATCTGGATCTGGAAGCGCTGGCAACAACGCTGATGGCGGCGGCGGGGCGGGAGAACCAGGCGGAGCTCGGCGCAGCCAAGCTGTGCGGTGCGGGCGACGCGGCGATCGACACGGTGGTCACGGCGATGCGCGAGGAGCTGCTCGCGGAGCAGGGCGGCGAGCAGCACGAGGAGCGCGTGCAGCAGGTGGCGACGTGGCTGGCGGAGAACAAGTCGCCCGAGTGGCCCCCGGGCATGGGGGCGGGCCTCGCGGCGCAGGCGGTCCAGAAGTTGGAGGCGCAGCGCGAGAAGGTGGACGCGCGGCGCAAGCGGGCGCGCGAGGCCGAGGAGGCGGCCGAGCAGGAGAGCGAGCGGCAGCTGCGCCGACGCAGGGGCTCGGCCGAGGCGACGGAGGCGACGGCAGCAGAGGACGACGACGCTGACGTCGACGAGTACGACGACGGCGACGAGGAGGCGGTCGAGGAGGAGCCCGCTCGCGGCGGCGGCGGCGGCGGCGGAGGCGGCGGCGGCGGCGGCGGCGGGCGTCCGGGCGAGGCGGCGGGGGTGCTCCTCGACCTGGTGCCGGTGGGGGAGCGGTCGCGGCCGGGCGGCTGGTCGGCGCACGAGGTGATGCTGGCGGTGGCCGAGCGCGGCATGCACGGCGCGGGTTCGACGACGGAGCGGCTGCGCGACCTGCGCGTGATGCTGGCGACGGCGGAGTCGCGCGAGCTGCCGCCGCTCTCGGTCGCACCGCATGACTCGGAGGCGGCGGCGCTCGACTTCAGGGCGAGCGTCGAGCGGCTGCTGCCGGGCGCGGCGCAGCAGGGCTTCAAGCTGGGTCGCGGATCGGCCTGGTCAGGCGGGCGCGCGGCGAGCTGGGACACGACGGCGGCGCGGCTGAACGGGCTCTGCAGCGCGTACAGGGACGGCCTCAAGCCAGCACCGCTGGCGAAGGCGCCGGCAGATGCGTCGACGGCGGTGGCGGTCGCCAAGCCGGACTCCAAGGAGCACCCGAGGGCGGTGGCGTCAAACGTAGTGGACTCGCTGGCGCGGCAGTCCACGCTGCTGCTCGAGCAGCGGGAGCAGGAGCGCGGGCGGCGCGAGGGCTCGGGCAACGTGCTGGCAGGGCGGATCATCCGCCAGCACGGGCAGCCGGCGCAGGCCTACCTCGCGTCGAACGGCAGGGCTCAGGGCGAGATCGCTGGCAAAGGTATTGCATCGCCCATTGCACGCGCACACGGGGCTCTGGGTGCGTTGGTGAGGGCTTGGGTGGTGGAGCTGGGCCCGGGGGAGCTGAGGGAGGATGAGATGGTGGCGGAGCAGCAGCTGGTGAGCGGCGGCGCGGGGACGCTCGATGTCAACCGGGCGACGCTCGACGCGGCCGTCAAGATCTTCGGCGGCAAGCGGCGTGTCAAACGGCACAAGTCGGCCACGGGCACGGGCGCGGGGCAAGGCCGGTGGGGCGACACGAACTCGATGGAGGACGTGCGGCGGGCGATGCAGCAGTTGGAGACGCTGATGGAGCGGGTCCTGGGCGCGCTGCAGCTGGCGGGCGGCGGCGGCGGCGCGCCCGCAGCCGGGGCGGCAGACCCTGCGCGCACGGCGGGCGGCGGGGTCGGACTTGTGACGCTGGTCGACTCCGCGTCCGAGACGCTCGGCGCCGGCCAGGTGCTGGAGGCGGTCACGGCGGCGTTCAAGCAGCTGGCGCAGCAGGCGCGCGCGCTGCGGACGCGGGCGACGGCGCCGGCGCCGGACGCGCCGGGGTGCTTCGTGACGGCGAGCGGCGAGGTGCTCGGCGACATGCAGCACGAGGCGGTGACGCGGGAGATGGTGCGCGAGGAGCTGGCGGCGCAGGGGCACAAGGTGGGCAAGAACAAGCCGGCGCCGGCGCCGGCGCCGGCGCCGGCGGGCACCCCACCGAAGACGACGGCGGAGAAGCTCGCAGCGACGCGCGCCACGCTGGCCAAGACGCCGCCCGCGCACACGAGTACGATCGCGAGGCTCAGCAAGACCGTGCGCTCCCTCGAGGCGCAGCTGGCGCAGGAGAGCGGCGGCGGCGGCGGCGGCGGCGGCGGCGGCGGCGGCGCTGCGGCGGCGGCGGCGGCGAAGACGGCGGCGGCGGCGGCGGCGGCGGCGGCGGCGGCGGCGGCGGCGGCGGGCGCGGCGCAGCCCGCGCCGCCGCAGCCGGCGGCCGGCGGGGCGAAGCCGATGGCCGAGGGCGGCGGCTGGAAGCTGCTCAGGCCGGTGGCGCCGCCCACGGACAAGCTGCAGGCGGTCATCTGCGCGGAGGGCGCGCTCAGGGAGGGCGGCACCGCGATCACGCAGCGGCCGTGCTGCTGGGCGGGTCTCTTCACGAGCGGCTGCAGCAAGGGGGGCAACTGCCGCGACTGCAAGCAGGGCGCGGTGTTCCCCAAGGGGCTGCGCAACGCGCTGCGCGACTGCGCCTCGGCGGAGCTACGGCAGCAGATGCGCGGCGACTAGGCTGCGGCGGCGGCGCCGGCCGTGGGCGCGGGCGGCGGCGGCGGCGCGGGCGGCACAAGGGCGGGCGGGGTGGGCGGGGGTGAGCGCGGAGCGGTGAGCGGGAGCGAGGGACGGGGGACCGTGTGCGTCCCGGGGCTGGTAGCGAGCGCCAGCCCGGGCGCGCTCGTGTCCACTCACGCGGAGGGCGGCGGACTGCCTTGGGAGCCGCTGTCGGTGGCGGACAGCGGAGACCAGGGCGGACCACACGCACTACCGGCTCCCTGGGGCGGCGGGGGCGACGCGGTGGGCGGCGGCTAGCCTTGGGAGCCGCTGTCGGTGGCGGACAGCGGGGACCAAGGCGAACCATGCGCACTACCGGCTCCGTGGAGCGGCGGGAGCGGCGGGAGCGGTGGGAGCGGCGAGGCGGGCGAGCGCGGCGAGGACGGCGGGCGCGGGTGGGTCGGAGCGACGGTGCTGCACCTGTGCGCGGGCGAGAAGCCGCGCGAGGGCGGCATCTCTGGCTGGATGCGGGTCATGGGCGGCGCAGGCGAAGATGTCGACACGGGGCTCGGCGGCGCGAGCCACGACCTGTCGCTCGCACACGTCGAGGCGCGGCTCGCCAAGGCGATACGACAACGGCGGTACGACGTCGTTGGCGGCGGCGGGCCGTGCGGCACGTTCTCGCCCATCCATGACCCGCAGCTGCGTGACACGCAGCACCCAGAGGGGCTCGAGGGCCTGCCGCAGTGGGCGGCACACGTGCAGAAGGCCAACGGCGTGTGGCGGGCGCTGGCGCGACTGGCGCGGGCGGCGCACGAGGCCGGCGGCGAGTTCTTCATCGAGCACCCACAGCGGCGCGACGTGCGCGGCGAGCGCGCGTACTGGGAGGAGCAGGCGGCGGTGGCGACGCCGGGCGACTTGCCAGAGCTGCTCGCACTCGAGCGCGACACGGGCGCCGTGCGGATCAACTTCGCGCAGTGCGCGTTGGGCAGCAAGTATCAGAAGTTCACGACGCTGCTCTGCTCACCGCGGCTGGCGGCGCAGCTGGCAGGGCTGCAGGGCGCGTGCTGCTCACGCTGTCTGGCGCATCTGCCACACGCGGAGCGCGTGCGAGGGCGCTTTGCGGACGGTTCGTCGCGCGGCAGCGGCGGCGGCGTACCCGAGCGAGATGTGCAGAGCCATCGCGGCGGCGGTGGTGGCGTGCCCGATCGGAGAGCGGCGCGGCGACGCGGCGGTCGACGACGACGACGGCGCGAGTTCCGAGGACGGGATGCCGCGCCTGCTGTCGTCCGATGACGAGGGCGACAGCGGGGCGGCGGCGCAGGCGGCTGCGACGGCTGGCTCGGCGGCTCGCACGGCGGACAGGCCGGCGGCGAGGCGGACGACGTCGTGGTCGCAGGCGGTGCGGTTCACCACGCCACCCACGTCGCACGTGCACGGCGGCGCGGGGTGGCAGCCGGAGCTCGGCGGGCTCGACGCCAGCGAGGACGAGAGCGACGACGACGTGCTGCGCCACCTCGGCGGCGACGCGGACGACGAGGGCGACAACGGGCGGCCAGAGCCGCTCGGGACGCCGTCGGACGAGGAGGCGACCAACGGCGACGGCTTCGGCGCACTGGCGCAGAGGGCGGTGCGCGTGAGCGTGGCGGCGGCACGACGCAAGCCCGCGCGCTTCGCATCGCTGCGCAATCTGGCGGCGGCGGACGCGGCGGAGCTGCGCAGCGCGCCCATGCCGCACATCGCGCCTAGGCAGACGGAGGCGCAGCCGGCACCGAGCAACGCGGCGCCGCCGGCGGAGGGGCAGGGCGGCAGGCCGAGGGGCAAGCTGCACATCACGCAGCTCTTCGCGCCGGGCGTGTACGAGCGGGTGCGGCGGTGGCGGGAGCAGGCCCAGAGCTCGCTGCGCGACATCTTGGCGGGGCGGCACACAGTGCCGCCGGCGACGCTGGTCATCACGCAGATGGAGCTGCAGCCGTTCGCGCGCGGCGTCATCTGGGACACGCGCGACGCGGACGACTGCAGGCCGATGCGGGCGTCGACGCGCGACGACGTGGTCGGCGGCGAGGCGACCATCGACCGCGCGGCGGTGCGCGCGGCAGCGGCGGAGCTGGACTGGCCGCACAAAGATCTGATAGGCCAGGTCGGCGAGGGCGGCGTCGAGGCGCGGTCGGAGTGCAGCTGGGATACGGTGCTGGCGTTCCACCACCCTGGCCTGGCGGAGAACGTGCAGGCCGCGGCCAAGATCGTCGAGGGCGACATCGGCAACGGCAGCGTCATCGGCGGCTTCCACGAGCTGCCCTCGGTGCCGTGCCGGTCACTGCCGCGCGACGTGGTGATGCAGCAGCGCTCGCGCGTGCTGGAGGACGGCAGCATCGAGGACTACGAGAAGCCGCGCGTGACGACGAACTCGTCCGAGGGCAAGGACGAGCTCGGCAGCGACGGGCTGCCACGGTCGGTCAACGACGGCGTGCCGGCACACGAGAAGGCAGTCTCGCTGCCGGCCATCAGGCAACTCGGGCGCGGCGCGGGCATCGTGGCGCAGGCGGGCAAGGCGGACGGACTGCGCGCGCTGGCGTACTGCTTCGACCTCAAGTCGGCGTACCGATACGTGCCGGTGCAGTGGCTGAACTGGTGGCAACACGTATTCTACTGGGTCGACGCGAGAGGCGTCGGCGGCTGGTACATCGACATCAGCGGCGCCTTCGGAGGCGCGTACATGCCCGAGAGATTCGAGGGTCTCACGGACATGGCCATGGAGCTCTCGCGGCGGCGGCAGGACGCGTTCGACGCGGAGCATCCGTACCCGCCGGGCGTGCAGGAGTGGCAGCGAGAGCGGCGCGCGCTGCAGCGGCGCGGCATGCTGCCGGAGGGCGCGGCGCAGATCAGACCAGCCTACGCTCAGGTCTACCTGGACGACGGCTCGGGGGTGGCGCTCGACGACGCGGTTGAGGTGCCAGAGCGGCTGCTCGGCATCGGGCTGGGCGAGCTGGCGACGCGCGCGCTGGGAGGCGAGCCGGCGGCGCGCAACTCGCGCGCCGCCGTGCACCTGTGCCTCGCCATCGAGGCGTTCGAGTCCCTCGGCTTTCTGGTGGAGGTCACGAAAACCGAGTGCGGATCGGCGATCGTCAACCTTGGCTTCCGGCTCGACCTTAGGCGCGAGCGCATCGACTGCCCCCTGCCGAAGCGGCGCATCCTGCGTCGCGACATCGGGCAGCTGCGGCAGCAGGTGGCGGACGGCGAGGCAGTCCAGCAGAAGGGGTGCGAGCGTCTGGTCGGGCGGCTCGCCAACCTCTCGCACGTGCTGCCCGAACTCGCGCAGCATCTGTCGGGAGGGTACGCGGTCGCGGCGGCTACGGCGCAGCCGAGGCGGGCGGCGCGGGCAGCGGGGGAGGGCGTGAGGCGGGCGCCGCGCCGCCGGCTGGGCGAGGTGCGAGTGCGGCGCGGCGGACGGTGCGAGGCGGCGCTCGGCGAGATGTGCGAGGTGTCGGAGCAGCTGCTCGACAACAACGAGGGCATCGCCATGGCGGCGGCGGCGGAGTTCGCGCCGGCGTCGGCGACGACGACGCTCACGGTCGTCACCGACGCGAGCGGCGAGGACGGCGTCGGGGGCTACGCCTTCTCTCCGGCAGCACCGAGGACGATGTGGCTCATGGCCGACGAGTGGCCGCCCGACGTGCGCGCGTCGCTCGCTCGGGCGGCGGCTCCGAGGGCGGAGCGCGCGGCGGCGGCGGGTACGAGCATGTGCTCGATGCCGCTCGCGGAGCTGTTTGGGTCATGGGCAATGGCGGAGGCAGCGATGCGGGGCGGCGCGGAGGGCGTCGCGGCGGTCATCGCGGTGGGCGACTGCGCGCCGGCAGCCGCGGTGCTCACGGCGGCGACGAGCGCGGGGGCGCAGCTGCGCGCGCTCGCGGTGGCGCTGCGCAAGCAGACACAGCAATGGCTGGGTGTGCAGGTGCCGCGCGAGCTCAACACGCACGCAGACACGCTCTCCCACCCGGCGCGGTGGGAGGAGGTGGCGGCGGAGGCGCGTGCGGCGGGCTACGAGGTGCGGCGAGTGCACGCGCCGAGACGCTGCTGGGCGGCGCTGCGGCAGGCGACGGCGCTCCAGATGGGCAGAGAGGCGGCGGGGTGGCGCGAGGCGGGAGAGGTGGCGTGGGGGAGGGAGGCGGCGCGGGGGCAGTGAGGGAGCGGGAGCACACCGCGCCGTGGCGCGCTTTGGCGTGCTGCGGCGCCCCACGCCGCACCCGCCCCACCCCCTCACCACAGGTGCCGACGCGAGCGGCGGCACGTCGGCGGCGGGCGGATGGGCGGCGACGCACTCGGCAGACGAGGGCATCGAGCAGTGCCTCGATTGCGGCGCCGGCTGCGGAGGCAGCCTGGGCGGTCTGCCGGAGCTCAGCCTCTGCGTAGGCTGCATGGGCGCGACGCCGTCCGAGCTCAGGGCGGCGGTCGTGAGGTGCATGGGCAGCGCAGCGCTTGCGGACGAGGAGACGCAGGCGCGGGTCGCGGCAGCAGAGGAGGGGATGCGCGAGTCAGCGCGCGCGTGCGAGCGCACGGGGGACACGGGCGCGGGCACGGCGAGCGGCGGCCCGCCGGCGTCGCCGGCGTACTCGTCGGACTACTCGCCAGACCCGAGCCCGGTGGCGACGCGCCCGGTGGCGCAGCTGCATGCTGCGGCTGGCATGGTCGGCTCGGGCGCGCCGGGCTGGGCCAGCTGGGACTGCCCACCGGTGGCGAGGGTCGGGTACGTCGGCCCTCAACGGAGGTCGATGCACCAGGGGTGGTCGCTCGACGACGCGCCAGGCTGGAACGGCGGCGGAGTGCACCCGAGGCTGCGGTGGCAGGTGCACGAGTTTGGCTCCAAGGCGGGCGGCGTGCAGCCGCACCGCGCGGCGGGCGCGCCGAGCGAGCACGCGCCGGGGCACGGCGCGCCCGCGCCGCGGGTGACGATCAGGCTCCGCGGCGAGAGCCAGGTGAGAGAGCCGCGCCCGCCGAACTGGGCGTCGGAGTGGGAGGCGGCGCAGCCATGGCACCGACACATCGAGTCGGAGGGGCACGCGCTCAGCTGGACGCCTGGCTACGGCTACGACGGGCCAGACCGCGCGGTGCCCGTGCCGGCGGACGCGTGGCGGCCGACGGCGGCGGGGGCGCTGCCCGAATTCGTCACGCGCGCGTGGACGGAGGAGGAGGAGACGCTGTACGCGCAGTCGTGCTTGGGGCTGCGGCCGGACTCCGAGGAGAAGTTTGCGGAGGCGCGCCACCGCTGCCCCAACTGCCAGGGCGGCGACGGGCGCAGGGGCAGCACGACGCGGCTGCCGATACCGGCGATGAGCAAGCACGAGTGCGACGTGTGCAAGCGGGTCAAGCTGCGGCACGGCCACGACTACCACAGCTGCGCGGCGTGCGGAGGTGTCGGCGCGCTCGGCGGCACCGGCACGTTCGCGCAGGACAGGCAGCTGGGGATGCTCAGGTGCGACTGCGGCGAGCACTTCTGCACGCCATACCCGACGGAGCACGCGGAGAACGGCTCGCGCTGCTGCTTCGAGGAGCACGTGCGGCAGCATTGCCAGCACACGGAGGTGCGCGCGCAGTGGGACAGGCTCTACGGCGAGGGCACGTCCGGCACGCAGGGCACGCGGGCGTGGAGCGCAGGGGAGTGGGTGTGGGGCAGGAGGCAATCATCGACCTGGTCTGCCATCGTGTAGAAGGCCAGCAGTGCGGGCGGCGGCGACGGCGGCGACGGCTGCAGCCACGACAGAGGCTGCGGCTGCGGCGCCTGCGGAGGCTGGCGCTGCTTCGATTGCGACCACGATGGGTGCTCGTGCTCAGGCGGGGCACGGGGCGGCATCGCGCGCGACAGCGGCGCGGGCCGCGAGGTCGAGGGCGACGTGGCGCGGCGGGCGCGCGGCGCCCCGGCAGACGCCAAGCTGTTGGGGAAGCGAGACGAGCTGCGGCGGCGCGCGGGCGCGGCAGGGCTGCTCGGACTCCACAGCGGGCACAGGAGGACCAGTTCGAGGGCGAGCCGAGCGCGGCGGAGCTGGCGAGGCTGCGGCAGCTGCAGACGACGGTGGACCAGCTCACGCAGGAGTCGGTTGCGCCAGAGCGGATGCTCTCGGCACTCTCGCACTACGAACTGTGGCGGCAGGAGCTCCCATCGAGGGTGCCGTTCCTGCCACTATGGGGCGAGGGCTCCCCGGGGCGGGTGGAGGCGGCGCAGTACAACGAGCGCAGCTTGGGACTCTTTGCGACCAGCTGCCTCGAGCGCGGCTCGCTGCAACGCGGCAGGCGCGGCGCGCCAATCCAGCCGAACACGGTCACGGGGTACGTCTCGGCGCTGCGGTCTCTGCTCACGCGAGACGGCGGCGTCAAGGTGTTCGTGCCGGAGGCGAACGTGGTTGTGCCGGCGGTGGCGAGCACGGTGCGGCTCGCGCGGCCGCCGGCGGCGCCGCGGCGCAGGCGACGAGGCCTGCGGGCGTCACACCTCAGGGCGGCGCTCGAGCGCGGCGTAGCGAGGCGTGGCAGCTTCAGCGCGAGGCGAGAGTGGCTGGCGGCGGTGCTGGGGCACCGACTCGTCATGAGAGGCGCGGAGCTCGGGCGACGCGACGAGCGGACGTTCTCGAGCGCGCGAGGGCTCACGTGGCGCAACATCGAGTGGCGCGAGGCGGGGGCGGCGCACGAGACGCAGCCGGTGGCGGTGGTCCACCTGTGCGACGCCAAAGACCAGGGCGGCAACAAACAGCGGTACCCGCTGCTCGTGCGGGCGATGGGCGACGCGCCGCGGAGCACCTCGCGCGTCAGGGGCAGTGCCAAGAAGCGCAGGCGCAGCACGCAGCCCAGCGCGGAGGCGCGCGCGGAGAGCGACGGGCTGTGCGCGTACTGGCTGCTGCGCGAGGCCTGGGAGGAGGACGTAGCCACGCTGGGGCGCGCGGCGGCGCTGGACGCGCCCGTGTTCCGCACGTCGGCGGGGGGCGGCGCGGCGGCCGCGTACACCACGGGCGACGTCGGGCGCATAGCCAGGCAGGTGGCGCTGGCGGCGGGCGAAGAGCCGAGCGACTTCGGCGCGCACTCGCTGCGCATCGGAGGAGCGTCGGACTATCGAGACCTCGCCGGGCCGGAGCATGGCAGGCGCCTGCTCAACGTCTTCGGCCGGTGGCGCAGAGACATCTCCTACCTCTACGCGCGGCAGAGCATCGAGGAAGCGATGGAGGCGTCGGCCAGCGTGGCCGGCGTCAACACGCGCGACCTGGAGTCCATGTTCACCTCGTTCACGCAGGGCTGATGGACGGGCGCGGGCGCGGAGGCGGAGCGAGCGTGGCGCGGGAGTGCGCGGGGCAGGCTGGAGCGTGGCGGTGGTGGGAGCGGGGAGCGGAGCAGTGGGCGGGCGGAGCGAGCCACACGGCGTGGGGGAAGGGGAGCCTCGACGGCAGACGTCGCAGAGCCCCCTCTCCTGTCCGGAC
>Ga0115006_10003468_pt1 | contig 10721 bp, 12 predicted proteins | sample ArcOceMetagenome_3_FD_88943 | JGI IMG/M metagenome (GOLD analysis project Ga0115006, IMG submission 88943) | Marine eukaryotic phytoplankton communities from Arctic Ocean - Arctic Ocean- Svalbard ARC20M Metagenome | ecosystem: Environmental > Aquatic > Marine > Oceanic | place: Arctic Ocean...
CCCTGTACGGGCTGTGAGCAACAGGCTTTGAATCGCCCACTGCATCCCCTTTGTCGCTTGTCCAGCGAGAGAGACACAGGCACTGGGGCGGCCGCAAAGGTCGAACATGCGCGGCAGGGCTGGGCTGCCCGCAGGGCTTGCGGCAGGGGATGGCGCACGGGATGGCGGCGGGCCGGGGGCAGAACTTGGGTGACACACCTCTTTGTCTGTGCCTTCTGAGGCGGGCTGTCCGACGTCGAGGAGCAGGATGCACGCGTCATTCTGCTGCCAGGGCAGGCGCGCTTGCAGGCTCAGGTGCATGACGACCAGGCTCAAGCTCACGTGCGACATGAGGTGGTCGACCAGAGCGTGCCACTCGGTGTGGCTGTGCCTGTCCGTGTGGGGCCAGTCGGCGGCTTGCGCCTGCCTTGCGCCTGCCTCGCCTGTCTGCAGCATGGCCGCAGAGTAGGGCATGCGCGCCCGCCCAGACGCTGCCCCCCATTCGGCGTGACTGGCAACGGACCAGGGCATGCGCTTCTCGTGCGACTGCATCGCTGCCACGTTGGGCGAGGCAAGCGCGCCCAAGCCCAAGCGGTGCCGCAGGTAGGGGGTCTGCGGTCCTGCCCAGTCTTCTGAATCGTTAATTTAAGGCGTATGGCGCCGATAGACGAGCAGAGAAGCTATGCGCAAGGATCAACTAGACTCCCGAAATCAACTCCTCAAATCAACTATGCAGAAGACTGTCCCCCCCATACCTGGGCGACCCGCCGCGTACGCGCCCGCCGGCATGGCGCCCGCCCCGCTGCCGTAGCCTCCCACGCCTGCGTATGCACTGGCCAAGCTGCTCTGAGGCAGCCAGCCTCCGCTGCCGCCCTGCCATGCGTGGTGCGGGGGCGGCTCCTCGCGCGCCAAGCGCCCATCCATCTGGAACCTGCGGTGCGCCGCCGACGGCACAGACATGTCGGGAGTGTCGGGCAACAGCTGCTCCTGCTTGTCTTTGAGATTGTCCAGGAGGTGCAGCACCCGAAACTTGCCGAGCGGCTCCACCTCACAGTGCACGGCGGCAAGCGTGCAGGCGAGCGATATAGACGCCGCATGCTCTGTGTTTGCCCTGTGGTTGCTGTCTTGAGACTCTGCAGACAGCGCAAGGAGAGAGACCGGCAGAAGCAGCGTCAAGTTGATGCACAAGCCCTCCATCCCTCCCAAGTGCACCATCTGCCCCTCCTGCGTCTCGGCCACACTGAGGCCAAAGCCCTGCGGCCGGCTCGGGGGGGGTTGGCTTGCGCCGTCGGGGTTGTAGCCACCGCACGAGAGCGTGAGTGAATCGGCATTGTCGACCACATGGCCATGCCCCTGCAAACCATGCACATGCCGCGCATCTCCAGGCTCCCCATCGCCCGCCTCCCCATCTCCTGCCTGCTCTCCTCGTCGCCCTGCTTCCGTCCCTGAGTCGGTGTTCTGGGGGTTGCTGTGGGACAGAAGGGAGTGGGGCAACGTACTGGAGGCACGGTCCGAGGCACGGTCCGAGGCATGGTCTTGCGCCGCCTCTACTTGCCGCACAGCCTTGTGCATTTTGATGCGCATTGGCGTCAGCTTGACTTCCATGCCGGCACTATGACGAGGGTCCAGCATGGGGTTGACATACGCAGGGACGGACTCGGACTCCTTGACCATGTGCAGCACGGCCGCCACGCCGCCCAGGGCAAACACACACTCGGTTGGCACCATTGCAAACGCTTTTTGCACCTGCCCCGACGCGTGCAATGTGCGCGGCGCCGAGGAGGCAGGCGGAGCGCCCTCAACCCCCGCGCCAAAACGAGCATCGCCCGCCTGCGCGCGCTTGCCGCCAGCGTCCGGCACCGGTCCCAGCGCCGATGCGATCAGAGCTTGGGCCTCGAGCGCCTTGAACAGGAAGCTCTCTTGCATTTCCGTCTCGGCGTACCCAACATCAAGCACCACCCTGTAGATCTTGCCGTCGACGGCCGCGGCGCTGTGCAACCGGACCCTGACGGCAAAGACACACGCCAAAAGCGACGGTTCCACGGCCAGGCGCACGCCGTCGTGCAACTTGTCGGCGCCCGTCCCGAGCCCCGGGCAACCAGGCGACTTGGCCGGGCCAAGCGCATCGGGCTGCCAACTTTCCTCTCGCCTTTGCTCTCGGCTTTGCTCTCGCCTTTGCTCTCGGCCGTCGCCGCCCAGCGGTGCAAGCGTGCCAGGCCTACTGTTGCTGCCGCGCGTGGATGCATGCATCGAGGCTTGCAGCGAGGCCCCGCGCTGCCATGCGCCTGCACCGCCACCTGCCCTGCTTGCCCCTGCCGCCGCTGCCTGCGCCCATGCTGTCAAAATTTGAGGATCCTGGCTGATGAGGAGGCGCTGGGTGGAAACAGAGAGCGCTAGCGCCGGCTTGCTCTTGCTCCCCCGCAGCCCTGCCTCTTTGCTGCCCGCGCTCGCGCTCGCCGTGACCGACGTGGTGTTCAAGGAGACGGCAAGCTGCTCCAGCGCCAGACACACCGGCCCGACCATTGGCACCGTGATGCGCGCGGCGCTTTGGATGACAACGAGCTCGAAGCAGGCGGCGACGGCTCGCAACAGCATGTCAGCCAAGGGCGGCACCACCACTTGCATCACCCCATTCACCCACCCTGGAGCTGCGCGTGCGCCCGTGGCCGCCGCTGCCGCCCAGGGAGGCTCTTCGGGGCGCGGGCTGGGCGCTGGGGCGCTGGAAACGTTGCGACGGGCGGCTTCGCTTACTCCAAGACGGGCGGCTTGGCTTACTCCAACGCTAGCGAAGGCTTGGCTTACTGCAACCCTTGCTTGCTGGCGCCCTTGCTGCACCCGGTCCATGCACAGGGACAGGTCCACCTCGACACGCGGGCGATGCACTTGCAAGGTGAACCACTTTGCGCCATGCAGGTTGGTCACCAAGCTGATTTCTTCCACCTGCAACAACATGCCCCACTCTGGAACCTCGACTTTGATGCCCTGCACGGTCATGAAGGCCACCTTTTGCACCGATATCTTGAAGCCCTTGGTCAGCAGCCCGAGCACGATGGTCGAAATGAAAAAGCCGAGCAGCCTGCGTCGCACGCCACAGTCAGTGCCGCACTGCACACGTACCCTGCGGCAGCGCACGCGAGGCTCGCGCAGCCGCTCCACAAGCCTGCCGCGGCCGCAGGTCCCTCGGGGAGGCACAAGGCGACCAACGCACGCAGTCGGGGCACACTGGGGACATGCGGGCAGGGCGCGCGCGCAGGTGCGGACCGTGGGACGAGCCAGACGAAGGCAAGCACGGACCCTAGTGCCGCGAGCACCAGTGTCTGCATGTTTGGGGCGTGAACATCCGCCCCGCAGTCACAAAATGCGTGTGCGCTTCGCACGCCAAGCACTCAGCAAGAGGGGCCTGACAAGATCAACCAAGCGCTGGCCGTGCATGCAGAGCAGCAGCAGCGCCATCGCGCATGCATGCCCGCGGTGCCGACACGGGTGGCACGGACCTCCCAGGTAAGGGACGCAAAGAGCAGCAGCGCGCCCCGGGCCCGCTGATACCCAAGCGTCCAGAGCGAGTGCAGGAGCGTGTTCTGGAAGAGGAGGTACTGGAGCGCCTGCGGGTCGCCGCACAGACACGCGTGCGAGTCAGCACGTGGCGTCATCCCGTTCCCAGCGCGGCCGGCCCGGGGGCCCCGCAGAAGGCGGCGCCGCACAAACCGCAGCGAGATAGGACCTGGTACGTGCTGTATGCGAGAGCGGCGTACAGCACGGCATTTTTGAGCGTTTGCATGCCAGTACTGCCCTGCCCCTGCCACGCGGCGGGCCACGCGCCCCTCTGGGCGCGCGCGTGGCCCGGCGCGCCCACGGTCGCTCCTCTGACAACCCGGAGTGAGCTCGGGGGATGTAACCACCCCAATTTACTACAAGTGTCGGTTGTAACACCCCATTTTACTACAAGTTGTGGACCTCGAGCCGGCCCTTCAGCGGCAGCCGGGGTCCAAGACTCGGATGAGCGAACTCTCGGACTACCCGCCGAACAAGCCGGGGCCTGCAGTGCCGCAGCGCACCGCTGTGCCGCTAGTGCTCTCGCTCTCCTCCCCCCTCTCCCCGCGCTCCCCGGCTCCGGGCACGCCGCGCGGGCACTCCTCGCCCGTCCTGCTGAGCCGGCCGGGACAGGCGCCGCCGACGCTGGCGGGCGTGGGCTTGAACATCGAGAGGTGTTCTCCCCACGTCGTGCGCAGCGTGGCGCAGCTCGAGTTTGTCGGCCCGCACGAGGTATCTCCCCATGCGTGGGCCTGTGTGTGTGTGCTCTGCCGACGCTGAGGGCTGAGGCTGTGGGGCGCGGTTTCCGGGCCGGGGTACACACCTGGTGTCACGTTTCCTGAAGACGCGCAGGCGCGCGGCGGCGGGACTGTTGTGTGCGGCACGAAAACTGACGAATCGCATGTTCGAGCGGCAGCCGATTGCAGCCGGCGACACGGTCGAGCTTGTCGACGGGCAGCCGGTACAAGCGCCTGTGTCGCAGGCGCATGCGTGTCCGTGGTGTCCTGGCACATGTGACGAGCGGGCGCGATGCAGGTGCCAGCCGGCGCGGACGGGCTGGAGAGCGTGGTGCAGGGTGAGTACGGCTCACTGGTTCTGCTCACCCTGCGCTCCCGGGACTCTGGGCGCCGGTACGAGGTTGTCCTGAAAAGGCACGTGAAGAAGGAGACGCCGATTGCAACTGTGAGCCCCAGAGCTCAGCGAGCAGGACGGCCCACACAGTCGGCAAGATCCGAGCGGCACGCGGCAGTCAGCCTCGTGCGCGCAGCGGTGCAATCGCTTCGCAAGCTGGTATTGAGAATGGACAGGGACGCACCGCTGGAGCAGGAAGAGCACGGGCTTGCCGTGCAGCCCACGAGCATCGGCATCACCTTTGCAGCCTCCAGCCCTGCCTGGCCCTCCGCGAGCAAGCGCATCACAGGCCTTGTGCCCGGTGGCCCAGCACTCCTGGGCGAAAGTTTGCAAGAAGGCGATATTCTCGTGTCCGTCGACGGGGTCGGCCTCTCAGGCCTGGCGCCGAGCACTGATGTGACCGCACTCGTGAGAGCGAATGACCGCATTGGCTCGCATGTCTCGCTCAAGATCCAGCGCGGGGCACAGGTGAAGGAAGTGCTTGTCAACAGGACGGCGGTCGATGGGATGGAGCGGGCGCAGGCCCTCTTCGACTCTATTGCCGCTCTCTCTCGTCGCCCTTCTCCCCCTGCCCTCTCAGCCGCGGAGGAGTATCAAGATGCGATACAACAAACATTCACGGCCGCAATGCAAGTGGAACGAGGGCGGCAGATGGCCGAGTGCAATCAAGCTAGCGCCTTGCTCGACATGCAGTCACGCCTCTTATCTCATTTGATGACCATCGATGGCCTGCTCGATCAGATTTACGGGGCCAGTTCTGACGACGACGGGCATCCCAGTGAGATTCGCCCTGCAGGGCCCGTCCGCTGCCCAGGGTGCCAGCACCTCGAAGAGCAAGTGCATGCTCAAGCAAGGGCCTTACAGGTTGCTTGCTCTCACCCTTTTGGATGCTTCGCGTCTGCTGGCGGGAGCTGTGCATTTATTTTGGAAGGATGCCTGTGCTGCAGGAGCATCGGGCTAACAACAGCGAGGTTGGCAAGCAATGGTATAAAGAGGCGGCAGCTCACCGTCGAGAAATTGCAACGCTCAACCACTCTGTCGCGTCCTTGCGCGGGTCAGTCGTGGCCGTGTTGGTGTCGGTGCTATCCTTTTTTGCGCTTCTCTTTGCGCTTTTTTGTCCTCTCTCTAGTGTGGGCGGTAATTTTCATTTTGCGCCGAGCAGGCAGCTGGAGGAGAGCGCAGGGATGTTGGATGCGTGTAACCAAGCCTTTGTTTTGCTTGGCTCTGAAGTTGAGGATCTCAAACGCGCCAACGCGGTAAGTCTCGTGTGTATCCCTGAGACGCTTTTTTGCAAGCACGAGGACTTGGTGTCTATGCACTGAGGCGCGTGGATGCTAACGGAATCAGGAGCTGCTCTCGGTCAAGGTTGATAGTAGGGAGGAGGAGCGCATCATCGAGGCGCACGAGCTCTCAAGCCTGCGCACCAAGGTGGCCGAGATGCACAAGAGGTTGCAAGAATATGACTCGCAACGGGAGGCGGCAGAAGAGGCCAACAGGCAAATGCACACAACTGTGCAACGCTTAGAGGGCCAAGTGCGAAGGAGTGAGATGCGCCTTGCCACTCAAGACGCAGCAGCGCGGCAGGAAATCTCGCAGCTCAAGGCCTCGCTCCACTCGGTTCAGAACACGCTTCGCCACGCGGAGGCAAGCAGGGACACGGGCGCTGACCTTCAACGCCGCTTGCTCGACTTGCAGGCGGAGCGCGATCAGTTATCTGAAACAATCAATGTACAGGCGCTGCTTCTGGAGGTACTGTGCCTAGTCCACATACTTTGTTCACTCGTCTTCAAATGCATGCGCTGCCTCTGATAATTCAATGACTCGCGCGCAGAAAAGTATGAGCAAAAGGTGGGCGAGCCTGAGCAAAGGTCGGCCAGCCAGGCCTTGACCAGAAGTGTAGCAAGGTGGGCAAATAATCTTTACTGGGCTGGAGAGCAGGATTTGCGGGAAAGGCTGGAAGAATGACGGGCCGAGAGCTTGCCATTTGCAGCACTGCATTCCCGTCTGCACCCGTCGCACGTCGACTCGACGTGGGTTCTTTGTGTCTCCAGAAACGCGTGTAGGCCGCGGGGCACAGGGTCGGTAGGCGATAGTGTAGGCGAGGGCCGAGTAAGGACTCCGCCTCCCTGTCGGTCAGCTTGGCAGGTAGCGCAAGCACATGCTTATGCACGTGCATGCACATGCTTGACTGAGCCAGCATGCACGTCCTTGACTGTCAAGTAGCCAAGCGCTTGGCACCTTCTTGACAACTGAGCGTAATCAACAAAGCATGAACAACAGAGCATAATCAATAATGCATCAAGCCCCGCCGCCTCAGCTTGGAGTCCTTTCAGCCCAACGCCCAGCCCTTTGCCTGCTCCCGGCCAGACTATTGGCCAGACTATCCCGTTCTCGTGGTTTAGCCCTGCGTGGTGTGGAGGTGCGCGGGACCTTGGCAGCAGTGCCTGCGACCTTGGCCGCAGTGCCTGCACTGGTCTTGTGCCTTGCAACCTGCTCACTCTCTCCTGCCGCGTGCCTCGGGGCCCGGTGCATGCGAACAACAGACGCCACCTGCCTGCGATTCGGGGAGGCCGGATCTTGTCCTGTGCAGGGGCAGCCGTTCAGTGTGTGGCGCGGAGGAGCAAGAGCACAGGCAGAGAGCCTTGGGATCGGGCAAACCTGATTCCAGGACACTGTTGGAGCTGCTTCTGCTCGTGCCTGCTGCACTCGCACTGTGCAGAGGGTGATTCTTAGGTGACGAGGACGTGAAGGGTTTGATTTGCATGGTGGCGGGCCTGTCAAGCGCAGAGTCCTCTTGCCTCTCGTGGTGCGCGTGCGCATGTTGGAGCACGGGGAGGCGGCTCTCATGATTGCTATTGCTCATCAGCGCCGCCACCATGACCGTGTCGGAAAGAGTGGCCTGTGGCATTGCCCTCAACTTGGATTTCGCTCCGTTCAACTCAACGCCTGCATTTGTTTTTTGCACACGGCTTGATTAGCACCCTGCTTGCACCGAGGAGGGTTGACAGGTGTGTTTTGACCAGGTGCTTGTACAGCGCTGTAGGAATAGGCCGCTTTGAGGAGTCATGTGCATGTGCGCCCGCACCAGAGAGCATGTGCCCGTGGCACAGGAAAAGAGGGGTGGTGCGTTAGGGCCTCAAAAGATTTCTAGCATGGAGGAACAGGGAGCACGGGACTTAGTGTTGGGACGCTATGCTGCTGACTTGGCACTGTGCTACGACACTATGCTGCTGACTTGGCACTGTGCTACGACACTATGCTACGAGTGCAACACGAGCACCAGTGGCGTCAGGCGCTGCCGACGAGGAAGAGAATGCTGAGCCCGGACGGCTCCGATACAGCTCTTCAAGTACCAGCCGCTGCACTTGCTCCCGCTCTTGTTCTTTCTCTAGCTCACGGTCCGCCGTGTGATTGTCCAAGCGCTGGCTGACATATCTGACAACCCGCGCCGAATTTACCGTGCCGTCCGCCGTCATTTCCTGCGGCTCTGCTGCAGGTCGGCCCTCCACGGCAGGATGCTTGTCCACTTTGGCTGGCGAGACTTGTCTGCTGTGCTCGGCAGAGACTGCAGAAACGTCGTGTCTTCTCGGATCTGGTGAGTCGGTACGTGAAACAGATGGCTTGCGCTGCACAGCACCATATGCTGCACCCGTGGCCGGCTTGCTGTAGGTGATCATCACGCTGATCTCCGGCTTGGCTGCCGGCGCTTGAGCGGCCGTGGGATCACGGCAAGATGGCTGGCTCTCGAGGGCCTCCTCATCATCAGCAGTGAGGTGTACGTCAAGAGGCACCCAGAACCTCGCCGACTGGCCCTCGGCAAGCTGCGAGTCATCTGACAAGACCAGCTGCCCAGAGCCTTGCATCAGCTCGGTGCCGTGATGGTGCAGCTTCTCGCCTTGCGCCCACACGCTCAAGCTTAGGTGTACCGGCCAAGAATTTTCCCGGAGGCAAAAGCGGAAGGGACTGGAGTCCCAGACAGGGGCCAGGCCAGAAATAGCACGTGTCATAAAGGAGGCAGTATGCGTCTGTACCTTGCAGATCCTTTCTTCAACCCCGGGTCTGCTGAGAATGTCAAAGCTGCGCCCCCGCAGCACACTGACCTCCAAGATTGTGTCGCCCACCATCTTGCTGTCGAGCGTGTAGACGAAGTCATCGGATTGCACGATGAGATCCGCAGGAGGGTTGGTAATCACGTAGGGCATTTGTGAGCTGCTGGCATGCCCCCACGGCGCAGACCGGTAGAGGCCGAGGGGCAGCGCCATGTCTTTGACCATGAGATGCTGAAAGAGTTGGATGAAGGACTTGCCGTGCAAGTGCGCGGGCACGCGCGTAAAGGTCAGATGAGACGGTGCCACGTTGGACACCTCGTACTCGCCCTCTTCGGCCTGGCCGACAAGAAGCTCGCGAATGATGCGGAGGAGGTTGGGGTTGTAGAAGGCTTGCACGGATAGCTTGTCCTGCAGCGAGTCTACATACACGGCACCAGCCGCAAACGGACCCGTGTTTGTAAAGGACTTGTCGACCGACTGCTCCTCGTCAACCGTCGTTTCTTCTCCGCACAAGAAGGACACGTTGGCGCCGTTGTCAATCTCACACACGATCGGCACGCCTGGACGCACCTTGGCGATGCTCTGTCTCCACACATTTTGCGTCACATGTCTTGATGTCCGTCGTCCCTCAGTCCTCGGTCCGCAAGGGCGTGTGGGGTTGCGGCAGCAAGGGGCTGGCATGCGCGTGACGCACGTGTGGCGGATGTGACAGATGGGGGGCGGTGCATTGCGCGAAATGAAGAACCTGATAGGTGAAGAGAGCATCGGCATCCGTCAGGTACCCTTCGGCCGTGGAATCACTGGCGGGTGACAGGTTGCTTTTTTGATTGGGGGCACGCATGATGATGGCTCGCGAGAGAGTGAGTACGCCAGCGCGCACCAGGTCCTTGGTCTCCAGCGGACTGCCCAGGATGATGTAGACCTGCGGGTACCGTGACACCTCTGCCCACACGCTGCCAGAGGGCGGGGTTTCTGCCACACACGTTGGAGGTTTAGTTGGAGGTTTAGTTGTTTAGTTTAGTATCGGTACCATTAGACGTTTAGTTTAAAGTATGTTTTTTGAAGTATGCAAGCAAAACCGTGCAAGAAGACGATTGGCATGATTTCCCCCAACGGGATGTGTGTAGGGCGCAAGGTGTGGACAAAAATGGCGATGGACGAAGGACAGCCGCACACGAGGACGTGGCCCTGGAGGAATTCGACCGACTCGAGGATGACTTGCTGGAGCGCGACTGGCTCCGCAACCACATGCCTCGACGTTTGCAGCCGTTCTCGGATCTGCCAGGACATGGCCATCTTGGTCTGTTCTGCCGGATACTTGACCGCATCCCCAGCCTCACCGTCCTCTTCTCCCACGCCCTGGTCAGAGCTGCCGGGGCCTAAAGGCACGGACGCGTCAGCATCATCGCTGTGAAACCGTTCTCCAGCCCGGCCATAGTCGCGCGCCTCGTCGGCCTCCTCACTGTCCTGCCAGTGTCCATCTCGCCAGTGAGCCAGTGTCCATCTCGCATCAGCGCCTGTCAAAAAGATGCTGCACGCGAGCGGCGCGTGGCAGCACAGCTATGCGCATATGTTGGGTGGCAGCACTGATCAAGCAATGTTGGCTGGCAGCACTGATCAAGCACGCTTCTGCGCTTGTTGGATGCCAGCACGGTTCTGCGCTTGTTGTCTTGCTTTGCTTGCGCCAGGCTCACGGAGGCACGCCTCTGCCTCAGTCCACGTTACCTGCGCGATAAGAAATATTTTGGGCGATTCGTCGGTAATCACGTAGGACGCCGGGTTGAGGACGACGCGGGCGAAACCCTGCTTGTCGACGATTTCGATAGCAAAGAGGAGGCAGTTGCACTCGCGGTACAAGAGGAGGACCACTTGGCTGAAGGTCTTGCCGGCGAGGTGCGGGGAGATGTGTGTGCAGTAGATCTCCTGGCCGCAGCCTGACACGTACTCCTGGAACCACGGCTCAAACTGCGTGCCGTACGCCACCGATCCGCTGATCATCAGGTTGCAGACCACGGTCGAAAAGCCCGGGCA
>Ga0115006_10003471_pt1 | contig 10715 bp, 9 predicted proteins | sample ArcOceMetagenome_3_FD_88943 | JGI IMG/M metagenome (GOLD analysis project Ga0115006, IMG submission 88943) | Marine eukaryotic phytoplankton communities from Arctic Ocean - Arctic Ocean- Svalbard ARC20M Metagenome | ecosystem: Environmental > Aquatic > Marine > Oceanic | place: Arctic Ocean...
GACCCTATTAAGTACGATCTAGCTCTCTTCAAATGGAGCGAGGCTAAGATGGATTAGAATTATTAGAGAAAGAAGACAATTCTACAATGTTCTCTATCGCCTCAATATCTTAAATTTGTATTCTTATAAATGAAAATTTCATTCGTATTCTTATTCGTTTACCTCTCGCTAACCGCAAGTAGTCAGACTCTCGTTATCAATGAGGTAATGGCTTCTAATGCATCTACAATAGCCGATGAAGATGGGGACTATACTGACTGGCTAGAATTGTACAACACAAGTAATGCGACTATAGACTTATCTCAATATTGGCTTACAGATGATAAGGATGAGCAGAAAAAATGGCATTTGCCGGCAATTCAACTATTGTCTAGCGAGCATCTATTAGTATTTTGCTCTGGAAAGGATAGACTGAGCGGAGAGTTGCATACCAATTTCAAGATAAGTGCTGCTGGAGAAAAAGTAAGAATATATAATGAATCTGGAGTAGAGATAGATCAGATTGAATCTATTGGTGTTTTAACAGACGGTAGTTTCGGTTCGAAAATAGATGGCAGTACAGAAAGAATAATATTTGAAGTGCCTACACCTGGGTTTACAAATGGAGCGGAGTCTCCTTATTTTAATGCAGTTCGATTTTCACAGAAGGGTGGAATCTATAGTCAGAGTTTCAATCTTGAACTTATTGGTGATGACACCACAGAGTTATTTTATACCCTAGATGGAAGTATACCGTCTATACTGGGCATAAAATATAGCAACTCAATAGCATTAGATAAATCGCTATTAAGCACCAAGAATATAAGCGATATAGTGATGTCCCCAGATGATGTTCATCACTTGCCTGTAGGCGACTTACCACAAGTCATAGTGTTACGAGCAGCAAAGTTTTATAACGGCAAAAGAATAAGCCCAGTAAGCACTCAAACATATCTCATAAAGGAGCTCACCTTTCCTATAATTGAGTTGCCTATTGTATCTATAGCTGCAGATAGCCTTTCACTTTTTAGTCAGGACACGGGGATTTTTGTTCCTGGAATTCATTTCGATGAATCTGCACCAAACTTTAGTGGCAATTACTTTCAATCTGGTCAAGAATGGGAAAGGTTAATTAATATAGAATACTTTTCGCCACTGAGTAATGAGAGCTTTAATCAAGAATGTGGTATTAGGATGCATGGGAGTGGTAGCAGAAAACCGCCTCAAAAGGCGATGAGACTCTATGCCAGAAGCGAATATGGCCAGTCCGCTTTTGATGGAAAACTATTAAATGAAAAGCCTTTTAATAGCTTTAAGCGACTAATTCTGAAACCGTTTTACTCCTCTTGGAGTCAGAATGGATGTACCGACTATATAGCCGGTCGTATGGCTAAAAACCTAAATGTAGAGTATCTAGCGGCCGAGCCTATTTTATTATTTGTAAATGGAGAGTATTGGGGCATCTATTATCTGCAAGAAAGGTTAGACGAAAGATATCTTGATCAAAATACAGAAGTAGATGGAGACAGTATAGATATTATAGAAAGTTGGTATGGTCAAGTAAATGAAGGCAACAACAAAAATTTCAGTGCTTTATATGATTTTATAGAAGACAATGATCTCACAAACCTTGGGAATTATCAGCAAGTAAGTGAATGGATAGATATTGATAATTTTATAGACTATCAGATTTTTCAAGCCTTTATATCAAATTATGATTGGCCAGCTAATAACATGAAGTGCTGGCGAGAAAGAAAAGAAGGAGCCAAATGGAGATGGATATTTTTTGATGCAGATGGGGCATTAGAAAATATTACCTTCAATGGGCTTGCTCATTCTACGGAGATCAATGGCACTGGCTGGCCGTCTAGTCCTAGATCCACTCTGTTTTTACGAAAATTGCTCGAAAACACTACTTTTAGTGAGAAATATAAGCAAAGACTTAGGCAGCTTTTAAATGATGAGCTGCATACCAGTGATCTACAGACGTTGATAGATAACTTGGGAGACTTACTTAATGATGAGATAGCAAATCAGTCCAAGCGGTTCGGAAAACCAATATCCGTATCTGAATGGAAAAAAAGTATGTCAGGCCTGAGGTACTTTTTAGGGGTTAGAGCTTGTTGGATGGTGCAACATGCAGAAGAAATATTTGGTGAAAATTTCTTTGTAGATGGATGTGTATTGAGTGCTGATATTACTAATTCAATTAGTATAATACCCAATCCTACAGAAGGTAAGTTTCAAATAGTTTTTAATTCTAATTACAAGGAAGATGCAGTCATCGAAGTGTTGAACACTCAAGGTCAGCTAGTCCTTAGTAGCTCGGATAGAATTAATAAGAATATAAATACGCTTAACCTGACCTTAGATGGTTTTTCGAGTGGATTATACTTTGTACGGGTAACAAGCAGTAACCAAACTTTTTTGGGTAAAGTATTACTGAAGTAAGATTTCCTATACTACAGGAGAATAATAATAATAAGCTTTCTAGGAAATGAAAGTGTACGCTAGACCGAAACATCCAGTTTATGTTTGGAGACTAATCCTGCCAAACCATAAGCAGTAAACTTAGCTCCAGTCATCGTATTCAAACTAGGGTCTAGGTTATAGTTGCTAGCAGTCCTAAAATCAGCTTTGGATAAATTAGTCCTCTCAAAACCAGTACCATACATGTCACATCCACTAAAATCGGCACCTACTATATCTGCTTCCACAAAGTCTGAATCTCTTAGCGAGCAATCAGTAAAGTTTATTTTTGGAAGTTTTAGCTTGTAGAAAGAAGTGTAATCCAACTGACAATCATTAAATCGCATTTCTAATAAAAAGGTATTTGCATTGGAAAAATCAAGTCCCATTAGCTTGCAGTCATTAAATTTCACGTCTTTAAAAGCGGTGTTTTTTATCTTAGAATTCGTAAGATTACAATTGATAAATGAGCATTCTTCAAAACTAACATCACGTAAATCAAGGTCAGAAAAATCGCAATTTTGGAATACACATTGTTCGTATTCTTGCTCCAAACTAGCTTGTCCTATTTTGCAGCTATCAAGTGTCTCGTTGTGCATTATATACTTAGATTATTCAAGTTTTAAATCTCTTTTACTCAGTGCCTACTGGAGTTGCATTGGCAGTAATATCTATGCGTGCCAAAAAGCATACTATCCCAAAAGACCACTAGCCTTGGGAAATGATGCTCTAAATTCAAGTGAGCTATCACTGTAAAAAGGTATGAAATAGACGAATCTGCTAACAGTTTATCATAGAAAGACCTCATTATGAGCAAAATATTTTCTCTATTTCTAAAGTCTTCCTTATGCATCTAGTTGCCTTTTATCAAAACTCCATTATCCCATTGTTCAGTTTTCCACTTGCTGCCATCGTGCTTCCAATAGTCCCAAGTACCGTGTTTTAGATCATCTATAAACTCTCCTTTACACTTACCAAAAAGATTAGTAGCCCCTAAAGTCCATTTACCGTTTTTCTTACCTGCTATATAACTTCCTTCATCTGCACCACCTTCTGAGAACTTGTGCTCCACCCATGGACCTGTTTTTAGCCCTTCTTTGAAATCTCCATAGGTTCTTAGACCATTTTGTTTGAATAGCTTATAAGCTCCGTCTAATAGTCCGTTCTTATAATTCTTAATCTCTATAGGTTGCTCAGACATAGTGAACTTGATGGACTCTCCATCTAGCTTACCCGCTTTATACGTCTCCTTTTGCATGAGTTTACCTTCTAGTGTATAAACCAGTTTTTCACCTTCAGCGAATCCATTTACATAGTCACTAGTTTCAGCAACTATACCACTTATATGAAATGTAGTACTTCTGCCGTCTCTTAAGCCATTTGTATAGTTTATTTCTTTTCTCTTTTCTTCTTCTCGGTCATACGAGGTTACTAGCCCCTGAGGCTTTCCGTCTTTATAACTGCCTTCTTGCTCTTTTCTACCATTGGAGTGATAGAGTGTGAAAGGTCCTTGTTCTACTCCATTTTCGAAGGTTGCTTTTTTCTTTGGTCGTCCGCTTTTGTGGTAGGAGATGTATCCTCCGTCTAGCTTTCCATCCGTATATCTGGTCAATACCTCTGGGGCTCCATTGTCGTAGAATGTTTTAAATACCCCATCTCTTATGCCATTCTTGTAGCCTATTTCTTGATCTGGTTTCCCATCTTCATACCAACCTTTAAATAGACCATCTATTTGTCCTTTGCTCCAAGTGACTTGCTGCATGTACTTATTATTACTGGGCCAAAGCAGTAAAGACTCACCGGTATATGGACTACCTTGATAGTGGTACAAGCCATCACTTTCTTTTTCAAGTTTGGCATAGGCCACCTTGTTTTGTCCTGAAGCTAAAAAGCTAATTGTTACTAGGAGACAAATTAAAATATATTTCATACGTATTCTTATAATGCAGGGCAAATGTATTTATTGTGTTGCTACGCTAAAGGGTCAGTTTTTCACGATTTGTTCAACATTCTGCATATTCATACAGTTGAAATGGCCTCTTGGGCATTTATCGCTACCTAGCTTACTACACGGATTGCAGTTTAGTTGTACTTTGTGATTAGTGATATGTGACTGTTGTGGTCTGTATGCATACATTCCAAAAATAGGATGGGTATTGCCCCATACAGCTTCTATAGGAGTATCAAATGCGGCAGCTATATGCATCAATCCCGTATCACTTGTTATTAAGGTTTTGGCTTTTTCTATAAGGTAGGCTGACTGTTCTATGCTCAGTTTGTTACATAGATTATACACACGTTTGTTTGTTGTGTTTTTAGTCAATTGTTTTGCTTTATTGTTATCAGCTTTACCAGCTCCTATAAGGACGATGTCGCCGTTTAAACGTTTAAATAACGACAGCAAAACACTCGCCGGTATTTGCTTTGTGAAGTAAGTACCCCCAACTGTGATAACTGTATACTCCTTTTTTACAAGGTTATAATCACTCAAATTTAGTTGGAAGTTTAGTGAGTAAAAAAAGTCAATCCCCTTATTGTCGTTTAAAATATTGACACTCTTTAAGCTTGCAAAATACCTATCTACTAGGTGGACATCTGGTAACAGATCTATTTTAAAATTAACAAATAACCATTTGCGAATATTCTCTTTGTTATAGCTTATAGACTTGGTATTTAGAGTCTTTATTAGTCTTCTAGTTCGTACGTTTTTATGCAGGTCTATTACTAAGTCATAGCTTTCTGACTGCAATTGCTGTACTAGTTCTTTTTCTAGAGCCTTTTCATAAGGTTTTATTGTATTCAGATGTGGATTGTGCTCCACTAAGCTAACAAAGGACTTTTTGGTTAAAAAGTGAATCTCAGCATCAGAGTATGCTGTACGAGTGCATCGTATTATCGGAGTAGTTAATACGATGTCGCCTATAGAGCTGAGTCTTATTATTAATATTTTCATTGCTTGGGTGCATAGAGCACTTCTTCAGTCATAAATGCATCTCCTAGCATATACGCTGCAGAAACTCCATTTTCTATCATTGCTACGATCACGGTGTATTCTATGCCAGTGTCATCTATAACAGCCATAATATGTTTTATTACTCCATACGAGCCAGAGTAAAAGCACGGTAACCTTGCTACATCAAAATCTCCTGTATTAAAAAAAGCATCATAAAAAGCTTCCCCATCTACACTATCAAAATCTACCGTATCTTGCTCGAAACGAGTCTTTTTGTATAAGTCTATGTGTTCATAAACATCTCCTTGACATGCATCAAAATAGATGGTGTCGTGTATTTTGATTTGAATTTCTTTTTCCACTTGGGCAGATACACCTATGTGTATCACTATAACGGCTAGTAGTATTAATATTGATCTTGGCATAATTTATATTGGTTTGACCACTAGATACTGGTTTTTGATGCTTATGACTTTAACTTTAGCTCCGCTATCTATGAACTCACCATAGGTTTTAGCTTCAAAAGTGGTGCCATTAATTATAATTTTACCCATAGGACGTAGAGCACTTGCTGTCACTCCTTGAGTCTCTTGTAGATCGGCTAAATCATTGCTCTCATGTTGTATATTTACCTTACTACCTATTGTGCTTTTTAATACTACGGTGTCAAATATCTTTAAGTTCAAGATTCTTTTTCTGAATATAATAAGTAGCGTAACTAGAACACCAAGTCCAATTAAGAATGATGCTATAATGGAGTATAACTTCGTATGACTAGTATCTGCAACATCAAAATTAGTGGACCTCAGTACAGATAGCATCAAGCTAATTATGAGCAATACAATACCGCTTAGTCCAGCAATGCCAAACCCTGGGATTACAAATATCTCTAGTGCCATTAGTACAAAGGCAACTAGTGCCAGAAGGCCAATAAAATAACTAGTTACAGGAGAATTAAGGAATGAATAGAACTCATCTAGAGAAGAGGGTTGAAGTTTTATAATCTCTGCATTGTCTAAATTCTTATAAGTAATTAACTCTTGAAAACTAGGTATCACTTTTTCACAATAGCCCCACTTTATAGCTTCGTCAGTGGTCAGTGTTATTACTTTGGATGAGTCGTCTAGTCCTTCTACCACTATTCGTTCGTCTACCATTCCTTGGGCAATAGCAGGATTTCGTTTGTATATATAAGTGGTGTCACCATCTATCGATATTTGTGGCACCATACCCTTACTTTCAGCCGTGGTTTTCATTAGCTTTCTAAAATAACTTTGGTACTTGTCTATGGCCTTGGTTCCATCACGATATACTACAGTAGAAGCTCCTATGCTACTTCCTTTTCGCATATAGATTTCGTCACACGCTAGAGAAATCAGTGCCCCTGCACTAGCAGCATTACTTTCTATATATACAGCAGTTGGTATCTTGGTGTTTATCAGTGCAGAGCGTATTATCTCGGCATCCTCTACCAAACCACCGTAAGTATTCATATGTACTAAGAGTAATATTGCCTTCTCGTCTTCCGCTTTTTGCACAGCCCTAAGAGCTAATCTGCTAGATTCCTTACTTATATCATCTTTAAGTTCAAAAACAATAACTTTAGTTGTGCTATCTTGTGCGAAAGCACTCAGTGTAGTTAATAACAGGAAGAGTTGAACGAAGATTTGTTTCATTTTAACCACAATACTACGAATACAAACAATAAACGTGAATAACTAAATGTTAAACGAAGAAATATCATAGATAAATTTGCACCATACAATACAATGAAGCACGTAATATTACTAACTTTTATTTTGATCGGACACTTTGCTTTTGCGCACAAAACGGATTCCGTAGGTACCAAAGTGAAAAATGGTAAAACCTATATCATTCATAAAGTAGAGAAGGGCGATGGACTATATAGCATCAGCAAGCAATATAATATCAGCCTAAAGTCAATAGTAGGTGAGAATCCTGGTTCTGACGAGGTTATTAAAATAGACCAGCTTATCTGGATTCCAACAGGTAAAGTAGCAGTAATGGAAGAGAAAGTGGTGAAAGACTATTTTTCTAATACTAGCAACACAAAAGATAATCCTCGCATCCAAGATAATGCAGACGGAACTACTGAAGTAAGCACGTTTGCTAAGTATCATAAAGTGACATCTGGGCAAACGCTCTACTCTATATCTGTTTTGTATAACAGTAGTATAGAGATGATTAAAACTTTGAATAGTTTAACGGATGATGAATTGTCAGAAGGTCAGAGGCTGCTAGTGCAAGATGGGAAAGCGGTGAAGACCGAAGTGATAAAAAGAGATGACGCTATAGAAACGGACTACGAGAACATGAAGAAGGAAATGGAAAAAAACTACGAAGACGTAGGTTTTAAAAGTGAGGTGGAGACTAAGATAAATAATGAGCCAGATGGCTACACTATCAAAATAGAGAAACTGGTAGAGTACAATATCGAAAAGATAAAAGAAACAGGGACTTGCACCATTGGTGGAGACAAGATCCCAAGTGACAAGAATTTTGCATTGCATTTTAACGCTCCAATTGGTACTGTAGTTATGGTTACTAATCCACAGACTAAGAGTACTGTTTTTGTGAAAGTGATTGGTAATTTCACAAAAGGGGATAAAAGCTCAGAAATCATAAAGTTATCATCTTCCTCTGTAGAACAAATAGGAGTAAAGTCGAAAGATCCTATTATGCTAAGTTATGCTCGCTAAAACTCAATGGAGAAGTACCTTATCTAAAATTTATTTACCGATTGTAATAGTCGGTTTTGCAGCACTTTGGTTTTCGCCAGCTATAGTGAGCATAGTCACTGCTATATGCGGTATTTTGTTCTTAGTCCAAGCTAAAAATTTACTTTCAGAAAGCTACAAAAGCTTACTTTACCCTGTCCTTGTAATTCTTTTATTAGCGGTATTAGATCTTGTTTTTCATAGCTCCGCGAGTATAGTTCTAGATAAATGGCTGCTCATTTTAGGATTTTCTTTTTTATTTCTTTCAGGAACTTATTTTCAATTAATAAGCAATAAGAATCTCATTACTGTTTTCTTGATACTATGCTTTATAGTTCTAGTTATCAATATTTTATCAGTAAGTAATTATTTTATTCATAAGGAATACTATGATCAGATGCTCTTACAAAGTAAGAGTATTCCTATCACTTCTGAGATGCATCATATCCATTTTGGTATTATCAATGCAATTGCCTTATTGGGATTAGGAAGCTTGCTAGTACTTGGTAAAGTGAAGAGTAGTTTGCAAGTGTTTACAGTATTAGCCTTCATTGTGATATTCTTTTGTTTTCACATATTAAGTTCTAGAACAGGCTTACTAGCATTCTATGCAGCTGTATTCGTTAGTATTATTACATATGCTATATGCTCGGGAAAGAGAAAGGTGATTTATATAGGAACGGCAGCAATACCATTGATGCTAGTGAGTGCCTATTTTTTTAGTTCTTCTTTTCAGAATAAAGTGCTAAACAGCATAGAAGACGTACAAAGCTGGGGCAACCCAGAAAAAATAAACTACAAGTCTATGGCCATGCGTATAGAAGCATACAAGGTAGGTTGGCAGGTCATCTTACAAAATCCGATAGGAGTAGGAGCAGATGCAATGAATCAAAGCATACAAAAAACCTACGAGAGTAATAAGAGTGTACTTTATAAAGAAAATAGAAAAGATCCACATAATCAGTTCTTAGAATTTGGCGTGAAATATGGGTGGATTGGCATTTTAGCCTTGCTATTCTTTTTTTATCAGTTGCTCATGCTCACTAAGCAAAGTTGGTTTCCTGTTTTAGGTTTAGTTACCTTACTTTTTGTAGCTATGCAGTTCGAGTCATTGCTAGAGCGACAAGCGAGTATTTATACCATTGGATTATTTATGCCGCTTTTTATCGTTCTTTTTAGTAAAAATGAAACAAATGGCACTACTCTGACGTATTACTAATGATGTTGGAAGTAATTTTGATACATATCAAGTAAGATGAGATACTTAATAGCATTTACTTTACTCCTTTCTATATTTCTATGTTTTGGCCAGGTATACGATAATGAGGATGACGAAGAGAATAAAGAATATGATACAAAATCAGACTTTTTTGATTACAAAAAAAGACTCTACCTAGGACTCAATAATTCGTTTTATGTCGATTTCATAACTTCTCCTGTAGGTACTTTTCAAATAGAGTATGCGGAGCCAGGAGGTGGTGTGCGGTATGAAGATGCAGCAGTACAATCAAGATACCTTAGTTACTTTACAATAGGTATAGAGCCTAGATATAACCTAGTGGATTTTAAGGAAAACTTAGCTCTAGCCATGTCAGCTCAGATAGCTGCTGGTTTTGGTAGCACCTATGCCGCTTCAGAGTATGCGGCGAGTGCAGAAGGATTTGGCAATTTTCAGATTCCTGTAATGCTTAGACTTTACTATGGTGCTAGTGCTACTCAGGCAGCACAAGATGATTTTGGTGTAAATATAGGAGCAGGATATGAGCTTAATAAAATTGGAGTTTTAAATTTTGGAGAGAATAGAAATCGAGATAAGAATAGTGACGTGCCACCTCCACAGCAGGCTTGGATAATGCCAGCAGTAGCACTAGGAGTGCATTTTTATAGAGGATCATCTCCTATGGAAGTGAACCTGAAATACGGTTTTGGCCCAATACAGAATCAGGAGATTGATAATTTCGGGAACCCGATACCTGGAAGACTCACAACTCGTGCTAATTCAATAAAACTAAGTTTCACATATCTCTTAGATAATTAGCCGTTACAAAACTATTACCTTTGACTAATTTATAATTAAAGGTGATTAATAGAGATATAAGCTGGCTTTCTTTTAATGAGAGAGTACTACAAGAGGCTCAGGACGAGTCTGTACCGCTAATAGAACGTATGCGGTTTCTGGGGATATACTCTAATAACTTAGATGAGTTTTTTAGAGTTCGCGTGGCTACTATACTTAGACTCAAAAAAGCACTTTCTTCTAAAGATAGTGAATTAGCATATCAGACCGGTCTCATATTAGAAGAAATACAAAGCAAGGTAATCACCTTGCAAGCAAAATTCTACAATACATACGAGCATATTTTACTTCAGCTCAAACAACATAACATTCATATCAAGAATGAAAATGACCTAGACGAAGAGCAGGAGATTTTCATCAGAGACTTTTTTCTATTGGAGGTAGAGTCCTCCATTACTCCAATAATCTTAGATAATTTAGAAAAATTCCCCTACCTAAAAGATAGATCCGTTTACCTATTTATTAGTTTCCTTAAAAAAGGCCATAAAAGACAATATGC
>Ga0115006_10003472_pt1 | contig 10715 bp, 8 predicted proteins | sample ArcOceMetagenome_3_FD_88943 | JGI IMG/M metagenome (GOLD analysis project Ga0115006, IMG submission 88943) | Marine eukaryotic phytoplankton communities from Arctic Ocean - Arctic Ocean- Svalbard ARC20M Metagenome | ecosystem: Environmental > Aquatic > Marine > Oceanic | place: Arctic Ocean...
GAGAACCAAGATTCGCCCCGCCTACCCAGGTACCCCCATCCCACACCCCCCACCCCCCAGGGTTTCACCATCCGCCCCCCTTCCCGCTCCCCCCCCGTCCCCCCCCCGCCCCTTTCGTCATGGCACTTGGCCGGGCCCCCCGGTGCGGGGGGGGGTGTTTGGAACCCCCCCCCCAACCCCCGGTTTCTCCCCTCTCCCCCCCCCCCCCGTCAACTCGGTGATTCAGTAATCCGCATAAAGGGATGCGTCGAGGAGGGGGTGGAGGGGATAATGGAGAAAGCCATGGAGGTCGTCAGGGGTCTAGAGGATGACATGATCAAGACTAAATCAAGGGGTACTGGGGAACGGATGGACCAAGGGGAGACAGGGCAGCTAAAGGCTGTGCAGCATGTTAACAAGGTTAAGGTACCAGGACCGATGGCTGATACTATCATCGAGAGTTACGGTCTCCTCGGGAGCTACGCAAGCGAAGTTAAGGGCCTTCAGAGCCAGCATTTGAAGGACGCTAGCGATGTCAGGTGGTACAAGACGGAGTACGATAACGTGCTGGGGGAACTTGCGGGGAGGAGGCAGGAACTGAAGGTGGAGAGAATAATTAGATGGGAGATGGAGGGGAGGATTAGGGAGGCGGAGGAGAAGGGGAGGGAGGGGGAGGAGGAACTGAAGAGGCTGAGGAAGTGGAGGGGGGAGAAGGAGGAGGTTGAGGGGAGGTGAGAGAAAACGCACTGTAATGCAAAAATATTATAACGACCCCGTCATGTGAGAACGTAACTAACAACCCTACACTTGCTCGCTCGTCGTCCCAGGTTGGATGAATCCGTGCGTCGACTGGAGAAGGAGGTTAAGAAGGTGAGATTGGACAAGGAGCGAAGCGACGAGATAACAACGCAATCATTAACGACGCAAACCGCACGCTCTTGTATCTCCATTCAAGACACACCGATCCTCGTAACGGCGCTATAATTCTAACTCATCTTCCCAACCTCTTTCGCGATTCGCTTCGCTCATCGCAGCTCAAGGTTGAACTCTCCGACGTTCAGGAGGAGAGGGATGGGGTTTGGGAAAAGGCGGATATGGAGGTGAGGGCCGTGAAGGAGGGGTACAGGAGGAAACTCGACGGCATGGAAAAGGAGGTCGAGGAGGGGGGGAGGAGGAGGGAGGAGGTGAGGCAGAGCGAGGAGCGAAGCGACGAGCTGACAACGCAATCGCAAGCGGCGAAATATGCACACGCTCGTACTTCCGTACAAGACGCACCCCCTCCTAAACCACCTCGAAAATGCTCACTCATCATTCCAACCCTTTTCGCGATTCGCTTCGCTCATCGCAGAACGAGAGGCTTAAACAGCAGGTTAGGGAGGAGAGGAGGGGGAGGGAGGAGGCGCAGGAGGAGGCGAGGAAGGGGAGGGTGTGGGAGGAGGAGGCGAGGGAGGGGGATAATCTCAAGGAGGATATCATCAAGTGTAAGGGTAAGGAGAGGGAGGCAAGGGTGAAAATGGTGGAGGAGAGGAACAGAGCCGAGGAGGAGAGGGAGGAGGTGAGATTGGACGAGGACCGAAGCGATATTCTGACAACGCTGTAATTCTCACCATTTATCCAAACCCTTTTCGCGATTCGCTTCTCTCATCGCAGAGGGAGAGGGAGAAGAGGGGTAGGGAGGAGAGGGAGAGAGATTTAGTAGAGGCGAAAGGGAGGGAGGAGGAATTGAAGAGGGAGGTTAAGAGGATGGAGAGGGAAAGGGACGAGGCGGTTAGGGTGACAGAGGAGGAGAGGGAGGAAACGGAGAGGAGAATAAAGGAGGAGAGGGAGAAGATCGAGGAGAGTTTCAGAGAAGAGGTCAGGAACAAGATTACGGAGGCAAGGGAGGCGAGGGAGGAGGTCGAAAATTTACGGAGCAAAGGCGCGGAGGAAGCGAGGAAGAAGGTTGAGGCGGAGAGGGAGATTAGGATACTCGGTGAGACTCTTAGGAGCATCAAGGAGGACAAGGACCTCGTGGAGGAATCAATCGAGACCGAGAGGAGGGAGAAGGAGAGGGGTACGGCGAGGGTAAGGGGGGATTTGGAGATGGCCAGGGTGGAGAATGAGGGTTTGAGGGGGGAGAACGAGGGACTAAGAAGGAAGGTTGAAGATATCGGAAGGATCAACGGGGAGGCAACGAGGACAAAAAGCGACATTGGGAGGCTCAAGGCCGAGGCGGACAGATTCAGGACGGAGAACGAAAGGCTAAGGGAAGAGAAGGAGAACTTCAGGGTTGAGAATGAGGGACTCTGGAGGAAGGTTGGAGACGCAGAGAGGGAGAGGAATTTCGAGAAAGGCGCAATGGGAGAGGAGAAAGAGAGGCTGGAGGAGAAGATTAAGGAACTCAAGGGGCGACTTGAAGCTGCGGAAGGGGAGACAGAGGATAGTGAGAGACTTAGGAAAAGGGTCGAAGACGCAACGAAGGAGGTGGACAGGGTGGAGGAGGAGGCGAGGTTGGAAAGGAAAAGGATGGGAAAGAGGATAAAGGACTTGAAGGACGAAATAGAGACCAAGGGGGAGCAGGTAGATTTCGAAAGGGCCGAGAAGGATAGGGGTGCGAAGGAGCTCGAGAGGATCAACGGGGAGCTCAAGGAAGCGACGGAACCAGTTGAGAGGAAGGGCGACGAAGTGAACAAGGAGCGTAAGAGATTGAGAAAACAGGTTCAAAATCTTACGGAAGAGTTGGAGGAACGAAGGATTTCGGAAACACAGGCGAACTCGAACTCCTCCGTACTCAAGGTGAAAGTCACGGAGCTCGAGAACCTTTTGGGGGAACGTAAGAAGTCAGAGTCACAAACCCTCGCGAGCTCCTCAGTACTCAAGGAGCAATTGGAGAGGTCCAAGTCAGAACTTGACACGGAGAAGTCAAAATCTCACAGCCTTCGAAACCAACTGGCCGAGCAACAGGGAGGAAAGGGCAAGGGCAAGAAAGGCGGTGCGGAAAATGCACCCCTCAAGGCGGCGAACGACAAGCTTCACGAAACGATCGATAAGCTCGAGGGTAGGGTCAGCGAGATGGAGGGACGATACGATAAGGAACTCATGGAGGGAATCGAAAAACAGCAACTGCTCGAAGCTGCGGAGGAGAGGGAGAAGAAGTTGAGGTGAGAAAGGACGAGGAGTAGTCTGAGCAGTCTCGAATCACCAACTAACCCCCCCCAATCGCAGCACCGAGAACGAGAAACTGACGAGCAAAGTAAATGAACTCGAAAAGGAGATATCACAAATGGAGAGTGAGGTCGAAAAGTGGGGCGGGGCGGTGAGGGATTGGAAAGAGAAGGAGAGCAAGGAGAAAGCCAACATGGAAGTGCTCCGGGAAGAGCTCCTTGATGTCACAGCCAGGCTCCGCGAAGCGGAGGGACAAGCGACCATCGCAAAGGAATCTTCGGATGAAAAAGCTCCATGCGCCAACGAGTATGATCTATTACAGGCCAACGCCCAGCTCTTGGAAGAGTGCAAGGCGCTCAAAATGAAAGTGGAGGACGCCGATAAGGCTCTCTTCGAGAACAAGAGCTTGAAACAAACCGTCAAGGCCCTTTCCGCCACCGGCACCAACAGTGCGAGGAAGATCTCGACCCCAATGAGCATGGAGGGGAGGAGAATGTTCGAAAGGGTACGAGGGACCCCCCGCATTTCAACTCCCCCGAGGACCTCCATGGCCCCGCCTGTTATGGCTCCTGTTACTGTCGCACCCATGACCCCAATGACCAACAATGATGGAAAGTACATCGAGCAGATAAGGCACCTTCAGAGTTGTCTTGATAGGAATGTGGAGGACATAGGCAACATGGAGAGGGAGAAAGAGGATGCGTCAAAGAAGGCAACCGCAGCGAAAGAAGGAATGGAGGACGCACTGAAAGTCGTGAATGAGGTTGATGAAGACAAGAAGAGAATGTCGACTCTTCTTGAAAGGACAAAGTCGGAGCTTTTCGAGTGTGGCGTCAAGCTCGCAGAGGCAGGGGAGGATATCATAAGGTTGAGGTTAGGTCTCGAAAAGATGGAGGAGATAAAGTACGAGCTCCAGCAGGGGGACAAGGTTAAGGAGAAGCTCATGGTTGAGAAGGAGTCCTTGAAGGCCAAGCTCTGGGAGGCGCTCGAGAAGGCAGGAGAGCTCGAGGACGCAAAGAGGCAGGTCGCGAGGGCGGAGAAAGAAAATGCGACGCTATCTAAGAGGCTACAAGAAGCTGACGATAAGGTGGATGAGCAGTACAATGACATAAGGGAGGCGAAGAGGGGCAGCAAGATGGAAGTGGAGAAAATAATCGAGACCGTAGAGGAACTCGAGGCCGAAAAAAGGGATTTACAGAGGAAAGTGAAGGGAGAACAAGTGAAATCACAGGAAACGGAGGAGGAGAGGGATAAAATTGCAAAGGAATTGAGCGACCTGAAGGCTGTCGAGGTTTGGGATCCAGTGGAAATCGCAAGGTTAGAGAACGATCTTGAGGCCGCCCGCCGCGCAGCATTTGCAAGAAATAGCGAATTCAAGCGCGTCACGAGCATGGTTGACGAGCTCTCTGCTAGGATAGAGAGGCTCGTCGAAGAGCTTGACGAGAAGGATGGAGAGATTATCTACCAGAAGCACATTTACGAGAAGCTCGAAACCGAGCGGAACGCTATGAATGGGCGCCTGGAAGCAGCCGTGGAAATGGGTGAAGAGTCTATCAAGGAGCTTCAGAACGAGCTCTCGAATATAGGCAACATTGTGCAAGCCGAAAAAAAGAGGTGTCGCGAGGAGGAATCCAAGAGACTCGAGGCCGAGAAGACCCTGGCCGAGATCAAATCGAAGAAAATCGCCGGAGAGGATGGCGTTGACACGCTTCAGAAGAAATTTGAGGTTGTCAATGAAGAAATGATGTGCGCCCTTTCCGAGAATGGAGAGTTGCAGAGGGAGCTTTGGAGCATGAGGAACGAAAAAATGGGGTCCGAGGATGTCCTGGAAGAGTTGAAGAGCGAAATCGAGTCTCTCAGGGAGGAGTCAGCAGAACTCGAGAGGCTGCGGAAACAAAATTCAGAATTCGAGAGCCTTAGGCAGCGCACCAACGAATTGGAGAGCGAAAGGACAGCGAATCATGCGATCATGGAAAAAAGCGAGGTCGCGGTAAAGAAGGCCGGAAAAAGGGTCAAGGAGCTTGAAGAAAAGTTGGAGAAGGCAAAGGTTAGGATCGCAGAGTTAGACGCAAGGCTTGCAGAGGAGAGAAGGGGAAGTTTGGAGAGTGTCGCAGAGAGCGAAAAGGCAGTGAAGGACGCAGACGAAACAGCAGAAGCCGAAGCTGTGCGCGCAGACGAAGCTGAGAAGAATCTTGCCGCGCTGGAGAAAAGATTGGACGACGCAAAGGCGGAGCTAGAGGCCGGAGTGGGTGCGAAGCAGCAGACTGTAGAGAAGCTGAAGGCCGCGCTTATTGTTGAGCAAGACAAGGTCGAGGGCCTCGAGAGACAGGCTGAGTGGCTCAAGAGCAACGCAACTCTCGAGAGAGAAAGGATGAAGTCTGCAAAAAGTGAGCTTGGCAACAAACTTGCCTTCCTTAAGGAGAACGCTGAAGCAGCAGACACATGGATGGCCGAAGCAACGACAAAGATCGCGTCGCTTGAGTCTGAAAAGGCTGAGCTCGATGGGGAACATGCTTCCCTCAAGGAGAGCTCTAAGGCGGCAGGTGCATGGATGGCCGAAGCGACAGCAAATATGTCCAGGATGCAGGGGGAGATCGACTCCAACAAGGGCGCCGCTGAGGCCGCAAAGCAGTCAGATAGCCGAGTGGCGGAAGCTAAGACCAAGCTCAACTTGCTTGAGAGAAATCTCGAGGAAGCTTTGAAGGAGAAGATGGAGGTCGTGTCGAAGCTCGCCTTGGCGGAATCAAATAAGACAGAGCTGGAGGGAGAAATCGAAATCATGACCGAGAAATCAAAGGCTGCGGAGGCTTGGATGGCAGAGGCTAAGATAAATATTGCGTCGATGGAGGCAGCACTCACATCGAACGGCGACGCTTCTTCTAATGTTGCGGTCCTCACGGAAGCATTGAAGGAGGCCAAGGCCGAAAAGGCAAACCTTGAGGAAGAAATCTCCTCACTTAGCGAGAATGCCGCTGCAGCAGACACTTGGATGGCAGAGGTTCAGGCAAAGATTTCCGTAATGGAGTCTGACAAGGAGGGGTTTGAGGAAGAAATATTATCCCTCACCGAATCCCTCGCCGAAAAGTCCAAGGTAGTAGACACGGCGGTCCACGCGACGGCTGCGTTGGAAGAGACGTTGGAGAAGAAACAGCATGCAATGGCAGCCGAAAAGCTTGAGGCAGACCTTAAGGTGGCGGAGGAGAAGATCGTAGAGCTCGAGTTGGAAATCGAGCGGATGAAGGAGCAGACGCCCAAAGAAGTTAAAGCAAGTGCCGCAGAAGTTGCTGCGAGGATCATGTCTCCCTTTGACACCTCCTTCGATTCTGCATCTCAGTACCAGGCTTCCCTGGAGGACATCAAGAAGGAAATTGCGGCTCTTCTGCCCGCAGACGAGGCAGTGGCCACCCTTGCCGAGGAGCTCACTGAACCCTTTGTGATGGGTGAATTTGAAAGTGAAGATGGTTACTACGAACGCATTGCAAAAATGAGATCATCGATCATCGAAATCGTCACGGGACAGGAAGAAGGCGAGATGGAGCGCTTGAAAGAGGAGCTGAAGAAGGCTGAGAATATGGGGGAGGAAATCAGGGCTCAGAATGAGATGATCAAGAAAAAGTATGACACTGTGTTTGAGAATTTCGTCAAGAGCGAACAGGAGCTCGAGGAAGCCAGGCTTAAGGTTACGAACGGAGCGAGCGAGCCCCCCTCAATTGCACGGGACTCACCAGTCTTCCGCACTAGGAAAGGTTCTAAAAGCGAAGCGTCGCTGATCAAGAACGTAGTGAGCAAGGACGAGGGTGATAACGACGGTATTACTGGAACCGGCGAACAGGACCGGGTCATTGAGGAAATGGTTCAAACGATTGAAGGCTTAATGGCCGAGAAGGAAGAGATTCTTCAAGAAACGGTAGACCTTCTCGAGGCATGCAAGCAAGAATGTGCCATCGAAAAGGAGGAGGACAGAGTCAGGGTAACAGGAGAGTGCGCAGAAATGGCGAAGAAGGTCAAGGCGTACTGGGTTGGAAGGGAGAGGGAGAAGTGTCTATCCTTGGCGGCGGCTGCTGTGGCGAGGATCAAGTGCCAAAGGGCCTTTATGATTTGGAGGATCAAAGGGGAGAGGAGGAAGAGGAAGGTGCTAGGACAGGCGTTCGGGAAAGCTTTGAGCGACGCCAACGAGGAGTTGAAAGTCGAAAAGGAGACAGGGAACGGGGGGGGGGAGCGGGAAAGAGGTGGGGCGGGGGCAGCGGGCTCCCCGGCAATGAACCCATTCGAAAAACTAGGTCTGTAATAGATAGTCGTCGTTGTACATATAAATTTAGGGATGCTTTGGTTGAAAAGGTTGACGCCGAGACCATCTGTTAAGTTTTAACATTGTGGATTATCATTCTTACAGTGAATGAGTAAGATCGCCACACATGGTGACACGTCCAACAAAAGCAGATCGTTTCTAGATTGGAAGACCCTGATTGATATCGATGCTAAAGGCTTCATTACGCGATCGGACATCTCTCGATGCCTCTTTTCATTTGGAATTGAGCCAACTGTGGCTGAATTCGACGAAATTATCGAACCTCTCGTTAACGATATGGACGAAGTGACCGCAGTAGGAGTTTTCAAGTCACTGTTGGCGAAGTACAAAGTCACAGAAGAAGCTTTCAAGCACCGCCTTTCCGTCTATATTACCATGCAAGTGTTGGAGAGGCCAGACTCCTTTAAACACCTTCCAATGAATCAGTTTATATGAAGGCGTTACATTTCGCTTTGCCTTCCGGTACTCGCTATCGCGAAAACTTCAGACTTTCTTCCTTAGTTCTCTCCGTTTGAGGAAACCATTTACAGGATTACACGCAACTTTTTGGAACGGTCGCTTCCATCTGCAACATCCTCAATTACACAACATTTTCCTCGTCGTCGCCGGCCTTTCGTCCGTGAACTTGCTCGAGGTCCTCACAGTTTGCACACTCTTATCCGTTTCGTGCCTTTACAACCAAGCATGTCGCGAGAGCGTCACATGGTCAAAAGAGGGGGTGATAGGGACATTCTCTTGGCTTTACACGAGGTTTTTGTTGAGGTACGACACGACCATCACGACATACACCCAGAACAAGGCGAAGAGCGTCAACGGACTCCAGCTTTACAGAAGGATCGTCAGTAAAACTAACACCGACGACGTGGAATCTTTCACGGGATTTATTGCTCAAGTCATTCCTCTCGCTCATCAAATTTCCAGTGATCAACCCGCCCTTAAGAAGGGTAGTCTACACGATGTCCTCATAGCTAAGACCGTGGGCACGGAAGAAAACATCCAAGACCATAGAACTGATTCACGCTATAATATATTCCGCGCGTCTTAGGACAAGGTCGTGCCGCACCTTCTTGGCATCGCCATGATGCTCTCGCCTTCGCTTATTCATAACATTCAAGGGGACCCGACAATGTTCGTGGATGCAAACGTGGACTCCACAGACACTGTCGTCCACGTCATTAACGGAATTAGCCTACTTATTGTGACCCTATACACATCGATCTTTCTGCACGAGGAAGCCATGAAGACTCTAGAGCTACATGGCAAGATTGCGTCAGAAATCTGTTTTCTTCTGGACGGCCACGGGAATTTAGGAGGGGAGGTCCTGCATCTCAGGACACGCGAGGCGGTGACCAACTTTAAAGCTCTATACCTCATGGAGGAGAGGATCTTCCTCAAACAGGGGGCTTTTCAAGTCGCAGCGTTTGACCCACTGTCGCTCCTTGCTCTTGTGGCCAGCGTCCTCATCTTCCTCCTTGTCCTTCTTGACCGAGAGGTAGAGGCGTGGAGTTTCATTTTGTTCGTGTCGAGCACTTTCTTTATGGTCCTCTCGACATCTGCTTTTTCCTACACCATTTCAACCCATAACAAGCTCTACGTAGGCGTTAGGAGAGGCCTTAAAAATCAGAGGAGGAGGTGTGTGAATCTCATCGGGGACCTGGAGGACAGAATGGCTGCAAAGAACGGCGCGGGAATGGAATACGGACGAGTTAAAGAGATTAGTGCCGCAATTAAGCATATAGACCTCCTCGTCGACTGCATTGCCGAGACGAGAGAGCCGCTGAGGATGCACTTTGGGGCGTACGTGATGAAATACGAGAACTTGATCAAGCATGCGGGGTTGCAAGCAGGACTACTTTTTGTATCAGTCGTCTTGTTAGTGCTGAAGGAGATGTCCTAGAGGTCCTGGTGAAAATATAAACGTGGTTTGAATTCCAAAAATAGAGACTAACTATAGGGGTGGGACACCTCCAGGATCTGGACCATCGGACGGCTTGAGAGGCGGGGAGAGGCTCATTCCAATGTCGTCTTCATCTTGACTTTCGTCCTGGCCACGCCTGCTGACAGGATCGGGCAAGGGTGTCGTCTCCCCCTCCTTGATGAGAGACATCTTGGAAATGTGCTTGTCAATAGATTTCTTGAATTCGTCCTGAAAGATACTCTTGTTCTTTTCCTTCTTCACTAGCTTGTGGATGCTGTCGCAGATGACGGCGTCGACACCCCATTGCTTCTGTAGCTCGACGTAGTGGGGGAAGGTGTTCTTGTCACCCCACGTCCAAATGACGAGGCTGCGATAGGGGTGCGAGCGCGGGAGGGATTGTTAGTTATCTTCTTTATCTTTTCTATAGGCATTATGCTGTCGCTTCGCTCCTGCCCTCCGCCCAGCCGTCCTTCGCTCCTCGTCCAATCTCACCTCTTCTCACGAGTCCCTGCCACGCACTCCTTGCCCACCATCTTCTCTGGATCGTCCGTTGGCTTATTTTCCTTGTCCAAGAAGAGAACGTCGGAGTTCGTGACGATTCCCAGGAGGTACTCTGCCTCTGCGAAAGAGATCGACGACTGCAAGCTACAGCAGCGATAGTCCCTCATCACCTTTGGGTCTTCGCCACAGAGGAAACAGACAGGGAATCTCGGCTGCTTGAGCATCAGGGCCACGCAGATATTTGGGTGAAAACAGCTGAAGACAATGCGACGTTTCCCGACATGGGCAAACAGAACGCCTAAAATGTCGTCGAGATAGCTATTGAGCTCATATTGGGGCTGCTTCGAAAGCCACTCATGCGCAAGGTCGACGGGGTACTTGATCTCGACATTCAGACCCAACCAGTCTGGAAGCTCGATCAAAAGCTGCTTCAGAGTGGGCACGCTAATGAGCTCCTCTTTCCCCCCCACCTTTACGTGGTCGTCTGTCATGCCATCGAGGCCCGCGTGAAACGACTTTATTGACTGCGAGTGCGAAGCAAACTCCTCAGAGTCGGTACCAGTAGTCTTGAGAGCCTGCGATGAGCAGAAGGTGGTTGGTTATGCGAATATGCGGTATGTGCGAGGAGCGAAGCGACGAGCTGAAGGAATTTTGCGAAGAGAGGCGGGGTGTTGTTCTTGTTGTCACTTCGCTTCTCACCCCCCCTTACCTTGAGCTGCTCCAGGGTCAACTGCGCAATATAGACCGCGAGAGACTGTTGGTCGCGCGTCGCCATTTCACCCAAATTCGCCTTGCTAAGGCGAGTGCTGCTCTTGAAACCCTTTGCCTCTCCCTTTACGCCAATGTCAAAGTCATGGAAGACTA
>Ga0115006_10003474_pt1 | contig 10711 bp, 9 predicted proteins | sample ArcOceMetagenome_3_FD_88943 | JGI IMG/M metagenome (GOLD analysis project Ga0115006, IMG submission 88943) | Marine eukaryotic phytoplankton communities from Arctic Ocean - Arctic Ocean- Svalbard ARC20M Metagenome | ecosystem: Environmental > Aquatic > Marine > Oceanic | place: Arctic Ocean...
CGCGGAGCATCCGCGTGCGCACGGACGAGAAATTGTTGTACTATTAGTATCATGCCACTCCTAGGCGGTGAGCTATGGCAGTGCTAGGCGTGCACTAATTTCATAGGCACAATGTATAATACCTTTAGGCGAGGGTGCTTTTGAAGACTCCGATGCGCTCGCTGAGAGGCGAGGGTTTCAGTCTAACGCCAGGCAGACAGTGGCAGATCGCCCTTTGCTGCAGGGTTTGCATTCGCATGCGCAGTCATCTGACAAGTGGCGTGCACGTGCAGGCAGCTTTCCACGCAATATCTACTGGCCAGGACATGTCTTCATACTCTCGGGCGTCTCCGCGTCATGCCCAGCACGCGCGCGCACGCCCGGAAGAGGCGCCCATAGAGCATGTCTATGGCATTCAGGGTGCCTGCGTAGCTATAGGAACAGTCCTGTTTGGCGTCGTGGTCTGGTGGTGGAGTTCAGGCGTGTCCGATGGTACCAAACACTACGACATGACGAGGATGGCAAGGGAGGAGAGGTGCGTGTCTGGTATCTGCTGGTGTCTGCTGACTAGCTGCCCGGTGTAGTTCGTCTTACTCCTTTGTGTTGGTGTCTGCTGTCGAGCTGCCTTGCGTAGTAGGTTTTACTTCTGTGCGCTGGTTGCTCCCTACCGTGCACTGTAGGCACCGCCGTGTCTTTGGTGCTAACGGCAGCGCCTGCTTTGGGCAGCTTGTCGCAAGAGAGAAGAGCGCGCATGCTGCAGGCCCATCGGCAAGTACCGTTACAAGCAGGAGTAGCAGAGCAGCAATGACAAGGGGAGAACGGGCATGCCCAACTATGACACGGGGTTGCCTCAGACATTGCCGACATTGCCGCCATTGTTCAAGGACACGAGTGTCCGAAGGCGCCGGGTGTATAACACCGGGGGTGGGGATACTGAGTGATCAATTTTCTATTTGGTGTCTGCAATACTCTTGTTTCTGTCCGAGTGACGCACCGAGTGTGCATCCCTCGTCTCACAAGCAATCAGACGCGTGGAAAGTGTGTAATCCGAGTGCTGCAGTGTGTCATGTACCCATTCGTCCTTCGATTTCTGCACAGTACCACGCACGAGCACAGCGCCATACGTGTCAGATTTGCTGTCTCTCTCTCAACATTGAAGTGGGTAAGGGCAGCCCGTGTGGGCAGAGCACCGTCAACCATAGAACAGTAAGAGCCATTCCGTTACATGTACCACATGAAGCAAGGTCATAGGAAGCGAGAGCAAACATGCTGTGGCAACATACCTGCGAGCGACAGCATGGCACCAGGCATCGATCCAGGCCCGCCCATCTGAGGCAGCTGCGGCATGCCTGCGGGGCCTGTCGATCCCATGCCGCCGAACACTTTGTTGAAATCGAAGCCTCCACCACCCGTCTCACTGCCAGCCTGCGCCCCGCTGGCCTGTCCTGGAAAGCTGAAGCCCTGCTGCGCCCGAGGTTCACCAGCACCCTGGCCCCCCATGCTGACACTCATGTCAGGATGCATGTTCGTGGTTTGAGGAACTGCATGGAATTGATTTCCAGGGTGATCCTGTCTGTCTGGCGGCGTCAGGCCGCCACCCAGCATTTTGAGCAAATCCAGGCCCCCACCAGGGCCCATCGGGCCTCCTCCAGAACCCATCGGGCCCATGCCCATGCCAGGCGGCAGCCCGTTGCCAAAGCCCCCCGGAGGGCCCATGCCCATGGGAAGCCCTTGCTGCTGCCTCATCCACGGCGGCAAGCCGACGTTGTCGCCAGGAGGGCCCGCATTCGGAAGCATCCCCCTGTTGCCCATGGTCATTGGAGGCCCTTGCTGCTGCGGTTGCATCCACAGCGGCAGGTTGGGATTGTCGCCTGGACCAGCATTTGGGGGCATCATGCCCAGGCCACCCATTCGAAACGCATTTTGCATACCTTGCGCCGGCTGCATAGGCGGCATGTTGGCAAAGCTGCCCAGACCGCCGCCAGACTCACCCATACCAGCCCCCATTCCGAAAGGAAACATGGAATCCGGAGGCCTTTCGCTCGGCGCACGCTGGGCGTCATCGGGCCCGGGGACCTGCAAACTTCGTAAGACATCATGCGTCTGCATCTGCTGCAGTTGCTGGGGAGTGGGCATGGGAGGCATTTGCAGCATGTTGCCACTCATGCCACCCGTTTGCTCCTGTGCAGGGCCTGATTGCGCGAATGCCGACGGACCCTGCATCTGAGGCATCGGCTGCAGGAAGCTCGCCGGTGTTGCCATTTGGCCCAGGTGCTGAGGCAGCCCACCAGGTGGGGGATGCTGCATGTTCTGCGCCAGCGCAGGATTCGTTTGTGGCCCCGGCGCAGGCGAATCCTCCTCACGAGGATGCTGCTGTCGCAGCTGATTCTCCGCTGGTGCCGCCAGCGGCTTGCTTTCCCAACTGCTCTGTACTCCCGAGTTTGTCTCTACTGACTCGTCGCGCTCGCCGTCTTGCGCGTGCTCCTGGAACGGTGCACTCCTGGCCGGTGGGGGCATATCGGTTGCAATCTGGGCAATGGCAGGGTCCATGCTGATGTCCACCTTGCCGTCAGGCTTACCCCAAACAGGGAGCTTGCGCGCAACCGGAGGCGCCGCCGCGGGAGCACCTGCGACTGCTGCCCCACCCCTTCCAATCCCCAGCAACATCTTGAGAGCCACTGACGGCGATTTGTTCTCTTCGTCCTCCTGGCCGTTCTCGTCGCCGTCATCTTCGACTTTCGTGTCCACTTGCAGATTAGGTTTCCCCCATGCTGAGGTGGCAGGAGCGGCGCCCCCGTCAGCACTTGCAAAAGCGTCACCGCCATCGCACGAAAGCTCGAATGCCATCAAGCCCTCCGGACAGTCAACCTGCCCAAACCCTTGCGTAAACGATGAGCCAAACCCCTCGTCTGCGTCCTTGTCCGCAATGCGTGGAGCCCCTAGTGCCCACGCTGAAGGCTTTACCGGAGCCTCGCGCTGCGAATTGCCGCCGGCCTCCCAGCCCAAGGGCGCGCGGATGTCCATGGGCTTGTCCCCAGAAGCTGCGAGCATCGAAACGCCATTGGGCCGCATGAAAAACACTTCGTCTGTATCATTCGAATCCTCCGTCACCTGGTGAATGTTCTCACTGCTCCAAGGATCATGTTCATCCACATCCTGCCCTCCTTGCTGCATCCCCCGCATTTTCAGGAAGTCATCCAGCATTCTGCGAGCACGTTCAACGCCCTCGGCATCCCCACCCTCTTGGCTTTGCACAGCATTTCCCGCAGGCCCTCGTTCCCAGTCCTGTTGAGGGGGTTTGACCTGGTTCGCTGCCTCAATCGCATCGACCTTCTGGGCAGACTGCGAGGCCGCAGTTGGGTTCTTCACCGTGCCTGGCTTCACTTCAGCTGCGCGTCCAAGGGTCACATTGCCCCACGCATTCTTCTGCTGCAAGACATTCTCAGTCTTGACGGCCTTTTGTTGCTGAGCAGCTGGCTTCTTCTCCTCCGCAGGGGCTGGCGCCTTCAAGATGGATGAAGGCACGGCGCCCCAAACGTTTTGCGGAGGCACCGGAACCGATGCGCCAGGATTGGGCTTGATTGCAGGCCATGCACGACCGTCAATCGACCTCCCCGCAGGATTCGCCGCTGGCTCAGGGGCTCCGCCACTGGCCTTGGGCTGCACGGGGGGCTGACCCCAGACTGACTGCACCTGCGGGGCGGGATGAGACTGCGCAGGGACGCTGTGCGAATCCACGCCCTCCTGCACAGAAGCGCCCACTGAGGACGGCACAGCACGAGGATGCGCGGAGCTAACCTCCTGAGCCATTGCTGCGCGCTCCAGTTGCATTTGCCGGTTCTTGGCATCTTCCTGTGCAGCCTCCTTCAGGCGCTGCTTGCGGTCTGATTCCTCCTGAAGAGCCGCCTGTTGCGCGCGCAGCTTGTTCTGTTGCGCTGCCTCAGCCTCGGCAGCAGCCTCAAGCCGCTTCTGCTGGCGCTTAGCATCCTCCGCCGCTTGCGCTCTGGCTGAGGCATTGCTGCTGGACGCAACCGCAGCAATCTCTAACTGCCTCTGCTTAGCACCCGCTGCCGCAGCAGCTTCTGCACGGGCAGCTGCCTTGGGGTCGAGGGCCGCAGAGGGCAGAGACATCGACGGCGGAATCATGCCCGCTGCGTTTCCGAATTGCTGCTCGTGTGCTGCCTTGTTGCCCATGGCCTTTTGCGCAAATGAGATCTGCTCCCAGAGCCGCTCCGCGTCAGTGCGAACACGCAGCAAAAAGAGCGACCGGACCAGATGCACTGGCCCCGCTCACAGCTCGCGAGAGCAACTGCAGTACTACTCTGTGAGCATGGTTCCGATCGTAGCTACACGGGCCTAGAGCAAGCGGGTGTTGCGCACCTGCGGGCTCACGTGAGAGCCTGGCATTCCGTTAGGGGGCTTTGCGCCCATCATGCTGGGCGAAACCCCCGTTCCTCGACCGGCCCCCTTGAACCCCCGTGAGCCTGTCCAGATTACGTGCAACGTCAAAACGTTGCACGGGCAACGCACCGCCACAGCGGTACGATTGCGCAGAGGGCGGCGCAGGCACAGCCGGCGTGCAGATACGGACGAGCCCCTCACCGTCTGGGCCCTTGGCCATCCGCTGCTCAAACCCGCCCACCTGCCCCTTGTTGCGGGGCGGCTGCCCGCCGCCCGCCGCGGACATTGCGCCCGCAACGTGCTGTAGTCACAGGGACTAGACACGCACGCAGCGCCCCGCGTCGACCGACCGGCTCGCGATCCGTCCAGCAGCACCACACCGCGGGTCGACCCGCGTGCCGTGTCCGAACCCTCAACCCCCCGCCCCCCACGCTCACGCCGCCTGGGTTGCTGCGCGGGTTTGCTGGGGTTTGCGGTGCCGCGCCGAGGCGTATTCAGGCGCACTTGCTGCGCAGCGCCCCCTCAGAGGGTCCGCGTTGCTGCCCCTGCGCGGTTTCTCTTCCCAGCGCGCGGCCGAGCACCCCCCCTTAGCCCTGCCGGCGCCCGTTGCTGCGGCACCAATGGGAGCCCGCAGGAGGCTGGCCTGGCAACAAACCCGGTGCCGCCCGCCTGACTCCCCGCGCCGCCCCGCGGCGCCGAGCGCCCGGGGCGCTATCCGTAGGCGGCTGGACTGCTGCCCCACCCACACGCGCCCTTCCGCCCCCGCCGCTGCTCCTGAAGCTTTCCCCCGTCCCGCGGTAGCTGCGCCCGCGCGCGTCAGGGCCGCGGGCACGGGCAAACTGCGCGCTCGACGCCTGCGCGCCCGGCGCCACCGGCAGCGAGGAAAGTAGCTGGCCCTGCTGCACGCCGCGCACCACACCCCCGCGCCTGCGTGGCCGGTCCCGTGCGCCACACGCTCTTCCGACCGGCGCCACTTGCCGCCCACAGAATCCGCGGCCGTGTAAGGGCGTGCCGCTGAGTTTCTCTTCGTGTTCGTGTTGAGTTGTTGGCGGCCCGGCCCGTCAACCTGGTCGGTCCTCCCGAGCACCGGGCAGCGCCGGCCATGGCACGCGGGCGCGTCCGTGTCTCGCCGTGGGGCGACGGGATGACCTGGCACGTCGCTCCGCAGGGCTCGCATGGCGAGGTCCCCGCGACGCGGCGGGCGCGGCGGGCGCGGGCGAGGACGGCCGCAGAGGCCGGGAGCACCGCTGCCCGCCGCGAGCACGAAGCCGCGGAGCTCGTCCGCACGGTGGACGCGGCAATGCTGGCCGCGATCGAGGAGGAGGCGGACATCGAGGCGCGGCGGCAGATCATGCTGCAGCAGGCCCGCAGCGCCGCGGAGCGGCAGCGGCTGGAGCACACTTTCGCCCACGAGCGGGCGCAGGCGACGCAGGCGCTGCTGCGGGCCGCCTCAGAGCACGAGGCCGCCGTGCGAAGCGGCTGTGCAGAGCTCAAAGTCGCGTCTGTCGACAAGCTGCAGGCGCTCCGCAGCAGCTCGAAGCCGACGCTGGTGCATAGGGGCGGGCGGCGCGAGCTCAATGCCGCGGCCGTGCCCATGGAGTCGCGCAACGTGCCGCAGCCCGTGGAAACAGCCGACCACGAGGTGCTGCTGGCGTTTGCCCTGCGCGGCGTGCAGCGAGCAGCACGCTACGCCAAGGTGCTGCCTGCGCACCTCCCCTCGAAGAGCAACCCCTCGCCGTTCGGGGAGCGGCAGCGTCTCCGTAAGGGATCCTACCCAACTCCGTCCGCCCCGCTCCCCGGGCGCCGGTCGCCATACGTGCACAAGAGGGAAGATCCGGAGGTTACGGTACCCTTCATTCGGCGCCCCTCGGCGGCAAAGAACACTGAGCTTCTCATCATCGACTCTGGCGGAACCACGCCGCTTGCCAGAAGCACGCTGAATTCTCGAGAGAGCTCGCGGGAAGCACTTGGCGGCCATCGCTCCGCTCCACCTACACGGGCGCGCGGCGAGCTTTCAAGCAGCTCTCAAGAACCTTTGTGCGAGGATCCGGCTGATCCCCTCCGCGTGTCGCCGGAGCAATCCCTGTCGCCCGGGCGGTTCTGGTCGCCGAGGCGATCCCAGAGCCCGTACCGTGAAAGAAGTTCCGGCTCTGCCGCTCGCCGGATGCCCAGCACGTCTCCCCTCAGGGCCCAAACCCCTGTTCGCAGGCGCATAAGCAGCTTGTCATTGCATTCGGCCCTCAGTGCCTCGCTGTCCGGGGAGTTATCATCACGCCCCGGCAGCACCCTGACGTCGGCAGAGTCCAAAGGAATACAGTGGGAGGAAGCTGCCAGGGAAGCTGTAGGGTTTTCCGAGCCTAGAGGCGAGCTTTATTCGCGCGCCAATGCGTCAGCTGCTGTGGCAAAGGCAAGTCTATCTTCAACCAAACGAGAGCTAATTCGGCATTCCGTCGATCTTCCTTCGGGCAGCGCCCTTGGCCCTCTAGGTCAGCAAAGATTGGCCACACCTCAGGACTCGAGTGAACTGGATCGCATGGCACTAAAGCTTTTGTCAGAGCATCGACCTGCAACGAGTGCAGGTGACAGGCAAGGTGCTGGAAGCAAGCACCATAACCGCCATCATTCATTTTTTCACCGCGCGGTGCCCAGTCGCGCCGTTCAAACGAAGCAGAGCAAGATTCACTACGACAATGTGCGGCTGCGCACCGTCATCTCGAGTCAGATGGACCGCATATTCTTTTCAGCGGTCGCCGACAAGGACGAGCAAGAGTGCAACGAAAAGGCGCTGGGTCTTTCGATTGCACAATTGGCCACGAATGATGCAACGTCAGCTCTTTCGCTGTTTCCTGGTATTTTGGGAATGCTCTTCACCATACTAGAGAGCAGCACGAGCGAGGCATCTCGTTGTGCTGTCGCTGAAGGGCTGGCGCGACTTTCCCGGCAAGCGCCTGTGCAGGAAGCGATAATGACAGAAACCTTCATTCGGCAAGGTCAACCGCGTCGGTTTATCCATGCACTCGCGGATCTCATTATCAACTCTGAAGACGTCCGGTTGACAATAGAACTGGCCATGCTCGCTGCAAACCTGTGCCAGAACGAGCAGGGCTTCAGGCATTGTAGCGAAACGGGTCTGCTGGCTGCGCTGAACAAGATTTCAGAAGAATGCGAGGACCCCGAGTTGAAACACGTTGTTCAGGCAGCCCAAGCCGGCAACGCCCCCATCGTGGCACAACAAGAATCGACATCACTCGATTTGCAGTCGAGCCTGTCCACGGTTCAGCTCGCTGAAGTGTCATACTCTTCCATTGGCACCACCAACACGCGCGTGTCGCTGGCGAATGATCCGCAAACTGCCACCGAAGCTGGGAGGGCAGTCCCTAGAAACAGGTGGAAGCCTGGTTCAGACATGGCGCTGCCTCAGTGGGAGAGACCCCCGGACGTCATTGGTGTGAACACCAAGCTTTGGCGTCAACGCGAGCGGAAACTACAGCGGCCGGCTTCATCACGGCACCTTGAATAAAAGACGAATAGCCAAGAAACAACTGGCACAAAGCCCTTGCATTGAAAAAACAAACGAGTGTTTTGGAGGAGCAATGACCACGTCAGTTGATGGGAGACACACCAACTTCGGCAGTCACTACCGTCTTCTGACCATTGTCCTGTTGCAACTCAACCACACTCTTAGTCCCTGCGAAGAGCCGTTTTGGCCGCGCTTTTTCCTTCTCCTCTTGCGAGTCAATCACCCCTGCGAACGCGCGCGTGAAATCGTACTTTTCGGTCGCCGGCTCCTGTATTCCACTTGCGTCAGAACTCGGTTGGGGGGGGGGGGCACAGCAGGTCAAATGTCGAATGAACATTAGTTCCATGAATTTCTAGGTTCACCTCAACTGAATCTCTGCACTTCCACCCCATGGCCACGGCCATCCTTTCCTTCTCAGCTTGCAACTCTTGGAGCATAATGTCCCATGCGTCCGCAGCATCCATTTCTGGGGCATTTTCCCCTGCTCCTGCGGCGCAATACACAACCCAGCTCAGCTCTCAAACAGTGCTGATCTATCTGTCTTGGTATCGTTGCTTACCTTCATTCACATCGAGCGACCCACGAACAAGTTTGAGCGCCTCAGGATCGACATCAGATCCTAGATTTGCGTTTGCCATCGATCTCCTGCCGGTATACTCGACCCTCTTGTCCAAGCTTTTCCCGTGACGCCTTGACATTCCGTAAGATGGCCGGGTGGGGTTAGACACAGTCAGCATTTAACGGCATGCGTTTGCTGTCACCGTGTGTGCAGCGAGGCGCTTAAGCAAATACGATGACTCAGCACGCAGCCAGTTCGAGCTCGGGCCCTTTGCGCAGTTTTGCCGAGCGCTTCGGCTCCCACACGCAATGGCTGGGGATGCAAAAAGATTATCAGGGAGACCTGTGCCAATCGTAGACTCTGCAGAGTGCGCTCAAGGCCAAGATGCCACCCGCAAGTCCCGCCACAATGAGGTTTGGCAATACCCACAGCCCCGAAGCGGAATAACGCCCCGGTTGGATCGTGGGAGATCGAGACACCTGCGAGCAAAAGCGAGAATGAGCGCGATTTGGCGCACGAATTAATTCTCGTGGCAGAGCTACGGGTAATCATGGGGCTTCGGAGCCACACATGTGACAATACAGCAAGGAAAACCTGTTGCTCGCGCAGCTGTCCGGCTTTCCCTAACGCCTGCAGTGCTCGATTGATTGGCACCCGAAAGGGAGAGTCGCGGGGAAATTCAAAACCGATGTAGACTGAACGCGATGGCGCTGACGCCAAGACGAGCTCCTCCATGTACAGGCTATTGGCAGCCCCATCAGAAAGCTGAGCCTGCAGCGACTGGGCCTCATGAATCGCTGCGTCTATGCGGCCGCCGGACAGCGCCACAAGAAGTTCGTGCAGGGTAGGAAATGTGACAAGGGAGCGAATGGCTTGAAAGTCCTTGCTCCACGAACCCTCGCCAGAGTTGAGCCTTGCGGCAATGCCTCTTTGCACAACACCAACGGTAAGATCCTTGACGATCGTCGGCTCGAACGGAACTATCTGGCTGCTAGTGTCGATCAGAATGGCTGACACTGCCGAGGCCGCAAATGCCGCAAGCAGTAAATTAGCAGCCATGCCACCAACCGAGGCCACCACGCGCGAGAAGCTACTTTCGACCAGGGAGCAGATGCGTAGCCCGGTGATGGGCACCATGATCCCCAATGCCCATTCCAAAGTCTGCAGCATGTTGGTAGCCTCGGAGGCATCCTTGGGGCGGAACAGGGAGTTGCACCGCTTCTCTGCTACTGCGACGAGCACCGCTGAGATAACCGCGACAGTGAAGGCAGCCGCCAAGAAGAAGAGGGAACGTCCCGTGAAGATCAGGCGAACCATCCTGGCAAGTGTGCGCGTGCGAACCGACTCTGCTCGTCGCGCCATCTGCTGCCCGCTAATTGTGTGTGGGTCTGAGAAATCGGCAACCAGATCGCGCTGACCGTCAATGACCCTTCCACACAGGAGGACGTCCGCGTCACCGCGCTCCAGCTGCACAAGGGCCTCTGCAAGCGATGCACTCGCAATCCGAAAGCGCAGTCCCAGGAAGGAGCACACTTGCTTTAACAAGTCGACCTCGCTCCCGACCACAGCAGCGCCCCCCGCTTGTGTGAAGGTCCACGGGCGCTGTTGGTCGCAGGCCACAACACGCAGCACGGTGGCATTGGCCGACACATCTGTGCAGAGGTTGGCTGCCGTGGCGGCACGCTCCGCAACGGCGGCCGCGTGTGCGATGAGCAGCACCGCCCAGACGGCCGCGCGGGCCGCCATTCCTGGCTACGCCTCCTGGACACAAATCTGGATATGCTGGCTACGCCTCCTGGACAGAAATCAAGTCCCACACAGTGACCGGCGCGGCTGACCGCCGTGGGAACGACGCGGCAGGGTGGTGCATCTTCACGAGGGGCCTCCAGACAGAAATGGAGGGAAATCTGCACCAGGCCTCGGGGGACTTGACTTCAGCTGAAGCCGCCGAGGCGCCCGCCGACGGTGGAGACGTCCAGCGTCTGTTGAATGCTGGATCCAGCATTACAACCGCCTGGGCAGAGACGTGCTTTGCCACCCTGTGCCTGCGCGGTCTGCTGGACCTTCGCTGGCTCATGTGCGCTCGCGGAGTGTCGCAGGCATGGCGCGAGGCCGTGGACAGGGCCTTCTCCTTGCTACCCGGGATCACCTTCCCCGCTCACGTCACGGGGGCCGACGTCCTGGACATGCTGATGCGCGTGGCTGGCGCAAACCTCAAGACGGTGTGCCTCGAAGGCTGCCGGCAGCTGAGC
>Ga0115006_10003475_pt1 | contig 10711 bp, 18 predicted proteins | sample ArcOceMetagenome_3_FD_88943 | JGI IMG/M metagenome (GOLD analysis project Ga0115006, IMG submission 88943) | Marine eukaryotic phytoplankton communities from Arctic Ocean - Arctic Ocean- Svalbard ARC20M Metagenome | ecosystem: Environmental > Aquatic > Marine > Oceanic | place: Arctic Ocean...
ACTCATAAGGCGACTGCTGACGATAAAAAGGCAACCGGTAAACTGAAGCTTGGCCTCCAGCTCATTATTCCCGACGATGCCGGCAGCGGCCCGCCTTCTGCGCCGGCCCCGCCGCAACAGAAGGCGCAAGCACCGCCCCAGCCGCAGCCAACCACGCCTAAAGTAAGTGGGCAACCCTGCTTTCATGTGCGAGCCCTTGGCTCACATCGAATATGCTGATCGGGTGACATGTATATTTGCACGCGCAGGCGGTCGCTCCTTCTCAGGCCCCGGGGCCCGACAACGTGAAACCATCCATGCTGCGCAAGGCGCGTGACCCGGATATGCCGAAGGGAATGGTACCACCTCCTGCATTGCCGGGGCAAGGGAAGCTCTTTGTGACGGTGCACACGGTGCAGAATGTTCCGAAGAGCGACGCGGCATACGGGGCTGCACCATACCCCTACGTAATTATCGCGCTTGAGGGTGCTACTCGGGCAGCCCAGGCGCGTACTGTTACCCGGGACAAAGAGGAGAACCCTACTTATGGCGACAAGGAGTTTTGCTTCGGCGTGGATAATCAGGCAGCTGAGGTGGCAAGACTACATTTCAAGCTGTTTGACTGGAACCGCGGCAAGGACGATCAGCTGGGCGCTTTCGTCGTGAACCTCGCTGATGTGGTGCAGCAGCCCTTGGAGCAGCAGTCCATGAATTTGATCGACCCCAAGAAAGGTGGTTCACAGGTTACGGGCACAAACGGCTCCCCAACGCGTGCCGTTGTGTCGCTGCGTTGGAGTCCTGCGTCTGGTCCTCCCGCTCCTATGCAGCAGAAACCAGCCGCCCCAGCCGCCCCAGCTGCCCCAGCCGCTCCTCCTGCCCCTGTGGCCCCAAAGAGCCCAACAGCTGACACGGCTGCGGCTCCGGGTAGTGCGCCCCGCGTTATCCACGGACAGACCCGTGCGGTCGCGACCGCTGTCCCTGTACCCGGTGCCGAAGCGGATGTCGGCTTGCTGTTAAGTTCCGAAAACAACAAGATCCTGGTTGCTCAGGTGATGCCAGGAGGGCCCGCCTCAAACTCGAACCAGATTCGCGTGGGCGACGACCTTATCGATGTTGACGGCCACGATGTAAGTGGTTATGCCAATTGCTCGCTCTCTTGCATTTTGCTTTGGTTTCTCATACAGCGAATGCAATCTAGATGGTAAGTAGTAGCAATACATGCTGATGCAGACGCGTGGCTTAACAGTTTTTTGAACGAGGGTCTTGGTCTCGTCTCGTTTATAATGGAGCTTGCTGTGGTATTGGCAGGTGGTGGGTCGGCCAGTGCAGGAGGTTCAGAACATGCTGCGGGGCGAGAGGAATTCTCCGATCACCATGATCTTTCGACGAGGTGGGGGAGCGGGCGCAGAGCAGGTCGTAGTCACGCTGCTTCGTGCCCAAGCGACTGGCGCAGCAAAGGTGCCCATGATGGCAGCGGCTAACAATGCAGATGCATCAAGTGCTCCAGCGGAAGAGAGGTCTTTCCTAGATTCAATGACTGGCCTGAAGAGCGAGTTCAGCAACCTGTCTTTCTTGTGGGGGGAGCCTATTGCGGATGCCGTGCACGAAAATATGCGTGATTGGAAAGACAACATGCTCTACGGTACTCTTTGCTGCCTCGCCTTGCTCCCTTCCGCGCTCGCTTCCTTTCGTTGATGAGAGAGGTTGTCTCAACACGACTCTATCATTCAAAATTAGTCCGCTCTTGTGTACCTTGGGTGATGATGTTGCAATTGCACCTTGACGCATTGGATTGTCCCGTTATACCGCATTCTATCAGGTCCGAAGAGAGAATTTCCGGCTGAGCCTACGCCCATGCCTCCCGGCTTGATGCAAGAGGCGCCGATGTACATGCCTCAAGCTTCCGTCAACGACTCGCACCTGGGTATGCGCAGGAGCTTCAACGCCGCTCCGGCCGCGTCCGCCTTCCCGTCCAACATGCCGATCTATCGCTCCTTCGATCAGGGCTCGCTTGCGAGCTTCACAAGGTCTGGACGTGTGCCTTGTTGTTGGTGCTCTTCAAACATGAAAACGGTCTTGCCTGGCAGCCGGTACTGAACGGCGTGCATGCTATTCGTGAAAATTGCGTGCATGCTATTTGCATTCTGGAACGCGCAGGTCGGGACAGGCTATGGGGACGGGGGTATATGCTGGGCAGCCCATGAGGATGTCTGCGTCGTCTCTACCCTACAGCAACACCACGATGGGCGCTGTTCCTGTGGGCTCCTTGGCCACCGCATCAGGCCGCAACCTGTCCAATTTTGGGGGCAGCCGGCCAGGTGCGGACGTTGACTCATGACATGTTGCGCGCGCATTATCTGCCACCAGCAGCCGTCATATCGCTTGCTGATGTGCGTCGTGTATTGTGTACAGGATACAATGAAATGGTGGCCTAGCTGTCTACCGAAAGCAAAGATCGACAACGTTCTGCTCGGGCATCACGCGCTTGGGGTCAGGTTAGGGTGGAGGACCAGGTCATGCGCATACAAGAGAGGGGTGGTGTTCGTAACGCGGTAGTCCAATGCGTTAGGGTCCTGGGAGAATGTGCCCAGTAACGGCTCTTTCCGTGTGTGAGGATAAAGACGAGTCTTCAAAAGCGTGGCAATGGAAGTACAGCACTACTACTGCGGCGACGTTGAATCTTGATTTTGTCCATCACCCGGAGCAGTTCCCAATTTGCGACTTTGCTGCAGGCTTGTAGGCTCGCAGGGCCACGCCAACGGGCGTGACCACTTGCGTGGCCCTGCAGCGCAGGGCCAGGGAGCCCAGGATTGCAAGGCGCGAACTCGGACAGCCCACACGGGGCCGAGCCGTCTTGCATCTGAGCCACTGAGCCAGCGTCCGAGTGTCGGCCAGACAGAGGTGACAACACGTCCAAACAGCCTCCTCGCTCCCGGACCCGGGAGCGAGGAGGGTTGGCAGGGAGGCGCAAAGACGGCGGGACTCTTGAAAGACTCGAGGATAGAGACACATGGGATTCATAATCGTTTTCGAGTCTTGCGACGCCGTCCCACCTGAGGTGCCCTGCCCCGATTGCGACAGAGGGCCACCCACTCCAAACCTACTTATTTCAATGCTTTATGGTGACAAACAGGACAGCGTGCCTAAGCCTGAAAGTTGGTGCCATTCAGAGCTAGATCAGAGAACTGGCCATCTAGCCGGTGAACCGTAAAAGACAGCTTCCGGAATTTCATGGCATCGCTTATCTTGATACGGCCCGCTTGCAGATCCTGTGCTGCTTTCAGCAGCACGGGATAATGCACGCCGGTGAAGGAGCCTGGCGACTTTGACAGCGTGTCGATTAATTCATCCGCTTTCCACCATCGCTGCACCCAACAGCCACCGCTGTGTGTCAGGACATTTTTGCAGTATGGCCAACGTTGCGACAGGGAACAGGTAAGTAGAGGGCATGAAGCAAAATACAGTGTACCATATCGATGCCTAAATCTGGATTTGGATCTTGCTTTTTGCGGTCCAGGAGCACCGTGACCATGCCGATCGCAGTCCAAGGAGTTGTACCTTGCAGGGCCTGAACATACAGGTAAGGATTGTGCAGAACAAAATACCGATCCCGTTGCCTGTCGATGCTCACTTGTCAGTCATCATGCCAGGCATACAGCACATGTAAGCATGAAACAATGCATTCGAACTGACGTTATGCGTGTCACTCTGTGATCGTGCGCGTGCACACTAGCATGCACACGCTTTTCGTTGATTCGAAGCTGGGGGGGGTCAGGGCATTCAAGGGCACAGGGCACGAACTTCTTCTGCTCATTTTGGCACTTTGTACGCTCCGCTTGACTGAGGTTCGGATCGATGCATGCATACTTGTCGGAAGTGGTCGCCACCACCACGTCGACGTCCTCTGGGAGCGTGCCCATGACCCGCACGTTCTGAAAGTCGTTTGAGTCTGACATGTCAAAAATATCACGAAAGGGCTGCTGCAGTGCTCGCAATGGCGATTCCCCATGCTGCAGCGGCTTGCCAAGCGCCTCCCATCTGCCAGCATACATTCTGTTCCGGCCGTCGGCGTGTGCCGGCCGCCTGCGCGTCCAAATTTCTGGCGCGCCATCCTGGCCCTCCCGCACGACGACGGCCACTGCCATGCTCTCGTGCGCGTCCCGTGAAATCTGCGAGGGCTCATACCACTGCACTGCCTCCTGTGCCCGGACGTGCATTGCCCCCTGCAGCAGAAAGGCGTTGCCGAGCAGCAGCAGCACCTGCGCGAGGGGAAAAATCCGGAAGATCAGAAAGGGCAGACGACCCCATCATTGCAGCAGGAACGCGACGCGACACCACGGATCACGGCAGGGTTGGCGGTGACATCTGCACCTGCAACACCAGCATCAACATGCAAAATGGTCCGCACGTCGGTCCCAGCGCGGCATGCGGGCCCGGGGCAGCCGTCTGCTTAGCGCCGTCGTCCTCGTGGTACTTGGGCAGCGCTGCATAGCCCTGCCGGCCGCCAGCCGCCGGTCGTCGCATTCTGTTCGCCGCCTGGGGCACCCTCCTGTCGTCGCGGGGTCTGCGCCTGGCGTCGCACGCGGGGCGTGAGCGTGCACACGAGGCCGTGCACTTGCAAAAAATCGCGGCCTTCTGCGGCGGCTCTGCGCGCGTTCGGAGGGAGCAGGACAGCGACAGCGCGAGCATGCACGGGGACAACGCCATGCATCATGTGGAAGACCAGGAACGCGAGCGCGAGAAGCCCTCAGTTCGCCAGCTTGCGGATGTTCTCTGTGTGGTGCAGCGCGGCAGTGTGCACAGTGTTGAGACCAGATTTTTCATTCACAAATCGTTTGCATGAAGGTGAAATATTGGTGCTCCAACATGCGGGGCGGTGTGGCTGCGGAGGAGAGGGGTGATGACGCCGAGTACCATGCAAAGTACGAGCTCCCCCTCGAGACCGGCGCGATGAGGTATCGCTTCCCGCGCGCTGCCGTGCTCTGCGGAGGTGGACAGGGCAAGCGTGCAACCTGATGTTAAGGCGTCGCGGTGCGACTGAGCTGGCGTGTGTGTCGTCGACAGGGGGCTGGTCGGCTGGTACGCGGGCGAGGCAGAAGTGCGGGCAGCATACGGCTCAATACGGGGTCGCAACGCCGTCCCTGGTCCGGCTGGCTGGCACACAAGTTATTTCGCTCTTCATCTGCGCTCTTCGACACTCGCACGGACGTAGTCCAGTGCAGGCATGCGAGCGCGCAGACCTGAGGCCTGATGTGCTGCTGCAGGATCACCTGGCGAGCAGCACACGTCGATGGCGGCTCCAGATTTGAACCCGCACTACGGCTTTATGGTCTGTGTCCTTCTCTGCGCTCCCTTGTACCCGCGACTCGTTGCCCCCCGCGCCGCTTCCGGGCGCGCGCATGCTGTCTTGACATTGCGCGCAGATGATGGCACGGTGCGCGCAACAGACAAGTATAGACGGATACCGGATGACACAAACGGGACTAGCCGACCGACCAGACATGGACACACGCAAACACCATGACAGGTGGCGAATGGAGTGATAACGAGCTTGCTGGTGCTGCTGTTAGCCTACCGCACGCTCCTCGTGGTGCTCAAGAGGCCCGTCTTACCGCCCTCGTTCCCCGAGGTCGACTTGCTAATACCAGAGTGTGTGGGTGTGAGTGTGGGTGACACGCCTTGTAGCCGCATTCAACTGCAGGGATGCCACCATGATGCCGTTTTCTGGGTGCCGGGTCTGCCGAACGCACGCCTCACCGGCACGCGCCGGGATGCATGCGCAAGAGATGCGGAGACGTGCGGATTGTGACGGGGAGCACTGGGGCGGGGCAGGATGAGCAAGGCGCCAACAGTCGCTGGACAGTACCCAGCAAGTCGTTATACAAGCTGTGTACGAACGCGGGACTAGGTCCATGCACGCCCCGCCCTTGCGCCACACCCGACTCTTGCGCGACGCCATACTCTACGCTCCGCGCAACTCGTTCCATTGCGCGACACAGCACTCGACACCGCACTCGTCTTGCCTCATGGGCCCGTGCGCTTCCCTCCCCGCAACCTTGGCTGGCAAGCGCATGCTGTGCGGCGCGCTGCGGGTTCTGCATGATCGGTTCTGCATCAGCGCGCTTGAGCCGGACCCCGCGGTTTGTGTGTGACTCGGGGAGGGTGCAGGGGGACTGGAAGCGTCGAGGCCCAAGAGCGCCTCGGCCGCGACGGGCAGCGCAGCTTCAAAAACCCTAGTCCGTTCCAAGGCCTCGAAATGCGAGGCGGCTCAGGTCCCTAGTGTCGCTTGTGTACTTGTGCGGTTGTGTGCGGTTGTGTGTGGGTTGGGGTCGACCGGGAACATGGTAGTGGGTGGCAACAGGGATACTTGGCGGCGATTCGCTGCGGCGGTTGGTCTTGGTGGTGGAGCATCTTGTTGCCACACAGGCGCTGCATGTGTGTATCGCGCTGCCGCCCCTGTGCCTCAATTGGACCATGCTCCACTCTCATTGTGCGGTTTCCACGCCCGGCACGCTGTCCCTGGTGTGTGTCTATCTTGTTATCTGTCCTGCTGAACTTGCTTGACCCGTCGGCAGGTCAAGGCTGGCGTGAGCAGAAGCGCCGAGAAAGCGCACGGCAAACGGAAAGATGTCAAAACGTCTCAATGATACATGCTGCGGCGCTGTGAAAGCGTCTCTAGCATGCGTTGCTCTTCGAAAGAGAGAGAGAATGAGAGAGCGAGAGCGAGAGCGAGAGCGAGAGCGAGAGAGAGACAGAGAGAGAGAGAGAGAGAGAGAGAGCGAGAGAGAGAGAGAGAGAGAGAGAGAGAGAGAGAGAGAGCGAGCGAGAGAGAGCGAGCGAGAGAGACTTGATTATTATCTGCCTCTTTTGAAATCATCTCCATCATGCCGCTCTTCTCTGTCCCCAGCCGTGCGTCATCCCGCTGGCAACGGCAAAGGCGTGGAGAGAGAGCTACACGGAGGAAGATGGGGTGGGCCATGGGAAGACGACGGGGAGGGATGTCTTGGGTGAGGAAAGTGACAGAAAGAAAGACTGAAAGAGATGGAGAGACAGAGAGACATGTAGACACAGAGAAGCGAGAAGGGCATGAGGCATGCACGGTCAGATGCAAGCGGGGACGATAAGGATCTGTCGATAAGGATCTGTAAGGGCCTTGTTTACGAAACAGCTCAACGTGAAGCAAACATGATGCAAGGCATCTTGAGACGATTTCCCTCCATGCGGCCATTCATCACGCATGTGCCCACGACCTCTTGAGTGCGTCTGTCACTGTCCTGCAGTCTCATTCTCTGCCACCACGCGCCGGAGTGTATCGCACGGCAGCTGCCTGCCAGGCAGCGTGGGCAGAGGGCAATGTGGCATGTAGCCAGTGGCGCAGGCGGTATCTATCAACAAGTGTAGCGCAGGCTGGCAGCATCGTGCCAACTCACCCCGCCAAGCAGCCTCGGCAGGTGGCATCGCGCAGAAAATGTCTGGCGACACATCTACATGACAACACAACACTTGTTGTGCGGCACGGAAGGGGACGTCCGAGGGCCATGATCGCTGTCCAGATCGCAACGCTTGCCTCCGCCTGGCACATCCAGGCCCATGGCATGGAGCGAGGTGCTGGCTCGCGTGGAGTCAGGATCCAGCTTGTCCACCTGCGTCTTGTACACCGCCTGCTCCATCGCTCCCACGACACGCACCCGTGTCACAATCAAGCTTGTTTGCAGCCCCCGCAAGCAAGCTAGCAGGCCAACGTGACACCACGGCACAACATAACAACATAACAACACAGGCATGAAACAGCACACATGCCAGCAAGCCAGCAAGCCAGAGAAAGTCGTCAGAGAAAGTCGTCAATCCAAAACACAAGACACCACCTCGAGTGCTGTGGCGGCCGACGTGGAGAAGCAGGCAGGAGGACGGCCAGGGACGTTGGCAGGCCTGACGGAGGAGGAGCCACCACCGGACCACGGGAGATGCACTGATGCATCGCTGCCGGCGGGCACATCTGCGCGCCGCTCCTTGCCCTTTGCGTCAGGGGTTTCGGCGTGCGGGGCGCTGGCATTCATCGTCAGCGCGGTGCGCAGCGCGGCCGAAACCGGCCGCATGCTCCCAGATGACATGGCCAGCTCCTCCAGCGGCACTGACGCCAGGGGGTCGCACGACATGTGAATGCCTCCCTCTTTGTCCTGCAGCACTCGCGCCGCCGCTCTCTCGTTCTCTTGGCGTCTCTCCACACTCGGCACATGATTCGATGCTGCCGAGGTGCCTGCTTGCACCGACCCCGCCCCAGACTTGGCTTGATCCACGCCATCCTCGTCCTCATACCCACGGCTTCGCCCAACGTTAACCGCTGGCTCGTCGGCATCCGCCGCGAGCTGGTGCTGTTGCGGGGCAGCACCGGTGCGACGGTCATTGCGGCTGGCGGCGTCATTCGGCAGTGCTGCTCTTGCACTGCCGGTGCGGCCGAGGCTCACGCCGTGCGAAGCCAAGGCCGCAGCAGGTTGACCCGCGGCGGAGCGTGCTGAGGACGCGGAAGCAAGGGCTTGGTGCGAGTCTGACAAGAGCGGCGTGGCTGGCTCCTCGTACCCCTGTCTCGTGTCTGCATCCTCGTGCCCTGACCTCGCCTCCCAGCGCTCAATCTCGTCCGAGAAGGCAGAGTTGAGGCCACTGGCCCCAACCGAGGAGGAGAGCCGCTGCACACCTGCGTCGCCTGCCGCAGCTGCTGCGCTCGCGGCGCTCGCGGCACCAGCAGAGGAGGCCTCTCCCAACAAAGCAGGCGCCAGTGCGTCGAGGCACTCGACTCCTGCGTTGGGCGCATGTGGCCGCGCGTCCTTATCCACGTCCTCCTCATCCTCCAGCGACAGATTGCGGCAGCGCGCAGTGAGCCGTTGCTCCAGCAGCGCTTGCCCAGACATGTCGGCGTGTTTGCGCTTGCCCGCCATGCGCCCCGGCGGTAGTTGCTGCGAGAACGCCCGCCAATCTCGGCACTCATACTGCGCGCTCCCAGCTGCCACTTGAGTGGCTCGCGATGTGGATTGCGAGCGGGCCAGCTCTGACTCTTCACTGACATCATAGGGGTCCAAGCGGTAGGGGCGCTGGTAGCTGTACGAGCCGTAAGAGCTGGCTGAAGTGTAGCGCCAGGGGGCCCCGGCCTCCCGCGCGCTCCCGTCTGCGTCTTCGCACACTTGCACTTGATCGACATCATCGAGCTCCGTCACACGGCGGAACGAGGCGTTACTGTCCATGCTCTGGTGCGAGGCGTCGAGGGCAAGATGCTGGTCAAACATGCTGTCGTGGCCGCCGTCCTCGTGCGCGCCGGCCTCGAGGCTCTCGTCCAACCCACTCGAAAAATGAGGCTGCTGCAGCTCCAGGTCCAGGTACCGCGACCACGACTGTAACGACGTGTCCCCTGCTGCTGACGAGCACAGGGCATATGCAGAAGAGCCCACCGGCCCGGGGACGTGGCTCACGGAATGGGCACGCAAGTCGACAGCGAGCGCGCTGGACCTCGCCATCCGCCGTCGCCGTCGCCGACGGTGGCTGAGCGGCCCTGCGGCTGGCGCCCTCCTGGGCGGTGTTTCGCTCTCCTGTTCCATGCGCCTATACCGGGGCAGATACGACATGGACGACACCAGGTCCTCCAGGCTCGGAGTGCCCGAGCCCGAGCCACGGTTGAGGATTCTGTGCACTACACGCTGCATGTCGCGCTCGGGAACTGGGATCGTGACGGTGCCGCGCAGCACGATTCTGCTGGAGCGCATCATGCTCTCCTCGCCCACAGTGACGGGCAGCTCACCCTGGCTGTCCTCTTCCGAGGGCAGCGCAAACGACGCGCCAGGAAAGCGCACGACCAAGTACAGCGTCAAGGAATCGGTAACGGCCTTGCCCTGGGCAAATTCCGCGAGCTGACCGTCGTCTGGCATTTCCTTGCCGCCCCTGCACGCAGGCGCGCGCGCGCGCGCGCGCACACACACACACACACACAACACCCATCATCTTCCATCGCCTCCCGCACGCGCCCGACCAGCACAACGCCCGAACAGCGGACCCTCGGGCGCGGGGCGCAGACGGGAAACTTACGACATCAGGCGCTGGCTCTCGACGGCGATGGACGTGGCGCTCGCCACCTCCTTCTTGAGCTCTTGCACAGACATGTCCGGTTGCACCTGCGCCGCGCCGCGGCACAGCGGCAACGCCGCACCTCAGCGCTGCCCTCGCAACACGCATGCGTGTGCGACGCGCATGCACACGCGGCCGTGCGCGAGAGCAGCGCTGAGGCGCACACGCACGCGCATGCGTGTGCGTGCGTGCGCCGCACGACAAGCTTACACACGGCGCGGCGCAAGCGCGGGGGGGTGGGAGGGTGCGCGCATACCTGCAGGCTGAACTCCTTCTTGTCCAGCGTGCGGATCAGCACGTTGAGCAGCGGCGACGCGTCCTTTGACTCCGCCCGGCACAGCCCTGGCTGCGGCGCGGGGGCTGCCCCAACCTCGCACTGCGCCATGGCTGTTGTGCCGAGCAAGCGGATAGGTCCAGACGCGGGAAATAGGTACTAATTTGGCAGTAGTAACTCGGGGAGAGTCGGTGTTTGCAAAAAGTTCGTGGACTTCACGTTTGGACGGGCTGGTGGGCGGGGCAGCAGGAGGACGCCAGGAGAGGGTCCCCCGGAGCTTGGTCAGAGCCGGGGGGGGGGGGGGGGAGGGGGCGGGACTCGTGGGGGGACGGGGGGGGGTGGCCGTGG
>Ga0115006_10003478_pt1 | contig 10708 bp, 5 predicted proteins | sample ArcOceMetagenome_3_FD_88943 | JGI IMG/M metagenome (GOLD analysis project Ga0115006, IMG submission 88943) | Marine eukaryotic phytoplankton communities from Arctic Ocean - Arctic Ocean- Svalbard ARC20M Metagenome | ecosystem: Environmental > Aquatic > Marine > Oceanic | place: Arctic Ocean...
CCGCCGCCGCCGCCGCTCCTGTCGCCTGCTGCTGCTGCTGCTGCTGCTGCTGCTGCTGCTGCTGCTGCTGCTGCTGCTGCTGCTGCTGCTGCTGCTGCTGCTGCTGCTGCTGCTGCTGCTGCCGCGGCTGCTGCTGCTGCCGCGGCTGCTGCTGCTGCCGCGGCTGTTCCTTCTCGAGCGCCTCGCGCTTCAGCGCCTCCAGCGCCGCCTGCTGTCTGGGGTCGAGATCGAGGTGGAGATCGAGGTGGAGGTCGAGAGGGCCTCTGGCGTCGTCGTGCTCGTTGTTGGCGCCGTCGTCGTGCTTGTGGACGTGCTGACGGAGATGATGCTGGCGGTGGTGGTGGTGGCCACGGGGCGAGACTTCGGAGAGCCGATTGTGCACACGCGTTGGGGCGGAAGCGGCGGCGGCGGCGGCGGCGGTGGTGGGATGGGTCGGTTGCCCCTTTTCGCCCTTGCCGCCGCGCGCAGCACGCGCCCGCCTGCGCCGCACCACGAAAGCCGCGAGCAGCAGCAGCAGGCACACGCAGCCGACGGCGATGCCGAACCGTTCGCCGACGCCCAGACTCGACAAACTGCCTGTGGAGCTCGAGTCGTCGTCTCCGCCCGTGAGCGCCTGCTCGCCTCCGCTGGTCACCTCGACGCTGAGCGACGGCAGCGACGGCGGCGCCGAGGGCGGCGGCGACGTCGGCGGCGGCGTGAGAGGCGGCGCGGGCGGCGGCGCGGGCGGCGTTGGCGGCGCGGGCGGCGCGGGCGGCGGCGCGGGGCGCGGTGGCTGCGGCGGGACGGGCGGCGGAGGCGGCTGATACTGCGGCTGCGTGGCAGCGAGCACGGGACCAGCCGCGACGACCGGCAGCGACAGCGCCGCGGTCGCGTCCGCCGGCGAGGCGAAGATGGCCTCGAGAAGCGCCGTGGCTGCCGCCACGGCGTCGCTACTGTCTGTGGCGGAGCTGCTTGGACCAGTGGCGGCGGTGGTGGAGGAGGCAATGGTGGAGGCGGTGGTGGAGGCGTTGGCGGTGGCGGTCGCGTCGATTGCGGCGGTGGTTGTGGCGGCAGTGGCCATCTGCACGATTCGGACCGTCGTCTCGACGCGGACGCTCGCTGCCGCCACCGCCGCCTCGACGGAGTCGCCAGGAGAGAGCGAGAGCAGCTGAGCGAGGTGGGCCTCGTAGCTCGCAGCGTCAAACGTCTCGACGCTCCCAGCGACGACGATCGTGAAGCGCAGCACGACCACCCACACCTGCCCCGGCAGCAGCGGCGGCGGCGGCGAGACCGGCGGGGGGAGGGGCGATGGCAGAGCGGGCGGCAACGCCGGCGGCGACGGCGACGGAGGCGGCCGCGGCTGGAGGGGCGACGGCGGTGACGGCGGGCCAGGGAGCGCGGGAGGCAACGGCGGGACGCACGGCACGGCAGCAGGCCCCCACATCTCAAGGTCGAGGTCGTCGTCGATCCCTCCTGAGCCGCTTCCGCTGCTAAGGTCGCCGAGGTCGCCCGGCGCGTCTCCACACGGCAGCATCGGCAGCCGCGGCCGCGGCGAGGCCGGATGCGGCGGAGACGACGGAGGCGGCGTGCTTGGCGGCGCTTGTGGTGGTGGCGGCGCGGGTAGTGGCGGCGCAGCAGGCGATGCCCGCGACGGATGCGAAGGCTGCGATGCGGCGAGTGCTGGTGGAGGCGACGGCAGCGGCGGCGTTGGCAGCATTGGCGATGGCGACGGCGAGGGAATCGGCGGTGGGAGTGACGGCGGCGACGTCGGCGGCGGCGGGCGTGGCGACGGTGGTCGCAGGGGCGGCGAGGTTGGTGGTGGCGGCGATGGAGGAGCCAACGGCGACGGCGGCGGCGGCGAAGGCTCGGGCGGGAGCGGGGTGGGCGGCGGCGGCGGCGATGGCTCCGGCTCGACGGGAGAGGGGGGTGGTGGCGGCGACGGCTCTCGCAGCAGCAGCGGCGGCGATGACGGCGATGGCGGCGATGGCGGCGATGGTGGCGATGGTGGCGTGGGCGGCGGCAGCGCTGGCGAGGGTGGTGGCGGTGGCGGTGTAGGCGGCAGCAGCGGGCTTAGCGGTGCCATGCTGGGTGGAGGCAGCGGGGTGCGAGGTGGTGAGAGTGGAGTCGGTGGCGGCGACGGCGACGGCGACGCCAAGGGCGACACCTCGGGCGACGACGTCATCGGCGACGCTATCGGCGACGCCACCGGTGGCGGCATGGGTCTCATTTCGGGCGGATCTGGTGGTCGATTCGGTGGCGGTGGCGTCGGAGGCGGTGGCGTCGGAGGCGGCGGCAAGGGAGGCGGTGTTGATGGTGGCGGTGGCGGAGCAGGGGACTGCGGTGGGGGCGGGGGTGGGGGTGGAGAGGGCGCATCGATGCACTGCCCACACTCGGAGCAGCGAGAATTGGCGCCGTCCTGCGCGCAGTAGGCAAAGTTGGTGCCGCCATCGGCGTCGTAAAATATGCAGCCGCCGTAGCCGGCGTCGAAGCCGGCACGGTCGATGCACTCTGGCGGCGGCGCTGCCGGTGCTGGTGGCAGCGACGGCGGCGGCGGCGGCGAGGGAGGTGGTGCTGAGGGTGGGGGTGGCGTGGGTGGCGGTGGCGTGGGTGGCGGCGGAGGAAGCGGAGGCGGCGGCCGAGGCGGAGGCGGCGGCGGTGATGGGGGAGGCAACGGAGGCGGCGGCGGTGACTGCGGAGCGTCGAGAGGCGCCGCTGGCGGATGGGATGGCGGCGGCGGGCTCGGTGGCGGTGGGCGCGGCCTCGGCGGCGATGGCGGAGGCGGTGCCGGTGGTGGAGGCGGTGTCGGTGGTGGAGACAATGGAGGCGGAGGGGTCGGCGGCGGTGGAGACGGCGGCGACGGTGGAGGCGGTGCCGGTGGTGGAGGCGGTGTCGGTGGTGGAGGCAATGGAGGCGGAGGGGTCGGCGGTGGAGATGGCGGCGACGGTGGAGGCGGTGCCGGTGGTGGAGGCGAGGGAGGAGGCGGGGTCGGCGGGGGCGGAGATGGCGGCCAACTTGGCGGAGGTTGTGGAGGCGAGGGAGGCGAGGGAGGCGGTAGAGGCGGTGGAGGCGATGGAGGCGGTGGAGGGGGCTGCAACGGAGGTGGCGGTGGCAGCGACGGCGGTGGCAGCGGCGGTGGTGGCGTTGGCGGTGGGAGCGACGGCGGTGGCAGCGGCGGAGGAGGCGTTGGCGGTGGGAGCGACGGCGGTGGCAGCGGCGGAGGTGGCGTTGGCGGCGGCGTGCTCGGCGGCGGCAGGGCCGGCGACGGCGGTTCACGTGCGCTGCAGTCACTGCAATCGGTGCCCAACTCGCACGGATCGAACTCGGCACCCGGACCGCCGTCGTCGCACTCGCCATCGCTGGCGTGGGGGCACGAGTCGTCGCAGGACGCCAACGACGGCGTCGAGGGCGGCGGCGGTGGAGACGGCGTCCTGCTGGCCGTTGGCGACGGCGGCGGCTGCGGGCTTGGCGGCGGCGGCGTGCTCGGTGGCGGCAGCTCTGGCGGCGGCGGCGGCGGCAGCGGGCTCGGCGGAGGCGGTGGGGACGGCGACGGCGGTGGCGGAGACGGCGGTGGCGGCACTGGAGGCGGGCCTGGAGGCGCAGGAGAAGGCGGCGGCGCAGAGGGCACTGGCGACGGAGGCGACGGCGGAGGAGGCTGCGGCGACGGCGGCGACGGCGGTGGCGAAGACGGTGGTGGTGGGGACGGTGGCGGGGACGGAGGTGGCGGCGAAGGCGGCAGCGGTGGCGAGGGCGGAGGAGCCAGAGGAGGCGGCGGCGAGGGTGGCGGCTCCCGCGGATGCGGCGATAGGGGCGACGGCGGCTGCGCTGGCGGTGCCGGCTGTGAGGGTGGTGGGGAGGGCGGCGGTGGTGAGGGTGGCGAGAAGGGCGGCGGAGGCGACGGCTCCGGAAGATTCGGCTGCTCAGCCCACGGCATCGGCTGCGCCGGCGGTCGAGGCGGCGGTGAGTTTGGGGCGACGCCCGGCGGGAAGGGCGGAGCGATCGCGTAGACGCCTCCGCCGCACGCGCAGCACATCGTGACGCTGGTGAAGTCGTCGTCGTCGTAGCCGCCGCACCACTGGGGAGTGCCGCGGTAGGAGGCGCAGCCGTAGGCGCCGCTGTCGGTTGCGCCGTTGTCTGCGTCGCGGTAGCAGAGTGGAGGCGAGCTCGGCGGCTGCACTGGCGGTGCCGACGGCGGCGACGGCGGCGACGGCGGTGGCGACGTCGGCAGCGGCGTGAGAGGGGGCGCGGGCGGCAGCGCGGGCGGCGCGGGCGGCGGCAGCGACGGTGGAGGCGCGGGCGTGTAGACGCCTCCGCCGCACGCGCAGCACATCGTGTCGCTGGTGAAGTCGTCGTCGTCGTAGCCGCCGCACCATCCGGGGTTGTCATAATAGACGGCGCAGCCATCGTCGTAGGTGTCGAGGGCGCCGTTATCAGAGTCGCGATGGCAGACGGGAGGCGGGAGGGGTGGCGATGACGGCACTGGCGGTGACGTCGGCGGTGTCGTCGGCGGTGTCGTCGGCGGTGGTGGTGGCGGTGGCAGTGGCGGTGTCGCCGGCGGTGTCATCGGCGGTGTCGTCGGCGGCGGCGGTGGCGGTGGCAGTGGCGGTGGCGACGGCGGTGCCGATGGTGATGGTGGGATCGAAGGCGGAGACGGAGGAGGGTGCGGTGGCTTAGACGGCGGCAGTGGTGGTGGCGGAGGCCGAAACGGGAGCGGTGTCCTCGGCGAAAGCGGTGGCGCGGGTGGCGGCACCGTCAGTGGAGGAGCCGGCGGCGGGGACTGAGCCAGTGGCACCTTCTGAGGCAGCGGTGGTGTCGAGGGTGACGGCGGGGACGGCAGTGGCGGTGCTGAGGGCGGCGGCATCGACGGCAGCAGCGCTGGGAGCGTGAACAGAGGCGGCAGCGGTGGAGGCGACTCTGGCGGCGGCTCTGTCTGCGCCTCGGAGAGGAGACGGGTGGCCGAAGGCGCCAGCGGCGTGTGCGAAAGCATAATTCAGGTGTTTTGGCAAGTTTTCGTTGCATGCGCATGCCTCGGGCGAGGATTCAGCGTAAACAGGATACACAACGTATTATAGTCTCAGCGACAGGCGTGTGGGTTGAGGCAGGCGTGGATGCACCCCCGTGGCTTTTCATATCTTAGTCATGTGGGTGGAGGGCCGTCGTAAGGGCCAACGAACCTACTCCAATCCTCCTTGGTTCCATCTATTTGCCGGGACGAGCATCCGGAATACAGTGCAAGACCACAGCACAGCCTGACGACGGGACTGCAAACCACCGCAAGTGCCGGCCGCGAAGCTTGTTGTGCGTAGACCAGTAGATTTACTGGCACTCTCGACCCGACGTGAACTATTCTCTTCAGACGATGGCTGCGCAGCCCTCCACGCACCCCGAGTCGAGCGGCCCTACGACGGCCGTTTGGATATCGCGTGGCACGCCACAATTTCCGCAGCACGAATGCTCGTACTGTGGCTTCGCGCGTGGCGTGCCACTCTTGGCAACGGAGCATGAGCGACGACACCACGGTAGTGCGTGACTAGTCATGGTGCGAGGGACTAGTACACTTTACAATATCCTGCATACGACAGCTATTTCTTTATTCACACTTCCCACACAAAGACAGTTCGCCCCTCCCTAACCTACTCCGACGGAAAGACGTTCCACCGCTTCAACACGCGCTCGAGCAATGGCCGGATTCTCTTCGCATACGTCGGCGCGAGCGCCTCCCAATGCTGCCGTGCAGCTTCAAAGTCACGCACCCGTCCCTCGTCATTGAACTTCGCTTGCTCGTTGCGGTCCAGAATCACATAGTTTGTCTCGACGTTGACCTCACGCGCTGCGACGACGTTGCGGAATACGAGGGCCGCGGAAATTTCGTCGCGCGGGATGGCATCACCGTCCTGCTGCTCCACGCCATGCTTGAAAAAGCCCTTCCAAAACGAACCATCCGAGAATTTGCGGAGGCGGGGCTGTTCATCTCGCGGGTCGAGGTGGAAGATTGACCCATGTCTGAGCAGGTGGTCGATGGCGGGTGCGCCCTCGTCCCTGACGTCGGGGAGACCGACCGCGAGACGCGCTCGGAATAGCGGCATCGTCAGGACGCGCGGTGCGAACAGCGACAACGTCCGGTTGAGGCTGGCGGACTGGCTGTTCTTCGCATCGGCGTTGTCGCGGTGTACATGGAGCACGCTGGTGCACTCGAGGTTGGGCATGTGCCCGACGACTGGGCATTCTTCGAAATTCTGATCGTTGTTGCCATGGCAGAGGCGACACGCGCATGCCGCGCAAAACTGACGGCCGAGGTAGGCCACCATCGCCACTGAGTTGATCTCCGGGGCCTCGGGATTGGCCTTGTCGAGCCACACTGCCGCCTGTTCCAACTCGGTCGTGAACTCGAGCACCTCGAATCGGTTTCGGTCACTGTTGACGGAGCTCAGCCCCGAACCCGTTGCGTACGTCGGCCGCATCTGGTAGATGACCTCACATCGATGGCACCAGAAGCATCGGCCAAAGCAGGCCTTGCAGCCCTTGCAGTTGGTGGCATGCAATGGGCACGCGGCGGGCCTGGTCTCGTCGGTGTTCACGCAGCCGCAGCAGAGCCTGGGCATCGGCTGCAGCTTCGACGCGGCCGCATCGGGCGCGGTGCTTCTGCCGAATTGAGCCTTGATCGGTGTGTTCCATAGCTGCTCAGCTCGCGCAACGGCGGCACTCGGGGCCTGGATGATCGCCTTCTCCGGGTGCACCACCAGTCGCTCCCAGAGCATGCCACCGACCGTCTCAGCCAATCGCCTGACCAGGCTTCGAGGGAGACAGGACTCGTGCTGCCGGGAGAGCGCCCCTGTCGGCCGCTCCACGGGAGGCAACTCAGATGGATAGCGCTGAGAACCGTGCTGTTCGGGCGTGTCGCCCTTGTGTAGCCGTGTTGAGCAAAAGACGCCCCTGGCGTCCTCGGCTGCCATCCGTCGGGTGGTCCGCTTCGTCTCTGCTTGTAATGACGCGCCTGTCGTAGCGGTGGCGACTGCAGCGCGGCGTCCTCCGGTGGAGGCGGCATTGGAGGCGGTGGCGATGTCGTCGGTGGCGTCGGCGTTGGCGGCCGTGTCGTCAGTGCCGTCGGCATTGGCGTCGGCAAACTCGCTGCTGTGAGCCTCGAAGTCCAATGCATCGTCGTCATCGTCGTCGAAGCACCCGTCGGCCACGACAATGGACGACTCGTCCATGGTGGTGTTGGCACTGTCCTCCATGACGTTTGCATCGGTCGAGAGACTGGGCAGGTTGGTGATCGTCGGTGAGGTAACGACGGGTTCAGCAGCCACGACGCTGGGTTGGGCTGTGCTGGCGCAGTCGGATTCGGGCAGCACCGCCGACTGCAGTGGTGGCGCCGATGGTGGTGACGGTGCCAGTGCTGGCGGTGACGGCTGTGGCTGCTGCTGCTGCGGCTGCTGTAAAGGCCACGCCGTCTGCCCCATCGGGTGCATCGCCAGCTCGTACCACGGTGCCGTATTCGGCTCAACGATCGAGCCCGAGAGTTCCGGCGACGGCGGCACGGGCTGCATTGGCCTCGATGACAAGAGCAGCTCAGGTGGGTGTGGAAGTACTTGCTGAGCTGCCTGAGGCTGCGACTCCGGCCAAGGAAAAACGGAAGGCACCGACAGCGACAGCGTATTCGATGCATCCAGCCGGAGCACGGCGCGTGACTCGGTGGCCACTGAACTGATCGGCGGTTGAAGCAGCGCAATCGAGCTCTGCGAGTCGAGCGTCGCTTTCGAGCCCTGCTGTTGCAGTGCCACTGCTGGCTGCGGGTCGGCCGATTGTGCAAGCTTCAGCTTTTTGTTTTGCTTGCACCGATTGGATGTGTCGTTCTTTCTGATTCGCGTGTACTCCTTCATGTCGAGTTTGAACTGCTTTCCAGCTGTCACATATGCATCCCACTCAGACTGGTCAGCGGTCAAACTCGGTCGCTCGGGCGGATTCGGTTTCTGGCTAAGCAGCTCGACCGACGACATGAGCGGTGCTGCAGCCAACCCTCCAGCTTGCCAGCGGCTTGGCGCGCGCAAGGTGAGCCGGCTGTCCCCACTTTACTTTTGGCTTTAGGCTCTGGCAGTCTTGAGTTTACTTTGGCTTCAGAGAACAGCGCGCAAACGACTCCGATCTCCATGAGCTTCGTCCATGACAAGTCTTGCTTTTGCAAAAAGAGAAAGGGTACGACGACGCGAACAACACAAAAATACGACGACCAGGAGGGATATACGACGACGCGAACAACACAAAAATACGACGACCAGGAGGGATATACGACGTCCAGCGTATGTGCAGCCCCTCATTGCCCCTCCTCATCCTCGCGGCGCCGCTTGCGCGCGAACGCGGCGAGCCGGCTCGCCTCGGCGCGTTCGCGCTGCTTAACAGCGTTAAACCGTTAAACCGTTAAACTGCACAGTGATGTTCTCCGCGCGCATGCACATTATCACCAGCGGGCAGCGCTCCTGGTTGATGGTTCCGTTGGTCTCTACTTGGAACGCGCGGTTGGCGAGCGGCACGTTAAAGTCGGTCTTCACCTATGCGCAGACAGGGGGTCAATGGACGAAGATCGCACGGCCCGTGGTCGTGGGGAAAGCGCGCTCGGTCCTGCCGAGCCGTGCGCGGTGGCACACAGTACGTGCAAGTATGGCTGTGGTCATCTTAGTGACTGGAGTTTTATCAAGACACGGCACCTAGGATGGGCACTAGACAGGCACTAAAGTAGATCCCTGTGCTCGGCACGACGCCAATGAGCCGCGCCCCTCGCCCTGTTGCCTACGGCGGCGACGCGTGCTCCCGTCTCTCAACCTGCATCTCCGCGACGCCTCCTGGGGGCTGATCAGGCCCTGCGGTGAGGTGAGCGCGCTCGCGATGCATGCGGGTGTGGCCGCATGCATGTGTGTGGGAGCCGAGCGGGCGTACCCGAACAGCTTGCGGCCCTTGATCTCCTGGCAGCGTGAGGCGGACGCGCAGAAGGATGGCGACGGGTGCTCGGCGAGCGGCGACGCTTGCGGCGACAGCTCGACGACCGGCGCCGCCTCCTCGTCAGGAGGGGCCGCGTGCCCCGCGACTCCGGCCATCTCGATGGTGGCCGCCTGCGCAGCGGCGCCCATGGCCGCGCGCGCGTGGCAGCACACGACAAGGCGGGCCAGTGCGTTGGCGCGGCGCGACTTGGCGGCGATCAGCAGCACACTGACCGCAAGCGAGCCCCAGGCAAGCATAGGCATCGGTGAGAAGGCCAGGCCGACCGTCGTCAAGCATGCCGCCGTCATGCACACGGTGAAGCTGACGCGGCCGCCCGCATCGTCGCCAAACAGCGTGCGCACGGACGAGAGCCGGTCAAAGTCGTACTCGTCGAGCGGCTCCGTGCGGCAGAGCATGGCGTGGAGAGCGCGATTCGCGACGGCGACCGACTCGGCCACGACGGCGCGCGATTCCCTTAGGATCGACGAAAAAGCTCTGCAACGATGGTCCGAGCCGCCTTCCACCGCCTCGTCGGCGACTACAACTCGCTGCGGCGTACCAACGCCGCCCTCGTCGTCAGCACCGTCACGCTCTGCACCGTGCTCCTCGTCACCGCCTACGGGGGCTTCAGCGTGTTGGTGTCGGACTGCGCCGACATCCAGGCGCCCAACATCAACTGCAGCCTCCTTGAGGGGCTGAACGTGTCCTACGACGTCGAGCGCGGCGTCACGGCGTGCGGCGCACCGACGACGTATGTGAGCGCCGCCTACGTCGTCGGCGGCGCGCCGCCGGGGCTCAACCAGACGGAGCTCGCCGCCTGCCTCGCGAGCCTGCTGGGCGAGACTGGCCTCCTGCCGTGCCCGTGGAACTGCTCGGGCGGCTGGTCCGACCTGGACGACGCCAACGAGACGGCGTGCCACGCGGAGAGCCGGTGCGCGACGACGGGCGAGAACAAGAAGAGCAAGACCTCCGCCTCTGCGAGCTGCAGCTCGAGCGCAGGCGACGACGACGACGACGAGTACTGGGAAGAGCCCGTTGATGAGACGGGGGCGGCGCGTCGCTATCCGCTCAAGTATGGCGCGAACAACCAGAAGGACGCAGTCGTCGCGCATCTTCGCACGCGCGGGCACGTCGGCCCACGCGCGTCGGGCTGCTGCCCGTACGCGGAGGGTGCGCCCTGGATGCAGGCGCAACACGGTGCTCTCGAGGTCGTGCTGCAGCGGCTCGAGGACGAGAAAGACAACTGCCTGTCCGTCGCGCAGCAGGCCGCTGCTGCACGCTCTGCGCAGCGCGTCCGCGCCTCAGGCCTCGCCGCGTTCGACGCCGACTGCAGCGCCACCGAGTTGTGCACATGGCTCTCGGAAATTGACTTTGGCGGCATGATCGACGACCTGCAGGAGCAGGGGTGGCCGAAGATGACGGCGCCCGAGCTGCTCCGCATCGTACGTGGACACATGTACAAGGAGAGGCGGTTCAAGGGCTTTCCCGACGCGCCGGTGTACAACTACCAAGCATGCGCATACGGTGTCGCGCAGCGCGAGATGGCCACAAGCCAGAACTGGATCACAAGGAAATCTCTGCGCGCGACGCTCGACCGGTCGCGCACGATGAACCAGGTGAACTTTGACTTCACGCGGGGCCGAGCGTTTTTGATCTCTCGGTCAGTGGGCCCCCGCCCGCCACCTCAGAGGGCCCGGGCCCCCTACGTAGAAAACAAAAACAAAACGTTTTCAAGCGATTTTCAGGCTTGTGGGCCCTC
>Ga0115006_10003479_pt1 | contig 10708 bp, 11 predicted proteins | sample ArcOceMetagenome_3_FD_88943 | JGI IMG/M metagenome (GOLD analysis project Ga0115006, IMG submission 88943) | Marine eukaryotic phytoplankton communities from Arctic Ocean - Arctic Ocean- Svalbard ARC20M Metagenome | ecosystem: Environmental > Aquatic > Marine > Oceanic | place: Arctic Ocean...
TCATACTTTGCAAGCGCGTCCGCAACAAACTTGTGTTGCCCCATTCTTGCTTGGCGCTCCTCGTCAGTCAGCTGCCGTGTCGGGGCTTTGCCCTGCTGTGAGAGAGAGCCTTGTTTGTGTCACGCGAGAGGATGTTGACGGAAGGCTGCCAGAAAGCGGCCAGAGTGCTGCCCAGAATGCGGCCACGAACTGTTGGGTGACGTGGCAGATTCTGGGAGATTGTGTGACAGGATTTGAATAAAAGGCCAATCCTCTGTGAGGATTGGCTCGTTGATCCTTTGTTTGTCGTCGCACGCACCGCTCCGGACCGCATCGCATCGCGCCCCGCCCCGCTCCGCCCCGCCTCGCCTCGCCTCGCCTCGCCCCGCCTCGTATCGTTATAGTAAAGCGCAGCAGATCATAGTGAATTTGAGAATCCGGGATGATGCTGAGTTTTTGGACATCTGAGCCAGAGCCGACGGACGACCTTCACACCGGCGGGGGGGGCTAATACATTGCCGATTTCCACGGCCTTTGCTCGCACAATGCATGGACAAATTCCGGGGTGTCAACCGGGACCCCCCCACGCAGCGCATGCCTGTTACCGTAATGACATATGTATGTATATGTGTATCGAAGTATAGTAGAGCCTAGCTGCTTCCGCGTGCTTGGTTTTGTAGGTGCCCTCGGCAATACCTTTCAATAAACAAAACCCTCTCTCTCTTGCGCGGACACCACTCAACTCGCTCGGCGCGCAGCATCTAGGCCTCATCGTTCGACATGGACCTTGTCGAGGGTTCGGGTGCGGAGGGAGGGCAAGGCAGACGTGCTCATGACGGGTGAGCGTCCTGTGTGACGCGAGCGTATACTGCGTTAGCGTCCTTCCAAGGGCGCTGCCGACAGCGAGGGAGCGACAGGGGGGAGAAGTGAGAGTAGAGTGTTTTAGTACATGCGGTTTGGCGCGCGGAAAGGTGGGGGGGAAGTGATGTCACAAGTGAGAGTATTAGTAGAGCGTTTAAGACGCTTTGCGATTTGGGCTCACGTGCGGTGCTGGATACACAACCGCCCTGCTCGGCAACGCGCGCGGAGTTTTTCGCAACTCGTGGCACCCTAGAGAGCCCCTTGCGCGGGGTTTAAGCTGGGGGGTGGGCCCGGGGCACTTTCAGAGACATGCGCGCGCGTAAATGTGATATACCCCCGGCCGTAGGGTATGCGTGTTTCGCAGGGAATTTACAAGATTCACAAAATACAAAGCGAACGGTAATCCGCGTTTGTGGGACTTTGGAAGATTTACAGGGCCGCACGTGGACTGTCAGCGTAGCGTTGACCGCAGGGCACGACACATAAGGTATCCACCTTGGAAGGAATATCGCCTTCCATCAACACGTCTGGATTCACCGCCAACAGTCCCGCTATTGTTGTCCGGAATCTTTCAGCCACGGTGGCAAGACTCTCACCGACACCGGTTTTGTACACGAGTCCGGCCCACACGATTGGCTGGCCGAGACTGTTGCCCATGCGCTCATCCAGCGAAGTCACTTCGTGTGTCTTCACTATGAGATCAGGGTTCTCAATACGAGCCTTATCTTCCGTGGGCGCATTGTTGCCATTGTGCAGCCACAAGCGCAGCCAATTGGTATCCAAGCCGTAGTCCTTCATCATGAGGCTCAGCGTATCCTTTGGCCCGATGCAGTACTGGCATTTCTGAACCATCATCTTAAAGCACACAGGCGCAGTGGGGGGTTGCGTCTCCATTTGATCAACCGCCGTAAAACACACCTGCATCTCGTATCCCTCCATTCCTCTCTGTGGAATCCACTTGAAAAGTTGTCGTGTTCTTCCCACTTCTACCTCTGCCTGTGTGAGGTAAGCGCCCTCGGGGAGATCTGTCGTGTTTTGAATCTGCACCCGATAATGCCCGACACACGGCTGTAGAGACTGGCTGCAGTCCACTGCAAACAATTCAATTTGTGTCGTACAGCCCACATACGAGTGGATCATTTCCTGCGGCTGAATTTGCAAGTCAAAACGCACAATTGGTTTCGAAACCACAAATTCGACGCACTGAACCTCCCCGAACCAACCCCTCGTCGTCGCCCGCTCTGGGTGCGCGATCCCTGCGCATGAACCCGAGTCATCCTGAGCAACTGCGCACACCTGGAACGTTCGGCCTGCAACAGATGCCGGAACAATCCAATCAAGCTGTAGCTTTGCCTTGCTGCACGCTGACGATTTTCCTTCCATCTTGCTCGGCAGGGATTTCCACCCCTGGTCGGCAGCCGCAAACATGTCATGGGCTCCCTCCCTTCGGATGCAGATCGTCTCTCCTGCTCTCATCTCAGGCGGCAGTCCAGGATCATCAAGGATCAAAATCGACACGGAGTCGCCCGGATTGGGGTCCTGAGCAACAAAGGTCCAAGACAGTTGCTCTTCGACTCTCACTACGATCCTAGGAGTTTGGGGCAGCGTTGCACCATCCGGCGTCGATTGGATGTTGCCATCGAATTCCGAAAGGGGATAATCTGCTGGAAATGGCGTAGAAATCTTCTTGGGGTCCGTGACAAAAATGGGGGGGGCTTGCAAGCGAATGCGCCAGCAGTGCATGGGGCTGGCCATATCCCCATTGCTGTGGTCGCGCATCCACCTAGGAAGTAAACGATCATCAGAACATTGCTTCATCCACGGCATATCGGTGTTGCCTTTCACGTACATTTTGGCAGAACTCGCATGTGGGGTGCCCAATGGGCGGCCTGTTTCCATGCAAAGCTGCCTCGCTTTGCCATTTGGGTCTGTCTTGCCGACCCAGCGTCCAGACGTGTAGCGCGAATCATCGTAAGCAAATGCACATATGGTCTGGTCCATGTTTAGCAATCTCTCCCTGCAACGGTTGTCGTTTGCAGTACTGTTGACATCTCCGACCATACAATTTTGGGGATCATCCTGCGCACCCTCATCTGCCAAGCGCACTATGATGCCATTTCTCATGGCAGCGTCCAACCTGTATCGGATCCTCTGCGTGGCATTGTGCGAATACTTCACGGCGGGAGCATAGTCCGTACCTACAGATTTTGCGCCTGCAGGGTCAAACGCCAAAGGGGTGTCTTGCTCATAATTGTCGCCTTCACGAGTCGCCGCATACGGCGCGAAGTTGTCACCTTGTGAATTCCCCAGGGCCGCTGCCGGGAAACGCATAGTGCTCGTATTGAAAAAGTCAAGATTGTATGTTTCCTCCTGGAGGTAGGCTTCACCTCGAAGATTCTTATCCAGCTGGCTTGCAACAGCGACGTCCTCATCCTTGTCCTCCACGAATATGCGCACTTCATCGCCATCCGGATCTACAGCTCTGATGGTCAGCGGCAGGTCGTATCCTTCACACGCAGGCACATCAGTACGCCCTTCCACCAAGAGGCCGTCGTCATCATAAGAGTTGGCCTCCAGAGGGGTTGGTTCAGCGAATTGTGGCGCTTTGCCCTCAACCTTGATTTTGAAGCACACAGGCATCGATTTGCAGGTCCGCGCATATTCGTCATGCTTGTGCACGGGCGGGTGAGATTCGCATCCATGTGATAAAAAACCATTGCCCAGGAAGAAGGGATTCCTGATGTATCCCTCTAATCCATTGACTTGAGGACCAGGTTGAAATCCTGGGCGCCAAGTGGCACCTACTTTGTTGCACTTTCCATCCCACGGCCGAGGATGATATGGATGGTCCTCGAAAAAGGTCTCGTTATCGAAGTATCTATCCCCTTGAGGGTCAGTCGCCACGAAACATCTTGTCTGAATGCTTCCCACATGCTTTGGCTTGAAGTACTCCTTGTAAAAACACTTCAAGGAACCCAACCCACCACTTGAAGTCTGCGCGCCATCATCCTTAGAGCTTATAAAGGCAGTGCTTTCGCAAGATGGCACTGCACACTTTGACTTGAACTGCCGGCAGTCATAATCGGTCCTGCACGAAGTCTCCAAAATTTGGGATGGGGAGTCTGATCCCTTTGGAGGGATGCAATAGCCAGGCCGGACCTGAGTCATGTAAACATGATCGTTAGCCTTATAGCCGGTGCAGGTTCCTTTTCCAGGCGGGCAATCCGAATCCCGGACGCAACCCATGCCATTTGAATCCTCGCTGCAATAAGCACGCACAAGGTCGGCGCCTTCAGTCTCCTCGCCGACTACATTATCGAGCGGGTCGTATGTCTCCCACCCGGGAGCCATCTCGATCCTGACAACATCTGTAGATTGATATCGCGCCGACTCATCCTCTTCTGCCGTAAACACGCAAGACTCATATGGGGGTTTCTGGCTGTAAGGATCGTTGATAGTAATACAGGACCTGCCCGCGGTGTCCAGCAGAAAATCCTGTGCGTAAATGGGAAAAATGCAAGGCTCCCCCGCCGTGCATGTGATTTCAGTATCCTCTGGCTGCAAGTAATCCATCGGTGTGACTCCAGGCACTCTCAGCCAGTCAGTCTCATTCGGAATTGCCTCGAGATTCCTCATGAATCGAGGCGGCTGATTAGCGATGCCTGAAAAACACATGTAGGCCGACACGAGGCTTTTGACCAATGAGCTTCCAGGCTCGACATCCGTAGTGAAGTAACGTGGCTCTTTTACAGTGTATTGCCCCCTCGTGCCAACCGTGTTGTCTACGTCCATCCAGGGTAAATCGACCGTGTTGATCATGTGATGCGTAAACATCAGGTTGCCCGAACACATTGACTCCTGGCCTGTCGCAGGATCTCTGCATGGTGTACCGAACATGGGATCGCAGGCGAGCATGGAATTGGCAGCGCTACCTCTACAGCGGTTCAGATCGTTGCCGAATAGGACTGATTCTGTGTGATTGCCATCCGGGCGATAGTATCTTCCCTGCGTACGGTTGCTTCCGAAATTAAAATCGAATTTCAGCAGACTGCCCCCACTCCGATCCATATCAAAGAAAATGTTGCACGTTCCTGCCTCCCTCATTCCAGGGTGCTGGTATGCTTCGTCTGTCTCTCCATCTTCATCTTGGAACGGCCAGATCTTGCCCTTGTTTGGCCCTGCCAGCGGTCCCGTTCGCGCTTTCATGTTCAGTCAAGCACAAAAGACACACAGTTGCAAGGTCGCACCACTGATGTGTTAACGCAAACGCCGGCCAGCCATCTTGCACGGACCTGAAAAGCACTCAAGACCAAGATTGCTACGGTATCGATCCAGCCTTCCATTCTTTGCGCCCCAATCCTCGCTCACCTGCACATTCCTGTGCGTCACTATCTCGCTCTGAAGCAGGCAACAACACAAAATTCCGCTTGTCTTGTCAACAGCGTGGTAAGAATTGTTGATGAACAGGCGTTTAAAAGGTTAGAGTATCCACAGTGCAAGAGGGATGCATTCCCAAGTTACCCAACCTGGGCCATTTGATGCCCGTCAAGATCATAGGACGTCATGCGCAGGGGCGGATGCGGCGCGAAGTAGTCGACAAAATTCGAGCCATTATACAGCCAGCCTAGCTTTTTTGCCAGCGCTTTGTCCCAGTCCGCTCTCTGCGCGTACAACCTCATCAGCCATCAGGTGACGTGATAGTGGCTTGCGTGTGTAGGACGGTAGACACAGGCTCATACGTGAGTGCATGCCTCTGCCATGCTTCAAATGAAGGTGACAGTTTTGAGCATGGAGCTCACACTTTACCTGCGTGTATGGAGTAACGGCAACCTCGATGAACGGCGGAAGGGAAGGCACAGGAGAAAAGTAGTTCTTGATGTGACGAGATGACTGTTAATAATTTGTCAGCGTGGTAGCAGCCGGTCAGCGAAACGCATCGCTACCCCGGCAGCAGTGATTTGCGACTGCGACCGAAAGCATGCTTGCAGCACTCTTCTATGCGCTCCAAGAGCAGCTATTTATCAATCTTGCAGAGAGAGCAGGGAATACCGTAGGAGAACTGCAGGAATGGGTACCGGTCTTGGGGCACAAGCGCACGTACACCTCAAACATTGGCGCATCCTGAGCCTGAGGTGCATTTTCATCAGCGGCACCAAGCAGGCCACTAAGGTGCTGCGCCTCCGCACTCCAGTATCGCTCGGACTCGAATTTGGGCGATTGACTCTCAAAGCCGGGCAAGGTTCGAAGCGCATATTGCGGGGTGTCCGGAGAATCCAGGTCCTCGAAGTTTACAGCACAGGGCAGAGCGGTGTCCGTAATGTTGACCTGGCATTGTGGCAGAACCTTGGCCTCTTGATGCTGGAAGTAGGCCATCATCGCAATCGTCTCGTTTTCCGCGACCACCGTGTGCGTGAGCTTCCCAAAGACTATATTCAGCCCGTTGATATGCTGTGTCCTGACGATTTCAAAGTCGTTCGCCCGTCCTCCGTATGGGGTTAGTGTTCGGTCGCATGTGGATCGCGTCGTCCCGTGCCTGAAAGCGCCCGACGTGGTTTCGGACGCCGCGTATGCACTTCCTAGGTGGTACTGGTCTACGCAGAGGAACCCATGATCGACCACCGGTTCGCAGTCCCGCGTGGTGTTGAGCGTGCACGCCCCGGGGTAAGGGGCGCACTGCGCCCCGTATGCACAATGCGGGTCCATTTCAAACGCCGTCAACAGCGTGAAAGTAACCTCGCGCACGCCGCGCGAAAAGCCGCGGTTGATCTCCCACGTCAGCTGACCGCCCATCAGGCTCGGGGGTGCCGAGGTCGTCGCTGGCGCGACAGCAAGAACCGCAGACAGCAAGAGGAACAAGGCATCACGCACGCCCCTCCCTCCGTGCCGCGCTGGCCCCCAGAGCCGCACAGCGCGGCGCGCAGTCGCGCACCGAAGCTGTGCAGCGCTCTCCCCCATCTCGACAGAGTCTGAGCGCTGTCTTGCCATTGCTGCCCCTGCGCCCCGTAAGCTGCACTCCTGTCCGTCGGGAAGACACGACGATCCGCGAGGGTGAGTCGCCGCGCCCGCACGCCGAACGCTGCCGCGGCAAAGCGCCCGGCAGCAGACGGGCCCCAGCCAGACCCGCAGCTGCGTTCGCGTCCGCCACGCGCACAGCGCGGCCGCAGACAGGCAACGCGCCTCGCACCTCGCGCCCCGCACCTCGCGCACGCACGCACGCACTTACGCACGCACGCACACACGCACGCACGCACGCACGCACGCACGCACGCACGCACGCGTCCGGGCGCGCACACGCACAGCTTCACCTGGGCTCCAGCTGCTTCAGCGGCGGAGAGGGGGCCCGCGTCGCCGCCCGCGCCGCCTTGCGTGCCCCCCCGCCCCCCCGACCCGGTCACCACGCCCGCGCTGCACGGCGGCCTCGCTCCCGCTCCGCCACGCCCCCCCCGCGCCCCCGCATCATCGCCCCCACACGCCGGCCGAGTGCGGAGTCCGCTGGGAGCGAAAGGGCACAGGCCGCCCACGAACACAATTGGTGGCCCAAGAGGTGTGGAACGAATGCTTGAAACGGTCCGTTGTACGCGCTTGTCGTTCCACACTTGCGCTGGTAAGGATTCTCTTCTGGTGCATCTCCGAGGTTGCGTCTGAACGCGCGCACACGGGGATCTGCGCCGCGGCCGGCTACGCGGGGCGGGCAGACGGGGGAGCCACGGCGCGATGTCGTTCTACCAGCCGCAGCACATGCAGCAGCCGATGCGCCGCAGCTATGAGCCGCCGACGCAGGCCCAGCCCTGTGCGTTGCCCGCCGCAGCGCCCCCATGCGCCCGGCTCGAGGCGCCGGGCCTCACGCTGCGCCCCGCGACGCGAGCGCTGACGGGGCATGTTTCGTGGCAGCACGCGCCGGCGTCGGGCTGCTCTTCATGACCACGCAGGATCACCCCCCGCAGGTGTCCCTCCCTCCGTCGCGCTCGGCGCGCCCCGCTGTTGCTGTTTGCTGGGGGGCGCGCGCGCTCCGGGCCAGGCGCCTCTGCGGCAGGCTTGGCGCGAAACCGCGCGTGCTGCGCGTCTGCGCCGCTGACGCGTGCGCCGCGCGCGCCCGGCAGATCGTCGTCAAGGAAGTCGTCCAGGGCGGCTCGGCATGGCGCAGTGGCATGGTGGGTCTTGCCGCCGCGCAGGCCAGACTGCTTGCGAGCTGCGCGGCGGCACCCTCCCCTCGCTCACCTCCCTCTGCAGCGCGGATTGAGCTCCCCACGGGCCCTCGCAGGCATCTGACAGCTTTAGTCGTCGTGTGCCGCCTGTAGGTCAAAGCAGGAGACGTGATCGTCAAGGTGGGCCACGTCAACATCCAGAACCAGCCGCTGTCGGCCCTGCGCGATCTTATCCTCGGCGAGCCTGGGACATTTGTTGTGCTCGGTTTCCAGCGCGGTGGCCAGGTGCTGACGTTCTGCTTTGTGCTGCCTCGACTTGCGGGGCACGAAACCCTGCGTGCTTGCCTAGACAGCCGGCTGCGGAGCAGCGATGCCACCCCGTCTGCTCTTGCGTGACTCTCATTTCGGGCCGCCGTCTGGTGCAGTTTCATGAAGCGCGAATGATGCGCGGCACGCCGGATTTCCTCGACAAACATATGAGTGCTCCGACCCAGCCGTCCACCAGCATGCAACAGCCCGCTTCGAACATGCCCGCTCCATCCCTCGTGAGCGCACCTCCTACCGGCGCACCGCGCGTGGTCGCGCATCTGCATGCTCAGTGCCTCCGTCGTTCCCAGCCCGTTCGTGTCGCCCTATGGGCGCTTCATGACTATGGTGCCGCGGGTGGGTGTGCCCGAATATGAGCAGGCAATGCCGTCAGCGGGGTCATCACGCGAGCAGGAAGAGTTCGAGCGCCTGCGCAATGCCCTGAGCGCGTCACAGGCAGAGGTTGCGCGCCTCCGCGCCAATCTGCGGTCGCAGGAGCTGCAGAATGAGCGCAACAGCGAGGAATTGAACACGTATCGCGAGGCTCTGCAGAAGAGGGACGACGAAAATTCCTCTTCGCGTACCACCGAGGACCGTAATCGTTCTGCCGCGGTGCTTTCCCGGCCCGTGCCTGCTGCAACTATGCGACCCTTGAGCCGTTTGTTTTAGTCCCTCTCTATCACTGTCAATGTGCTTGGCTCACTCGTGCGACCATGTGGTGAGCGGGATGTAACACAGATGTCGCTCGCTTGCGATGCCGAACCGCACTTGCGGTACCCCGCTTGCGTGCGCCCCTGTGCCTCATCCCCCGCAGCTGGGCAACTTCAAGCAGCGTTTCGACCAGGAACGCTGGCGGCTAGGGCAGGCGCTGGAAAAGAGCCAAGCCGCTTCTCGCGCGCTGGCGCAGGTCATGCCAAATATCCTAGCGCTGCAGCAACAATACCCGGGCCGCTGAGTAGAGAATGATGGGCAAAAGGGCATTTGCGGGAGTTGCACGGAGAAGACAGATGCAAGCGGGCACGCGCAGCGCACTGCGAATCCTCCAAAACAATAAATTATGCAGATTGTATGTCCTCCAAAACAATAAATCGAATCCTCCAAAACAATAAATCAATCCGCATGATTTATTGTTTTGTATGCAGATTGTCTGTCCTGTGATGCCATGAGCTAACGCAGCGCCCGCGGGCCGCCCGGACGAAGTGTATTGCAGATTGTCTAGTCCTAAGCTTGCGCGACTGATGTCTGCAATGGCAGGCATAGCAGTGGCAGAGTGCTGTAATGTGACACTGTAATGTGAATGCACCCCGCACCAACCACCTTGTGCGTTTGGTCGCTACGCCTGAGCGATGCCCATCATTAAAGAGCGATGGCCATGATTAAAGACGCTTTCATGAAAGCATCTTTGGGCCAGCCCAAGGGGTTGCAAAAGTTCAAAAGCTTCGGCGTGAGGGAGGCCACTTTTGATGAACTCCAGGAGGGGGGTGAAGATGCTAGAAAAATATAAGGGATTCACTGTATCACTGTAGGAGCACAAGTCCAGCATGGCGGGCACCCAAGTGTGCGTGCACTCTGCTTGTGCAAGCCCCCCCACCCCCATCAGCCCCATCACATCCAGTCGGGGAGCCCCGGAAACTCTGGCCACTTTGCCCAGGTGCTCAGTTGGCGCGAGAGGTTGCGATTCAGCTCCACTGCGCCGACTCTCTTCTCGGCAATCAAGCTCTTGGCCTCTTCGAACGACACACCCTGGTCAAAGGCCATGCGCAAGGACACCGCGGGCGAGTGTTTGCGGGTGCGCCATTACAACCATGGCCGCGGGTTGCAATACGCCAGAGGAGAGAGAGAGGGGGGGGGTGGGGGGGGGGGGGAGGAAGGCAGGCGCGCCCAGGCCCCCCCATTATTGACACTGTTCCTAATAAAGTCACACACACACACACACACACACACACACACACACACACACACCTCCCGGCGGTGCACCTCGGCAGAAGATAGCACGTGTGCGAGAGAGTCGTGTGCGTGCACACGCGCCATGCCTGTGAGCAGAGTAGCGCGCGTATGCGCAAGCGCACACATGCATGGCGCGACCTTTTCGGCCATCAGAAAGCCAGCAGTGAGCGCGGTCGAAGCTTGCCCGGTTTTGCAAAAGATCAAAACCCCGCCGTCTTCCAGACCTTGGCGGATCCGTTTGAACGCCTTGGGAAAATGCGGCAGAAGAGAATCTGTGTCTTCGTTGGCTAATAAGAATGTTGCTCGTATCACCTGCCAGTTATGAAGGGAAAAGAGGGCAAAGGGGTTGGGGGGCGCGCGCATGATGTGTGTGTGTGTGTGTGTGTGTGTGTGTGTGTGTGTGTGTGTGTGTGTCAAATGTGTGCATCGTTCTCTGTTGCATTGTGTGTATGTATGTGTGCGTGCGTGCA
>Ga0115006_10003480_pt1 | contig 10707 bp, 7 predicted proteins | sample ArcOceMetagenome_3_FD_88943 | JGI IMG/M metagenome (GOLD analysis project Ga0115006, IMG submission 88943) | Marine eukaryotic phytoplankton communities from Arctic Ocean - Arctic Ocean- Svalbard ARC20M Metagenome | ecosystem: Environmental > Aquatic > Marine > Oceanic | place: Arctic Ocean...
GGAAAAGTTGCACGCGTACTTGATGGCGGTGCGGGTGTTGAAGAGCCGCAGGACGTTGTTGAGCACGAACTTGGTCTGCACGTGTATTGTGTGTGTGTGTGTGTGTGTGTGTGTGTGTGTGTGTGTGTATACGTTCATACTCTCATACATATTTACATACATACAAACAAACATACAAACATACATACATACATAAATACATACATACATACATACATACATACATACATACATACATACATACATACATACATAGACCCTGCAAGCCAAGGAAGCAGACCTCAAAAAGGCTTAAGTGGCGGCCCTGCGACTTTATTCCTCCCCTGCCTTCTCTAGGTGCTATGTGTTCTCTTACTATAGAATGTGTTCTCGACTGAGAACTCACCCGTGCAAGCACGCACACGCACGCCCGCACGCACGCACGCACACATACACACGCCCCCACGCGCTCACACGCTCATAGGCACGCACACATCTAGACATAGTCACTGACGCAAGAACGCATCTTGAGTGGGGCGATCGCTCTGAACTCATTCAACTCTCATTGAACACTTGCGATCACTCTCAACTCATTCAACACTTGATCCCTTGCGATCGCTCATTCCGAAGTTCGTCACACTGGCAGCACGTCTCTTGGCATCTTTGGGTTTCCTGTGGTGTAGTGTTCGCTGCCGTTTGCTAGGCTGCGAGTGCCCGGGGTAACAACGTGTTTTTACCCCACAGGGTGTTGACGGTCTTACCGACCGTGACCTTCCGTGACAAGTTCCGTCACCTGTCGATTGTCAATAACCTCCTTATCAGGTTTGAGACCGCGCCCTTGAAGACGGGGGGAGGGGGGTCTTGTCATTTGGGCCTGCTGTCAAATCAATCCATGTGTCGGGCCTGAATAGAGCAAACGACTCCGATTTGAAACGAGTTTATATAAAGCAGATCCAAACTAGTTCGACGGTTGGTGGTGGTGGTGGTTGTGGGGATGATGATGAGCAGCATCGAAGTTGGACGTATGCTCTGAATATGTATACTCTGAAACACTGCACGAGTACCGATTCGGAGATTGATGGCCGGTGCTAAACCTGCCGTCGGGGCTGCCGGCGCGAGGATGGTGGTGCCCCTCGTGGTGCCCCTCGTGGTGCCCTGGGCCCGCGAAGACGCAATTTGTTTTTTGGTCTGCGCCAGGTCCATATCGCTGCAGTGCGTAATGGTGTGTGCGCCAGCAAGGTCGGCCTTCTGGCAGTGTTCCAGTGCCAAGAAACGCCTCGCATGCCACCGTTCCCGCAGCTCGACCAATCGCGTTTCGTGATGCTTGATTTCGTGGTGGCAGGCGCTCGGCATCTGGTGTGCGGCATGTTGCCGAGCCAAACATGCCGGAGTCTCCGTGCTTTGGCGCCCTGGAGGCGAGGTGCTTGAACTTGCGGATGGTGTCTTCAGCATGTTTGACGGCGGCCAGCAGCGATGCGACGCTGTGCACGTCATGCTCGTGCTTGTCATGGCTGACCAGGAAGTCGTGGTTGACGCGATGGTTTTGTTGCGGTTTGCTGCACCTTACACACCTTGCTGCACCTTACACACCTTGCCCGGGCTGGCGGACCACCAGGACGGCAGGCGGTCCGGTTGCTTGCACCCGCCCGACGTGTCGTCTGTGTCCATGCGTGTGTGCCCCGCGGCACTGGACGGCCGTGCTGGCGACACACCGTGTGGGGGGTATAGTGCGCCGCCGCGCGCGGTCCGCGGCCTCTCGTTCCAGATACCCATAGTGTCGCACGACGGCGTCGATGAGAATGTCTGCGAGGCCAAGGCGCAGCTGCTTGCTCACAAGTTGCTGTCGCTGCTCGTCGTCTTGCCCCTCTTGCTGAATGGCATGAGCTCGCTCCTCCGGCCTCAAGCGCCGTCGCTGCGCCGACAAGCGGCAGGGGGCAGGCAGGTCTATTTTTTTCAACACGGGGGGCCAGCACACACACTAAGTGGTATGTGAAGCAAAACGCGGTCGTCGGGTTGCACGCGCGCGACCACGTCGTTGCCGGTGAATGGGGGGAGAGAGGGACAGTGGGATAGAGAGGGAGGGGGTGGGAGAGCGGAGCGTGAAAAACAGAGAGAAAGAGAGAGAGAAAGACAGAAAGAGAGGGAGAGAGAGAGCGCGCGTGAGAGCGAGAGCGAGAGAGAGAGAGAGCGAGAGAGCGAGAGGGAGAGAGAGAGCGCGCGCGAGTCCTTGTTCTCGTCGTTCAGGTCCGTGATCACTTGTTTTTCTCCTGCGAGCATTCCGGTGTCATGGCATTGCAAGCGCAAAAGGGTACCTCGACCCTCGCGTTCAAACGCAGACCCAGGGACCCGAAGCCAAGCAAGCTCTTTGGATGGTATGTATGTATGTATGCATGTATGTATGTATGTATGTATGTATGTATGCATGTATGCATGTATGTATGTATGTATAAATGTATAAACTCACAGAGACTGTGGAGCGACTGCCGTGAAGAAATCCCACAGCGCTAGGATTATGATGAAGTGGTAGTGGAAAAACAGCGACCAGATGTGGAAAGAGGAGAGCCTCGTAAACCAGGTGGAGCCTCGTAAATAAGCCCACAGCCACAGCACGTTCACCACTCCCCACACCTGCCAGACGCAGCGGCCAGAGCGCGTGGCGTCAGAGGCCCCGCCAGACGCTTGCAGCAGGGAGGTCGGCTCCGGGCAAGCGCCAGCGAGACACTGCGCCGCGCAGATAGCGACTGCCGTGATGTGGGGTATTTGCTGCCAGCATGTATCTCCAGCCAGGGTCGGAGGGGTTGAAGAGGAGCTGCACCAGAGAAATGCCCCTCGCGACATGCTCGAATGCCCTAATGAAGTTGAACATGATGAGCATGTACGCCGTCAGGGAGCGAACACCGCCAAACCACTCGGCTTCGCCTTGGCCACCACGAAGCCCGAGGTTGTGCGCAGCGCGCGCGGCGAGGAGGCGGCGAGACGTGGATGGCGCCATTCGCGCTGTAGCGGTCGGCGGCGGGATGCTGATGCCGGTAGCCCCAGCGACCGCAACGATCAGGAGCAGGAGCACGCGCATTGCCTCTGTCCGACTCCCCCGCCGCCGCTTGACTGATGTAGACCCCTGGTCTGGGAACGAAATTATTTCCTGGTGAAAAAATAATTGACCAAGCGGTTGACCTTAAATCGTCGAAAGCCAGTAATGCCAGTTCGTGCAAGTCAAAGCCGAGGCCCGAGGTCCGAACCGATGTCGCCAACCATGACCCCATCCCCGCGTGCGTCTCGTGCCATCGAAGCACTTGCCTCGGCCCTGCGCTGCGCGGCGTCCGACATCACCCACGCTGTGCGGCTCGAGGGCGGTCAGTCGAACTTTACCTACCGCCTCACCGTCGCGTCCGGCCCAGTGCGTCAGTGCGTGGTGCGGCTGTACGGCACCGGCACGGCGCTCTTGACTGACCGAGCGCAAGAGCGGAGGGTGCTGCACCTGCTTCATGCGCACGGTCTTGGCGGCTGCCTCGCGACCTTTGAGGGCGGGCACGTCGCCGAGTTCCTGCCAGGCCGAGCTCTCTCGCGGCGCGAAATGTCCGACCTGCCGATGAGCGGGCGCGTTGCGGCGGCGCTTGCACGGCTACATGTGGTACCGGTTCCGGCAGATGACATTGGGCTGCAGGCGCCAACGTTCGTGGTGCTGCGTCGCTGGCTGGAGGCTGCAAGAGCAGCAGTCCGCGTGTCCGAAAGTGGTTTGCTTGACGCGGTGGCTGCGCGCGCCCAGGCGCTCGAGGAGGCGGTGGAGGAGTGCAGCGCACGCAGCGACAATGAACGGTTACGGTGGGCCTTTGGTCTGCGCGCGCTATGCCACAACGACGCGACCGAAGGCAACGTGCTGGTGGACGAGGCCAGCGGGACTGTCCACCTGATCGACTGGGAGTACGCCGGCGTCAACGCCGTCGCGTCAGACCTCGGCAACCACTTTTGCCAGCTTATGGCGGCGCCCGGGTTCAGCCCTGAGAGCTACCCGCCGCTCAGCGTGCGCAAAGCCTTCGTCGACGCCTACCTGTGTGCGCGCGCCCGCCGCAACGAGGAGGCAAAGGGGCCCGCGCCGGTGACCGCCTCTGACGTGGTCACCAGCGCGGGAGACGCGGCGGCACTGCTCGCAGCGGCAGACGCCTACTCGCTCGCGAGCCACCTGCAGTGGGCGGCGTGGTGTGCGGTGCAGGGAGAGCTGTCGCAGGGCATCGACTACGACTTTGCGGGGTGCGCGCACAACCTGCTCGCGTGCCACGACGCGCGCCGACATGAGGCCTTCCCGATTTAGGTGTCAGGGTTCAGGGTTTAGGCCTAAGCGCTCAGCACTAATACCTAAATTTTAAACCCTAAACGTCGCCGACAAGAGGCCTCTTCGGTTCCAATGCAGGCCTCTTTTACCCGTTTTGCAGTGCTCTCTCTCTCTCTCTCTCTCTCTCTTTCTCTCTCTCTCTCTCTCTCTCTCTCCTTTCCTGAGCGTCCCCTCGTCGTTTCGGCAGTCTTGCAGCCGCTGCCTTCTTCCTTGCAGCCGCTGCCTTCTTCCTTGCAGCCGCTGCCTTCTTCCCTGCTCCCCCCTCGTGTCTCCTCTCTCCGCGGCTCTCGCGGGCGCGAGGACGGCTCCCACCGTCCCGCTCCTTGCCCCGGCGGCGGGCCGGGCCCCACCCAGGCGCCCCGGCGGCGTTCCTCCTCTCTGCGCTCGCACTGTGCGGGCGCGGGTGTGCCCTGGTTTTTCCTCGGGCTAGTAGGCCAAGCAGCCCTGTGCATTCTATCTCTTCTATCCCTTCTATTAAAAGCCATAATGGCCGGTCTGCGCGTGGGTTGTCTGTGTGTCAGTGTGTGTGTGTGTGTGTGTGTGTGTGTGTGTGTGTCAGTGTGTGTGTGCGCGCGCTGTGCCTGCCGGGCTCTCCTCTTCCTCCCTCCCTCTTTTCTCCGCCCTTTCTCTTCTGGGGGCACGGGTGTGTGCAGGGGGCGGAGGCGAGGGGGCGAGGAAGAAGGGAGGGAGGAGGAGGAGGAGGAGGAGGAGGAGGAGGAGGAGGAAGGTTTATTCAGAGCTAACGCAGTGAACGAGGAGGACCCCGAGCGCGACCGCGCTACCCAGGGAGGACGAAGGGAGAGGGAAGGAAAGCAGATGTGCGGGTGGGCACACGCAGTCAGAGGTGACACTGGACCTAGGCGAGCGGGCACATGGACCAGCAGCGGGTGTGCGCACATCCCGAGTTGCGACACGGGGCACAGGGGCCAAGTTGGAAGCTCATTTTAATCGCGCTTCGATGTTGAGAACATTACCACCTAGACTATGCCACAGTGTCCTCGAGCTAAACAGGAGCACCCGATCCCGTGCTCGCCCCCAATGTGCGTGTGTGTAGGTAAGGCAGACCCACACCCCCCCAGTGTTACACCCAGGCGCTTAGGTGCACCCTTGTACAAATAAATTGTGAGACAAACTGCAGCAGCAGTTCTACGACGTCCCCCAGATCCGCCCCCTCCCCGGGCGATCGAATCCAGCGCGTCTGCCTCGGAATGATTTGACCCTGCCTAGTGACACCTAGTTGCCACCACCCTTGGCCATGGTGGAGATCTTGGTCGAGACCTCCTGGAACTTGGTCTCCATTGTCTGCAGCTCGCGCACCAGCACCTTCAGGCGCTCGGGCTCCGTGCGCATCTGCTGCACGCGCGCAGCCACCTGCTGCACGCTGTTGTTCCTCCGGCGCTGCTGCAGGGTGCGGCGGATGGTCTCCACGGCCGACGACATGTCCTGCGCGGGGCCAGCCTCCTCCTTGGCAATGCGGCTCACCTTCTCCTTCTCCTCGTTCTTGAGGTTGAACTGCCGCCTGCCGAGGCGCTTGTAGACGCCGTTCATGCGGATCAGCTCGTCGTGCGTGCCGCGCTCGACGATGCGGCCGTTCTGCACCACGATGATCTGGTCCGAGTCGACGATCGTGGACAGACGGTGAGCAATCACGATCGAGGTCCTCCCCACCATGAGCCTGTCCAGGGCCTCCTGCACAAGCTTCTCGTTCTCGGAGTCGAGGGCCGAAGTGGCCTCGTCGAGGAGCAGGATCTTGGGATCCTTGAGCACCGCGCGCGAGATGGCGATACGCTGGCGCTGGCCGCCGGAAAGCATGACACCGCGCTCGCCCACCTGCGCCTTGTAGGCGTCGGGGATGCGCATGATGAAGTCGTGCGCGTTGGCCATCTTGGCCGCGCGCTGCACGTTGGCCATGGTGGCACCCTCAGACCCATACATGATGTTCTCCTCGATGGACATGGCGAAGAGCACGGGCTCCTGCGACACAAGACCGATCTGCATACGCAGCCACTGCGGGTCGTACGTGCGGATGTCGACGCCGTCGATGAGGATGCGGCCCTTCTCGACATCGTAGAAACGCGAGACGAGGGAGATGGAGGTCGACTTGCCAGAGCCGGAGGGGCCCACGATGGCCATGGTCTTGCCGGGCACCACGTCGCACGACACGCCGTCGAGCACCTCAGCGTCGGGGCGCGAGGGGTAGTGGAAGTAGACGTTGTCGAAGGTCACGCGGCCCTCGATGCCGTGGGGCGGGATGATGCCGCCGTCGTAGTTGACGCGGGGAACGCGGTCGAGGAGCTCGAAGACGCGCACCGACGCGCCGATGGCCTCCATGAACTGGGGGAAGATGGAAAGGAGGGACTGGAACGCGAACACGGTCTGGAGCGCGAAGAGCATGTACGAGATCAGGTCGCCCGTGGTGATGACACCGGCGAAGATCATCTGGCCACCGTACCACAGGGCGAGCAGGATGCACGCGTCCGAGGCCATCGAGGAGACGGCGCCGAGGCCGCCCGAGATCCACGCGCGCTTCTTGGCGACGAAGTAGGACACGTTGATCTTGTCCGAGTAGTTCTGGATCTCGGCCTCCTCCGTCACGAACGAGCGCACGGTACGGATGTTGTCGAGCACCTCGGCGGCCTTGGAGCCGGCGCCGGCCAGCGCCGACAGCTCCTGCTCCGTGAGCACCTTCATGCAGGTGCCCTGGAGGAACATGACGATGAGGATGACAGGAGTGACCGAGAGGATCACCAGGGTCAGCTGCCACGAGTACCTGCACCCAGCGACACACCAGCCCTCGTCAGCATTCCCGCACTCCTGACCACAAACTGCGTCGCCTCCTCCCTCTCACACAACACGTCGCCTCCTCCCTGCCGCGCCTCGCTTCACTTGGCTCCAGGGGACCCACGGAACAGAGCGGAAGTCTGTGCGACCATGGCGACAAAAACGCGCCACACACACTGACGTGCACGTCTATCCGCGCGCTTGCACGCAGCTGCTATCACGCTCGCTGCACGGAACAAGCGAGGCGGAAGAGGGGGGAGGAGGGAGGAGAACCAGAAGCAGATGACGAAGCCGATGATCACCTGCACCGAGGGGATGAACCAGCCGACAAGGTTGGAGGTCACAACGGACTGGATCACCTCAGTATCCGTCGAGAGACGGTTCAGAAGCTCACCAATGCGCACGGTATCGAAGAAGGCCACGTCCTGGCGGAGCATGTTGCGCAGCACCAGGGAGCGCAGACGGCACGAGCAGCGCGAGGCCGCGATGGTGTACAGCACGCCGGAGAAGAGCGCCAGCAGCGCATCGGCGATATAGATGGCAAGCAGGACAAAAGTGATCCAGTTGAGCTGGTCCTGACGCATGCTCAAGTCCGAGAAACGGACAATGTCAACGAGCCACCCGACGAAAAAGTTCTGCGACATGTTAAGGAACGCGCAGATGGCCGAGAGGAAAGTCGCCGAGATAACGAGCGGCAGCTCGGGCTTGCCGAACTTGAGCAGACGCAGCGGCGTGATCTGCTTGGGCGGCTCGTCGTCGGCGCCCTGCTGCAGAGTCCCAACAGCGTCCGTGTGTCAGAGTCTCCTCGCTCGCGGGCCATTCTCCCTGCATGCCTCCCTCGTCTGTCTCTACAGCAAAGCGTCTCTGTCCCCTCCGCACGCCAATCCCCTTTCTTCAGCCCTGGACAACAAGAGCAGAGCATGCCGTCTGTCTGGCAGCTTCCGGCCAGCGTGGGTGTCTGTGAGGCGCAGCAGCAGGCCAAGTGCGCACGCACAAGCAGCGCCCGCCTGAGAACAGCTTCGGTATGCGCTTCCTAGTAGCCAGCACACGCGACCGTCGGTGCAGTGCACGCCGGTTCGGGCTGCGCTGCAGCCGGCCACTGCCCTCTCGGCCACACACACGCTGCCGGAACAGCCGCCCGGTTGCCACTGGACATGGGCTGGGCTGTCTTGGTTCCAGGCGCGGTGGCCCACCTGCATTCCACCCACGCCACACCCACCCAGCCCATTCGCCGTGTTCGATCCTGCGGCTGGCACTGACCTGGGAGAGCTCGACGTCGGTCTCGCCCTCATCCTGCGAGTAGTCCTTCTTCTCATCCCGGGACCAGTCGGACTCGGACTCGCTCTGCCCCACTTTCTCGTAGCGCTGCGCACACCCCACGCGCGGTCAGCCTCGCAGCACCCCTGCCGACCCCCGCGCCGCACCGCGCGCCCTCCCCACCGCGGCTGGACCAGCGCGGCTGCCGCCCGCTGCGGGGCGCCGCGCCGCCGCCGCCGCCGCACACTGCACCGCCTGCGCTGCATTCACGTGGCGACGTGTGCGGCAGCGCGGCGGCGCGGCGGCGGCGGACCGCGCGGTTTGCCCTAAACCGCGCACCACACCGGAGCACCACACGCCCTCTGAGCCCGCATGCCCCGCCGCCGCCGCCGCGCCGCACCTTCCCGCCCTTCGCCGAGCCGCCTTCGGACATGGCTTGGGATGCGGATGCCGCGTCACTTTCCTTGCTGCTGCTTTTAGGAAATGGGCGATGAAAAAACTTTTCATGGGCTAAAAAAGTTTGACCTCGTCCGGTTCGTGGTCTTCACCCACGAACTGGACTGATAACGAACCTTTTCAGGACAGGTGTTTTCGAGGAGGAGAGATTCGCTGTTCGAGGCAGGCTTTGCCGCCGCCGGCGAACCTCGAGGTAGCCGCCGGGACCGCGCGGGCCGCGAGCACGCACGCGCCGCGAGTCCCTGCCCAGACCCGCCCCGGCCGGAGGCGCGCTCACGCCGCCCGCGCCCGCGCCCGCGCCCGCGCCCGCACGCCCGGCTGCGCGCACCAGATGGCCGAGGGCGGCGAGATCAAGGACCTCTGGCCGCTCATCGAGGAGTCGAGCGTCGAGTGCCTCAACCAGGACGCCGACCACAGGGTGGAGCACTGCTTCAAGCAGGGTCCGCGCGACGACGATGCCGTGTTTCTGGCGAGCGACTGCGACGAGCAGCTTTTGATCAACCTCAAGTTCAAGCAGCCAGTGCGCCTGCACTCGGTCGCGCTCAAGGCGCTCGACGCGGACAAGGCGCCGAAGAAAGTGAAAATCTTCGTCAACCCCGTGAACATGAGCTTTGACTCCGCGGTGCGTGCCTTTGCCGGTGCCCGGGACGCCCGCCGCCTCCCCGCGAGCCCCGCCCGTGCACACGCGAGTGCGTGTGTGCGTGTGTGTGTGCACGTCGGGCTGCGAGAGCTCCCGCCGCAGCGCGCCCCGGGCGCAGGCGTGTCGGGAGACGGGGCGCTGACGGCGCGCGCGGGTGCAGGAGTCGGACCCGTGCACGCAGGAGCTCGACTTTACACCAGACGCCGTGGCGGACGGCAGCACGGTCAATCTCCGCTTCGTGAAATTTCAGAACGTGACGTCGCTGTCGGTGCGATTCACCCCGCGTCTGCCCCCCGCGTCCTGCCTTGCCGCTTGTGCCACCGGCCCCCGTAGCAGTCATTCATGGTGGCTGACGCCAGGGGATGCACAGATTTTCTGTGGCGCAAACTTTGGAAACGAGGAACAGACGGTGATCCACAGGCTCGTCCTGTTTGGCCTGCCGGGCAACCTCACGGACATGGGCCGGTGGAGTGAGGTCCGCCCACGCTCTCCTCTCCCCCTGCCTTCGCCGCGTCACGTTCTCTCGCCCCTCGTACTACCAGCTCTCAACGCGCGTGGCAATCACTGATCGTGCGTGCGTGCGTTCGTGCCAGGTGGCCAAGAAAGGGTGATGCTCATAAGGACCGACGACACTAAAAGAGAACCCTGCACCTGCTGTGCGTGGGTTCCGTCGTTCGGTCCTCTCTGATGCGCGCTCCTGCATCCTACATTCAACGAGAGCGGCGCCGCGCGCGCTGCCGCACAAGTGTTTGCATGAGCGGCATCAGCAGCGCTCTATTCCCGCTTCACTGACGCGACAGAGGGTAATCCTGAAAGGGCCCGCTGTGCTGAGAAGCGTGCCAAATGGCCGTGCGCGCGTGCGACGTCTGCTGTCCTCGCGTGAGCCATTCTGGGCATGGTTAGAGTCTGCCAAATTCTTCAACTTCGCGGGTGCGCACACCCGCTGTGTACTGATTGATAATGTAAAATTTTCGCAATACGGTGGTGTCTCTTGCATCGCAACCGCACGTCGTTTGCGCCTCTCCCTGTAGATATCCGGTACATGTGTGTATACATGCATGTATACACGTGTACACCGGTTCTAGTACATGAGTGTGGTTTTGTGTGTGTACCTGGAGAGGGTGGTCCCTGTTGTACACCGGTCTCGCCGGTCTCGGGGGATGAGGAGGGTAAAAGGTGGCGGGGGGGTGGGGGGGGGGTTCAGGGAAGCAAGCCACAAGGGGGCACACTAACAATTCTTCATATATTCGTGCACCAATTTGGA
>Ga0115006_10003481_pt1 | contig 10706 bp, 9 predicted proteins | sample ArcOceMetagenome_3_FD_88943 | JGI IMG/M metagenome (GOLD analysis project Ga0115006, IMG submission 88943) | Marine eukaryotic phytoplankton communities from Arctic Ocean - Arctic Ocean- Svalbard ARC20M Metagenome | ecosystem: Environmental > Aquatic > Marine > Oceanic | place: Arctic Ocean...
ACATAACTAACCACCCTTCCCGCGCTCGCTTCACTCGCGCCCTTCTGCTCGTTGCTTCACTCCTCGCTCCTTGCCCTTCCCTCCTCGCCACCCCTCCTCGCCCTTCGCCCGCGCCACAGGAGTACTCCGATTCCATCTCCTCATCTTGCTCTCGTAAATCCGACATAATCGACTACTACAGTCTCTCCGCCTCCTACGCCGACGTGGCAGCCGCCCTAGTGAACCCAACTGCAACCTCAACGATCGTCGAGATAAGCTACACCTGCGAGCTTTCCACGGACTACGTAGAGAACATGAAGGATTTCGTGGTGGACAACCCTTCGTACCCCGAGTTCAACCAAGAGGTGAACGTGGGAATCACGGGCATCGAGCTTTTCCAGTTTGATATACTCGACGGTGTGGAGGCCGACCTGTCACGCATGGACACTACAATCCTCCCCCTCGCCCTTCTAACGTTGGCCTTCGTCCTCGGTTCCGTCCCCATAATGACGATCCCAATCGTGAACATCCTCCTCACTATCACCATAGCCTTCGCCGTAATGTGCCCGTTCGCCCTCTCCATGCAGGTCGTCTCTTTCACCCCCTCCGTAATGATGTCCCTGGTCATCGCGATGTCCGTTGACTACTCCCTGTTCCTACTTAGCAGAGTACAGGACGAGATCGCCAGCGGTACGGAGAAGGAACAGGCAATCGAGAACATGGTGGAGCACGCCGGGCACACGATTGTTGCCAGCGGGAGCACCCTGTGCGTGTGTTTCGCCGGCATGCTTTTCTTCCCCATGGAGATGCTCCGCAGCGTAGGCATAGGGGCGACGGTGAGCATCCTCACCGCACTCTTTGTCAACCTCACCATGACACCGGCGTTCCTTTACACCAGCGCGGGAACGTACTGCCTTGAACCTAGGGGGGTTTGGGCGAAGGTGAGAATCGGGCAAGGAGAGAAGCGACGACCATGTACTGCATAGGGTTAACGCAATAACTAACACCTTTTGCTTTTTTTCCCGTCGCTTCGCTCCGCCCCGCTCTTTGCTTCGCTCATCTCAGGTTTGCTGCTCTGAGAATGGGAGCTCTAGGGGGGTTGGGAGCATGCTCAAGAAACTAGAGAGGGAGGAGGAGGAAATGGGGGAACTCGGGAAGAGCTTGATCGAGGGGGAAGGAGTTCAAGGGGGGAAAACGAGGAAGGAGAGGTACAGGTGAGATTTGATGAAAGCTGCAGCGAAGCGACAGCTAGTGCTATATTCTAACATCCCTCTCGATCGTTTCGCTACTCGCATTGCTCCTCACCATCGCAGGGAACTCGACGAGAAACTCATGTACGAGAGCTTGTGGTACAGGCTTTGCAGCAAACTCCTGGACAGGAGGATCGGCGTTCCAGTCCTCCTCGTTGTTGTGGGTCTCATGGTCCCTGTCTCCATCAACTTCGTAAAGCTTAAAACTTCTATCGGTTTCGACCTCCTCCTCCCAGGTTCCGCCCCTTCCCTCGAGACATTCGATGCTATGGGGGACGCCTTCGGACCCGGTACCCTCAGCCCCTACAAGGTCATGTTTGACACCACAGAACTCAACGCTACCATTGCCGACAACGTCGAGGCGAGGAGGCTAGGAACCGTCGGCACTCAGGAAGCTTTCGACGTTATGCACGATGTCCTGGGAAGGTTGAGCAACCTCACGGCGACAGACTCCCTAACCTACTTCAACGGTATCGCAGTGGCAGGAGGGATCGAGGTTACTTACTCCCAGTACGCCGAGGCCCACGTTTACGGCGAGCTCTGCGGTCCCAATGGATCTAACCCAGACGGTGCAGCCTGCCAGGCGATCAACGGCCAAATGTCCCAATCAGCCATTGACGCCGCCAACTCCCTCTACTTCCTTTCGACGACCATCAACAACGGACTGCACAAGCCAAACGCGACGTACACAACGGCGATATTGAACGTGGACCCTTTCAGTAACGACGGCACGGACTGGCTTGTTGACGCCAGGGACCTGATATCCTCCATGAAATCCGAAGGTTCCCTCCACGGCGTCGAGGTCTACTTCGTCGATGGCGCAGGGATCGAGTACGACGCCGTCAAACAGGTCTACGACGTCTTCCCCGTTCTCATCACGGCCACCTTGGCCACAGTATTCGTTCTCATGGGTGCATTCTTTAGGAGCGTTGTCGTTCCTATCAGGAGTGTAGTGAGCATCGCCCTTACACTTATGTTCGTGTTTGGACTAACCGTGCTCGTCTACCAGGACGGCATCTTTGACCCCCTTGGTCTCGCCTGCATGTCCAAGACGGGCGAGATATCCTGGCTCCCCCCCGTAATGACCTTCTCCATAGTGGTAGGCCTAGGGCTTGACTATGACGTATTCCTCATTTCGAGGGTGCTGGAGTTCAGGGAGGAAGGTTACAGCGACGACTCGTCCGTCCTTGCGGGTGTGTGGAAGACCGGAAGCGTAATCACGTGCGCTGGGATTATCATGGCACTGGCGTTCGCTGGACTTCTTATGAGCGAGGAGCTCCTCCTCAACCAGACTGCCTTCATCCTGGTCGTTAGCGTCCTAGTGGACACATTTGTCGTGAGAACGGTGCTCGTTCCCATCCTGCTCGGGGTCACGAGAACCCAGAGCTGGTGGCCGAAAGCCCTACCTGAAATCAGGGTTGACTTGGAACAGAGGAGGAAGGAAATGTCTGACGAGAAGAACGGAATCGCCGGGGGACAGGGGGAATCGGTTTTCGTCAGCGCATAGAGACCGGAGTAGGCGGGGATAAATCCGTATTCGGAAACGGATAATGAGATAATACAATTAATAGACTACAATTGAAAACCAAAAATCGTGAAAAATTCAACAACCTCCTTTCGGCATATCATATCAACTGCTCCCACAAAAATAATAAAGTACGTTGCCGCATTACGCCCCCATTTCCGGCATTGAGGTTCCATATGCAATCGCCCTCCACCTTTCATTCCCTTGTTTCACCCCTGCAGGACTTGACCCCAGCATGGACATGGGACGGAGATGAGCAGAACACTCAGCATTCTAACCCCTAAGATCCCCTCACAGTTATGGGTACCAAAATGAGCAAGGCCAAGAAGGCCAAGAAGGCCGCGAAGGGCACCGCAGGAGCCGACTACGACGAATCTGGTGAGTTTGGAGGGATGAATATCAGTTGGCGGATCCGACTCCGTCTTCAGTGCCAGTTTTTGCCCCCCCCCTTTGATCTCTTGCCCCCTTTACGTGCGTATGCTAACCAAATACCATTTATCTTCTTTCCTTTGCAGAGGCTGGAGATACCGTTGACATGGAGATCTCCCTTGACTCCAAGTTCACCACGGAGGGGGGTAAAAAGCTTGGAATTCACTCCTTCGAGTTGATCAAGGTGCTCGGAAAGGGTTCTTTCGGAAAGGTGATGCTCGTCAAGAAGAAGGGGGGCGACGGAACCCTTTTCGCCATGAAGACTTTGAGGAAGGCTGCTCTTATCAAGGTGAGTACGGTGGTCTCATTTCTCCCCCTCTGTCATCTGTCATCTGTCATCTGTCATCTGTTTCTTCTCCTAACCCCCTCTCACAGCGCAACCAGCTCCTCCACACTGCTACGGAGCGCAACATCCTCCAGAACATCCAGCACCCCTTCCTTGTGAACCTCATTTTCGCCTTCCAGTCAGAGGACAAGCTTTACATGGTCCTCGATTACATGGGCGGAGGAGAGCTCTTCTTCTGGCTCAAGAAGCACAGGAGGTTCTCTGAGCCCCGTGCGCAGCTCATGGGCGCCGAGATTACCCTCGCCCTTGGCGCTCTTCACGCCAACAACATAATCTACCGCGACCTTAAGCCCGAGAACATCCTCGTCGACCTCGAGGGCCACATTCGCCTCACCGACTTCGGCCTCTCAAAGGACGGCATTACTGGACCTGGGGCCGAGGGCGGAACCAAGACGTTCTGCGGTACCCCCGAGTACCTCGCTCCTGAGATTCTAGACAACAAGGGACACGGAAAGTCCGTCGATTGGTGGTCCTTCGGTACCCTCCTTTACGAGATGCTTTGCGGCCTCCCTCCTTTCTACGACACCAACATCCAGAAGATGTACCACAAGATCCTCTGCGCCCCTTTAAGGTTTCCTTCCTATCTTTCAGACGATTCCAAGGCCATCCTCAGGGGTCTTCTGCAGCGCAAGGTGGAGGAGCGCCTCGGCTCTGGGCCCGCAGGCACTGACGAGATCAAGAACGCCGACTTCTTCAAGAGCCTTGACTTTGACCGTGTCATGGCCAAGGAGTACACGCCTGAGTTCAAGCCTCCCGCTGGGCGTCACGAAACCGACGCGACCAACTTTGATGCGGAATTCACTAGCGAGAGGGCAGTAGACAGTGTCGTTACCAGCCACATGAGCGAGACTGCGAAGGAGAAGAGTAACTTCCATGGATTTACTTACCAGAACGAGGAGGCTATCGGAAGTTGAGGAGTGTAGCGTGATGATTAAGAGAGAATAAATCTGGGGGGTGATTGGGGTGGCGCTTAACGACCGAAAAATTGTTCCATGAAGCTTGTGTTTTTTCTTATTTTTTTTCAGATACTGGGTCCTAGCTCTCCAACGATGCGCTCCCTCTTGGTTGGATGCGTGCTCAGTTTTATCTTGTCCCAACGTACCACCGCCGCCCTCCCACCAACCCTAAACGTCTCCCTTCACTCTCAATCTAATTACTCTGACCACGGATGGTGAGAAAGGGGGAGTATGATTTGAAGGCGAGGAAGAAGTGGCAATCTATCCGAGTTCTTGCGACATAAACGCATAACAATCTTGAAAACTTTTTCTGACACTCAATACACACCCAAATATCCCCCCCCCATCCTCCCCCCAACAGGGTCGCGGGATCTGAAGTAACAACAGCAGGACTAAAGACATCTTTCAACAACAGAGAGGACGTCAGGGTAGCGAATGTATTCAGTCCTTTCAACTATAAATTTCTCAAGGACGTAGAGTACGATCTGGTGATAACGGAGGGCTGGACTGGAACCCTGCAGAGGTTCATCCATGCGCTTAGATCAACGAATCCGAAAGTCATCGTCTTGCATTATGTGAGGGTTGGGGGGGTCTGGGGGGGGAAGCGACAGCAAAAGCATTACAGCGCCTTCCCACACAACTAACAACCTTCCATTCGTCGCTTCGCTCCTCGCCCTCGGCTCCTCGCCCTCATCGCAGTTGCTCGATCTCTACCCCCACGCGGATTTTATCATGGACCTCGACGTCGACGGGTTTTTGACAAACTCCAAGGTCTTGGAGGAGAGGGTGCAGAGCCATGGTTTCAGGTCCCTCTGGTTGCCGCTGGCAGTTGACACCGAAGTATTTAAACCTGAAGAAGTCTCCCTTGGGGGGAACTACGAACACATCGACATGGTTTACGTTGGGCAGTACAGCCCCACCAAGACTCATCTGAAGCAGATGTTGGTTGAGGCCTCAGAATTTGCCAAGGAGAGGGGCTTAAATTTCACCATATACGGGCATGCTTGGGGGAGTTACGGGCACGAGTTCACAGGAACGGGAGTTTTGGATCACTGGATTGGCGTACTACCGCTCGGAGACCTGTCCAGTGTTTACAATTCGGCATCTCTTGTCTTGGGGACCACTGAGGAGGCTCAGGAGGAACTCGGGATGGTCAACAACAGGGTATTTGAAGCCCTCGCGTGCTCAAAAAAGATTCTTCTCCCGGTTGGAGGGAGGGAAATGATGGACGGGTTGACTAGGGTTTTTGGACAAGACCTGGAGCGTGTTGGTATTCACGTCACTGACACAAATGTTGGGAGCGTAAAGGGGAATCTCGCGAGTATTTGGGAAGGAGGGAAGGGAGGAAACGCAGAGGGGAGGCTAGAAGTAGAGGAGACGCACAACTGGGACAGGAGGGTGCGAAGGGTTGTGGAGTGGGTGAGGTGAGTGGGTGTGGGAGAGTTTGAGAGTGGGAGAGTGGGAGAGTGGGAGAGTGGGAGAGTGAGATATGAGCAAATTGAGATTGCAAACTTACTCCCAAGCTAACTACTTTCACGCGACACAGAGAATTTGACACATCGGTGGTGACGAGACCGAATAGGCCGAAGGTTGTGCTATTTAAGGGAAAGGGGGTTCAAGCAGGAGGAAGCCTGCATGGTGCAATGCAAAAGGTCCACAACGACGAGGTGTGGGATTATCTAGAGGTTGATGGGGCGGAGTTACTTGAAAAGGGGGCAAACGTGACGTTCCTGAAGCGCGTTGACGTCCTCCTAGTAGAAGATGTCTTTGGAGGAGAGGTTGAGAGGCTGGTGAGGTGGCTAGCGTTAGAAGATGTCATAAGGCGCAAGGGCATCATTTTAGTTGGTGGAGAGGGGGCGGGGGAGGAGGGGGGGGAGGAAGGGTGGGTGAAGGCGATCGAGGAATACGATATTGTTGGTGTTGAGGGGGGAATGGAGGGGAACAACAGGGTCTTTGACTCCTTAAATTGTACCGAGGCCAACTTGGTCGACGCTCTGCTAAATAGAGCAACCTTATTGCCGCCAAGAAGAGCATTCGTAAGTGTCGTGAATCTCACCCTCGACGGCTCCACGGTGACGGCAAATGTAGAGACTAGGGACTTTGACCCTCCGAAGGACGGGGGATGGTGCATTTGGCTGTTCAATGCAAAGGACGGGAACGTACCAGTTCTCACAACATGCGTCGGAGACAGAAATGGGGGACGGAAGGAGACGAGGGTTGGGGAGAGGGGTGAGAAAGTTGACATCATTCACACCAAGGCGATGTGGGACATGAACGATGCGTCTGTGGGAGGAGAGAGCGGAATATACGACCTGAGAGTTAGCATGCACGGTGGGGAGGTCGGAGACGGAGAGGGGGAGGGGGGTTGGAGTCAGGGCTGGGTGGTAGGAAGCCTCAAGTTCTCATGGGAGAAGGGGGGGGAGGGGGGGGAGATGGGGTGGAGAGATGGGGACGAGTTATAAAAAGTGGGGAAAAGGGCTTGCTGTTGTTGTAGTTAAAAAGTAGCGATTAGGGGGGGGGGGGCATTAATTTAACACACTCCATCAAGGCGGTCAGGATCACAGCCTCTCTCGCCACAAGGTCTCTGGCGTGCGAGGAGCGAAGCGAAGAGCAACAGATTGTTAGGGTTACGATTACGAGTGAAGGACGCCTGTGCGGAGGGGCCGCTCCGCCTCACCTCAAGACCAGACTCTCCACCTCCACAGCACCAAACATAAGCACAGATCGGTATCGGCCAAATACAGAAGGCAAGACAGCACCAAGCGTACTAAGAAAGCGAATTGAGGCGGCATATGTATTAGGAACGATGCGGTACAGGAGCTTAGGATAGGGTTCTCCTCTCACCTGGTCGATGTCCTTCTTCCCATCTGGATTGCATCGTCCTGTTAGTATCAGCTGCCTGTTCCTGCATACTTCGCATATCAAGTAGTCCGGGAGCCTGCTGCGAAACCTGCTGCTGCACGTAAACAACCTGTGGACCAGGATCAGGGTAGGCCTGGACCGGTTGCCCATACTGCTGCTGCTGGTACTGGGGCTGTAACTGACCTTGAGACTGTCCGTATTGGCCGTATTGGGCTGGGGGAGCAGTAGGGGGATAAACACCTTGTGTGTAAGCCGTTTTGTCGTCCATAGAAAGATTTTGGTGCTGCTGCTGGAGCAGCAGAGCAATAATTACAATTTATTCTTCCTCTTCTTGATATAATGACATTCACAACACCACTTATGCGAACTATGATATATTTGGGCCTTGCGCTATCCCTGTTTTTGTTTGATTCTTACGGTTTCATCATTAACAGGGCCAGCTCAGTTTTGCCGAGGAAATTATATTCCACTATTGAGAAAGCTCCACGCTCCGCCACTGGAAGTCCCCACTTCTTTGATTACCTCAAATTTGATGCTAATCCCACCTTCGATGTTATGAAGAAGACTTTGGATTATGTCGGTGCAAGGGGCAAGGTGAGGCACGAGCAAGGAACGAAGGACTACCGCCCACTGTAACTAACAATCTTCCACTCGTCGCTTCGTTTAGGCACCACCGGAGATGTATGCCTCAGACTACGTCCTGAGGGGAGGCGTAATTGGCCCTCTCACTCGCAAGGATTTGGTTGAGACGCAGAAGAGCTTTGATCTTCTTGAGGCGTTTAGTGATGTTGAGACCAATCCTTTTGGCTACACAATTGACCCCAAGAACCCCTACCGCTGCTTTTTCTTTGAGCAGTGGACAGCTAAGCACACCGGTACCCTGAAGGCCGGCCCCACGTCGCTCCAAGCCACCGGCAACAGCATGGACGGTCCTTACTCCGTCACATCAATCCACTGGAACCCTGAAGGCAAGGTAGGCGGATTGATGTGAGGAGCATAGCGACGGCCGTATACTGCCGCATACTGTGTAGCACTATACTTACGATCTTTTGCTCGTCGCTTCGCTCCTCGCCACAGATTGTTTACGAGAGCGTTGGAAATGTTGTGGATAGGCACGAGGGTAACACGGCGGGGAAGGCGGCCGTCTTCGGACTCCTTCATACCGCCGGTCTCAAGCTTCCGGGCGCACCGGGTTCCCTTTCCCTCAGGCTGCAGCAGAGACTGGGACATTTCCTTGGCCAAGGCGGTCGCTCATTCAGTCGAGAGGAGGACCTACCTGCGTGGTGGAAGAGCGCAAGTAGGGGTGCCGACGCAACCGATGACAGCTGGAGTAACTAATGGCGAAGAATCTTTATCACAAACAACCAACATCTATTCGGCAATCCTGTTTAACAACTGCCTCCTAAAACGCTCCTTCTCGTCCTCCTCCTCCTCCTTCTCCTCTTTCTCCTCCATCTCCTCGCCGAAATCACCTTCATCACTCTCTACAATCACCCTTGCCAGGTACTTGTCAACATCCCCCCTACTTCCTCCCGCTCCCCCCCCCTTCCCTCCAACCTCAGTTTCAAAGTCGTACTTTTCGTTCTGTGGGCTCCAAATCATAGAGTGCTGCCTCCTCGTCCAAGCCTTGTCGACAGTCCCAGCCTTCACCTTGCCAACGTTAAGCTCTACAGCCTCACCCTTGTGAAGGTCAAAGACGCTGCGATGAGCGGCGAGGAGCGAAGCGACGATTGGAAGGTCGTTAGTTGTGTAGAACGGCAGTATAATGCTTTTGCTGTCGCTTCGCTCCAGCCGTCCTGCGCTCCTCGCCCTAACCCTAACCCTCACCTCCTTGACCCCCACCAAGCGTCCTCTGAAACCTCGGATATCGTGGGTCTTCTCTCTACCACAACCTCGCAGCACCTCGATATAACATTCTTTGAACCCGAGCTGAAGCAGTGAGAATCCTTCCCAAAGAAGTCCCCCCCGCTGCCTTGTTCCTTTGCGAATTTAATAACCTTCCTCATTGTCTCGTCGTTGTCAACGTCGATTATGGGGGGCTTTCCAGCGAGGCAGAAAAACACCAAGCATCCGAAGCTCCACACGTCGGAAGGGTACCCGTGTTTACTCCCGCTGATAACCTCCGGTGGCAGGTACGCTGCCGTGCCTTCGACTCTCTCGTCTTCCTTCTGCGAGTGGGGAGGAGCGAAGCGACGAGTGGAAGGTTGTTAGTTATGTAGGACGGCGGTATAATGCTTTTGCTTTCGCTTCGCTCCAGCATTCGCTCCGCTCCTCGTCCAGTGCTCACCTCCTCCCCCCCGTCCAAATCCACACCCCCTCCTTTGCTCTCCTCCCTAACCCTCCAGTCCCCATCCCTAAGCTTATCAACCGCGCTCATAGCGCCTCTTAAAACCTCCCTAGCCTCCCTCCCGACCGCCCTGCATCCGCCGAAATCCCCGAGTTTAACATGCCCAGCCTCTGTAATAAGTACATTCTCAGGTTTAAGATCCCCGTAAACCATCCCCTCCGCCTGAACTGAGCAGAGCGCGGCGAGGATCTCACCGCACACAAACTTCGCGCTCCCGTCTTCGAGGCTGAGATGGGCGAGGCGATACGACGGAGAAAGGGGTTGGGATGAGGGGTGAGGCGAGGAGAGAAGCGAAGAGTGGAAGGTGACATTCGTGGGTTAGTTATGTTCGACACATGCGCAGGCGGAGCAATTCTTTTGCTGTCGCCTCCAGCAGTTGCTCGTCGCTTTCGCTCCTCGGTCCGGCTCACCTTCCGTTGTTGGTGACGAGTGTGTGTAGGTCGCCACCCTCAGCGTACTCCAACACGAGGTACGCGCCGTCTCTGAATCGAAAGGAGCTGACGAGGCGCGCGATACCCGGGTGGGAGAGGTGGCGGAGGACGGAGATTTCGCGGTTCACGGACTGACTGTAACCGTTCTCTTTTATCGTCTTTATGCTTATCACCTGAGGGAGAACGGAGACGATTGCAGAACGGTTGGTAATTAGAGGACGAGAGAGAATCCCGTTACAGGGAGATTTAGACACGTCTATAATATCGTCCCTTCCTCACCTTGACAGCGAATTCGTCCCAGTTTTTCCTCGTGGTGTTTCTCTTGATCATCCTGGCGTACTTGACAGTGCTGAACGCCCCCTTCCCGAGTACCCGCCCGAACACGAGGTCATGGAACTTAAGGTTAGGGAGCAGAGTGGGGGTTACGCACAACTGGGACATGGACCAGGGTGTGTACTTAGACGTAGCTAAAGGCTTGATGAGAGACATGAACGCGTGGATTCTGTCCAGACCGGGGGTTTCGGATTTCACAGACTCCGACAACTCTTCCTTCTCGTCCTCCTTTTCAATGAGATTCTCCT
>Ga0115006_10003482_pt1 | contig 10705 bp, 6 predicted proteins | sample ArcOceMetagenome_3_FD_88943 | JGI IMG/M metagenome (GOLD analysis project Ga0115006, IMG submission 88943) | Marine eukaryotic phytoplankton communities from Arctic Ocean - Arctic Ocean- Svalbard ARC20M Metagenome | ecosystem: Environmental > Aquatic > Marine > Oceanic | place: Arctic Ocean...
GTCGTGGCTCGCAACACCAGCACCGACGCAGCTGGCATGTTGTCCGATGCGGACCGAAGTGCGCTCGCTGAGATCGGCATCGCGAGCGATCTCCACGTCCGCTGCCGTGTCCTCGTCAACCTATCTGATGGGGGCGGCACGACGGCGAACACAACGAGCAGGTGGGAGGAGGGCGTTGTCGCCCGTGTGGACCGCGGCGTGGACAACACAGGCGAGCCAAGGTTCTTCGTCAGAGTGGCTGGTGGGTGGCCGGTTAGCATCCCGTTCTCGGCCACACCGTCGGAGCAGACATGGTTGCCCGGCTGGGGGGAGGACTCTCGGGTTGCCGCGGACTCTCAGGTTGCTGCGGATTCTGAGAGGGCTGCGAACTCTCAGGTTGCTGCGGACTCTCGAGTTGCTGCGGCCCCAACCCGCCCATCCGAGAAGTTGGGCCCGCGGAAGACGGTGCAGAAGACGGTCCGCGGAAGGAGTGCCGCCTTCCGCCATCTGAAGCAGTGCCGCGTGGAGACCAGCAGGTCGATTTCTCGCGCGGTGGCGAGTGCGCCAACAACAGCAGCGGTGGGGTCGTACCTAGCACACTCGATTCCTTGCAGCTGGGGGACGAGGCGCAAACAAGTCGCTCGGCGGAAGACGGGCCCCATAACGAGGAAGATGTACCACGGCCCCATCTCTTCGGTTTTAGGCCTAGAGTGCGCAGAAGTGCTGTACTCCGGCGAGGTGGCTCCGGAGCCGGAGCCGGAGCCGGAGGCGGAGGTGGAGGCGAAGGCTGAGGTGGAGGCGGAGGCTGAGGTGGAGGCGGAGGCTGAGCCAGAGCCAGAGCCAGAGCCGGAGGCGGAGCCTTGAGCCCGAGCCCGGAGCGCCGGAGTATAGTACTGGGACGCCGGAGTACAGTACTGGGACGCCGGAGTACAGTACTTGCGCTAGCATCGGAGTGATTCCGAGGTGAATGATGAGGGTCTCATCGAACATTTGCTCAACGATTAGTTGCATGCGTGTGTTGGCTACATAGATTACTAGCAAATGTTCTCGTGTATAAAGTACTCGTGACGAGTAATCCTATTGTGGCCGACAGCCTCGTCTCAACCTGCACTACGAGTACGCCGCCTCTCCGTAAGAAAATGATCTCGTGCATTGAACATGAACCGTACACATGCATGCACCCCACCTCTCTACACGAACGACTTCTTGTGTGTAGGAAAAGGGCATCCCGTCTCGTCATCCTTGTTCATGCACATGCACCCCCTCCCGTGACACCCACTGTGGCAACGCCGACCCTCACGGAAGCACTTGCACTGTCCGTTGTTGCAATTGCCCTTCTTGCACCCACACCGCGTCTGGATGCCGTGCTTGCCAACGGGTGACGATTTGGCAACAAGCTCACGTGGTATCATCGATGACAGCTCTCCGCGTGCGTACGCACCGCATGCGTCACCCATGCCAAGAAGACTAGGCCCCAAGCTCTTCAGCACGGTGAACTGGCTGCGCGTGTACACCGTCTTCAAAAAGCCATGCTCATTGCCGAGCATGTAGCCATGCCCGGAATTGCGGACGTCCACCACAACGAGCGTCATGTTCGGTGACATCAGCTTCGGACGATCAAACTCGGAGACCTGCAATGAGACGATGGTGCCGACAACCACGTCGCCGTCGTCGGACTGCCGTCGCTTTCGCATCGCCTCCGCTTGGTGCTGCATCGCTTCGAATGCGTCATCTCGCTTACGACGCAAGGGAGGCTCGAGTGAGTCCGAGGAACGATGGCGACTCTTGCCCGCTGCATCCGCTCGCACGTCCTCCTCCGCCCTCGCCTTTGCTTTCGAGAATGGCGACGGCTCGGCTTGTGTCGATGCCACCTTCTTACTCGGCGACACCTTCGCGATCGCGGCCTGCGTAGCCTGTTGGCTCGCCTCCGCCAGTGCAGCTTCCTCGAGATGCTTCGCGCGTTCCACATGGCTGGGCAACGACTTTTCGAGCGTGGACTGGACCAGCGTGGGCTTGCCCGACGGGACCGACGGGAACGCCCCGTTGGCGTTGGCCGTGTCGTAGTCGAAGCCACTCGTGTCGAACAAGGCCAGACCGAATTTCGCGTAAGCTTCGCGCAACGGGAGCCCACCAGCGTACCAATGTATCACGGCATTGTCGTGGTGGAAGTCACAGCCTGCGTGCAGCGCCTGTCCGCGAAACATCAAGACATGGTACGGGGGAATGAACAGAACCTTCCAGTCGCCATCCACGTAGATGTAGAGCTTCGAGGGATCTCTCCCCGTCGCGAAGAAACTGTCCGCGTCAACTCCAACCTCTCCCTCCCACACCGCTGCGTTTCCATCGGAGTTGAGATGCGGACCAAACCCCTCCGGCGGGCAATCGTGGTGTGATGCCTGGTGTGACGTCTTGTTGTACTCGTCTGCGAGGCCCTTGCGCACAAGCACATGCACAGCACACGAGAACAGCCGATCATTCTCCCAATCCGCCAAGTCTGGCGCCCATCCTTGCACATTCGGGAGCTTCGCATAGGCCTTTCGCGTGGCCGCGTCGAATATCTCGGCAAGAGTCTTGCCGAGTCGCGCCTGCGTGCATTCAACGAACATCTGGCTGCGATGCGTGTCAACCACCTCTTCCTTGCGGAAGATGGGCTTGCACTTCGCCACGTTTGACCACGCGTGGTCGATCTGCTCGTCCACCACAAAGGGCAGCTGCTCACAATCGAAGCCAAAGTCCTCATTCATGTCAAGCAACCACATGCCTGCCTTCGCCGCGAGCACTTCCGGAAAGATATTGTACACGGATGTGTGCATGTTCACGATCGCTGTGAAGTGCCCACCCTTGTAGATGATCGCCCCAGTATCGATTAGCCGAGCAAAGTCGGGTGGTGACTGCTCGCTACCGAGAGGCGTCACACCTTGGATGCGGGCGGGATACCTCGAGCGGCGAGCGGCCTTGCGTACTGCACCCGTGCCACTCACTGTTCGCCGACCCTGCGTGTAGTTGATGACTCCAAACGAGGAGTTCGCGTTTTCGAGCAACTCCAACAAGACGGTGACGTTGAACCATGTAGAGGGATCTCGTCCTCCAGTGAGCGGTGGATCATGGCGTATCGATGTGGGTGTTGCCTTGGCGTCTAAGACCGAGAAGAGCTCGTTGGAGTGCGACGCAGCACTCAGTGCATGAAGGAGGCACCTGCCCTCGTGTTGCTCTTGGTACGTCCTGCGAAACATCACACACAAAAGCACACCGGTGTTACAATACATGCAGGACTTCGGCGAGATACGGACTGTCAAAGTGAGGACTGTCAAACGCACGAGAACTCATCATCTTCACCCATCATCGAACGCAATGCATTGAGTTCGGGGGGAAGTCCAACGTGAAAGTCGTCGTGCAGAATCACCAAGGCGCTAGGATCGTTGGTAGGCATATCGGATGCAATGTCGTGCCACAAATTCTCTGCAATGAACTTGTTGAGCTCCACGGCCGTGAGATCGCATTGACTCGACAATCGCTGCGAATCAACTATGCGCCAATGCCGACCGGTGTCGAGCTGCTCGACCATGTTCGCTAGTGGCGTGCTCACACACTCAGCTAGCTCGTCAATTGATGCCACCGCAGATGATGCGATTGATGATGCAATTGATGCCGCCGCAGATGATGCAATTGATGCCACCGCAGATGATGTGGCCGCTGCCGCCGATGAGGCCGACGCCAACGAGGATGCCGCCGCCGCCGCCGCAGCTGCTGGGGGGGACACACCTGGCGAGGGATCGTCACCAACAGTAGTGGTGGTGGCATCGGCCCACTCATGCTCTTGAAGGGCATGAGCGAAGGCAAGGTCGTTCTCCTGCAACAGCACCTTCTTCCGTGCCTCCCAATCTGACATGCCTTGGCCGGCCTCCATCAACGTCGCCAACATGAGTTGCCAGTCCAGCTCCCGACTGTCTTCGGACGCCTGCTGAACCTCCGCCTGCACTTGCTCGTGCGAGCGGTTCAAAACGGCCATTTGAAAAGCAAGCTGCTTATCAAAGCCCTTGTCGATCCAGTCGTCCTGCGAAACATCACACACAAAAACACACCGGTGTTACAATACATGACAGTTGTGTGAAGTGGACACGCAGCTGCTGTGGTCACTGCTCCGGTCTGCGTGCACCAATCTGGTCCGGACTGGCACCGTTCGAACCGGCTTGAGGAGCTGATTACGCCGGTATAATCAGATCGGCAAGCCGGGGCCGGGCTGGCGAGATACGGACTGTCAAAGTGAGGACTGTCAAACGCACCATGATGGCCTGTGCGCCGTCGATGTGTGCAAGCGTTGCCTCTGGCTCTGGCTCTGGTGCCGCAGCCGCCGCAGCGGAGGCCGCTGTGGATGACGATCCCGATCCCGATCCAGATGACGCGTTCGTCCACTCCGGAAGCACGCCAGCGTGAAATGCATTAGCCATCACCGGCCCAGTCTCAGTCTCGTCATCGGCCCCACGCGTGATGCTCTCCAGCGCGGCCGTCATCTGCGAGTCACGCAGCGCCGCCAACAAGTCTGTCTCGCACTGCTTCTTGTAGATCTCCTCGATCAGCGTGGGGTCAAGGTTCAACCCGGACATGCCACACGAAGGTGGCTGTCCGAAGACGAGCTCGTAGGGCGTCGACTTCACCCCCTTATGCCATGTAGAGTTGAGTATCCACTGGACGTATGGAACGAACACCGGCCAGTACGCTGAACCATGTTGCTGCAAGCACTTGAACAATCGTGATTGCACTACCTGGTTGAGCCGCTCGACCGAGCCTTGCGACTGCGAGTGCCGTGGCCGCCCATGCACGACTTTCATCCCCGGGCACATTTGCCCGATCGTCTTGACCACGTCCTCGAGATTGTCGACCGGAGTGAGCGGATACGCCTGCTGGTCAAGCCCACTAAACTCACGCCCATTGTCCGTTTGAATAATGGACGGCGCGCCAATGTCAGACCAGATTGTACGAAGCGCGAAGGCGATGGAGAGCGACGACTTGTCGACGAGTGGCAGCAGGCGGCAATACTTTGTGCCGTGATCTTGTAGCACCAACAGCCATTTGTAGCGCTCGCAATCGGTGCTGCGGAGATCGATCAGGTCGACCTGCTGCCGCTCAGAGAACCCATGCGTCTCTATTGGGTTTGACCCCGCCTTCGGGGGCCCTTGCCTGGACTTGTGCTTATGGCACACTGGACACCCGAGCGTGAATGCTCTGCACGCGCGTTCGGTGATCGATGTGTCATATTTTTGCTTCACAGATTTGTAGAGCGCTTGGTAGCCGGTGTGACGACACTGGACAACGTGCAAGTCGTACATCACGTCGAACAAGTCCTCGACAGAGCATACCATCTTCCCCTTCAACCCCTTCTTGTTGTGCTCAGAACGCACGAGTTGCCCGTTCGCCCCGATGATATATCGCGATCGCCACTCTGGGCCCATTGGGTAGGCCCGAGCCCGAGCCTGCTTAGACCCGAGCTGCTCCAAGTGCGACTGCCATCGTGTGTCGTCAACGCAGCTCTTTATCTTGTCTACTTCCAGCTGCGTCCTCAGACTCAGCCGCGAGGCGTTGGTGTCATCCATCAGCTCCTTCAGCTCCTTATCGAACCTTGCACGCCACACATCCTTCATGTCCACCGTGATCGTCACCGTGGCCATGGCCTTGCGTTTCTTTGAAGATGAGGCCACGCTAGCTCCGTTTGAGGCTGCGGCAGCCGATGAAGGTTCACGCCCAGCGTCCACGTCGTCGGTCGGGACGGCGGCGGCGGCGGCGGCGGCGGCGGCGGCAGGGGTGGCGGTGGTGGCAGGGACGTCGGCAGCACCACCGTGATCACGACCACGGTCGTTAGGGGGGTATACTGGCGAAGATGGGCGGGCCCTCTTCGAGTTCGGGGTGAAGTCCTCCTCGTTGGAATCCTCATCGTCGCTGGCGCCACCCCGCAGTCGCATCATCAAGTGGAGCGTCGACTCCTTTTGGATGTGGTAATCCGCAAGCGTGTGGCCGTCCTGCAGCTGCTTGGAGCCACAGAGCAAACGGAGGTTTCCTAATGGAGCGCCTATCTTCTCGGCAACGCGCCCACGCAATGCCTCGACCTTGTCGTCGCCGCAGACCTCGAGTGTGACCGTCTTCCTCATAGTCCTCACGAAGATTTGGTGCTGGCGTAGAACACTCGAGGTCATTCTACACTCGAGGTCATCGACGTCGACAACCATCAACCTTGAACAGCAACGCACACACACGAAGTTGACGATGTCGATGACCACACCGATGACCACACCGATGGCCACATCGATGACCATCCGGACGGCGAACACAACGACAACAAACGGCATCGCAATGCACGCGAGTGGCAGGACGAACCCGAGTGGCAAGATGCTGCATGCTGGCCATGCACATACCAACTGTACGGTCAATGCGAAGACACGCCGACCGAAGGTAAGCCACGACAGCTTGCGGCGTAGCAGAACGTTGTGGACGTTCCGAAGTCGAAGCTGTCGCGCCCCAACGCAACGTGCACGACACGCCACTCGTCGCCGAAGCCAACGACGGAATCGCTGTGCGTTGCGCCACTCGGTGAGCTTGGCGATCATGAACACGATCAGCACTAGTGTCTGCATCGGCATCGTGATGTCGTCATCGGTGCCGAGCGTCGGGCCAGGATCATCATCGCCGAGCACGGACGTCATGCTGGAGCCGGTCGGGGCTGGACCAGGCGACGCGGGGCCGGAGCCAGCGGTGATGTCACCAACACAAGTGCAGGAGCCCATGACGATGCAGTCGTTGAGGCATGCCACGGCACTGGCCTGTGCATCGAGCTTGGTCTGCGCAGCCAGCACGGCCTTGAGGACGACGTCAAGTTCTGAGCTGAACGTGCCGACTACAGCATCGATGTCCGTGAGGGCTGCATCGACCTGCGCAACCTGCCACGCCGTTGATGCTTGCTCTCCCGCCAACACCGACGAGGTGTTGAGGAGGCACTTCGACACATCGCCGCCAACCGTGGCGCCCGGAGCAGCGAGGGCTGCGCCACACGGAACCACCGGCGCGGCGTTCCCGGCGGGCAGCACCGACATGGCGAGGGCTGCGACGAGCACACCGAGCACACCAGGAAGGTCGGCGCAGCCCCCACGCACACCGAGCACACCAGGAAGGCCGGTGTTGCCGACGCATCTCGCACGAGACCACATGGCCCGCGCGCGGGCGTCGCACGAGGCCAGTGCGCACGCCAAGCGCTGGCCCCCGGAGCGGTTCCCTGGGGCGGGCCAGTTGAGACGCTACGAGCCCCGCACTGGCCTGCAGTCGCACGAGCAAGGAACGACTCCTGCTTAGACTCCCGCACTGGCCTGCAGTCATTCGACTCCTTTTCTCTGGGCCAGTGCGGGGAATTTCATTAGGCACTGGGCCAGTGCTGGATTTGCCCCCTCCCCGCACTGGCCAGTGCGGGGTCAGGCCAGTGCGGGCTGACACATGCTCAGCGCATCGTTGACAGCAGATCCGAAAAAGGGGCAATTCGTTCGGCTGAGTGGGGGACTGTGCGTCGTCGCTGGGCGTTGAGAGACCGTGGTGTGCTTGGAGGCACCGCGTACGCTGGCGGCGGCGGTGCGCCCTCTCAAAAGCCGCGGTCGGTAGGCGGTGCAGCGGCAACAGGATGAGCCGCCGCCGCGCGGCTCCGACGGACGCGGAGCCGCCGTCGTCCCTGATCGCGGTGTGCTGCATGTCGTCGAGGCGGCGGTCGGGCGCCGACGCCAAGAAGACGTCGCGGAGTCGCGCGGTTGGGGCGCCCCAAGCGCCAGATGCCAAGGAGGAGGGAGTGCCGCCGCAGCAGCAGCAGCCGGAGGCAGCAGACGTGGGTGTCGATGCCTCGGATGCGGTTGACGCTCAGGGGTGGACGGCGATGATGAAGGCAGCGGCAGGGAACAGGGTCGAGATCATGGAGGTGTTGCATAGTGCGGGGGTGAGCGTCGACGAGGCCAACCTGTCTGGCGAGACGCCGCTGATGGCTGCAGCCCACGCGGGCTCCAGACGCGCGTTAGCTTGGCTACTGGAGCATGGTGCGGACTGGCGGCTGAAGCCCACCTCAGGAAACTGGTCAGGGAAGACTGCGTTCGACCTGCTAGGCATCGAGCAGAAGACCATCCACGGTATCGATGGTGCGGATGATATCAAAGCAGCGGCCATTCAGGTGGTGATGGCAGCGATGTCAGAGCTGCCGAAGGCACCGGAGCCGGAGCCGGAGCCGGAGCCGCAGCTGCAGCAATCAGAGCCAGCGCTGCCCCTCGAGCGCGACCCGCACGCAGGCGACGTGCGGGCGGCGCATTTCTCCGAGTCCACACAGTTCATCAAGTGGTACGAGGCAACGGTGGAGGCGGAGGACGCCATGGCGGCCGCGATGCGCGTGGACGTGAAGGAGGCAGCGCTGCACCGCGCGCACGCGGAGGTGGTGTTGCAGGAGATGGCGCGGCTGCGTGAGCTCCAAGCGGTCTGGGAGTCGGTCGATCGATCGGCCGAGCTGACGCGCTCGAGAAAGGAGAAGACGATGGACTCTGTCTGGTCGGCGGTCGAGGACGTGGCGTCTGAGCTCAGAGCCGGGCCGCGGTGGGAGGCTGCCGAGGCTGCGGAGCAAGCGCAGCTGGCGCGAGACGCCGCGGAAGCTGAGGAGAGACGGGCTCTGCAAGCGATCGAGGACGGGGAGAGGATCGCGCGGGAGGAGGCAGAGGCGGCGGAGAGGTTGGCGCGGGAGCGTATCGCGATGGAGCAGGCGGCGGTGGAGGCAGAGAGGCGAGCAGCTGCGCAGGCCGCACTCAGTGAGTCCCTGGGCGAGCTGAGCTGCTTGATCTCGGACTACCACCAGGCTGGCGCTGAGGCCAGCACTAGCACGAGTAGATCGAGTGGCAGGCCTGGTTCCGGCCACGTGGCTGCTGCCGGCGGCGGCGGCGGTGTGGTGAATTGCAGTGGTGGTACAGGCAATGGTGGCGACGGGGGTGGTGGCCTACCGCGCTCTCCCAGGGGGGGCGGCGGGGCGGGCTCTCCTCGCGCTGCGTCTCCGACCTGGCGCAGCCCTTCACCTCTCTCGCGAGCAGCAGACGAGCGGGCTGCTGCAGCGGCAGCGTTATCGGCAGCAAAAACGGCGGCGGCGGCGGCAGGCAGGAAACCGGGGCGTGCGAAGGAGCAGACGCTCGGCCGGCTGGCCAGCTCAAAGAGCCCGCGCAGCATGGAGGAGGCGGCGGCGGCGACGGCAATTGCCAAGGGCGGGAACGCCGCGACGGCGAAGACGAACGGGAAGAAGAAGAAGGTGAAGACGAAGCCGAAGACGAAGGCCAGCAAGGGGAAGGGGACGGCTGGCCGCCCTGCAGCCCCGCGAGGGGCGAGGGCTTCCGCCCGGTAGGGTGGGATATACGTGTGCTGTACTGTATGGGTGCCTGTATCTCTCGAACCTTTTTGGACCACAGCATCAACTTGCATTGACTCTTGGGTTCGAATTTCAGAAACCCCAGCGATATTCCAACGGCGCCGGTCAGCGCGAGCCGCATGGGCTCGTGGGCGTGCAGCGCGTGCACCCTTGTCAACACTAACCCTCACGGGCTGTGCTGCGAGCTGTGTGCGACTGTGCGCGTGGTCGCAGCGCCGTCGCCACAGAGGGAACACGCCCGAGCCGCCGCACCGCCACGACAGTCGAGCTTCCGAGTGCACGCGGACGGTGTCGTTCATCTGGAGCTGTCTAGCTCGGATGAGGAGGAGCCGGCGTCGGAAGCTGCACCAGTCCAGACGCAGCAACGACCTCTCGCTCCTGTGTTTAACTACTCTAAACGAAGGGCAGCAGCAGCGGCGCCAGCGCCAGCGGCGGCAGCAGTGCCAGCACAAGCGCCAGCGGCACAAGTGCCAGCTGTGCGGGCGGTAGCGGCGCCGACAGCAGCAGCGGCGGTGTCATCGGTGGCAGCGGCAGCAGCGATGGTGTCACCAGCCGCAGGTGTACCATCAGCAGCCACCCAGCCCGCGGCGGCGGTGTCAGCACGGCCAGCAGCAGCGGCTACTGCTGCGGAATCCCCAGCTGCAGCCGCAGCGGATGCGGATGACCGCCGCGACAGCGGCACCGAGTGGAGCGAGAGCGTCGACTGGGAGGCAGTGGAGGCCGATGCAGTCGCCAACGCCGTGCTGCAGCGCACATGGGGGCAGGGCTACACACTAAAGCCGTTCCAATCACGTGTTGTGAGAGCGCTGCTGAGCGGGCGGGATGCTCTCGTCGTCAGCGGCACCGGCTCAGGCAAGAGCTTGTGCTTCCAGCTGCCGCCGCTGCTCGCGCCCGGCGGCGGCGTCGCGTTGGTCATCAGCCCGCTGATCGCGTTGATGCGAGACCAGTGCGATGGGTTGAACCGCCGCGGGGTCAGCGCCGTCTTCCTCGGCTCCGGGCAGGCGGACGAGCGTGCAGAGGGCCAGGCCATGCGCGGGGAAGCATCGGTGGTCTTCATGTGTCCAGAGTCTCTCTCGCGGCTCACCCCTGGGCTAAGGCATCTTCATGCGCAGCTGAGGAGAGGTGCAGGCAATAATCCGTGCAGCCGGCTGCTGCTGGCTGTTGATGAGTGCCACTGTGTCTCCAAGTGGGGCCACGACTTCCGTCCGGAGTACCGCAACATCGGTGCGAGAAACGCCTTTTTGGATCCATTTTTACGTCAAAAGCTATCAGTTTACCAAGACAGGCTCGGGACAAACGTAAGGAAAC
>Ga0115006_10003484_pt1 | contig 10703 bp, 9 predicted proteins | sample ArcOceMetagenome_3_FD_88943 | JGI IMG/M metagenome (GOLD analysis project Ga0115006, IMG submission 88943) | Marine eukaryotic phytoplankton communities from Arctic Ocean - Arctic Ocean- Svalbard ARC20M Metagenome | ecosystem: Environmental > Aquatic > Marine > Oceanic | place: Arctic Ocean...
CCCCCTCAGGGGCGACCCAATGGGTGCCCCTGTTGACGCGTCCCACAGTCGCACCGTGTTGTCCTCACTTCCACTGGCGAGTCTCGTGCCGTCCGGGCTCCATGAGACGGACAAGACTCTGTCCGTGTGCCCCCTGACATGCATTTGTGGCCAACTATTTTTGTCGGGAGACCAGTAAATGATCCGCACCATGCCGTTGTAGCATCCAGCGGCGACAGTGTCACAACTTGGGCTGAATCGGACGCTGTTGACAGAGCTACCGAGGTTAAACCCCGACTTGACCTCGAACGTCTTGGCGTCGTAGATCCAAACCATCATGTCGATACCCCCCGATGCCAGCCACTGCCCGCAGGGGCTCCACGACACCGACAACACCATATGCGAGTGCGCCTTCATTGATGACTTGATCTCGCCGCTCTGTGCGTCAATGATTAGAACACCGCTTCCCAGGCCGGCTGCTAGCATAGTGCCGTCCGGCGAAATTGCCACGCTGCAGACAATCGAGTCGCTCACACGCACCCGCTCCCACTTGCGTTCGCGCTCCATGACGACTGCGTCGCGCTGCTCCTTGAGCAGCGCGTCGGCGCCTGTCTGGTACCTATCAGCCACCGACTCCACCTTGAACGGCACGCGCTTGTGAAGCTTGGCCTTGGGCGCCGTTCCCTCCGGGATGCTCTCCACCATCTCGTCCTGGCCCGGCCCAAAGATACCCTCGCTCACGCACACCCCATCCACCCACAAGCCCTGCTCGTATTCCATGTTTCCACCAGCGACCCACTCAGGAGTGCACCACCAGGTAGCCTCGCCATCCTTGACCATCCTCCCTGCGCCAGTGTAAGCCACCCAACTCTGCGCCCCTTTCGTACGAAATTTGGCCTGCACGTCTGAGCCCGCTGACAGACCTCGCAACCGATACCAAAAGTGTGCTGATTTCCCGCCGTCCCCCGACGCCTTCGCGCACCGCCACGTCTCCACCGTGACCGCATACGCCAACCCGTCCGGCTTGTACTCGACGACGGCGCCGGTGTCGTTCCACCGCTCCTTGCTCCAGGGGCACCAAATGTTCTCCCCCGTTTGTGCGCAGATGAGATGTATGCGACCATTGCTGACCCCGGCCACGATGACGTCGCCGGCAGGCCCGTATTGCACGCAGGTAATTCCCGCGTCAAAGCGCACCGTGGCCCAGCTGCACGCGCCTTCCGGGTTGTATTGCTGCAAGATACGTTTCACGATTCCTGGTTCGTGGAACAAGTCGCGGAGGCCCGCGCAGAGGAAAACGCACGCGGTGACGTTGTGACCGGCTGCATAGCACGCGGCGCAATGGCACGCGCACGGCGCCATGTGGCCGGGCTGTGGTGCCGCGGAGCCGGCGGCTCCTTTCTGCGCCTTCTGACACGTGACCGTCGGACTGGCGTGCGGCGCGCTGGCGGCTCCGTTCTGCTGCGCGCTCCTCGCGGCCGCAGGGACGGCATGACCACCAGCGGCGCCGACAGCGTCGTAGACAGTCTCTGATGACCCTTTCTTGATCTGGGACGGGAGCTTCAGCGCAAACATGGGCCGGCACTTGCCGGCGGTCGTTCGCTGCTCGGCCTGGCAGGCCTGCGGACTGACCGACGGCAGCCGCTCTGGCGTTGGCCGATGCCGACCTTTTGCGACGCGTGCCCTGACTGCAGGCTCAGGACCACGGTGCCCGCTACCGCCTATAGGTTCGGCTCACCGGGCCGTCCAGGTGGAAGGGTCGAAATCGCGAACCGCGGGTGCTCGCGAACTGGCACAAAAAAACGCAAAAAGAAAAATGGGATTTCCCACGAACGATTTCTACAGGTTCCCTCGAACCCAATCGCCGTCAGTGACGGCACACGCGGACCGCCGCTGCCCTGCGGTGTGCATGGGGCTTGGTGGCCGGCAGCAGCGGCAGCCTGTGCGCTTCTGAAATGGCGTAGCAGTGCTGCATTTTTTTGCAGAGCTGCAGGCATGGCGCCGGCACGCGCACTCCCGGAGTGTTCGGCGAGCTCTGCCAGCTCTCTGCGTGAGCGGCGCCCGGGCGGGAGCTTTTCGGGACGGGCCAGGCGGCAGCAGCGGTTCTGGGGCGCTGTCAGCCCGTGCGCGCTGATGGCCCTCGGCGCAGCGGCCATCCTCGGGGGCGCCTACGGAAGCGTGCTGTGTCCGCCTCGGATGTACGCGCCGCCGGAATCTGGCCAGGACACCGTCAACGACTGCATCTGCAGCGGGGGCGCCGTGTCGCGAAATTTCACGGCGGAGGACTGCACATTCTACCGACTGGAAGAGCAAGGACGCGCGTGCGCACAGCCTGGCCTGGATTGGTACGACCTGGGGCCTCCTGAGGACTCGCCAGCAGCCTGCATGCACCAGGTGCTGGCTAACTTGAGCGGCAACTGCGCGCGTCAGGACTTCTTCTTGTGGAAAGACAGCGCAGATGGTCGTTGTTATTGCCCCGGCGGGAGCCCCGCCGCAATTGACCAGTGCTCATACAGCACCTTCTCCGTCCCGCTCATGGGGGCATCCACCTACCGCATTGAAAACGGTGCTGCAGGCTCCAGCTGCTTCCTCACGACGGAGTCTCTTTGCGAGCCCTGCCCAGCTGGAACGTATACCGACGAAACAGACAGCATTTACGATACCGAAAAGTGCACGCCGTGTCCAGCAGGCAGCTACTCCCCGAAGGTAGGAGCAAACTCAAGCTCGCAATGCATTCCCTGTGGTGCAGGCTGGTATTCAACAAGCAGTGGAGAGACGAGCAGCGCGACGTGTGTGCCATGCGAGGCGGGGAAATACTCGACCTTCGCTATTAGCAGCCGTTGCATCTCTTGCCCCGCGGGGCATTACTCAGAGCGGATTGGGGCCAACAGCAGCGATATGTGTCTGCAGGTACTGAGCCATGATACTTGCAGGGCAGATACACGCATGCAAATGCGTACGTATGTTTTGATAACGACGTCTAGGACACGTATGCGTTTCCCATAGGTAGTCCGCACAAGTGTGCGAATCCCAGCCACTCATCGCATGTTGCCAGCGCGGGTCTGATTGCGCTCGTTTGTTTGGATTTTTGTGTCTCGTGCTCGTGCACAGTGCCCTGCAGGAACGTACAATGAGAAGTCCGGTGGGAATTTGAGCACACTATGCATCCCCTGTATCGCTGGAAGGTACTCGGAGCAAATTGCGTCCAACTCGAGCGTCGACTGCCTTCCCTGTCCCGCCGGGACGCATAGCGAGAGTCCTGGCGCAAATACGAGTCGGTCATGCATTCCCTGTAGGGCGGGCACATACTCGGAAAAATTAGCAGCGAACTCTAGCAACTTTTGTCAGTTGTGTCCCGCAGGCACATACAACGAGAAGCCTGGGAGTAACCAGAGCGCTGCGTGTGTTCCGTGTGCTGCGGGCCGATTTTCGGAACGTGACGGCGCGAATGCAAGCACAACATGTGCTCCGTGCCCTGCTGGGACGTACTCAGAAGTCGCAGCTCTAAATGCAAGCGCGCTGTGCTTCCCATGCGCGGCAGGCAAGTATTCAGCTTCGGTGGGCGCCAACAACCGTTCCACGTGTCTTGCTTGTAGTGCTGGCTCATATTCTGAGGACGTGGGTTCGAACTCAAGCAGCTCATGCATCTTGTGTCCTCCGGGCAACTATTCAGAGGTCGAGGCTGCTGTACTGTGTCCTCGTTGCCCTCCTCTCAGCTTCTCGCTGGCTGGAAGCAACAATCGGACCTTGTGTATCTGCAACCAGGGCTACTCAGGTCCGAACGGGGGGCCTTGCGAGGCCTGCGTCCGTGGATCATATAAGGACGTCAATGGGTCGCAAGCGTGCACCTTGTGTGCGCAGGGCAAGTTCTCAACAGATTTGGCTGTGACGATGCAGCAAATGTGCGTCATGTGTCCGAATCATACATTTTCCAATGAGGGCAGCAGCAACCTGACCGACTGCATCTGCAATCTGGGCTACACCGGGCCAGACGGCTACGAATGTACAGCATGCGCTGAAGGGACCTACAAGTCTGTCAATGGGAGTGCTGCATGCTCCTCCTGCGCCCGGGGCAAGTATTCATCAGGGACAGCCAGGATATACAAGGCAACGTGCCTCGTGTGTCCCAATAACAGTTTTACGCCAAGCGAGGGCTCCACGCTGGTGACCAACTGCTCGTGTAACTTGGGGTATACAGGTCCTGACGGCGCGACGTGCACAGCATGTATTCCTGGCACGTACAAAGATGTCAATGGCACGGCAAATTGTACACGCTGCGAGCGTGGAAAGTATTCCGAGGAATGGGCAGACATTGGCGCGACCACCAACGGATCACGCGTGCTTGCTGCCGCTCAGCAGACGGCGTACAGACGATGCCTTGAGTCCAACCTGATCGAAGGCCCACTTGAAGAATGTGAGAAGATTCTGCTCCCGTGGGGCTGCTCACCTTGTCCAAATCACACATTTTCCCCTCTGGGCAGCAACAACCGCAGCATGTGCACGTGCAACGTGGGCTACACAGGCCCGAATGGACAAGCATGTGATGCATGCATCGCAGGAACGTACAAGAATGTCAACGGATCACAGGCCTGCGCGATTTGTCAGGGTGGCAAGTACTCGACAGGCGTCGCTGCGACGTCAAACGAGACGTGCACAGCTTGCCCTGCAAATTCATTCTCGGCGCAGGGCAGTGATAACATCACAGACTGCTTGTGCAATGCAGGCTGGAAGGGCAAAGATGGCGGTGCCTGCTCTGCGTGTGCTCCGGGCACCTTTAAGGCTATCAGTGGTACTTGGAACTGCACGACCGCATGCATGAACCAGACCATTTGTGCTAATTCCTCATGGATGCTTAGCGTCAGTGCTTTGGTCGGAAACTTTCTAGAGGAACTCGTGATCCATGCAGATGCATCGAATCTCGGAGATTCCATGTATCTTGAGGTCATCCGTCACGACGGAAGATTACCAGGAGGTTGTGCGCACAAAGAAGATAGTCCACGGACGTGGGCCAGCAGCGGTAACGCCAGCTGCCTGGATTATGTCAGTAAGGGGTGGTGCGACAAAGGCGGATACGGCCCAAATTGGCAGGTTTCGTACGGTACGTTTGCAGACTATTCTGATCGCGCTGGAGTGCATGCTGGACAGGCCTGCTGCGAGTGCGGCGGGGGGATGATAAGCGAGCTGCCGTTCGGATATGCGTCGAGAAATGTGTCAGCACCAGATCACATCACCAATGTCAGATACAAACCCTTCATTGGAGTTCTTCCGCACAGACACGTGGGTTGCGGCATCTCGTTCCACACCATTCGCGGGCAAAGCTTCGTATTTCATGGCTTGCAATATGCAAATAGCTCAGTGTGCGGTAACGAAGTGTCGTGGACTGCGTCGGCGGGCAACATGATCACGTCCATCGAGCTGAATGGAACAGAGCAGCGTGTTGTGAATGTCGTGCAGCTCCCCGTCCCGGTCGAGACCTGCAGGACAAATTTGAATTGCAGCGAAACATGCATCGCAGTCAGAAACTGCACAGGTACATTTCTACCTGCATGTCCCTATTGTCAGTCACCAGCAATGGTACAGAGATCCATTTGTGCTGCTCTTGATTCTCTTCACCCTCTCGCAACAGACGTGCTGTGCTGATAACTCTTTGTTTTGTATCTCCAGTGTGCGAGGCTGGCAAGTACGCAAAGAATGAGAGCGCCGCAACGGCTTGCGTAAATTGCCCCCTCCATAGCTTTTCGCCAGAAAGGAGCAGCAACATCACCTTCTGCAACTGCAACCAAGGGTACACGGGTCCGGATGGCACAGCATGCGTTTCGTGTGATCCAACCAACACCTTTAAACCTACCCGGGGTTCAGCACCTTGCGGCAATTGCACCAAGGATGTTTGCGAAACTGGCTTCTTTAGGCCCATGTGCAACATCACAACAGATGGCCTGTGCCAGCGCTGCTCAAATGCCCCCGATTTTGCTATTTACACGAGCCACGGTGCACCATATGGCAAGGAAAATTGCAACTGGACGTGTGACACGGCAGGGGGTTACATACCATCAGCCCGGAACGGCACCTTCTGCTCCGTGCGCGGGCGCGCAAGAGTGTGCTTTACGCACGAGACAACTTGCGAAAAATGCTCTACCAACTGCTCGCAAGGGTTTTACGCAAAAGATTGCCGCTGTCAGCCGTGCTCCACTGTCGTAAGTTGGCCACCAGTCAATGCACAGTATGCCGACGTCGAGGGCGTGGCCGCATGTGGCTGGCAGTGCAAATCCACGTTGTCGAATGCAAGATGCGCCGAGCCGGGTAACGGATTGTGCCGTCTGCCCTGCCCATCTGGTGCATACGGCGATGCAAATGAGGGCTGCAAAGCATGTCCTGCCGGCACATCATCTGCGGTTTCATCCTTGGGCAACTTCTCAGACGTGGGCAACTTCTCAGAGGTGGCAAATTCATCCTTATTTGGCAACTTCTCAGACGTGGCAAATTCCAACGCCACACTTGTGCACGACTGCGTTCTCTGCACCCCCGGAAAGTTCAAGCCTGCGTTGGGGGTAATGCAGTGCGAGAATAGAGAAATTGCCACTCTAGAACCGTGCGCTCTGGAGGGTACGTGCGGTGACAAGTGCCCAAGTGCTTGTGTGGCCTTGGACGAGGAGCTGGCGGTGTGCTGCCGCGCATTTGTCGATGTCACAAAATCTACCTGTCAGGAGCTGAGCTGTGTGCCGTGCCCCAGTGGTAGCTACTCAGACACAGCTGGAGCAGCGAGATGTGAGCAATGCCCGTTGTATGCGATCTCTTCTCCTGGGAGCAGGAACCGCACTGAATGCAAGTGTGCGCCAGGTTTCGAGGGGCGCGACGGCGGGAGTTGCAGGCGATGTGTAGCGGGGAAGTACAAGGCATCCGCGGGCACTGCAGGCGGAGATTGTCTGGCGTGCGAGGCAGGCAAATACGCTCCCGATGATGCCGCGACCGTGTGTATGCAATGCAGTAGCGGCACTATTTCTGTTGCAGGCAGCGTCATGTGCACCGACAATAGTGTGAATGTGGAGGTCGTTCTAACACTCGCAATGAACGCAAGCTCGTTCGTCAACGTTCAAGCGCAATATGTCGAAGAAATTGCTGACGTGGCAGGAGTGCCATCGTCCAGCGTGTCACTGTCCGTCAACAGTAGCAGCTCTTCTCGTCGTCTTTTGTCTTCCGGAGTCACGGTCTTCTGTGAAATCACGTCGCCGCGTTTCCACGTTGCAACCCTCATAGTTTCTCTCAAAACTGTGCTAGTGTCCCGTCTCGGCGAAATTGGCCCGCTGCCCACGCTGGACACCCTGAGGGAAGCTTGCGGGTCTGGCCGAGAGCAAATTGGAGCTGCATGCCACCTCTGCGCTACCGGCAAATACAAGAACATGGCCGACAATTCCACATGCGTACCGTGCCCAAGCGGGACTACTACAAGGGCCAAAGGCACGATCCAGGAGAGCGATTGTGCTTGTACGGCGGGCTATTTCACAAATGCGAGCACAGGAGAGTGTGATCCCTGTCCCGCGGGCACGTTCAAAACATTTGGCCCAGGCGACTGCTCCCGTTGTGCCAACGGGACTTATTCCGCCGGCACAACATCTCAACGCCCTTCTGATTCATGTACTTTTTGCCCTGTCGACAGTTACCGGTCCCAGCGCGGGAGTGTGTCAGAGGACGATTGCTGTGGTGAGCGCTGTGCGTGCGACGCCGGCTACCATGAGCTCGGCGACCTGCAGTGTGTGCCGTGCGAAAGGGGCTACTACAAACCCGTGAGTGGCACAAGCACGTGCATCATGTGCGGGAAGGGAAGATTTACCAACGCTACCGCTGCTGCCACCTCCTGTTCTGAATGCCCTTTGGATACCTACAACGCTCAGGCAGGAGCAACAGTTTGCACTGATTGCCCGCCGTCCACTTCGACCGTCCAAATCGGGGGTAGCAGCATCCTGGCATGCAAATGCAGGTTTTCTGCCGCACATGCGTGTCGCGGGTGCCCTGCAGACCAATACGGACTTGGGCCATCAGACCGTGAGGTTAAGACGTTGATGCCGAGGGGCTGGTCACACGGCGACGTGGTTGCTACTGCTCCGGATGGTACTCAAACCAGTACCGGCCAATTTCAACCAAATGACATTGACATGCGGTATCCACTGCCCGGGAACATCGCCGTCGTCACCAATTTCGGGAAGGGACAAGTTTTGCACATAAATGTATCAACGGGAGATATAACGCCTGTGACCTGGGGTGGCCATGGATTTGCGATTGGAGACGTAAGTGAAGCCAAGTTTTACTACCCAGGAGCTGCTGCGGCATCTCCTGATGGCAGCATGATTCTGGTAGCAGGTGCTAATGCTCACAGGGTGATGAGGATTGACTTGTCGCATGGGAACGTGAGTGTCTTTGCTGGTCCACCAAGCGAGTTAGGTGCTGGCACTGGCTTGGACGGCACCCGGGACGGGAATACAAGTTTTGCGCGCTTCAAATATCCCGATGATGTTCTCTTCCACCCTGACGGTAATCGTGTTTTTGTCTCGTCTTTTCACGAGGGCGCCATCAGGCTCATCGACATTGCTGCCGATCAAGTCAGCACAATCTATTCGGGCGGTGCCATCAATGCCGTCAAGATGGCAATCACCGAAGACGGTAACACGCTGGTTTTCACCGGATATGGTACTCAAAACATTGGGGCAATGGATTTGACCGTGCCCGGGTCCTATCCGGTTCGTATTGTTGCCGGTAAGGACCTCGGCTATGCAGACGGAGTGGGCACGTCTGCTAAATTCAAAGGTCCGTGGGACATCACGGTCACTCCTGATGGCGCAACAGCATTCGTGATCGAATGGTCAAGCTATGCAATTCGAAGTGTGGACATGAAGACGGGTGCCGTGAGCACGCTTGCTGGAAGTGGCACCGAAGAAGGCTACCTTGACGGCTATGGCCTTGCTGCTAGGTTTAAAGGAGTTCGGGGACTCACCCTCACCCCTGACGGCTCCATGCTGCTCGTTGCAGAAGCCGGCAACAACAGGTTTTCAGTCTCCCTTCTGTCTATTTTCCCTGGGCGCAGTGCGTCTCACACTACCCCTAAACCGCTGTCTCAGTAACGCGTGTCCTGCAGCGCTCATGCCTTTTTTCCCCACGGTCTCTCCTATGTTGCCAAAGTCTATTCTAACTTTTGCATCTGACCCCGTCCTGGCTGCGCCTGCTATGACATACACGCGAATCACGCGCAGTGCAGGGTGCGTAGCATGATGCATGACTCTCACGTGAGCATTTATTTCCCACAACAGGATCCGTACCGTCACTGTGGGTTTGTGCGGAGCCTGCCCACCGCACTCCAGCGCGAAGGAGGGCAGCTTGCACTGTGCATGTGACGGTGGCTACACAGGGCTCGGCACCGCGTACGAGCCGTGCACCCTTTGCCCCGCCGACACGTACAGGGAGGGCCCGTCACCCATCGGTTGCGACACGGAAGATGCGTTGCACGCGTCATGTCATCGATACCTGCCCCCCGCCCCCGTGGGTGGCGGTTGGCGCTTGGTCAGGCATTTGCCCTCCACTGCAACAGCGTGGCACCCATCTACTGACGACCTGCAGGGAACCGATACATACGGCGATCCTAGCGATGACAGTGTTGCGTGGAGTGTTCCCTTCAACCTTTCCCACGTGGGCGAATTCCTCTTCGCTTCGGGGGATGGGAGCAGTTGGCTGATCACAAAGAAGTCCAACCTGGAGTGCTGCTACTCGAATCAGCTGAAAGATGTGGAGAGATCGTCTACCAGTGCCACACCCTACCAGGCGCGGTGGACACACTCTGATGGTTCATCGAATGCCCCTTGGGTTTCGCTCACGGACCATGACACGGCAAGATCAGCGGGGCAGATCCTGTATGGTGGAGCGTCCTCCGGTAGTTATGCTTCCCACATTGCGTCCATGGGCGGCATGAATGTTTTTGTGCGGTCACCGGACCCGGGAGCCTGCATGTCGTGCCCACCGGGTTCCAACTCGCCGCCGGGGAGCACGACCAGGAGCAATTGCACCTGCAGGGCTGGATTTTCGGGGCCAGACGGCGGCCCGTGCTCGGCGTGTCCTGACGGCTCGTACAAGAACGAGCCCGGCACGGCAGCATGTGCGAGCTGCGCGGCAGGCGAGTACCTCATAACCCGGGGAGATGTTGAAACCGTAGCAGGGTGGCACTTGACCGGCCCTGTACGGGACGGGGAGACATACCCGTTCCCGGCCGGCTATGGGCTCGAGGCGATGTATGTAGGTGTTGGTGAGTCACAGGATGGGGACGCATCAAGTTCCATTTTCCTGCAACCCTATGCAGCTGAGCTCAGCCCTGATGGCTCCAAGTTGTATGTTCTTGAGAATCAGCATTTTCTACGCATCCGCTCGTTGGACGTTGCCAGCCGCACTGTGACCACGGCTGTTGAAGACACAAGTTTTCGTCCAGGCGACCTAGCAATCACGAACGATGGCGAGACAGGGGTCACATGGAACAATCAATACGTTGGTTACCGGGATGAAAACGGTGTCCACATTCACACGTGGCAGTGGTGGTTGATCAACATGACCTCAGCGCAGATAAGCCTGCTGGGGGAGACATATGTGCAACCACGATCAGTGATATTATCGCCAGACGGAACACTGGCGTTTTTTACATGGCGATATCAAATCATGAGCATGAACATTACGCATGCCAGGCTCTTTCC
>Ga0115006_10003485_pt1 | contig 10702 bp, 10 predicted proteins | sample ArcOceMetagenome_3_FD_88943 | JGI IMG/M metagenome (GOLD analysis project Ga0115006, IMG submission 88943) | Marine eukaryotic phytoplankton communities from Arctic Ocean - Arctic Ocean- Svalbard ARC20M Metagenome | ecosystem: Environmental > Aquatic > Marine > Oceanic | place: Arctic Ocean...
CGCCCGATATTATTTTTGTGGGTTTAGGCATGCCCTATGATAGCGTGGTAGAAATTCTTGCTATGTTAAGCGGCAAAGAAACAGACGAAACGATGAATAGTGATATTAACGACAGCAGCGAAGAAAACGTATTGGCAACGTTATCAGCACCTATAACTGCGCCTATCTATGTAGTCAGCGAAACGCCCTTAGGTAGCAGTCAATCACGTCGATTAGACCTTCCCGCCGACCAAATCATTTCATTTAATAAAGATGATAAAAGCAGTTTAGCGAAAGTATTAAACTTAAGTTAAATCGTTAGCGTTTTTTAGGTGTAACAGAATTCCTATTTAGATCGGAAACTATTTCTCTTTAGATCCAGAGCTATTACTCTTTAGGTCTAAAGATATCACTATTACTAAGAATATGGTCCCACTCAAACTGAGCATTGGCTAATACCAAATTCCATATCATGGACATTGTTGGAACACCATTTTTTATCGCACAGCCGCCCGCCCAAGAGCTAAGGCTGCCGTAATCATCCCAGTTCACCGCAAAAGTAATTGCCGTTAAATGATCCAAGCCTTCGGGAGCTAATGCGTCATTCACCCAGCCCGTCATTACAAACGATTCATCGCCGGCTTGTGCAGATGAAATAAATTGCCCTGATAACTGGCCATTATCTTTAATGCTCGAAATAATCAGTGTTGAGCCTAAGTCATTTACCCACTGACCTTTTAAATTTTGACAACTGGGCGGCGCTGCATAAATCGCATTCATAAAAAACAGCATACAACACGACACAATCACTTTAACAGATCCAAAATACTTGAATTTTTTCATAAATTCCTCCATAAACTTTTTCTAACAACAATCCATAGCTCAAGCGAACTAAATCCGCGCGCAATACTATAACTCAGCCGTGTCCTTTGCACTGTCTAGTTAAAACAAAGAGCGTTAATAAGTAACGGAAACGTGAAATAGTCGATTAATAAGAATAAGGTATGAAAAACTAGGAATGGATATATTGATGCGTATATTGATGTATATATTAATGAGTATAGCGCTGTAAAAAAAATGATGAATAAAAACAACAAACAGAAATAAATAATGAATTACTTATAACGCTTAACCTTATTAAGTTGAGTATCGCTCGTTAACTTAAGAGAACACTAAAGCTTATTTTCAAGCGGCTGATATAAACCTTTTGCAATAAGTAATAGTTTCTGCTGTTTAGATAGCTTCTTTATAGCACTTTCAGCGATGCTCGCATCAGAACGATTAAGCATTTGTTGTTGGAATACCAGCTTTAACGGCCCTTTTCCACGCAGCGCTTTTGCGCCTTTAATCCCGCCTTCACTGTGCTCAACGAAACGTCGTTCAACATTAGTAGTGATGCCCGTATACACTCGGCCATCGGCACACTCGACCATATATAAAAACCATTCTGATACTGTTTTTAATGTCTTAGTTGAGCTCTTGCTAGAGTTCTTCTTGGACTCGGTCTTTAATTCGACCTTTGACTCTTTCTTTGACACTTTCTTAACTGCTTTTTTTAATACCTTTTTTGGTACCTTCTTAACGGCCTTTTTTGGTACCTTCTTAATGGCCTTTTTTGACGCAAGTTTTGACGCAGTCTTTGCAGCCTTCTTTGGAGCCACAGCTAACGCTTTAACAGCTGGCTTAGTCGTTGGTTTTATAACTGATTTCATTTTTATAATAACTGCCATTGCTGCTTATTACCTTCGCCCACACTTCTTGCTCGCAACTCTTCCTCTAACTTAATAAGGTGCGCTAATAACGATAACTGAGCATAGTCATGAAGCGAAACATCAACATCGTCATAAACCTGAGTCACTAGTGTCGCTAAATTAACTGAAGGATTAACAGCAAGCTTTTCAATGACCTTAGCCTCTCGAGCAAGTCGATGTTCAACCAGCCAACGAAGCGTTTCTAATGGCTGCGCCATCAGCTCTCCATGAGCAGGCGCAATTTTTAAGAGTGGGTATTTTTCGAGTAACTGCAAAGATTCGATATAAGCCTTCATATCGCCGCTGGGCGGTACAATAACAACGGTAGACCCATTCATAATATGGTCACCGGCGAGTAATACGCCCTCTTCTTCTAATAAAAAGCATAAATGATTACTCACATGACCCGGCGTATGAATAGCGCGCAAATGAAAATCATCACCGACAATCACATCATCATGCTGCATTGCCCAATTGGGCTGAAAGGTTGTATCTTGAAAGAGCTTATCGGCAGGCGGCATACCAACAACTTGTGCACCTGTGGCTTTAGCGATAGGAGCAACTGCTGGTGAATGATCAAGATGAGTATGAGTTGCTACCACCCATTTAATACGATCCCCCACGCTGTCGAGAATCGTATCAATGTGTGATGACATCGCTGAGTTAGAAACAGAGCCAGAGCCAGAACTATCAAAAGGCCCTGGATCAACAATAGCGACGTCTTTATTACCTAAGATATAAGTATTGGTTCCCGCACCTGTCATAAGACCAGGATTAGGTGCCGTAATACGGCGAAGACGATCACTTAAACGAATAATTTTTCCATGCGCTAAGCTCGTCATAAAAATCGCTAACGATTAAAGACAGTTAGCGATTTTCACATTAGGATCAACCTCGGCATCATAATCAACACCGTCAATTTCAAAGCCGAACAGGTTCATAAACTCACGCTGGTAACCGGCAAAGTCAGAAATTGTCATTAGGTTTTCTGATGTCACCTGAGGCCAATTCTCTTCAACTTCTTTTTGCACATGCGCTGCTAACTCTTTTCTGTCAGCGCGTAAGCGTCCTTCATCATCAGAATAAGGTTCTGCACCGTATAAGCTTTCTTTCAACAAGCCATAGACCTGCTCAATACAACCTTCATGCGTGCCTTCGGCTTTCATTACTTTAAATAACAAAGCTAAATACAAAGGCATAACCGGAATAGCCGAGCTTGCCTGTGTTACCACGGCTTTTAATACCGATACGCGCGCATCGCCATTCAGTGTCGACAAACGCTCACGAATATTTTTAACGCGTAAATCTAAATCTTGTTTAGCGCGACCAATAGTCCCATGCCAGTAAATATCCCAAGTCACTTTTTCGCCAATATAGGTATAGGCCGTGGTTTTTGCGCCTTCGGCCAATACACCGGCATCGGCTAATGCATCAATCCACATTTCCCAATCTTCACCGCCCATTACTGTAACGGTATTAGCAATTTCTTCTTCGGTGGCAGCATCTACTGTCACATCTTCAATAATTTTCTTATCGGTATTCACGCAGCGCTGGGTCACACTCTTACCAATAGGCTTAAGCGTTGAACTAAACACCTCACCAGTTTTTGGATGCTGACGACGCGGCGATGCCAAACTATAAATAACAAGGTCAATCTGACCTAAGTCTTCTTTAATAATGTCGATAGTCTGTTGTTTAATTTCATCAGAAAAAGCATCGCCATTAATACTTTTAGCATAAAGGCCCTCTGCTTCAGCATGCTGATGAAAAGAAGCAGAGTTATACCAACCTGCGGTGCCGGGCTTTCTCTCAGATCCTGGTTTTTCAAAGAAAATACCTAACGTACTTGAGCCAGCACCAAAAGCGGCGCTAATGCGTGAAGCAAGACCATAACCTGTAGATGCACCAATCACTAAAACACGCTTGGGCAAACCATCTATTTGGCCCTGAGCTTTAACATAATCAATTTGACGCTTAACATTGGCATCGCAGCCAGTAGGATGGGTTGTAACACACATAAAACCACGTACACGGGGCTTAATAATCATAGATAACCTTTATTCCAATCACTTGAGATAGCGCTGCGCTATTGATAACAGTCGATAAAAGCAACATCGATAGCAGCAACGGTTGATAATGGCGATTATTGTCGAAAATACAGTCGAGCAAATAAACGGTGAGGTATTATAATGCTCAACGCCAATGAAAACAGCCAAATAATGAGGATTCACTTGTCTAACAACGCGAATATTGCCCCCAACACCGCTCAGTTCATTAATAGCCCCTTACGCTTTGCTACACCGACAGAATGGGTGAGCACTGTAATGGCTGATTTCGACACTTTTTTACAAGATCACGCGGCAGCTGAAAAAAAGGCATCGAGCATGGCCATGTCGATGATCTCACACTACCCCGATAGAATTGTCTTAGTAGAAGCGATGGCGGAATTAGCCGTCGAAGAGCTCAACCACTTTCGTGAAGTCGTTAAATGGCTACATAAACGTGACCTTCAACTGACTGCCGATAACAAAGATCACTATGTGATTGCCATGCGTAAACATATGCGAAATGGCACCGATGTCTATCTGTTAGATCGCTTATTAATAGGTGGCATTATCGAGGCACGCGGCTGCGAACGGTTTGGCATGGTTGCCGAAGCATTACCCGCTGGAGACTTACAAGACTTTTACCGTGCCATTACCGACTCTGAAGAAAAGCATTATCAACTGTTTATACATTTAGCACATCAGTATTTCGCCGCTGATATCGTTAATGAGCGCCTAGATACGCTGTTAGATGCCGAAGCAAAAATTACCGCCGATTTAATTATCAGCGCTGCCTTACATTAAGATTAGGAATAATGAATAAAGACAAGATGAATAATCTGTGAGTACTACTCAACAAACATTAAGCCGCTATCTTAATCAGTATGCAGAGCCCGAAGCTAAGCAGCTAAACGGCTTAACAGATCAATTTCAACGCTGTGTATGTATACCTGCTTATAATGAACCACCCGCTTTTATTGGTCGCCTTCTTACTTTTATCAACCAGCAAACGGCAACGCTCGCTATTATCGTTCTTAACCGACCTGATAACAGTCAAAGTGAGGATGAAACTGAATCTGAAACTGAAACTGAATCTAAAAATCATATCTGCCAACAAGTACTAACCGAAAAACTGAGCATCCATTGGCAAAGTGAAAATATTCAATTACATCGCGCACAAAATCAAAGCGCTATTTTATTAGTTGATCGCTTTAACAAAGGCCCCGCCATCGCAGCTAAACAAGGGGTTGGCATGGCAAGAAAAATCGCTGCCGATATCGCGCTACAACTTATTTATCAACAACAAATTAGCGAACCTTGGATTTACTCTACCGATGCCGATGTAATATTGCCGGATAACTACTTTAATCGTAGCGGGTCTTTTGTAGAACAAGGTTTAAATAAAAATAGGGGGACGGCTCAAACTTCGCCAAACAACGTTGCGGCTTATATTCTTGACTATCAACATATCGCTACCAGCGACCCAGCCATTAATGCAGCTACTCGCCTTTATGAACATCGACTTAACGCCTATGTCGATGGCCTGACCCTAGCAGGCTCATCTTATGCCTTTCAAACCTTAGGCAGCACATTGTGTATTCATGCAAGCCACTATGCCATGGTACGCGGCTTTCCCAAACGTGCTGCAGGTGAGGATTTCTACCTACTCAATAAATTGCGAAAAACCGGTCTTATCGTGTCGCTGAAAACACCAACCATTCAAATAGAATCACGCATATCGCACCGAACACCTTTTGGTACTGGCTCATCGGTTGATGATATCTTAGCGAATGATGATCCACAGCAAGCCGCTATTTTTTATCATCCTCAGTTATTTGTTTTTTTGTATCACACACTATGTTGGCTGAAACTCTTGAGTAACAATAATTTTTCGATACAGAAAAATAATGACTGGCAGCAAGTAATAAACACTTATTGTGAATGGTCTAAAAAGGAGAAATCGATAATTATTGAAGCACTAACTGCTATCGATTTTAATAGCGGTTTCACACACTGCTTAAACAACAGTCGCGATGCATCACAATTTACACGTCAAATGGATGCATGGTTCGATGGCTTTAAAACACTCAAATATTTACATGCATTACGCGATAAAAATAATCTAAGTAATTTATCCGAGCAGCGCTATCTTTATTTTCTAGCAAAAGAAGATAGCGATACAGACAACGCCTCTACATCTTAAAATCTAACGATTCTAAACTGGCATAATCACCATCACGCCGCTCGTGAGAAGCCGTCATTGCTTCACTTAAATCTGCCATGCGAAACATGCCTCCCTGCCACGTAGCCGTATAATTAAGACCATCATCAACCCCATGGTTGCGACCATAAGTAAGCATTTCTTTTGTACCAGCAACCACTAAAGGAGAGTTTGCCGCTATCGCTTTTGCTACCGCCATTACCCCATCTAATAAGCTTTCTTGATCAGGATACACTGCGTTTACAAAGCCCGCACTTAAGGCTTCATCGGCTAGCATTTTTCGGCTGGTATAAACTAACTCACGTGCTAAGCCTTCGGGAATTAATTTAGGTAAGCGCTGCAAGGTTCCTAAATCGGCAAGAATGCCTAGCTGCGTTTCTTTAACAACAAAAAAGCTATCGGCCGTACAGTAACGACAATCGGTTGCCGCAATCATATCAATGCCACCACCAATACAACCGCCCTGCACTGCAGAAAGTACAGGCATACGACACTCCTCTAAAACATTAAGGATATCTTGCAACTGGATAACCCAACGCCTTAAAGCCTCGGCACATCGTCCAGGCTCTAAATCAAAGCGTTGTCCTAAGTGAGCAAAAACATCTAAATCCATACCAGCAGTAAAATGTTTACCTGTAGAAGAGAGCACAATTACTCTTGCTGCCGAAGCATGGTCAATCGCCTTCACTATACGCGGTAACTCTTCCCAAAAATCAGAATTCATACTGTTGAATTTCTCAGCTCGCTTAAGCTGTAAATGAGCAATATTATTTTCAATGCTCACATTAAAGGCTTTTAAATTATCGAATTCAGGCAGTGTCATTATTAGTGACCTCATTAATAAAATATTGGATAGCAGCCTATTCAACTGCTCTAACATTAGCTTTAAGCCAGTCTACTCTAAACTCGATTAATTTAGGAAGCTTAAAGCTACTCGCTAGCTATATAACTTAACAACTTAACTTAAATGAAATTAAGAAATAATAAAATGCTATTAAAATCAATTTATAAGAACTACAACACAAAGCAGAATCAGCTATAAGTAGAAATTGATCAAAAATCATCAAACTCGCAGTCCTAAGATTGCAAGCAATTAATCTTTTATCGTATTAGACTAGCCCTATAATGATTCAATGCTAAAAGCGAGTTGATAATATAATTGCCATAATAAAAGGCCATCTACTATGAATGATAACAGCGCTAACAATGATCAAGCTGCCAAGAATATCGCTAACAATACGGTTATGAATGCGGGTGATAGCTTTGTTTGGCCACCGCAATTCGACTCAATAGAAGATGAACGACTTCACAGAAAGCAGCGCCTTACTGCAGCATTACGATTATTTGGTAAATTTGGTTTTGACGAAGGCGTTGCTGGTCATATAACCGTTCGTGACCCTGGGCGTCCCGATTGCTTTTGGGTAAACCCGATGGGCGTTTCCTTTAAGCAAGTTTGTTTATCACAACTGTTATTGGTTGATCATCAAGGCCAAGTAATAGAAGGCAATGGATTATTAAATGGCGCAGCCTTTACTATTCACAGCCATATTCATAGCGCCAGACCTGACGTTATTGCAGCAGCCCACTGCCATTCTATTTACGGTAAAAGCTGGTCATCACTGGGTAAACATTTAGCCCCCATATCTCAAGATGCTTGTGCCTTTCATAACGATCACGCACTGTTTGAAGATTTTTCTGGAGTTGTCTTAGATATGTCAGAGGGTGAAGCCATTGCCAAAGCGCTGGGTGACAACAAAGCGTGCATCTTACAAAACCATGGCCTAATGACGGTGGGAAGTAGTATTGAAGCCGCTGCATGGTGGTACTTCACCATGGAACGCTCTTGTCAGGCACAGTTATTAGCAGAGGCCGCAGGCACACCTAAAGTAATTCCTGATGCCATTGCTAAAAGCACTTACGATACTGTCGGTTCAGAATTAGCCGGTTGGTTTAGCTTTCAACCTTTATACAATGTCATTGTTGCAGAGCAACCTGATATGTTTGACTAACAGTATGCTCCACTAACAAGGCAGCTTAGCTATGAATGAGAAAGATGCACCTCGCGCTTCATTTACCAAAATGGAAGACGGCACAAAAGAAGATTGGTCGTTAATTATTGATGCTTCACTGCACTTTTTTACTGGCGCAACTAAACGCATTGTTAGCCATTTAAAATTATTGCATGGCGGCTATGGTGGTTTTGCCGTTGATAGATTAGAACACAGCTTACAAACCGCATCGCGAGCGCATCGTGATGGACGCGATGAAGAATATGTCGTCTGCGCCCTACTCCATGATATTGGCGACACCTTAGCTCCAGCTAACCATGCCGATATGGCTGCCACTTTATTACAACCGTTTGTTTCAGAAAAAAATTATTGGATGGTCAAGCACCATGGCATTATCCAAGGCTATTATTTTTTTGAATATTTAGGTTTAGATAAAAATCTGAGAAATAACTTACGAGAGCATCCGTACTATGCGGCTACTGAAGAATTTTGTCGCGTCTATGATCAGGTATCATTTGATCCTAACTATGAATCAATGCCGCTAGAGGAGTTTTTACCCATGCTTGAAAGTGTATTTTCTGAGCCTTAAAAAAGTATTTACACATCAAGTTAAATTTCAAAAACAATAAAAAGCAAGATTGTTGATCAATACCAACAATCTTGCTTAACAAGCTATTTTAGACGGTAAGATAAGTCGATAATAAAACCGTTAGTATCAATATTATCTTGATCAGAAATATAATAAGTGGCGGCCACCTTCATATTCGGCTTGAAAAACCACTCTGTAAAAGCAAATATTCTGTCAGAGTCTTCTTCGGCAAGCGCAATATCAAAGCCTGCGCCTAGACCAATATTACGCGTTGGGTATACAGCCGCTGAAACAGCGATACCAAACTGTTCATCATCATTGATTTTATCAGCCATTGAAAAACGACCATTAATAGCGAAGCCTACATCACCGGTACCTACATGAGATATTGATAACGCCCAGGCATCTTCAATTAGGCTGTCCAGCTGCTTCAATTTTTCACGAGAATATTCTAATGACACTTCTGTTGTCTCGCCAACATATTTACCAATACGGATATCCGTTTGATCACTAATAGCACCAACAGAAGAAATATCGGTAAAAGAATAAGCAAGGGCAAATGTTAAGCCAGTATCTTTATGACGTAAATTTACAGCCGCATGAGTGATATCAGTATCTGTATCATTAACATCATCAATCACTGAATAACCTAGCGAATAACTAGACGTACGACTTACAAATTCTGCCTGGCCTAAGGGACCAACTGAAGTATCAACTTCAGAAAAGTACACCTTCTGTAAAACGCCAAACGTATTTAAATCACTAGACTGGCCTTCTGCATCCACATCACTACTTATGTAGCTACCTGTGAATTCAGAGTTATAATTTTCAGCGTTACTTATTGAAGTAAAGACACTTAAAAAAGTAACCGCAGCTACTTGGTAAAATTTATTATTCATTGTATTTCTCTCCTATAAATATAAAACAGGCCTACCACTTAAAATGATAATAGCCATCAATCATTATTTTTGTAATGTGAAACCGTTAAAATGAAACTAAAAAATTATAATTATTACTTAAATCTTGTTTAATCATCTAGTCGTTTATAAAGCGTCTATACCGCGCTGCAAATCGATAAGTAAATCATCCAACGCCTCAAGACCAACCGCAACACGAATTAAATTATCGGTTATGCCTGCAGTAGCTCGTGCTTCTGGCGACAAACGACTATGCGTTGTCGTTGCTGGATGAACAATCGTTGACTTCGCATCACCTAAGTTAGCGGTCAAAGAGATTACCTGTGTCGCTTCAATAAAACGCCAAGCAGCGGCTTGATTACCCTTAACTCTAAAAGATAATACGCCCCCAAAATGGCTTTGCTGCGTTTTCGCTAATACATGCCCTGGGTGTGACTCTAAGCCTGCATAAAAAACAGCTTCAATCTGCTCTTGTGATTCTAGCCAATGAGCAATCGCTAAAGCACTGTCAGAATGTGCTTTCATTCGTAAATGCAAAGTCTCTAAGCCTTTCAAGAAAACCCAAGCATTAAAGGGACTCATACTTGGCCCTCCCGCACGTACAACATTGCGGACTGGCTCAATATGCTCAGCATTTCCAACTACAGCACCGCCTAAACAACGGCCCTGCCCATCAATATATTTAGTTGCCGAATGAATAATAATATCAGCACCTAAAGATAAAGGCAGCTGCAGTGCTGGCGAACAAAAACAATTGTCGACAGCAAATAAAACACTATTCTCTTTGGCTATCGTTGATAACGAACGAATATCACCAATTTCATTTAATGGATTAGAGGGTGTTTCAATAAAAAACAATTTAGTATTCGGCCTAATAGCCTCACGCCAACCGTTGAGATCGGTTAATTTAACATAACTGATTTCAACACCAAACTTAGCAAAAAAGTTATTCAATAAAACAACGGTAGAACCAAATACATCACTTGAACAAACAATATGATCACCGGCACTTAAATGCGCCAGACACATACTCATAATTGCGCCCATGCCCGATGAAGTCGCGATGCAATCTTCAGCACCTTCCATCGCCGCTAAGCGCAGCTCAAAGTTTCTAACCGTTGGATTGGTATAACGCGAATAAACACTGCCTTCGACATCACCTGAAAAACGCGCTTGCGCATCGGCACAGTC
>Ga0115006_10003486_pt1 | contig 10701 bp, 13 predicted proteins | sample ArcOceMetagenome_3_FD_88943 | JGI IMG/M metagenome (GOLD analysis project Ga0115006, IMG submission 88943) | Marine eukaryotic phytoplankton communities from Arctic Ocean - Arctic Ocean- Svalbard ARC20M Metagenome | ecosystem: Environmental > Aquatic > Marine > Oceanic | place: Arctic Ocean...
CTCCTCTCTATTCCTCTCTCCTCTACTCCTCCCTCTCTTCTCTCTCCCCCTTCCGCTCTCTCTCTCCCCCCTCCTCTCCCCCTCTCTTGTTGCCCCCCCTCTCTCTCCCTCTCTCTCTCCTCTCTCTTGTTCTGTCGGGGAGAGGTGAGGGGAGAGGAAGGGAGGGGGGAAAAAGGGAGATGGGAGAGAGAAGGAAAGAGAGAGATCGAGAGAGCAAAAGAGAGACCGAGCGAGAGAGAGACAGATAGATAGATAGGGAGAGAGAGAGCTACACCGGATCCTAAGTGGTTTTGGGCGACAATAAAGTTGGCTGTACGCAAATCCTTGAAGTACAAAATCTGGCTTTAAATCTCGACAAGTCCCCCCCCAAGGATTGGAAGATCGTAAACGGTCCAGTGAGCCAGTGGCACGTGATCATACAGCGTAGAATACGATTTTTGCATTCCCGTACAGATTCGTACTGGTTCAGGTTTGCACGGAAAGCTGAACCAGATCGTCAAATCGAGGCAAATCCAAGTCACTTAGGATTATCTGTAGGAGAGAGAGAGGGGGGGAAGAGGGGCAACGGAAAAGGGAAGGAGGGCAGGGGAGAGTAGGAGAGGAGAGAGGAAGGGACGGGGGGGGGCGGGGGGGGAGGGAGAGAAAGGGGAAAAGAGAGAGAAGGAGAAGAGGGAGAGAGAGGGAGAGAGGGGGGGATGGAGAAGAGGGAGGGAAAAAGAGATGGAGGGGAGAGAGAAAGAAAGAGAAAGGAAGCAAAGGGAGGGGAAAAGAATGAAAGGAAGGAAAGGAAGAAAGGAGGGAAAGGAAAGGGAGAGGGAAAAGAGGGAGAGAAGAGAGCAGAGAAAAGAGGAGGGGAGAGAAGAGGAAAGGGAGAGGAGGAAAGAGGAAAGGGGAAGAGAGGAAGGGAGCGGGGAAGAAAGTTATTGGTTCTGGAGTCGAGACTGCCTCTGGCCTGGCCTGTCGCGGGGGACGGGGAGATTTTGAAGAGAAAATTGGCAAGGAGGAGAGGGGAACGTGAGGATGAGTGGACAGGAGGAGCGACGTGAGCGCCGCCTTAGTCTGACCAACTTTGCTCCTGAGGTGATTGTAGAATGTCGCGCGATGAAAAGCGAAATGAATCGCCCTTGTTGCGCCGGCGGTCTCGAGGTGGCCTGCAAAAAGAGGAGACGCAGAAACTCGCCGGGCACGGCGCGTAACGCCGTGCACGGCGCGTACCCGTGCACGGCGCAGAACGCAGTGCAAGTCGCATACCGCCGTACACGGCATGTAACGATGCACGGTTCGTTATTCATTCATTCATTGATACTGTACATTGATTGAATGGTTTTACGCGCCGTGCACGGGGGGTTGGACATCCAGTAGTTGACGATCTGGACGTCGCCGCGTTTCATGCCCAGCGCTGGCCGTGACGCCATGCTGCGTGCGTTCCCTGTGACCTGCCGTGGGAAGAGCGGGCCCAAACGCGAGACCATCCAGTGTTGCTTTGTGTAATTAGTACCGACGCCGAAGGTATTGGGTACCGAGGGGTTCCCCACGGGTCACCACACCCAAACTGTTTGCGCCTTACTTCCGTCGCTGGCTCGTGCGCCTTGGTGACATCTGAGGTGGCACCTGAGTCGGCTCTGCAAGTACCCCGCTCCGCTTTGGGATTGCCCCGCGGCCAGGAGTTTCCCGCCCCTGCTGCCACACCACTAGCCGGAAGCACGCGACCCACACCCGCGCGGGCGCACATATCCCCCACGCGCACGCGCTCCCACCGCATTAAATTGGGCGGTGCGCAGCGCCACCCACGGGGCGTGGGCGACTTTGTGCGCCGGAAACGCGCAGGTCGCCGTCGAGCGCGAACTTTTTACACGTTTAGCAGCAGGGGAGATTGTGGTGGCGGGGGAGAGAGGAGAGCACGGTGAGGACCTCCAAACCTAACGTGGTGAAGAAGAAAGTCTGCCAGATCCCCGGGTCCCAGGCGTCGTCTGCTGTCGTGGGCCGGAGGGTCCCAAGCCACGAGAGGGGCTTCCAGCGAAGCTCGCGAGCCTTGCCGTCGTCAGCCTGGTCCTCCAGAACGCGCCATCTCGATGCGGAGGGTGGAGTCCTGGTCCGTGGCCTTGACTTTCTGGGGGAGATGAGCTGAAGCTGTTGCGCAAATCGCGTGTGCCAGTGTGTGTAGGTGTTGCGTAGCCCTGAGGGCCTTGCACCAGGGGCGGTGGAGCTGGCCGGTGGTGTGTGTCGATACATCTGTGCTCGAGAGTCGAGTTGCAGTTGCAGTTCTCCACGAACCCGTTCAATCCCCACAAAGCCTGGAAGACAGCCCCGTGCGAAGTCGGGGCGTGTGAGGCGTGCGTCATGACAGGGGTGGCGTCGCCGGGCCGGACGGGGCCGCTGGGGTGAGACCGGAGCGGGCGACATGCGCGAGGGTCCAGATGGTGGCGACGACCCTGACCTGTGGCCTGCCGGTGCCGCCGTGCAAGAGCCGGGCCAGGAGGTATGCAGCCCAGGCCCACGGGCCTGGTCGAGCACGCAGGGGAACGCGAGCTTGCTCGTATCTGTTGGCTGCACTGTCCGGCGCACGTGCTCGTCGTTGATGCCTGCAGCGCGTGTCAGGTCGGGAGCGACTGGCCCATGCCCAGTGGTTTGCACAACAACGTGACTGCGTCCCAGCTTTCGACTACGCCGCCTCTGCATCGAGGCGAGCAACCCCCTCGCCCCGCCTATGCACTGGGTGGGCGGGACAGGGAGCCAACTGCTTTCCCGCGAGCGTCTCCCTAGATTCGCAAGCATGCACGCAGCTTGTGTCCAAGAGCATGATCGTGCGTTTATGCAGGTGACTGTTCTGTCGATTCTGAGACTTCTCCAAGCGGCCATGAAACGGACGCAGGCAAGAGGAGAGAGGAACAGCGAGACAGTTTGAGAAAGCTGCTGGAGGAACAGCAGGTGACGCTCGCGTTGGCTGCCTATCCCAAACTAGCACTGTGCCAAAGTTGATGTCACGTCGTTGCGTGTTTCGCTATGGGGCCGGGTGAGTGATCTTTGACTCTGTCATGCCGCCCAGAAAATGTCCGAGTACGTGCTTGAGCTTGCCAAGTCTAGCCACGCTCCTACGCCGCGGTCCCCTTCTCACGTGGAGGAAAGCGCCCGATGGGGAGAAGGAGGCAGGCGCAGTGGGATGGACGCATGCGAAGAGCAATTCACTGCAACAGCAAATGACAGTGTCAGCGACGCACGTAGGCGGCACTGGATAGATCGGTACAATATAGACACTCCCGATCAGAGCAAGAACATGCGCGTGGGCGGTGATGGCGAGACGGGTGCCGGGCGGTTTCAGGAGGGCGATGGCACGGAGGCGGGAGGTGGTGTGGCATCAGGGGCGAGCTGGGACTCAAAAAGTGACGCGCAAGCGCAGGAAAGAAAAGAAACTGCAAAGCCGGATGAGGAAAACATGTGCGAGACAATCGACAGAGCAGAGCCAGCAGGCAGCAAGGAGGACATCAAAAAACAGTTGATGGGAATGGTGGAAAGGAAGGCTGCGGAAGGAAAGGCAAACACGGGGCGGGATAACGAGCAGGAGAGCGCCGACCGTGGTGGGGACGGCAAGATTTCACAGGATTGGCATAGGAGTACTTCTCGCGAACATGATGTCTCGAACAAGAGTCAGAGGAGGAGGGAAGATGACTGGGAAGCGAACAGAGAATCGGGAGGATGGAGGGAAGGAAAATGCGAAAGGAGCATGAAGGGAGGCCGGCAGCACAGCGGGTTTGATGGCGCCAGAAGTATTTCCCGCGAACGTGACATGTCAAGAGAGAGAGGACGCGAGAAAGCCAGGCAAAGAGAGTGGGAGGAGAGGGAAAGAGAAACGCATCGCGCGCGGGAGCGGGAGGTGGAGCGGGAGAGGGCGAGAGAGAGGGCGAGGGAGAGGGAGAGGGAGAGGGATGACGACGAGGAGTATAAAAGTCACAGGGCGAGTCAACGCAGGGACTCGGAGGACAGCAGCAGGTTTACGTTGAATCTCGAAGCAGTAGGTTGGGAACAATCAGGACGGGAGAGGAAGAAATTGCAAGACGCTGGACACGGGGAGAGACAGGAGATGCGAAGCGCGAGGGGTAATAGTCAACGGGGAGGGGCAGAGTTGCTCAGCCCACGGGCAGGTTCGCTGTTGAGTCCTCGTTCACGGTTTTCGAGTCAGCGGTCTAGTTACGTTCAGAAAGATCGAGAACAGTCACTGCCGTCGCCACCTGAAAGGTCTTGAGTCTTGAGAATACTTCCCCTGCGTTGAATCTATGTGCACTCCAACGCACGTCTGCGATTATCAGTGAATTTCGTACTCTTTGCGCAGGTCTGAGGGAGATTTTTCGCAGAGGCAGAGCTTTGGGGTCGACTTCTCGCGCAGGGGAAATGGTGCAAGTGGGGGAGGTGGCGAAGACCGGCATCGAGGCAACTGGCAAAGCGTCAGTGACACGAACACGTCCCGCAGGTTTTCTCTCTCGATCAGCATGTCTGCAATGTTCATGTCTGTCTAAGACGATTCTCTTACCATCGATCCTCTCCTTTCCTGCATTCACGATACGTGCGGTGACCAAGCAATCTTGCGTATCCCTTGCGCCTCCCTTGCGCCCTACCGAACTGATCCGAAACCCACTCTGTACCAGGCGGATAAAGAAGATAGAGACGTCACTCGAGCTCTTGTCCAACCGAATGACACAGAGTCTGACAGATTTGCTGCACGCAAACAAAGAAGCGACGGCCACCTCGAAGCAAATACCTCTTCAGGAGCTATTCTCAGCACTGAGCAAATGTGTGGGTTCTGGTCGTCTGGCTGGGAGGGACGGAATGGGGGGGGACAGACGCTCGGAAGTGGCGCACTTGGTCAATGAAGCGCAAGAATTAAGCGAGTCTATTGGCGATGCGCACGCCCGAGCCAGACAGAATCTCAAAGAGCGAATCCAGCGCTCCCAAAACGACTCACAGAGCTTGATAGACGATATTTTGGAGGAATTCAGGGTCTTGGCGCGGGAAATATCAGACGGCGTTCTGAATGGCGAGGACTCTTTTGAGCTGCACATTTCGCGTGACCAGGTCTCTCGCACTTCTGTTATGACTTTGACGCTAATTTGAACTGACTTGATCTGATTTCCCTCACTGCACTCTTGCACGTGCACCAGGCGCTTGCGGACTTGGCTACTCTTACGGAGACATCCAAACAAAGGACCAAGGAAATGGAGGCAGAAAAGGCGCAGCTTCGCGCGGATCTGGCACGTGCGCGCATCGAGTGTGAGCAATTGCGCGGCAAAGTAGGCGAGCTCGAGAACGAAATGTACAACTATAAAATGCAAGTGGAGCAAGACAGCATTTCGCGCGGGGTAATAGATACCGAGCATCTGAAGAAGCAGCTGTTGACTCTTCGCGCAGACTTGCTCGCCAACAGGGCTGACCTCTTGGCTCAGAGGGAGCTGGCGCAGAACGCAGAAGTGGAAAAGGAGGCTCTCAAGATGGGCGAGTCTCGGCTCAACGCTCAATTGGCAGAAAGTGCGGGCCTGCTTGCAGATCTCCAGAGAGAGTGCGTGAAGCAGCATGACGAGCTTAGCAAGAAAGAAATGGAAATGCACAAGATGAGAGAAGAGATGGCGAATTTGAATGCAGAGGCCGAAAGAAGCAAAGGACAGCTGCAGGAAGTTCGAATGCAGGTTACAGCGGAGATATATACACTTATCTATATTGGTGTATATATGCATCTATGCATGTACGTAGGTAGGTAGGTGGTAGTTATTTAGGTACATAAACATGTATGCACATAGAGAGAATGAGCTAGTGAGAGAGTACACGTACATAGTAATATATATGTATGCATATAAATATGAATGTATGTATGTATGTATGTATGTATGTATGTATGTATATGCCAAGATATATATACATACACACACACACACACACACACACACACACACACACACACACATCCACAAATGTACATGCACATATGTGTGTGGGTGTGTGTGTGTGTGCGCGCGCGACATATTGAGGTGTATCTTGTGTGTATGCATGCAGCTTACAGCGGTTGAGGAGCGTGAGCGTCATAATGCCGCACTACTGGATGCGGCTGTCACCGAATTGAAAGAGAGGACAAAGGAACGAGAGGATCGTGAACGAGCGATACCGAAGCAAGGATCCGAAGGTCGTGAGAGAAAGAGGTCGGCGGAGAGAGAAAGACGACGTGAACGAGCGACACCGAATCAAGGGTCTGAAGGTCGTGAGAGAAAAAGGTCGACGGAGAGAGAAAGGCGACAAGCGAGGCAACAGGACAGAGGTGCAAGTAGCGAGAGGTGGGACTACAGCAGCGACCCTGAGACAGAACGCTGGCGACGGGACGGAGGCAGGGCTAGGAGCAGAGACAGAGCCAGGAGCAGGGACAGCAATAGCGACTGGGAAGATGGCAGAGATAGGCGTGTTCACACGCGATCGAGAGGGCGCGAAAGCAGTAGAAAGAGGCGTGATAGCCGGCAAAATCCAGATTACTATCAGTACGCTGGGCGGGAAGAACGGTCGTGGAGCAGGGGCAGAGACGCCGGCAGCCCCAGGGATGAGGGCAGATTGCTCGCTCTCCAGGATCATTTGACAGACATGGCGCATCGACTCGCCCGTGCAGAGAAGCAGCGCCAGGATCAGACGAAAGAGGCTAGCCGGTCTCTCCTGCCTGTCCATCGTTATTTGCATTGCTGTCTCGCGTAATGTATGTCCAAACACTGATGATCCTTGCTGCAGAGCACTGGGACAATTAGAGGTCATGAGGACGCGGATCTCCGAGTATCAGCGCAGGGCTGATGCGGAAGAGGAGGCCACCGCTCGCGCCGTCGCAGAGCGAGATCAGAAGGATGGCGTGATACGGGAATTGCGCGAGCAAGTTGCAGCGCAAGCACAAGTTCTCGCGAAGATGCAGGTAACGTGTTCGCGTTAGGGAAGTGCGGGATTTGTGTTGACGAGATTATTGACGGGGTTTGGGGCTGCCCGCCGGCTTTGCACGACTGCATGTCCACCAGGACACTTACACGTATGTGCTTTTGCATGATGCAGTCGCAACGCGACCAGTTTATGAACGAGGCCAACACCAACAAATCTGAAAATAAGAAAAACAAACGGTTGCTGAGGGATTTACAAGCGCAGCACACAGTCAAGTTGCAAGAGCTACAGGGGTTACGCCGGACGTCAAGAGATGAGAGCCGAGAACGAGAGCGAGAACGGGACACCTCCAGAAGGATCGAAACACTCAGTTCTGGCTCCTACTCCAACTCTCCTCGGTCGCCCCATGAAATCCAAGTGTATCCCGGTAGCAACACTTTTGCCGACAGGGTTATCCATGAATTGACTGATAAGCTCGAGAATCTCACCCGCAACTACAGGGAGACCGAGGAGGAACTCCGCAAGTCACGTGAAGAAGTTAGGTGAGAGAGATCTCGGACCTTTGTTGCGTTGTTGCATTGCGTTTTTGACAAGACTGTGCTCGGTACGCACGCACATGCATGTGTGTCTACATGTAGCACACAGAGACATACATGCACATATGCAAGTTCGCATCCGAAGCACTACACGCGAATGCACACATGTATCCCGTATTGTGAAATACTTTGCCATGGTCAGCTGACCGCTGTCAATCGGCCACAACACAGCCGTCTTGTGAGTGAGAGCGTGTCACATCGCCTCGACACGCTGCGCAATTCAAAGCCACCCGAAGTCCAGCCCCCTGAGAACAGCGGCACGTCCCGGCCTTCGGAGGCCCCTTCAAGCAGTCTGGCACAGTTGCGAGCGTTGGAGGACGAGGTGTTTGGTCTGAAGCGCGAAAAGGCGCGCTTGGAGTCTGAGCTTCAGCGCACAAAGGAGCAGAAGCGTGACAAGAGCGATGGCGGGGAGTCGGCGACCACTGCGGCCGCACAGGCGGCGGCAACAGCAGCTAAGTCGTCGTCGGCGGCAGTTGCTGCCGCTGATGTTGTGCACATGCGCGACTTGGAAGATCAAGTACTGCAGTTGAAGCGAGAGCTCTCACGAGAAAGCTCAAAATTGGAATCAGAGCGGCGAGAAAAACGAGAACTGGAGGAAAGGCTTCGAGATGCAAGTGCGACTGGCGGGGGTAGCACGGCAAAGGAAGCACACGAGATGACCCTCGCGGACATGGAAAAGGGCAGGTGCCCCGGGAAATGCGTGGAACAAATTGAGCAGCTCCAGACCAACCTCAGCATCTCGCAGAAGGAGCTTGAAGAATGCAAAAAAGAGCTCGCAGCGCAAGAACGTTTTCGTCGCGCGTCTCCTGACGTCGAAGCGGCCAAAGAGATTCAGCAGCTCCAAGATGCCATTAGGCAGGCCGAACGCGATGCGGAAACGGCACAAGCAAAAGCAGCCGAGGAGCTCGCAGCCGTGCGCGTCGCATCAGCGCGTGAGTTGAGCAAAGCACGAGTAGAAGGCGCAAATCGGGTGAAGGTTGATGTTGAGGCTCTCAATGGGAAACTTCGGGAGAAGGAGAACGAATTGGAGGCGGCAAAGTCCGAGTTACAAAGTGCTCGTTTAGTGCTTGCGGACATGCAGATTAAGAGCCAAGAGCTGGAGGAAGAGGTGGCCACCCTACGCAAAGCCCACCGGCCATGCGCTCTCTTGATTGAGGAGCTTAGAAAGAAGATCACGAATCTGCAGGTCACGAGTTTTTTTGGGCAGGAGAAGCGCATTTTGCGTACTCCAAATATGAATCCAACCGTGCTTGATATGTATACACATACAGGTGGATTTGAAGAAAGCCAAAGAGGAGAACACAACACCAAGCACGCCACGCGAGTTCCAAGTGCCGAGCAACGGATTCACCACTCCGATGGCAAGTTACGCTTCAGCAGGGTACAAACTCAGATCGCCAAGTGGGAGCGATCCAAAGTCTCGGGAAGGTATACAGCCGCCCAATTCGACAAAGTGTGCTCAAATGACTCGGAGTTGCAAATAAGTGAAGGCCCTAGCGTACGTGGATGTCTGACTCCACCCGCACGCATCTTCGCACACACAGGTACTGGCGCTAATAGCGCAAAGTCACCGAGCTCCCTCTCCCCTATCGCAAGAGCATCAACAACGCCGCCAGCCCAGGGCGTCAAAAGCACCACTCCGCGCACCATGTTCTCCCCCCAGCCAGCCAAAGAAGAGGTGAGCGTTTGTGTCTGTTGTTGGTTCATGTTGGCGCCCAATGCAGCGGGAGTTCGCATCCTCGCTTACCTGCGCTTTCCCGCATGCCTGCGATCAAGGAAACGGTCAACGAAACTCGACTTGCCTCCTGTCCAATGATGTAATCTTGTGTGCATGTTCCGTCCCTGCTCCTTGCCACATTTTTCCCGTTGTCTCCCATGCATTCAGCCCAAGTTCACGCCCGCGAAAAGCAGCACCCCTCGAGTGCACTCAGTGGGCATCGCTTAAGGCTCTGCTGTACGGTCTCGGCATATACGATCTGTATCCATCTTCAATATTCTTGTGGTGTCGTGGTGGCTGGTTTTGGGAAGCCCGGTTGCCGAATGGTATCCCTTGTCAAGGATTCGAGGCGGCTGAGCGCCAACGGAAGTACAAGGGGTCTGTAATGTGATTAGACAGCAGCAGCATTTCCGGACAAGTGAGAAATTATTGCGTTCATTTTCTACCCAATAATGACAACAACAAACGTCCACGAACTTCTCCCTTCGCCCACTCCCCTGAGGGCGGGTCGCCCATATTATATCGTTTCTCGTAGTCTCTCCCAGAAGTTCCGCCGTAATGGCAAAGGCATCCCGCGTGAAACTGCCATCACAAGCACATCCACACGCATGTCCCATAGCACACGTCCTCCATCCCTCCTCCCTCCTCCCAGCAAACAGCGGTGTTAAAGGTCCTGCATTAATAAACAGATTATGACCTTTCTCTCTTCCTTGGCATCAGGCAGGCAGGACCATGACTCACAGTAGGCCGCCTGGACAGCGAGGGATTCTGTGAGCCCGTCCCGCCTCCGCCACCCCCCGTACTGTCACTATTAATTACTCTCTCTCTTACAGTCCCTAGTCCACGCGGACGGGGCGGATCTTCTTGCGCTTCTTAATCCTGTCCGTGGGGTCGTCGTCGGCCCACGTTACCTTGACAGAACCATCACCCAGGAGCTCATGGATAGTAGCCTTGTGCCACCCGCCAGTCTTATGCCAAGCTTCAACTAACTCTCCCCGCTTGAAGCGGACAGTGCCCACGTACTCGCCCTCCTCCCGCCGCGCAGGCACAGGCGGCCCGCTACGCCTCGCCTCGTAGTAGGAGGTGTTCGCTGGCAAGTACTCTCCCACTTGTAGCCGCTGAGGAATCGCCCTATCCCTCCCGGTCGGCCCTGGAGGCAGCGCAGCTTTTGGGACATCATTGGTCGCGCCAGCGTGTGTCCCGATTGTGACTGTGTTCTTCTGCCGAAGCGGCCCTTCCTCCACCCCCCCCGTCAGCACATGTAACTCTCTCCTCCCTCTCCCCTGACCTCTCTCCTTCTCTGCCTCAGTGGCGGCCTCCTCCTTTGCCTTGCGAGCAGTGCCCCGTGCGCGCGGCTCCCCTCCCCTTTCTCTCTTTTCCGCCTTCATGGGGTTTGCCGCCGCCCTCCCATCTTTCTTCCCTTTGCCCCCCTCTTCTTTCCTTTTAGCCGCCTCCACTGCCTTCGTTTGTTTCGCACCTGCAGGGCCCTCGCCCCCCTCA
>Ga0115006_10003488_pt1 | contig 10700 bp, 9 predicted proteins | sample ArcOceMetagenome_3_FD_88943 | JGI IMG/M metagenome (GOLD analysis project Ga0115006, IMG submission 88943) | Marine eukaryotic phytoplankton communities from Arctic Ocean - Arctic Ocean- Svalbard ARC20M Metagenome | ecosystem: Environmental > Aquatic > Marine > Oceanic | place: Arctic Ocean...
AAGGCGCAACAGAACGGAGAAATCAACCGTGGCTTTGCCTTGTGAGGACATTCCTGTGAAAGATCGCATTCCAACCAAAGTGATAAAGCCACTGCCGGTCACGGAAGCCAGCATGAAGCAGCCTGTGGGTCTTCCACGGTACATGAGCCCCCGTCCGCTGGGGTTTGAAGAGCCTTGCCAGGTGTGACTTGTTGCAGATGCCTTTTGCTGCTCACTTGCTACCTTCATTTCTGAGCGTGCCAGAGTCAAAGTTGTCTCTTTGTTTCATGTGTGAGAGGTGAGTTTGCTTGGGCAATGGGCTTCAAGGAGCAATGCAAAAGAAGCAATGCAAAAGAATGTCAAGTGATGAAATTTTCACATGCGCGTATCGTACAGTATCAGTGACCGATGTGATGGTTGTGAAAATCTTTGGCAGTGGCCTACTGCTGCGACCTTATCCTCAGGTCTGTCATTTGCGACTGGTCACACGTGCTTTTCCGGACGGGTGCAGGCGTGCGATCGAAGGGAGTCTTGATTCGCTTGTGCTAGCATGCACGCATACTGAGCCATGGGCGCATGGCAGGCGGCGCGTACTCTAGTGCTCGAGACAGTTTAAAAAAAGGGAGCAGCTGTGATGATCGCCACCGCACAGACGTAAACAAGGATGATGAAGTGGAATTTTTGGTTCGAGTCCGTGTGGAGAGATCCAAGTCGCCAGTAGTAGGAGTGGAGAGAAGGGGTGGGGCGGGCGAGCCTCCGCAGGTAGCTTCTCGTTCTCAACTATCAACACCTTTTATTACTAAGCTCGAAGGAAGGGAGACAGAAGGAGCAGGAGATGAAATGGAGCCGGTTCCCCCCAGCACAGAAAACAACGGCACACCATCCTACAATCGGCGTACTCTTCGAAGTTGCCAGCAGTTGCCCTCACGGGCGTCGAAGAGAGAAGAGACCAGCATCGCTCCAACACACGGCAGCGGTGTAAACCCCGCAGAATCCGGGAAACTCGGAGGCCTGATGGATCTCTTCTTCCCTCCACTCAACCCCATGGAACCTAACAATCGGAAGCTTCCGGGAGAAAATGATCGCTGGGGCTTCGGAGGAAGCTCACGATCAGGTGCTTATGCTGTAGGTGTGTTGCATCTTTGCGTCCCAGTAGGTGACTGTGTCTGTGTGCGTCTGTATCTGAGTGCAAAAGCGTATCTGATTTGGATCCGCATGCAGCAACGGCAAATAGCGCGACAATCGAGGCACCAATCTCCATGAAACAGATGGAGACGCTGCCATTGGATGTTTTCCACTCGCTCATCCAGAGGCGTGAGGCTGATGCCGCCACCGCTTTCACTCCGCGAGTTGTTGAAGCGAGCAAACACAGGTGCGCGTGTACACAAACCCCATGTCCGTGCGTGTACGCGAGTAGAGAAAATGTTTTGTCTTGGCTGGGTGAAATGTTCTGAAAAAAAGTTCATCAAGTCAGTCAGCGCATCTCACCTGAAAGGGAAAAAACAGTGGGCGAGTGCTCAGGAACCCTCTAGCACCATCTGCACGGGAAATGGCGCTTGCTCATGCCAAGGATGCAAGGGATGAAGCTCGGTATGTGCCGTGTTTTTTCTCTTTGTGTGTGTGTGTGCGCGCGCGTGTCCATGCGCGTACATCCACGCCCATATGCGTCAGCCGTACGAAGTAGGCATTGAGATTTTGCTCTTTCTTTCCTATCCTCCACCCACATGACCTGATATTCCCCATTCCGTGTCTTTCTGTCATGGGCAGTCAACGACGGGAGCGTACAACAAGCATCAAATGGGCTCAGAATCCGGGTTACATTACTGATCGACGATTTCGGATAAAGTGAATCACGTGCGAATGTGACACCTCTCACGCCTTCTTTGGCTCGAAGGTCATGCAAGATTAATCAAAATTACATAACTTCATTTTAATTGACGTGTAAAGTTTCTTTGTACAATTCAAGCTTCAATAAATATTACAGAAACGACTTTGCTCATGGAGCGTTTTCTACGGTTGCTTTCCCCCTAACGATCCCTTATGTGGACGGAGCTAAAATCGAATTCCCTGAGCTGAGCCGTTCGCGGCCGTGTCAACTTGATTGGCTGCCTACATTCGAGATCCTCGAGGCACGTGTGCGAATCACGCTGACACCCCTGGATGTGCGTACCTATGAGCTGCTGTAAGGCATTCAAACCCGAAAGAGCGAGAGCAAGGAAGAAAAATGTCAGATTATGAGCACAACACAAGTTGATGCATACAGTTTGCAATGGTGTTCGAGTGCGCACGTGGAGAGCGCAAGAACTCACGTTGATTTCTGGCCGGGGCGTCAAAACTTCGAGCCCGACAGGTGCCATGGCCGTGGAATCAACATTGACAACACCTGGTAGATGCTCGAGATAGTGCTGTACTTTGGTGTGAACCGCTCTTGTCATGGTTGACTCCTGGTGTCCTGGAGCTATTGAGACAGAATTGAAGTTAGATCGCTCCGGTGGTGTCGTGTATGGTCGTGCACAATTGGCCCTCGATTCTTCGCCTTGAAGATCAACCAAATTCGGCATCTCATGAGAAGATTCGTTTAATCGGTATGGCTGCTGCTCGACGGTTTCAGTGCTGATTATTTCCCATTTGCCCGGGCTCACAAGTATCTCCACGCCAGTCCCTTCGACTTGCCGTTTGCCTAGATCTGATGAAGCTGGTGCAGTATCTTTGGCAGATACGGAGCGAGCAGTATCTTTGGTAGATACAAAGCTTAGGGTTTTTGAAATTGCCGTAAGAGCTTGCGCAGACGGCTCAACTATGGCAATCAGGACAGACAATATTGTTGATCCTAGCATGCAATACAAGGCGAGGGGTCCGTCAATCCAAGTAGGTACCATGTCTTTGGGCAAAATGACTTCAACAGCAGTGAAAGAAGCCGCTAGCGCGTTGCCTAAGTGAATGAATGCCCCTCCAAGATTGATGGCATTGTCTCTGTGCTCATGCAGAACGAATGAGGTAATTCCATAGCCCCAGAGAATGCACACAATCATTCCCACATTCAGTATGCCATTTGTCCAGTTGAGAATCGCAGGTACCAAAAGCTTCAAGGCAGGTAGAAGTGCGCAGCAAAACCACAGGCCTCCTGTGTTCTCCACAAAAAAGCCCCAGAATGCGGCTTCATCTGTCCTTTTTATCCAGTCGCCACGAAATCGTCTGTCGTTCAACAGAGTAAAGGCGAACTTGGCCATCCACCGAGCGCTTGAAGTCACACTTTGGCTTGTAGGTGGTGACAACTCAGCTCTCATTTGACTGATCTCGTGTGCTTGGTGCCGCACAAATACCAACGACCCTTGGTAAATCAAGGATCGGATTTTGAGGACACCATAAACGATTGCACAAGCAGGCAACAACAACGCAAAAGTGCCAAAAAGTGCCCAAGTTAAACACCCAGAGGCAATTGCTTTTGAAGCTGCATCTGATATACCGACAAGAAGCATCACAAAGGCATGTCCTTCCCAGGCTGGGAAAGACATATCCAGCGGATTTGATACTGCTGGAAATTTTCGCGCGTGGAGCCTCCTTGCACCTTCCCTTACCAAGCCAATGCCAATTAGCACTCCAATAGAAACAAGAATTTTGTTCAATGAATGCACCCCCGTGGCGGCGTCGCATTCCACGTGCGACAATTGTTCCTTTCGTCGAAGTGCATCTGTGTATCACACGTAAGACATGTACACACGCACGAGCACACAGCGACATACACACATGGTCGCACGTACGTACGCACACATGCACGCACGTACATGAACACGCAAGTTAGTCTCCAAAACTAATGACCAAATCTGAGGGCTATCCATGCAAGGCGTGTTGATAGTGAGGGCATCAACGCAAAGGCTCCACCTTGTCCTCTGTCTTCTGTAGCTGCATCCAAATTGGACCACACAAAACCGTTGCTGAACACCTTGTTGGATGGAAACCCTTTTTTACCTCCTGCGCGTCCGAGCATGCTTATCATCTGTACTTGATTGATCATGGCAATTACAGGACCTGCACCTCCACCGTAGCTAGCAGATCCAGCACCAGTACTGCCATGGACGCCTGATGTTGTTTGTACACACGTAAGACGTGTGCGGCCTACACACATGCACATGATCATCAATGCACGCATGCAACAGTACACCTGCTTGAGTTTGTGTTTGCGTTTGCATCCTGCAAACAGACACGCATAATACGCATAAATGTAGATTTTGAGTGGCTTGTGCATGGGCAATGCAGGTACATGTATGAACATCACAGGTACGTGAACCCATAGACACTCTCTCAAAAAGAAGGACAGCAGGATGGAACGGGTTGAAGATTTGATACACGCCCATTATCATTAACCCACCTCCAGCAGCCCCAAAGGCCACAGCACTGCTAGCGCTTGTGAAGGCAGTCCCTGTGCCTGCCGCCACCACACCAACTATGGCCTGCAAGCAGTATTGAGTAAGCAGAACGCGATGCCATGATCTTTAAGAGCATGAGCGCACTCTTCAACAAGACGCATAGAATCACCGTGCTCACGACAGCGGTTAGCGCCTGGGAAGTAATTTTCGCACTTTGAGTGTCATTGTAGAGTTTTGTGCGCTGGCACACGTCACGGTAGCAAGTAGCTCCACGCAAGTAATCCCCTGCACTTGTGACATTGCTCGGTGTGCGAGAGCATTCCCACGTGCCATTGGTGGGAGCACTACTATCCGTCACCACGTCTTCAAAGAGGCAATCAGAGCTGCATCCATCCCCACTTGCCGTGTTCCCATCATCGCACTCTTCGAGGCCTGCACGTGATCCATCTCCACATGTTGAATTACACTCGATCACTGCATCCACTGTGAAGTCCAGCGCGTACGTTGCATCTTGCCAGGCAGCCTCATAGGGCGTCGTCCGGCAGTAAAGTCCGCATGACACGTTTTCGAATTGAGGCGCTGAGCATGCAAAATTCCCTGATTCATTCTTGTACTGTCCGGGTGGGCACGCCGTACAGCCAGAGCCTGGACTGTGCTGGTAACCTCTGTTGCACTGGCAGCCAGCAAGATTGGTTGTGGCAGCTCGCGAGAACGAGTTTGCTGGACAAGTAGCACACGCTGATGATCCCAGGGATGTCTTGTACTTGCCTGGTTTACACTCCACGCACACTGGATCGCCACCGTACACATCGCCAAAATATCCGGGAGGACACTTGCAATCGTCCGTGGACTGCGCCCCAGGCAGTGTTACGGAATTTGACAAGCAACGTGAGCACTCGCCGGTTCCGGTGAAATTTTTGAACGAGCGAGCTGGACAAGGATTGCAAATGGCTCCATCAGACTCGCCTGCGTATCCCCTCATGCAGGTGCAATCTGTTATTTGGACAGCACCTGAGGCGGAAGAAGTTCCAGCCGGACAGTCAATACACTCAGCAAGTCTGCCAGAATGTTTTTGCCCGAACTTTCCGACCGCGCAGGGCTGGCAGGGCCCACCTACTGGACCAACGTACCCCACAATGCAATGACAGTCTTCCAGTGCTGCACTTCCTGCGGGCGACGCTGAAAACATCGGACATGCCGAGCAACCTGCAGAGCCCGTCGAATTCTTCCACGTGCTTAGACCGCAAGCGCTGCACTGCCCGCCATTAGGACCTGTGTATCCTGCATTGCATTTGCAATGCCCTTGAGATTCGCTGCTGGGCAACGCATCAGAGTTTGGAGGACATGCTGCGCAGGTGCCAGGCCCGGTATGAGCCTTGAACTTGCCGGCTTCACACGCATCGCAGCCACCTGCGCCAAAGACACCCTTGTACTTGCCTGCCACGCACGCCGTGCACAGGCCGCCGTCTGGCCCCGAATATCCAGGATCGCATCTGCAGTCTGTTATGGATGCTTTTCCTTGCTGTGCAAATGTGTTTGGCGGGCATGGCAGACACGCAGCATTCGCGATGCTATCCTTGTACTTTGCCGTCGGGCATGCCCTGCACACGGTCGCATTGTCCCCTTGATATCCTGCTGTGCAGACACAACTATCCCGTGCTGGACTGCCAGCTGGTGAAGTGGAATTCGAAGGACATGCCGTGCACGCCCAGGCGCTGAGGTTACTCGAATACGTACCACTTGCGCACGGCTGGCAAGGCGAGGGGCCAACCGCGTTTTTGTACGTGCCTCTCGTGCATGCCGCACATGCCTTGCCATTGGGTCCAGAGAACCCTCTGTTGCACTGACAGTCGGTGGCGTTGGCGCTCAGCATTGCCGAGAAGGAGTTTGCTGGGCACGATAGGCACGCGCTCCGACTAGACGAGGAGAATGTATTGGCACTGCAGTTTTGACAGTGCGCGCTCTCACGTGACGAAACTTTGCCAGCTGCGCATTCTTTGCATGGTTCCGTTCCGTTGGACGACTTGAACTTGCCTGCCTCGCATCCAACGCACGGGCCGCCGATGGGCCCTGAATACCCGGCGTTGCACTTGCAAAGCACGCCCCACTGCCTTTGATCCGCGCACTGAAAACCGCACACCCCGCACGACAGCGGGCAGTTTTTGAGCATATATGTCGGATTTTTGTTGCACTCGCCTCCTCTTGTCCACGAAGGGCACAGCACGGGATCGCTGTCACGGCAGACGTACGCCGCGGCCGCCCTGAGGACAAGCAGCGCAGCCAGTGCCTGGGTACGCGGACGCTTCCACGCACCCGGTGCACGGCTCTGAGCCCGACAATGGCCCATCATGTTCGTGCTCGCTGGCCCACAGGCATTCGCTGCGAGAGCACGACGCCCTCCATCCCGCGGCCGGTGTGTACAGGCCTGGCACTCAACTGTCATCACATCATCGCCAGGAAGCGTGACAACCCCTCATGCCAGTGTCCCCCCTTTGGACTGACCCCGGACTCTAAACTTGAAAGGAGACCCCACGGCCAAGACTCCCTACCGTGACGCTTAGTCCTTGCACGGGCAGTCGCCTGCCGGGCCTAACGAGACAGGGAGGAAAGCGAACCCTCCAAAGACCAAAGACGGGTGATACCGGGGGCCTGATCGCCGCCGACAGGAGACACCACACCTGTCTGCGCGACGCAAGGGAGCACTGCCGGCCTCTCCAGCCTGAGACAGGGGGGAAAGCACACCCTCCAAAGGCCAAAGGTCTCAGCCAAAGGCCAAAAATAAACATACATACTCCCCCGCAACTGGAATAATAATAAACTGGCAGCTTTTTCAACTTGAAGTTCCGATCATCGGCTCCGCCGAAGATGGAGTTTATTGTGTGCCGTCACTGCTCAGGCCAGCGCTGAGCTTGCCCTGGCTCAGACAGTCGCCTCGGACGGACAAATCTCCCTCTCTCTCTCGCGGACTGTTGGCATCGTCCCCGGGCAGCACACCGGCCTCAGGGCGGGACTGGTCGCGACCCCACGGGGATGCGACAAGGGTCGGCAGGCGGCCGGGCGCGCACTCCACGTCGTTGGGCGTCATGAATTCTGAGGCGTCGGAGGACACATCTGACGCAAACTGCGACCAGCGTGGCGCGTCGTAAGACGAAGAAAAACTTGGGGCTGAAGAGGGCCGTCGGCGACCCTCGCGGCGCTCGCCGGGCCTGGCTGCGGATGACGGCTCTGCGTCTTCAAAGATTGATGCCGGCTTGGCAAAATGCGAGATGTTAAGCCAGCAGCAGATAAAGGCCGCAGCGACAACAAAGAACGCGATGATGATAGGCGTGTTGCCCCCGTGGAAAGGGTTGGCGCCCTCGCCCCCGGACGGCGGAGAGTACCCAGGCGCCCCTTGGCCTGCCATCGCCGTCGTTTCATTGCCGGAACATCTCTTGCACCCGCCGGCGGCGTCCTTGCTCGCATTTTCAGCGTTCACCAGCAGCCCCACCATCAAGGCTGCGGACAGCAGCGCAGCAGCGCCTAAAGCGAGCGGGGTTTTTACACAGCCCGAGCTGTCAAAGACCCATCGTCTCCAGCCCTCCTGCTTCTCCCCTGTGGGCATGCGCAGCTGCGGCACCGGGTGCAGCGGTTGCTCGTGGGGAGTTTCAAGCGCATGGGACGGCCGGCGCCCGCGGCCGTCCTCGGGGTCAGCACGCGAAGCGCTCGTCGCCAGGGAATGGGGTGTCGGAAGCGGCGCGAGACCCGCCAGCCTCTCTGCTTGGGCCTCCAGGCTTTCGACCTCTGCGCGCAGGCTTTCCAGCTGCAGGCGCGCCAGCGACGCAGGGCGTGCGGGGTCCCGGAGTGCCATGACCGGCCGCCGTGTGTGAAAGCGGCCGGAAAACAACGAAAAGATCTGTCTTCGCAGGGGGAGGCGTACTGGCCTCTTTCCCCACAGGCCTCTTTTTGAAAATATAGCAGAAAATGTATCAGCGAACACTCTGAAACACCGTCGGCCAACGGCAGCGGGTCAACGCGACCTCGCCAGGCCAGGGCTGATCAACATCCGCATCGGGTGGGCGGCGGGCGCGGCAGGCGTGGCAGGCGCGGCGGGGTCCCTTGAGCGGCGATGCCAAAGAAGGGGGGGAAGAAGAAAAAGGGGCCCGACTTCGAGACCACAGGTTGGTTGCCGGAAGCGCGCGCGCCGGCGTCGACGCGCTCACGCGCGCACACACGCACCCTCACGCAGGCACGCAGACACGCGCACTCGCACGCACGCAAGCGGGCAGGCCGGCACGCAGGCACGCGGGCACGCGCTGTGCGGGCTCGGTTGCGCACGACGCCAACGAAAGCGACGCCCTGCGCATTCAATCCTCCGATAAACCAGCGACGGCGACCCCTGGCCCTGACGGTCTGCCGCTGTCGTGTTCAACACTGCGCAGACGAGGCGTGCCGGCCCTTTGGGTTTGCTGCAAACGATGTAATTATCACGCCTTTAGGTATAGAGGTCACCGTGATCGGGGTTAAACCCGCTCCAAAGCCGGAAGCTCCGGAGGCCCCGGAGGGCGGCGCAGATGGAGCCGAGCCCACTGATGAGGGCGAGGAGGACAAGAAGGAGGACGAAAAGCCGCGGGGGAATGGCACAATGTGGGCATTATTTCCCGGTGGCTATCAGGTGCTCTCGTGTGTGTATTCGCACCGGGTGCGCTGGCGGGATTCTGGGCCCCGTGGCTCGAGGGCCCATGCGCCTGGTTCCGTGGCCCTCCGCTCACTCGCCCCCCTCTCTCCCACCGTCTCCTTGTCTTTCCCCCGCCTCCTTGCAAACAGTCGCCGTTACGCCCGAAGACAGCGCAGGAATTTGAGGAGCAGGGCTACAGAAGAGCACACGAGGGCGTGCACATTATGCGAGATAAGGCAATATTTGAAGCCAAACGGTGAGTATGATGCCAGCATGTTGCCACTGCATCGAACCAAGCTCGCGTAGCATTTTGGAGGGGCTACAGAACGAACTACTCACACGGGCGCTCTCCCTTCTCCACCCCCCTTGTCTCTCCCACTCTTTTCGCTCTCTCTCTCCCTGTCTCGCTTGCTTGCTTGTTCTCTGTGTTTTATCGCTGTGTCTGCGCGCATGTCTGTTCCTTTGCGCTGGCTTTTTTTCTTTTTTTCAACAGGCAAGAGCTTCTTGACGCTGCAAACCCGAACGCCCCGAAAAAGGAAAAGAAAAAGAAGAAAGAGGGTGGCAAGAAGAAAAAGAAGTGAGGGTCAGCTGGGGGCGGTACAGGTGTGGAATGCATGCACACGGGGTCGCGCCCGTAGCTGCAGGACAATAGTGTTTCTCCATATTCACTGGTGCAGCAGAGCAGCATGAGATTACGAAAGCTGGGATAACGCACGTCATACGCACACCAGAGCGAGGCACTAGCCGAATAGCGCGCGCCATGTGCGACTATTCTTGCACTTACAAACACACCTTCGGACATGCATTGTTTAATGCTCACATACGACGAACCATACTGAGTGAGGAGCTCCAAGAGCTGGAGTCTTCGCACGAAATAAGCCGCAAGCGCGCTGCACGCTTGACCTAGGTCAAGTCTGGGCGACCCGAGAAGCTTGGGCCTCCTTGTCCTAGGCCATTAGCGTTAGAGTTATGCTAATGCGTCAATAAACTGACTAAAGCGTTACATTCAAAGAAGAGGTGACTGCTTGTTTAACAACCGGTACTAGCGTGGCCCACTGAAATTTGTCCTACGTGTAGCTAAGAATCGCATCCTGCTCTCTTGTTTTATGGACATGGGACGGGGTTATTGGATGAACTGGGAGTTATTGGATGATCATGCCTGAAGATGGTGGGTTGTTGGATGAGTGAGAGAGAGGGAGAGAGAGGGAGAGAGAGGGAGAGAGAGGGAGAGAGAGAGGGAGAGAGAGAGGGAGAGAGAGAAAGAGAGAGAGAGAGAGAGAGAGAGAGCAAGTAGAGAGAGAGAGAGTTGATCTGTCGCTTGCTCTCTCTCTCTCTCTCTGGATAAACGGGGAGTTATTGGATGACCATCGTCCTAAGAGGGGAGAATATTGGGCGAAGCAGGGAGTTATTGGACGACCGTCTCCCGAGGAAGGGGAGTTATTGAATGAACAGAACGGGGCAGTTAAAGGATGATCAGTGTACGGTGCGGGGAAACATTCCGAGTCCATACAACAGGAGAGGAGGAGGAGGAGGAGGAGGGAGGAGGAGGAGGGTTTATTCAGAGCTAACGCAGGAGGAGGAAGACGAGGAGGAGGAGGAGGAGAAAAGTTTATTCAGGGGCTAACGCCGTGAACGAGGAGGACCCCGAGCGCGACCGCGCTACCCAGGTGTAGAAGACTTAATCCGCCGTGCTACGTCCT
>Ga0115006_10003489_pt1 | contig 10700 bp, 6 predicted proteins | sample ArcOceMetagenome_3_FD_88943 | JGI IMG/M metagenome (GOLD analysis project Ga0115006, IMG submission 88943) | Marine eukaryotic phytoplankton communities from Arctic Ocean - Arctic Ocean- Svalbard ARC20M Metagenome | ecosystem: Environmental > Aquatic > Marine > Oceanic | place: Arctic Ocean...
AGCAAGGCGCCAGATGGATCCCTCCCCTCCGTCGTCTTCGAGGTGTACCGTCCAGATACCATGTCGATCGCCTCCACGTGACGAGAGTACCGCCCCAAAAGGTTCACAATTTGGACGTGATCACCGCGTTCTTTGGACACTTCGTCGTCGAACAAGGTCACACAATCGTGGTTGCGAGTTCCGTGCAGTAGAGGCGCATGGAGAGCCCAGGTTTGGGCTTTGGGGAGCAGCACATCGGAGTGATCCTCAAAGAGCTTTCTGGAGGACGATGTTGACATTCCATCGACTGACGACTGAAGATAGAGCAGACTGCTGCTGCTGTTATTGCTAGTAATACTGCTGTTGAGCGCACTGTTGACGAGGGAACGGGTCGTAGCATTGTAATAAATGGAGTTGATGATGGCCTTCCGCTCTGCGGCCGATTGATAGTCATTGTTTCCGGACAGCAAGCTTGGTGGGACGGTCGTTCCACTTTCCTCCGAGAATCTCCCGTACACGAAATAAGGGAAATGCAGATGCGGCAACTGTTGGCGTGTTTCTTTGTGTTTCGTCATGTTGGTGATTTTTGTTGTGTTTTGCCCCTCCTCCCTGGTGGTGCGTCGGGTCTTGGGATGCTCGGGTTTCTGCGGTCGTTCCTGCCCCTCCTTTTCTTTCACCTCGTGCCGCAGCTTCGCTGCTCGTACCTGAGCCTTGAGTTCATCCTGCCGCTGGACCATTTGTCGTACCACCCTCGATGACGAAGCGGCCGCCAAAGACGATGATGACCTGGTCGGCATCGGCACAGAAAGAGTTGCATCATCGTCGGCATTGCTATGATGATACTCCAAGAGGAAGATGCAGGTAACGGCGCTGGCGAAGCAGAGGCCTGCCCCTACTATGAGGATGGTCCAAACGGCCGAGGCTCTTACGCCTGTCTGCGCCATCTCTTGCGCGTGTTAAATGCCAATCGCAATAATCCCAGCATTCCGGCCTCGGCCTCGTCTCTGACCGCTCGTCTCTGGCCGACCGGCTGACCTGTTCGGTTGTGCCGTTGCGTTGTGCCGTCTTGGTATGGTGCCGTTGCCGCGAGATACTCGTAAAAATTCTTACTCCCGGATTTTGCCCCCTTTTTGACACGTTCGAAGTGGGACCAAGCTTACAATTAATTGTAATTGACTTACTGTAGGGATCCCTACATTGCAACATGTAGATCTAGATCTATTTGGCAGGCGACGATAAGCAGAATGTCTAATTATACACGTATCATTATAACACTCCTATAGAATCTTTACCTGCACTACCTGAGCACCCCCACCATTCAAATTTTGTCCAATGCGGAGTCTTTGACCGAGGTAGACGCCATCAAAGAGCCCTTCGCCAGAAATGGGCAGTGGAATGCAGCCAGCTTCTGGTGCTTGGCCGAAGCACATCTTTCCACTGTTGATGTCAGCGCGAAATCTCTTTGGGGTTGACAAGTTGGTCTCGTCAGTCTCCTCAAGCGCACCGCCAACTCTCACTTCTAAAGCCGGCCCCACCAGTTCTCCAATATTTGTCACCGAATCTCTTGTAAATATCTGAAAATTGTTGTTGAACCAAAGGTCAGGAAATGGTATCCTCCTGTCAATCCCGCCTCCATCGGGTCCAGGTTGGAGATATGACAGAGCCCACTTTCCTGGAAGGTCCTCTCGATGCCATGGATACCGCTTCGAAACGATCTTATCAATGAGCTCCGATGCCCTAAAACGAGTATCTTGAGGAAAAGAATTAGGCCGATGGCCATTGACTATCTCGAACAACTCGGTCACTTCTGGCGGCTCGTCCTCGGGGCGCTCCATTTTTGAGAAAGGTGGGTTCAAAATGGCAGGAGTGAAAGTTTCCGAGAGGGCTTCAGATGCTGGTATGCTCCAACTTTGAATTTGCGAGTAGATAAGGCCATCTCCGTCGATCGAATAAACAATTTTCGTCGTGTAAGAAGATATGCGAGGGCTCCAAGGTAGCTGCAAAACACCCCAGGATCGAACATTCCCTGTGATTGTGCGATCCTCTTCGTCTATTGCCAATGGTTCGATGAGGCGCACCACTGACTGATTTGGATCAAAAAGTATACGGAGAGCATTTTGATATCGCGAAAGAGATGCGACAGAATTCGTTGGATCGACAAAGGCGCAATCGTCTCGAAACAATTCTGGGCTCAAGTCACCAGTTACGAAGTAACCTCCCTCGCCTTTGGCTCCATTGTTAAGGTCATTCGACAACCTAGCAGCTATTTCTGTCAACGATAGGCCTGTCAATTTATCTCCGGTGGCTGCTGCCGGTGATCCCAATGGTGCCAAGGCCGTGTATTGCCTCAACCCCGAAGGAAGTGCTTCTATTTCGGCGACAGCTTCCCCTGGGTTGGCAAAATCCAATACACTTAGGAAGGGTGCTCCACCAGACACGATACCCACTCCCTTGGCCATCCATCGACGCCGAGTTGACGGCCCCATCGATAAGGCGTTGGCAGAAGACACACAAAAACCAAATGCCATACATGTAAGCATCGAGAGGGTGTTTACGATACCCGGATTTTGACCTCTTCTTTTGTCCTTCGCACCATCGATATCTCCCTGCATCGAGCTTTGCGCACTCAATGCCCTCTTTTCGACGTTACGAGGATACATGTGCAAATTTCGGACGTCACAAGCATGCAGATATCCAGCGTCGCGAACAGCCTCAATGCCCAAGTCCGCATCCTCAAAACCGATGCAATCTTTGGGCTCAATACCAATCCGCTTGGCCGCAACGAGGAATATATCCGGAGCTGGTTTGGGGTTGTGTACCTCATCATCGCAGGCGGTGACAACTGCATCGAATAGGTGCAGTATACCGACTCTCTCTAGCCCTCCAATTACGTGGTCTCTCCAACCGCTACTGGCAACCGCCATGGGCAGCTTACCCTTGTATCGAAAGGCGATGTCCACCACCACATCAATCGGACCGGCGAAGCGACCCTCGGCCTCCAGTACATCGTGGTGTCTCCGCTTGACTGCCTCACAGTGAGAGGCGGTAATGGTGGTGTCGGCCGGGAGCTGTTCATCGATCAACGTCTGGAAGATGTCATGAACGGTCCTACCAGCATACGAATAGAAGCGATCGCTGGAGAAAGTCAGGCCGACCTCATCGCAGGCACGCGACCAGCTTTCGTAATAAATTGGCATGGTATCCAGTAGTGTCCCGTCGCAGTCGAAGACAAGGCCCTTGGCTCCTGGGAGCACAGACTCAAGCCGTGCCGTCTCGGGGCAAATGCCTCCGACATCGTGGTCTGCTCTAGAAACCGGCGGTTGAGGGGCTGCTTCCGCTGCTTCTGTTGGTGCTGCCGCCATGCTGACACGTGCTGCTTCTCCAATGTGGGCCTAGCTAGCTAACTCTAGTAGTAGTCACAGTAGTACTACGTAGTAGGGCGCATATACTAGTAGCCAAATGGCCATGGCCCAACGTCGCGTCGGGAAAATGAGGTGCATTTATTTATTTGCACATTGTGCATTTCTGCAGCATTTCTGCATTTCGCCCGATTTAGGCGTACGTATGTACTAGTAGGCCTACGTAAGCTCAAGTGCCGTGCTCGAGAAAGAAGAAGCAGCCGATGGCACCATTGTATTGGCACGGCATGGTATGGCGGTAGTGGCATTGCAGTCCACGATGGCCGAAACTACTCGCAGTAGCGCATCAGCCGCTGCGCTGCTTCTGATCGCCGCCATTGCATTTGGTCAGCCCAATAGCGTGTGGTGTTGGTCTCCTGCCGCGCGCACGTACTACTCGCAGAGGCATTGGTGCCGACCCGCCGATGCAACGCATACACTTTATGCAACTGGTGTCGCTGAGGATCAGCAGGGTGTGCATGTATCATCGTCGGAAGCGGCGTCTGGGCTCGTAACCAGTGCCGTTGTTGAACAAGACGGCAGCAGCAACAACAATACAAGTAATGGGGGCAACGAAAACGACGAGGGAAAAGAGAAAGTGCTCTGGCAGGATGCACAGGAGAATGGAGCGCAGCTGTGCCAAATCTGCACGTCCGCCGACGGGGAGATCCCCATGAGTGCACTGCCTCCACAAATTGTCGATTCCAGCATCCGTCGGAGGCTGGATGCCATCTACCATGCCGCATCGCACCAGGAGACTGGCAGTCTAAGATTCATGAAAAGCCAGAAGCAATCCAGTCGGCAGCAGTTGCAAGGCACGGACGGCGCGATAGAACAGCTGCCGTTGCGGACTGATTCCGCGGGATTGTCGGACTTGGAGGAACGATTCGATGAAGAAGAGGAAAGGCAGCTGATAACAATAATACGATCGTCGCTGGAAGATGCAGGATTTGAGCTTTTGGACCGTCGGGACCTGGACCTCTGCGAGGCTTTGAATGCAGGGTACTTGCTTCGATTGAGTATTCAGCCGAATCTGAAGCAATGCGACCCAAAAATTGCCGAGCAGTTCTACCCAGAGCGATTGGGCACAGAAGATGAGTTTCTATTTGATGGCCGAGTGCTCGTCTTCCGTCGAGGGTATTCTGAGGAGGAGACAGTCGGCAGACTTCTATTGCCAAAATTGGACTACTTGCAAGCAAGCATCGTTCAGAGGTCCGCACGCATAGTCACCAGTCGCCTTGCGCGCTTTGAGCGGTGGGTGGTTCGAAAATGCTCTGAAATTAGCGGATTAATTCTGGCAAAGACAACGGACGCTGTTGGTAAAATACCTTTTATTAAGTCCAGTTGGAATACAACCGAGACCAATGCATTAATTGATGAGACGAATGGATCTGATGAGAGAAACGAGACGAAAGTACTGAAGCTTAGTAGGTACGGGGGTAGTCGTGAGCAGTTTGTGGCGGCACCCGACTTGAGCGAGGCAATCAATCCATTTTTGGTGTGTGATGTTACCGATACATGTACCAGTAATGGCTCGATATATGATGCGATCAACACTGGAGAAGTAACTTGTGAGTACGATGCCAGTTATCCCCAAAGAAAGGGAGATCGTGAAAGGCCAATGCGGTTGCTTAGACGGGTCAGCATTAGCAATTTGGTTGATTTCTTCTCCCCACAAGGCCGGCGTGCAATTATCCGGGGATACTTTGAAAAAGCAAAACTGGTGGAACCAACGTATGAAGAGGTTGTTGTTGTGTGGAGACCTCTACCGAAGAAACGACCAAAGGTGATTAAAGAGGTAGAACCTCCCAAGGCGCTGATTGAGGTGGCTGAGATTTTTGGCTTCGAAGACAAGCTGCCGGGAAAACTGACGAAGAAGCAAAAACCAAAGAAAAAGGCCGACGCGGTGCCGTCTCTCAAAATCAGGGCTTTCACGGATGTGCCGATGGCAAATCTACCAGCTGTCCTCCCCAGAACGAAACTTGTCTTTCGGCCAGCTGATGCCTTCGTATTTGATACAGTAAGCTTACTCTCCCTTGCTGCAGTACTTGCATCACAGCGCTTTGACAACCCGAAATTTGATCTCATTGCTATCGTCTCAGTCTCTCTGTGGGTTATACGAACAGCATTTCGCTACAGTAACAAACTGGCTCGATATGACCTCCTCGTGAATAAGTTTCTCAAGGAGAGAATATCACACCGAGGTGCGAACGCTTTGAAATACTTATCAAGCGAGGCCGCGACGCAAAAAGCGACGCGAGCAGCTCTCTTATATTCTACCTTGCAAGAGTGGTTTCAAAGTAAGCCAGATAGGAGAGAAATATTGGAGAGGGGATCGAAAGAAGTGAATAAAGCATTGCGTGCTGACAGGCTCATCAACATTGACGCTGAAACGACGTTGGAAGATCTAGAAACTTTAGGAGCAATTTGCTTCATCGAGGACAAGAACAATGATGGTCCAAGTGGTAGATCTATTGTGGAGGATGTTTTGAATGAAGAAGACTTCTCCGAGAAGTTGAAAATGCGATGGAATGATATTTTGCCGTGAAATTTAACATGTAACACAGGAGGGTACCAGTACTGCAGTACATGTATCGCATGATACGATGAACATAACATGAAATAGATAGAATCTATTATTTACTACGTAGCTAGAGTACCGGTAGTCTACGGTAGATCTAGATCTCAATTGATCTTTTGCAGCAGATTCGAACGGAATCAATGGTCATACCTGGCTCATAACCCTTTGCGCTTCGATCTCATCTCGTCATCTCGTCATGTCGATGTCATTTATTTTTATGAGCGACAATGATTGATATTATTCCCGATGATGAAGAGGAGAAGCGCCAGCCAAGCCTTCTCGTTGTTCCGCCCAGTGGTTCTTGTACAGCCCATGCACTGAGGCTCCATCCTGGCGAGCCTCTGATGGCCTCGCTTCGTTCGGCTGCCGATGTCATACTGGCTCGGCAGCCGAAGGAGAAGTGCTCCTCGGTCTTTGTCATGACGTGTGTGGGCAGTCTGAGAGATGTCACTCTTCGGCTTGCCAATGCATCGAGGGTTGAAAGCGATGGTGTCGCATCGTCGGTGAAATCAGTGCCTTCCACCACTGGCGGGCAGAGTTTGGGCAAGTCGAAGGGATCCAGCAATGATATTCGCCGATGGAAACAACGATTTGAGATTGTCTCATTAGTGGGAACTTTTAGTCGAGACGGTGGTTGCCATCTGCACATATCACTTTCAGATGCCGAGGGCAATACCATCGGGGGTCATCTCATCGATGGTATTGTGTTTACCACTGTAGAATTGGTTCTGGGAACCGCCGATGGTATAGAGTTTTCAAGACAGCATGATGATAAGACTGGATATAGTGAGCTCGTACCGTTGCAGCTGCCCACTGACCACAACAATAGCGAGCGGTTGCAATGGGGCAAGCAAATTGCCTCGACTTTTCTTTTGGGTGTTGCATTTGGAACCGCAATGCAGTTGCGCGCATATGGCGTTCGGAAATAATGATGGTATTGTGTGAAGTTAAGTTGTAATTATTTTCTGTATCGAATTGTCACTCGTCATTGAATTAGCATTGGTATGGTAGCATACCTACGATCAAGTAGGTACATATATGTACCACCAAAGGATCTAGCAAGCTGGATCTACTTGTTGCTGCCACCAATCAAATAGTCCTGCTCGAGACTCTCCAAGTCAAAGCGATAGCCGTAGGCTGTGTCGAGTCCTTCCACTCCTTCTAGCCGAGCTGCATTTTCCAATACGGCCACACGCTCAAAACCCAGTGATTCCCATAATGCGACAGAAGATTCATTCGATTTGAAGACCAAGTTGAAATAGGAGCTTTTGTATTTCAAATCTCTGGCAGCTCGAAGAAATACTTGCCCCATAAGCTTGGCAACGCCCATCTGGCGAAAATTTGGATTTGTGATGAAGCCTCCATTGCAGATATGAGCGCAGCGCCCGGGATAGTTGGGCTTGCAGTAGAAGGCCCCGAGGACAGCTCCCGGCTTGCTCATGCGACCAGTGGCATCGAGACCAGGCTCCACACTCCTCACGACGAAAGCATCGTGAGAAAGAAAGTATCCCCGGTAGTCATCGATGGTCTCAAATTCCTCCTCGAAGGGCCATGATTTGCCCTCTCGAATGATCTCATTCATCAGTTCCATACCAGCTTGCCATTCCGACTCATCGAACGGTCCGACTTCCACCTTGCGCCCGCATCCGGGCAATTTTGTGCGGTAGGGCAACCAATCGAGAGAAGACAGTCCCGCCTTCCCATCTCCCGGTTCTCCACCATACGCCGTCGTCATGGGGCGTGCGGAGTTGCCACGATGAAGCTCGATGCGATCGCGACGTGCGGCTGCTCGTACGTGTAAGCTCCTCCCACATGCATGGCGGCTTGCTTTCTGGATGAATCGCTGGGAGGATGTGCTCATCATGTTTGTATATCAGGGTACGGTATGTGGCCATGGGGGCAGCCAGAGTGATCATGCCATGGACATGGCATGATCCTTATTATTTTGTTACCGCGGTACAGTACTTGTTATGGCCGTACGTACGGCCGTACGAGCTCGTACGTACGTCGGCTGCAGTTGGCCTCATTCCTCATTTTCTCATTTTCTCATTTTCTCATTCACTCATTATTCACTCGTCCTCCTGCTTCCTGCTGTTGGCATCATTCTTCGCAAGCAGCATGCCAGCACCGCTCCTAGCAAACACCGCGAGATTATTGGCTCTATCTGTCGCTTTGGCCAGAGGCTCAGCAGGAGCAGCTTCTCGTCCAGCAGCAGCTTTTGTGGTGACAGGCCATTGGACATCGACAGGCGACATCTCATCACCACAACGTTGCCAAACAACCATGAACGCTGCAGCCCACCTACCAACTTCCGACAGAGTCCAAAAGACGCTCGACCCATGCGTCATTTTGATGAAGCAAATCATCTCCCGGCATGCAGAAAAGTGGGAAGATAGGGGAGGGATCTACAGCCTGGCTCAGGGAGTGGTTTGGTGGAAACCGCCCGCCGAAGCGCTCGAGGCGGTCGCCGCCGCCGCCACATCCGATGACACGCTGCACACGTACTGTCCGGACGAAGGTACGGTAGAGTTACGGTCGGCGTTGGCCGAAAAGCTCGCCACAGAGAATGCGTTGGACGACGTCAATATAATTGTAACGAGCGGAGCCAACCAAGCGTACGTCAATGTCGTGCTGACGCTGCTGAGCGAAGGCGACAAGTGCGTCGTCTTCCGGCCGTATTATTTCAACCATGTCATGGCCATCCAAATGACGAGGGGAGAGGAGAGTCTGCTGGTGGGACCGACGGGAGAAGATGGGGTCCCAGATTTGGATTGGCTGAAATCACAGCTGGAAGAGGACAAATCGATTCGATTTGTCACCATTGTTAATCCTGGCAATCCAACTGGAACATCCCTATCGAGAGCGTATCTCGAGGAAGCTGTGCGTTTGTGTGAGGACTATGGTGCTTGGCTGGTAATGGACAACACTTATGAGCATTTTGATCATAGCGGTGCCAATGGATCCTCCTCTTCGGAGGACACTCCAGCCTTTTGGTGCTCATCAAAGGAGCACGTCATCAACATTTTCTCATTCAGCAAGGCATTCGCCCTGGCGGGCTTTCGAGTGGGATATGTCGCCATCAACAAAGGCCCCAGAGGCGAAGAAGCTTATGAACAAATGTTGAAGGTTCAAGATACAATACCAATATGCCCGGCTCGTGTATCTCAGATTGCAGCCCTCGCGTCGATCGGTTCTGGCCGAGAGTGGGTGGCAGAGCGAGTCAAAACGCTCGATGGTGGAAGGCAGGCCATCCTGAATGCATTGAGTCCTCTTGAAAACATTATGGGTGGGACCGGGGCTATGTATGTTATGGCCAAACTCCCGGTAGGGATGGACGACAAGCAGCTCGCAAACGATCTCGTTGAGCGGTATGGCGTTGCCGTGATCCCTGGAAGCTTCTGCGGTTATCCTCAATGGATTCGAGTGTGCTATTCGAATCTTCCGCCGGACAAATGTTTGGACGCTGCGAGTAGGCTGGCAACTGGAATTAAAGAGTTGTGTGTTCAAAACTAAAAATAAGTTAAGTGAAGTGGTAGATCTACAGCTTGAACTGCCACAATATGTGCTCGGTGACTTTGAAGTGCCACATGGTGCATTCGCGGAGGTACTGACAAATAAATTGGGCCTGAAGCAGGATCACCACCGCCCACCACCTCGGCCTCCACGCCCACTACCACGGCCGCCACCGCGCCCCATGTAGCCTCCTCTGCCGCCGCGTCCGCGTCCGCCACCGCCACCACCACCACCACCACCGGAGGAATGAGCCCTGTTCCATAGCTTGCCTTCACCAGTGCGGAAAGATCCTTTCATACTGCCCTCATCGTAATCCACGAAGCACGGCCTTCCGCCGACAACAAGGCCATATGGCTTCGCCGCACGATGCACAGCAGAGTAAGCCCCTTCGGGATTCTTAAATTCGACATATCCAAATCCCTTGGACTCGCGTGTGGTGTAATTGCGAGCCACTCGGACACCTCCTTCGACAACCTTGCCGCACGAAACAAAGGCATCGTGTATGGCGGCCTCGTCGGCATCGTACGGGAGATTCCTCACAAAGACAATGCGACAATCGCCCGGCTGATCGCGCGGTTTGCTTCCAGTGGCATTGGGCTGCATCGCGGACGCTGTGGTGCCCGGCCGAGGAGCATTTGGCTCCTTGACTGTGATGTATCGTTTCCCCAGGTTCAGACCATTCAGCTCCTCTACAGCCTTGGCCTTGGACTCTGTTGTGTCAAATACTACATGACCGAAACCCCGCAGCCTTCCAGTGTCTTGCCACTTGGGAAGTCTCAGTTGGATGACATCGTCAATTCCATTGTCGACGAAGAACTGCTTCACATCGTCCTCTGAGCAATCGAAGGGGATGCCCTCGACGTACACCGTGTGCTCCATCGCACCGAGCTTGGTAAGCCGATCCTTTTCGGAGGTGCCGGCTCCGCCTTCTCCGTCGCCGCCGCCGCCCTTCTTCTTCCTCTTGCGCTTGCGCTTTCTCTTCGCGGGAGCGCCATTATCTCCGGGGGCATCGTCGTCTGCGCCAGCTGCAGGGGGGGCATCGTCTCCACCGTCGTCGCCGTCGGCACCGTCGTCGTCGTCGTCATCCCGGCGCCTCTTTCCCTTTTGCTCTTCGTCAGATGACATTATTGTAGCACTGATGGACCACCTGCAAGGAATTTCTACACGTCTTGGTATTGGGAACCCCTGGGTATCTGGGTATGGCTTGTCGCTGCCAATCGTCCGATGTG
>Ga0115006_10003490_pt1 | contig 10699 bp, 6 predicted proteins | sample ArcOceMetagenome_3_FD_88943 | JGI IMG/M metagenome (GOLD analysis project Ga0115006, IMG submission 88943) | Marine eukaryotic phytoplankton communities from Arctic Ocean - Arctic Ocean- Svalbard ARC20M Metagenome | ecosystem: Environmental > Aquatic > Marine > Oceanic | place: Arctic Ocean...
AACAACGCTGCGCAAGGAGCGTCGTTGGCGCTTTAATCATGCGCCTTTTGGGTTGGTCACTGTGGCATTTCCGCTGCAGGATAAGGTCTGGCTTGGAGCGGGTCGCGCTGATCGCATTGGCTATTTCGAGGCTAAGTAGTGGTGAAAAGTATTAAATGCGTAAAAAAGGCGACCTTTTGGCCGCCTTTTTTACGCGTATCAGACTAGGATTATTTGCGGAGCGATAGGCCCCACATATCCGGCTCAGCGGGATATCAACACCACTGACCTGCCCTAGAAACTACTGAGAAGGCAGTATATAAGAATTCATCATTGGTAAGGTTTTTACCCCAAAGAACCATTTTCCAGCCGTTGATCTCTCATCGTAGCGGTATTCTCGGAGCACCGCGGTGGCTGCAGCTTTAGGGTGTGTCACTGATTTGCCATGGTATTAATAGTGAACTCTTGCGAATTACTGGTAATGCGCTTGCAGACCAATCCCACGTCACCGAGGCGGTCAACGATTCTGGATGAACACCCTCAATATCATCGCCGCTTTTGTCGCCACATGCGGCTCCCACAAAGGAATCATATGCCGAGTCGATAAAGCGATCGGGAAAAGCAATCGTCAGATTTTCAACGGGACTTTAGAGTATGCCGAAATTAAAGCTATCGGCCGATTGTTGATCAGCATTCGCTAAAACAAACCCTGCGCCAACAAAGGTGTTTGTTATAACGTCTTCAGCTGTTTGGTCAAAATATGTGGTGTTTAAACTGCCTTGCTCTAACCGTATTTTGGCTCCAATTTCGTAGACATCGCCGTCCTCGGGCTTAGCCTTACGAAGGCCAGAGGTAATTTTTTGTTGATCTCGGGGCCTATGCACCATAAAGTACGGCTTTATACTTAGCCGATACATATTAAATCTTTAGGTTTAGATGCAGTGTGGTAAAGCTTTGTAAAAACAGTAAATGCAGGAATATAGTTATAAATGGTTACCGTCTGGGGAGTCTGGTTATAAATATGGGGACGATTGACTGGTACGTCTAAGTCGCCGTCTGTGATTTTTTACGATGTCTGCTGATTGGCCTATAACCGGTTCAGCCCGACAACAAGAAATTAACACAAAAAAGCCACACGTATCGCAAAACAATGGGGATAGTTTATGCACATTTTCGCTACAGCAAAGAGAACATTTTTTACCGTTATTATCGGTTCGATATTTACCTCGGGCGCCAGCGCTCAAATCGATGAGATAATAGTCACCGCCAACAAGCGGGAACAGTCGCTGCAAGATATACCAATGACGGTATCAGTGGCGACAGCGCAGCAGATTGAGCGGTCAGCGATAATAGACTTAATCGATCTTGGCTCTGCTGTACCCACCCTGAGGGTGAATCAATTACAAAATTCGGCGCAGACCAATTTTGTAATTAGAGGTTATGGCAATGGAGCTAACAACCCTGGCATCGAGCCGGCGGTTGGAATCTATATCGATGGCGTTTCACGCACCCGCGCGTCTTCGGCGATTGGCGATCTGCCAGGGGTTGAGCGAGTCGAAGTCCTGAGTGGTCCGCAATCGACGTTATTCGGTAAAAATGCTTCGGCCGGCGTCATCAGTATCACCACCAAACTACCCGAAAAAGAATTCGGCGGCATGGTATCGGCGACGGTTGGCAATCACGGCGCCCGTATCGTCAAGGGTACCTTGACTGGCGGGATCTCGGACACTTTGTCCTTCAGGGTGTCTGCTAGTAGTAATGAAATGGACGGCTTTACAACCAATCTGCTCGACGGCAGCGACATGAATAACCGCGATCGCCATGCAATTCGTGGTCAATTAATGTGGGAGCCTTCAGACGATCTGAGCGTGCGCATTATTGCCGATACCAGCGAGATAGATGAGGAGTGCTGCGGCGCAGCCATGCTCAAGATTGGTGATTATGGGCCTCTGCTGAGCTTGCTGGCGGGCGGTCAGTCGGCACCGGTCGATCCCCAGTCGCGAAACGTCTATGCAAACTACAGCCCATCAAACAAACTGGATGGTGATGGTATATCCATGCATATTGAGTATGACTTGGGCTTCGCAACGCTAACGTCCATTACTGCTCAGTTAGATCAAGAGGCAAAATCAACGTTTGATGCAGATTTTTCTGCCACCAAGATTCTTGCCGAGAATAGAGTCGAGTATGACTTCGATCATTTCACCCAAGAATTTCGCCTAACCTCTAACAGTGACGGGCCACTCCAGTGGACGCTCGGCGCCTATTACTCTGATGAAGATGTCGAGACGTTTCGAAATGTAACCTATGGAGATCAGATCTTTCCGTTTGCAGATGCGTTGATTACCGCAGGTTTAAGCAACGCGATTGCAGCCGACGCAACCGCAGGCTATCTGGCGTCGGGCGCGCCGCCAGCGGGTGCCGCCGCCTTTGCGGCCGGTGTGGTTGAGAGCACACTGGCGCCCGTGGGTGGGTCTGGTATCAACTTTGTGGGCGCCGCATTCGGCGCTTGTTTGGTCAATGGTGTTCCCTGTAGCGCGGTGTTCTTTGTGCCTAATTCTGGCGATGAGGGAGAGTTTTTTACTCAATCCAGTAAGTCATTATCGTTTTTTGGGCAGATGGACTATGCGTTGACCGACAATCTCACGATGACGCTGGGTCTTAACCATACTGATGACAAAAAAGACGTCGTTGGGTATGTTCAGGTGAATGATCCATTTGCCGCGCTTCCTTTGGCGGCTGCCGGCTTGCAGTCCCTAGAGGGGTTGCAGTATTTTAAAGCGTTCACGAGCTATGGTGGGCCGAATGATGCAGAGCCGGGCGTGTTTGACTCCGATGATACAACCCACACATTCCGCCTAGCTTACGATATATCCGATGACACCACGATTTATGCGGGTCACTCCACTGGCTTTAAAGCGCAATCGGCGAATCTATCCATTGATGGCCGGACCCCCTATGGGCGATCTGCAGATCCAGAGGAGGCAACGTCTTATGAGATTGGTTTAAAGATGCGGTTTGATAACGGCTACCTCAACATGGCCTATTTCAACCAGTCGATTGAAGGGTTTCAGTCGAACGTCTTCACCGGTACCGGATTTAACCTGGCAAATGCCGGTGAGGAAACCCATAAAGGCATCGAAATTGATATGATGATGGCGTTGTCTGAAAATTTTGTTATCAACTTTTCAGGTATCTTTATCGACGCGGTCTATGACGATTTCAAGCAGGGCGCCTGCGATTCGACCGGGCTTGCAGAGGCTGAGTTCCAATGCCCGTTGTTGGCAGATGGATCGCGCGCTGACTTTCTCGATTACACCGGCCTGGATCCGGCAGGTGTCCACGATATAAGCTTCAATGCCAACGCCACCTACTCATTCGATATCAGCGATGGCATGGCGGGGTTCATGCGCTTGGAGTATTTGCACGAGGAAGATGTCAAGTTGGCTGATCTTATTCCTAAAAATCTGGCAAGCAGGGGAACGGATAATATCAATGCCAGTTTTGGTATTAGCTCGGAGCGAGGCGGTTGGAGTGCGATGATTTGGGGCCGCAACCTCACCGACCACAAATCGCTGATCAGTGCCTTTCCAACCACGGCAGCGCCTGGAAGCTACAGCGGCTATCCCACAGCTCCGCGCACCTACGGCATTACCGTGCGCAAGGATTTTTAATTGCGCGCGAGGTTCTAGTAGATAGAAAAGGCGGCTTACGAGCCGCCTTTTTTTTAGCTTTAAGCCATAGTCGAGCCCGCATATGCTAGTTGCAGTGGATATCGAAAGAGCGATGCTTTTAAACTGGCATAGCCCGAGTAAAACGGAGCGGTGTCTTATACTGGGAACCGAGTGCAAGACAGTTTTCGGTTAAACTTCGCCACCCTTTTGGCGAGTTGAAATTCAGCGATCACCACAGGCCTCACTCTTGACGCCAAATTGTCATGCCGCTGCCACTTCATTGCACTTCATTTCACTTCACTTCACTGCACTGCACTTCATTTCACTGCACTTCATTTCACTGCACTTCATTTCATTTCACTGCACTTCACTGCTCTGCTCTGCACTGCACCTCACTTCACTTCACTTCACTGCACTTCACTGCGCTCTAAAGCCGGGTTAGCCTGTCTGTTGATCAGGTTTCTGGGTGTGCCCGCTTATTTCGAAATAAAAATCATTAAAATTGACCGAGCTTGAGCGACCTTGCAATGTAGGCGGAGTTGGCGTCTACCGGCGAGCTAGCCCTAGCCCACTATTGGTGCGCGTCAAAAAGGTAACCCGCCGATTTCGCACTGCATACCACTTGGCGGCTGAACTATTGCTCGATTTACCGCGTATTATCAGTGGTTTATGCAGTGATCATACATAGAATCAATCTTGACCTGCGGGTCCTGACGGCTGTGACAGACAATTAGGGGTGACGCGATGGGTTATAAAGAGGCTGGCGGCGGCGATATAAGCCCGTCGGATTTATCGCGCATTGTCGAGATGGCGTGGGAGGATAGAACACCCTTCGAAGCCATCGAACGGCTATTTCAAGTCGATGAGAAGGGTGTTGTAACGTTGATGCGGCGACACCTGAAGCGCCGTTCATTCGAAAATTGGCGGCGACGTGTGGCGTGCAGGAAAACCAAGCATCTGGCGCTTAGGCCAAGCGGTGTTTCACGCGGCTATTGCCCAACGCAATACAAGCAAAGATGAGCATAGCGAAAGGGGAAATATTATGAAAATAGCGTCTGTTTTTTGGTGGCGGATGACAACTACAACGGTAGTTTTGGCGCTGGTTGCGTTGACGGCCGGTGCCGGAGAGACACTGATGCGAGACGATTTCGACAACCAACCCGAGCAGCGATGGCGATTTGTCAGCGATCGCGTCATGGGGGGCATCTCCAACGGAAATGTGATCTTTGATCGGATCGGTGGAGACAGTATTGCGCACATGACTGGGGTAGTGAGCACCGCTAACAACGGGGGCTTCATCCAGTTCCGTCGCAACATTGAGGCTCCGCAAGGCGCACTTGGCGTGGTGCTACGAGTGCGGGGTAACGGCGAAAACTATTTTTTGCACGCCCGAACCCGCGCTGCGCGGCTGCCGTGGCATTACTACCGAGCTGGGTTTGATACCACGTCCGAGTGGCGAGAAGTTAGATTACCGTTTGCCGGTTTTCTGCCCTCTAGCGATCGCCTGAAAGGCGGATTGCAGGCGGCATCAATCCGCAGTCTCGGTATTGTTGCCTACGGTCGCGAACACCGCGCAGATATCCAGGTGGCATGGCTGGGGTTTTACTGAACCTTATCGGCGCTTAAAAGATTACCGATTAGGCTCTCACGCCAGAGCCATTCTCGACGAGTCACTATCGATGGCTGCGGTTGACAGCGACCGCGGGATCGCCAATGATAGTGCGCAAAATTCATACGTCACTTGAGAGGACATTAGATGGACAGCAAGAGCGTTCGTTCGACCCGCGGCCGCGGCAAGGTATACAGCAGCATTCTGGATACGATTGGAGATACGCCCTCGGTACGGATAAACACCTTGGCACCCGAACATGTAGAGCTCTACGTTAAGGTTGAGTCATTTAATCCCGGCGGGTCGGTCAAAGACCGTTTGGCGATTGGGATTATTGAAGATGCCGAACGCAGCGGTGCGTTGCTTCCCGGGCAGACGGTGATCGAGGCCACCAGCGGTAACACCGGCGTGGGGCTGGCGATGGTGTGCGCGGCTAAGGGGTATCCATTCGTGGCGACGATGCCAACCAGCGTGTCGATTGAGCGCCGCAAATTGATGCGGTTTTATGGTGCCAACGTCATTTTAACGCCCAAGGCGGAAAAGGCGACGGGCTGTTATCACAAGGCGGTGGAATTGGCGGATGCAAACGGCTGGTTTTTGGCCCAGCAGTTCGAAACACCTGCCAATGCAACGATTCACGAGCACACCACGGCGCGTGAAATCATCGCCGATTTTTCTGCTAAGCGGCTCGATTATTGGGTCACTGGCTACGGCACGGGTGGCACAGTGGCGGGCGTGGCGCGCGGGTTGCGAGCGGCGCGACCAGATACCAAGATTTTGCTCAGCGAGCCACACAGTGCTCAATTACTGGCCAGCGGCGAGCCGCAAATGAGGAACGACGCAGGCGCGCCGGTGTCGAGTCACAGTGCCTTTACCCCACACATGATTCAAGGCTGGACGCCAGATTTTATCCCTCAGGTGTTGCAGGAGGCGATCGATGAGCATTTTTACGACCAGCTTGTGCCCGTAGATGCCGAGGATGGTATGCAAATGGCGCGTGAATTGGCTCGCAAAGAAGGTATACTAACTGGCATATCGGGTGGTTCTACCTTCGCGGTGGCGATGCAAACGGCGGCTGATGCTGCACCCGGAACGGTGATTCTTTGTATGCTTCCAGACACTGGTGAGCGCTACTTGTCCTCGCCGCTGTTTGCCGACGTTGAGGCGCAGATGAACGCCACGGAATTGAAGCTGTCGCGGTCTACGCCTGGGTTTCAACTATCCGCCGAAGAGTAAATTAGAACGGCTGCGATGCGGCGGTCGAGCGCAGTGAGATTGTCGTTGATCAAAGTGAGTGTCTGAAACTAAAATACAAAAAAATAAAGGATACGGTTGATGAAGAGCAAGCGAGAACTGGGTATTGTTATCTATGGCGCGACCGGTTATACCGGCCGCTTAGTGGTGGAATATTTCAATCGCCAATACGGTGTTGATGGCGACATCAGTTGGGCGATGGCCGGGCGCAGTTTGGATAAATTGATATCGGTGCGCGATGAACTAGGGGTCGATGAGTCGGTGCCGCTCGTGGTTGCCGATGCCGCGGACCAGCAATCCTTGGAGGCGATGGTTCAGCGAGCAGCCATTATTTTGACCACCGTAGGTCCTTATCAACTGTATGGCAGTGAATTGGTCGCCGCCTGCGCGTCGTTCGGCACCGATTACGTCGATCTTTGCGGTGAACCCGTATGGATGCACCAGATGATTAACCAGCACACACAGGCTGCCATGGAGAGCGGTGCGCGGATTATATTTTCCTGTGGTTTCGATTCGATCCCTTTTGATATGGGTGTATTTTTTCTGCAGCAGACAGCCATTTCCAGAATGGCCAAAACCGCCAGTCGGGTCAAAGGGCGGGTGCGTCAAATGAAAGGCTCGTTTTCCGGTGGTACCCAGGCAAGTTTTACTGCCACTATGGCGGCGGCTGGCCGAGATCCAGCGGTGATCGAAGTGCTAAAAGATCCGTTTGCTCTGAGCAATAACCATCCTGGCCCAGAGCAACCCCGAGGTAATCAACCGTTCTTTGATGACGCGTTGCAGTCCTGGGTTGCTCCCTTTGTAATGGCGAGCATCAATACTAAAAATATCCACCGTTCGAACTTCTTGCTCGGACACCAGTATGGCGCCAATTTTGTCTATGATGAAATGTTCGTCACCGGCCCAGGCGATGCAGGAGAGAAATTGGCGCGAGCTATGGCAACGGGCAACGCGCTGGGCGATAAGGTGTTGCAACCCGGAGAGGGGCCGAGCAAGGAAGAGCGCGATAATGGTGGCTTTGACATCCTTATGATCGGCGAAGCCGATGATGGTGGTGAAGTCCGCATAAGCGTCACGGGAGACTGCGATCCGGGCTATGGTTCGACCAGTAAAATGGTCGCCGAAAGTGCGATATGTTTGCTGCGTAATGCGGACATAGTCGAGGGGGGGATTTGGACTCCGGCACCGGCCATGGGTTCGCTGTTGATTCGGCGGTTGCGCGATTTCGCTGGGCTTACCTTCGTCGATGAAACGCTCGATAGCTGATAGCTCGATAGCTTGATAGCTCGACAGCTCGACAGCTCGACAGCTCGATAAGGTGCGCAGATACCTTGTGACGTCGGGCTGATTGAGGGTCAGTCGGGCGACGTTGACTTGCCGAATGATGGTTCATGCCGCCCCAAAAATGTGTCTTTAGAGCATCCGATGCCGCGCAGTTTTTAAGCACTATATCCAAGCATGCGTTTTTCTGGATACCATGGTAACTGGTCTGTGTCCGCCGGTGGCATAAGGTTGAGAGTATTTGCCACTAACGTTTTGCCCTGACGCCCAACTGACGCATCAGTCGGCGCGTGGGAATCTTTGGCGCTTGCAAATATCTCTGACAAATAGCGTTTATAAATACCCCTCGTAAATACCCCTCATAAATACCCCTCATAAATAGCTCTTTAAACAAATGGCCATTGCCGTGAAAGTAGCTCATAACTGCCGATAAAAATACCTGAATTTACCGTTCGTGGCTTGGAGTATGCTGTCCGCTTGATTGGTTCTCAAATGTGCTGGAGGGTTACTTTTGGCGCTGCGGCATCTTGGGCTCGGCTTTGACCCCAGAGCGCTGGAAGCAGGTATTAAGGGGCGGAAAGGGGCGGTAAGGGGTGGTAAGTGCGCAGCCCTCGCTAGCGCCTCATCACCACGTCCAGGCATGCCTTGAACGGCAGCGGACGGACTAGCGTTGTCAGCGATTCACGCAAGTGGCCGCCCGATTGAGAGAGTTTTACACGGCCACAGTCAGTCCGCGATTGGCGCGACCCAATACCGCGATCGCCCTAGATCTGCCCGTGCTCAAGATGGGCTTTTTAGGCGGCGAAAAAATGATCGTCGCAGGCTCATAAACAGGTCGTTATTTGATCGCTGTCTAAGTATCATGTGCGGTTGAATTTGTTGTTGAGAGGGTTGTAATGATTGGTCAATATTGTTCGAAAAAAACGCATCGGGGTTTTCAAATCAGTCTGCTGTTGTCGATGTTTGCAGTGGCGCAGTCCCACGCTGCAACCGATGCTAAGCCGAACCCTCGAGTCGAAGGATTACTGGAGCAGGTGGTCACTGTGGCGACTCGCCAACCGGCCGATGTGCTGTCTGTTAATGGCAGTATTTCTAATATCAGCGACGACGAACTGCGCCTAGTTGGGCATGCGCACGTGCAACAGTCATTGAATCGGGCGGCCGGGGTGAATCTCAATCGCGGCAATGGTCAGGAGTATCTTCCGGCGATACGATCACCGGTGCTTACCGGTGCCGGCGGTTGTGGTGGGTTTCTTATGACCGAAGATGGTATCCCGTTGCGTGCTGCGGGCTTTTGTAATATCAACGAACTCTTTGAGGCGCACACTGAGGCCGCGGAGCGGTTGGAGATTCTCCGTGGTTCTGGAACCGCGTTGTATGGATCGAATGCGATGCACGGCGTGATCAACGTGGTCACGCCCAGCGTTACCGCGCCGGATCGACTGGGATTTGATTTCGGGGAGCATGGCTACGCGCGGATGCGATTTTCGCTCGCTGGCGGAGAGCAGCATAAATTTGCGGTACGTGGAACTCTGGCGAGGGATGATGGCTACCGTGACGATGCTGGCTACGGGCAGCAAAAGCTCAGCGTTCGCCATGCCTATGCGGGTGAGGCTTTCGATATCGAGAGTGGCTTGACGCTGGTGAATCTAAACCAGGAAACGGCCGGTTATATTACCGGATTAGATGCGTATAAAAGCCGGCCGGTTGCAGAGTCTAATCCCAACCCAGAAGCCTTTAGAGATGCTCGAAGCGCGCGTTTGTGGAGTAAGATCAACCTGCCTGTTGACGGCGGCGAATGGCAATTTACGCCCTATGCCCGATATACCACGATGGATTTTTTGCAGCATTTCTTGCCCGGTAAACCGCTCGAAGAAAATGGCCAAAAAAGTTTTGGGATGCAGCTCTCCTTCTTTTCAGTGGGGCATCCAACGCTCGACCTGATCGCCGGAGTCGATGCCGAGTACACCGAGGCCTACTTGCGGCAGACGCAGGCTAATCCGACCACCGGTTCGGCATTCCTAAGGGCGACAATTCCAGTCGGAAAACACTACGATTACCGGGTTGATGCCACTCAAATCGCTCCCTTTATGCAGATTAAATGGATGCTCGCAGATGACTTATCGCTAACCTTTGGCGGGCGTTATGAAATGGCCAGATATGATTACAGCAATCGTATGTTAAGCGGGCGCAGTCGTGATGACGGTACCTTCTGTGGTTTCGGTGGTTGCCGTTATAGCCGCCCAATGAGCGCCGTTAACAGTTATGACAACCGTTCGCTGGATTTGGCTGCGCACTACCAAACGACGACTAATCAGCATCTCTATGTACGTCTGGCCAGCGCTTTTCGGGCGCCGCAGGCAACCGAGTTGTATCGCTTACAGCGTGGCCAACAGATCGCCGATCTCGACCCCGAAAAAGTCGATAGTCTTGAAATAGGCATCAAGGAGCAACGCGACGCGTTCAGCTTTGGCCTCGCCATCTATGGGATGCGCAAGGAGAATGTAATTTTTCGCGATTCTGGTTACAACAACGTCAGCAACGGTGAGACCGAACATCGCGGCGTCGAGCTAGAGGTTAGTTATTCGCTGACCGACAATCTGCAAATGTCGCTCAACGGTACCTATGCCGAGCACAAGTACGCCAATAATCCAGCGCTGTTAAAAGACGGTGATGGTAATTTGGTGCCCATCGATGGTAACGACGTCGACAGTGCCCCACGAGGGTTTGGCAGCGTTCGCGCGCTCGGGAAACCGTCGCCTCAAGGACGGCTTGAACTCGAATGGGTGCGCATGGGCAGTTATTATTTGGAGCCTAGAAACGCCTATCGTTATGCTGGGCATAATCTGTTCAATGTTCGCGGTAGTTGGGATCTCAAGCCAAACGTAACGGTCTATGTTCG
>Ga0115006_10003491_pt1 | contig 10699 bp, 8 predicted proteins | sample ArcOceMetagenome_3_FD_88943 | JGI IMG/M metagenome (GOLD analysis project Ga0115006, IMG submission 88943) | Marine eukaryotic phytoplankton communities from Arctic Ocean - Arctic Ocean- Svalbard ARC20M Metagenome | ecosystem: Environmental > Aquatic > Marine > Oceanic | place: Arctic Ocean...
ATATTCGCTGGACTTTTCCATAGAGCAAACAGTTACGACCATTGCCCGGAAATTAAATTTCAGCGGATTTGGCCGAAATTTTTCGAGTTTTTCTCAGACATCAGTTTTGCAGACGGTGATATTTGTTTATTATCGGTTGGAGCATCGTCAGGATTAGGACTCGACGTCGCAGACGGTGATATCAGCGGACAAAAAGATATGCAAAAAGATACGACTGGCAAGTCGAGTGAACTTTCGTATGGGCCGGACGCTTTGCGCCCCCGGACGCCCACATACTCTTGCGTTGCGCCCATGGTTCATCAGCACGGCCTCGGCCTCGGGTACGTTCCGGTGCCCGACGATGCCGTTAAGCCTCCCAAAGCACCCGCGATGAGATTCCGCGACTGGCTCATCACGCACAACTGGTCACTCCATCGCGCGGGGCTCTTCCTGCTCGCGCTGTCGTGCCTCGTGCGCTCCTTCACGCGAGGCGACGCTGCCGTCGACGGCCTCGACGTCGTCTTCGTCGCGTCCTACACCCTCCTCGGCGCGTTCCTCGCCAGGACCTACCTGGACCCGAAGGGATACCGCGCGGCGTACGAGACGCACGTCCTCGTCGCCGAGTTAGTCTCCACGCTGGCGCTGCACCTCGACGATCCCGCCCGGCGAACCGGGGGCGGCGCGCTCACCTGGGCGCTCATTCCCATGAGCGCGGTCCTCGCGAGCATCTCGCTGAGGTTCGAGTTCAGAAAGCAGGCGGGTTGGCACCTCGTCATCAACGTCGCCGCGCACGTCGCGCGCGAGCTCGTCGCCGCCAAGGCGCGCGGGCGAACCCCGGGCCAGGGATCCAGCATGTCAGAGGAGTTGCTCTCGGTCATGCACAGGTACAACAGCGCGCTCGCCACCGCGATCGCCATGTTCGGGCACTACTACATCGAACAGAATGAGCTCGCGCTCTACGCCGCGCACGCGCCGAGCCACGGGCCCGCCGCGGTTCCCGACGGCGCCGGGAAGAAGGCCCCGCATCGACAACGGAGCAGCCATGTCGTGAGGGCGGCGAGGCGATTCGTCCCCGCGTCGGTGCGGGCGATGAACCGCGATCAGTGGTCCAACCTGACGTCTTCCGCGGTGCTCGTCATCGGGATCCTCGGGCTCTCTCGTCAGATGTTGCAGGGCGCGTCGGTGTTGACCTCGGCGATTAAGGCGGGGACGCTGATGGGTACCCTTCGAGGAATGACCGGGTGCGAGGCGGCGCAGGCGGTGCAGCCGCTGGGTCTGTTGATGGTGCTCCGGGAGATCGTCGTGGCGTGGGGCAGGCCCAAGGGGCGCGCCGCGTACGTCTTGCACGCCAGGCGCGCGCGGTCGAGGCAGATGGTTGGACTGTTAGTGGCGTGCGCGCCGTACACCCTGGCGCACCTCGCGGGATGCGGCAAACATCTATCAATCACCCGCGGGTCCAACCCGGCGGCTGAACTCGCCAAGCGATGCGTGGTGTGGGTGTTCTTCGGCGTCATCTACAGCCACGCGATCGTGTACGCGTCCGCGTTGCCTTTCGCGATCATCGCGCTGAACAAGGCTGGCGGGCACGTCGCGACGATGGGTTCGCTGAGAGCCGTCGCGGATGACTTTCCGAGTTTGGTCGTCGATATCGTGCCGCCCGCGACGGTGGCTGCGGTGGTGGCGCGGCTCGTGAACTGGCGGGCGTCCAGGCTGTACATGTCGCGTTGAAACGGACGGACCCGTCGTGTGACGGACGATGTATGTGTACGTGTAGCCTACCACTGTATGTTAGCCTGTATTAAACGTTATTTCGAAGGTAGTCGCTCGGCTGGTGAAGGGAGGATGCCGCCAAGAAACCCCGTCTGATGGCACGCTCGGCCACGCTCCGTATGCGACGACGTGGACGACACGGGCGCGATACGCGCGACTTGCGCGGCTGCGTGACTACTCAGCCGCGTCCCGATGTGTGAGGGCCGGGTTATCCGGATGATTTGTGAACCGAGCGAGAAAAAGTGCAATCGAAGGTTTTCGGTGATGAGCACTGCGAGCTGCACCGCACGCGTGTACTCGACCGACATCGACCTGGTCGCACGCGTTGCATGCCAATCGTGGCACTCTCTGGACCCGCCGCCTACCCCGCCACCGCCTGCCGTTCCCGCGTCCGCACGATGGCGCGAGGCAAGAACTTCAACCAAGCCCGCGATGGAGGAACCGCCGCCGCCCCGGCTTCGCCCTCGTCCGCGAAGCTGGGCAAGGCGATGGTCGCCGCGGCCGCCGCGAACGGCGCCGACGCCGCCTTCGATACCAAGCCTCGCAACACCACCGGCGAGGCCATCGTGGACACGTACGGTCCCTCCATCACGGGCGAGCACAAGTGGCTGGGCGCGGCGGTGGCGGACGACGGCAACATCTACGGCGTGCCCTCCCACAACCGAAGGGTGGTGCGCGTCGTGCCGGGGACCGGGGAGGTGACGGAGCTGGGCGACGACGACACGCTCGGCGACCGCAAGTACAAGTTCCTCCGCGGTATCCGCACCAAGGCGGGCACCATCCTCGGCATTCCCGCGTGGGCCACCTCCGTGCTCGAGATCACCCCCGCCACCGGCGAGGTGACAACCATCGGCGACCTCCGTCCGCCCGACGGCAACATGAAGAAATGGAAGTGGATGTGGCACGGCGCCGCGGCAGGGCTCGACGGGAACATCTACGGTATCCCGTCCAACGCCGACGAGGTCCTCAAGATTGACCCGGTGACGAGGGAGGTGACCCGGTTCGGAGCCGGGTCCGTGCCGCCCGGCCAGAACAAATGGTACGGGGGCATCAGGGGACCGGACGGCGCCATCTACGGGATACCCTACACGGCGAACCACGTGCTTAAGATCGTACCGGAGACGAAGGAAGTGGTCATGCTCGGGGACCTGTCGGACGTGGAGGGCGGGTGGAAGTGGCACGGCGGCGTGCTCGCGCCGGACGGGTGCATATACGGGTTCCCGTCGCACGCGGATCGCGTTCTCAAGATCAACTGCATGACCGGGGAGGTGAAACAGATCGGTCCGAGGTTCAAGGGGAGGTACAAGTGGGGCGGCGGCGCCGTGGGTCTGGACGGGAACGTGTACGGGATGCCCTCCGACACCGATTCGGTGCTTCGCATCAGGTGCGCGACCGAGGAGGTGGACACCATCGGCGACGGGCTGTTGCCGGATATAAAAAACAAGTGGCAGGGAGGCGTGTTAGCCCCGGACGGCGCCATCTACGCCATACCCTCGGACGCGGACAGCGTGCTGAAGGTCGTGCCGGAGACGGCGACGGTCTCCCTCGTGGGCCAGCTCAGCGACGACCCGGACAAGTGGCAAGGGGGTTTCTTGGGCGCCGACGGGATCATCTACGGCATCCCCGAAAACGCCGACAAGATTTTGCGAATCATACCGCCAGAGAACGATGAGGGGATGGCGAGGGTGGTTGCCGCCGCGGCGGCGTCCGGGGCCGCGTCGGTCGGTAAGATGGACGGTTACGGTAAAGGGAAGGGTGATGAGAAGGAAGAGAAGGTGGCCGCCGCGGCGGGGACCATAGCGGCGTCTGTAGTCCCTCCCGCGAACGCCTACATCCAGGCGCCAGAGAACGCCTGGATGTTGCCTGAGTTGCCGCCGCTGCACACGGGGGTGAGCTCGTCGACGCTGCTCGCCGTCGCGGGCGTGGGTTTCATCGCTGGGATTCTATACGGACTTCGACGTAGGTGATCGTTTTGTTCGTAACGTTGTATGAGACTACAATAGCCTCCGGTTCTGTCGTCTTCTTCTCGTTCTCGTTCTCGTTCTCGTTCTCGTGTAGTGCAATTCGGTGGTGGAGAGATCAGTCAATGCCGCTTACTTCCCCCAGCCTTTGGACTTGTGGCCCTTGTGGCCTTTGGAGGAGTAGCCTCCTCCTTTGTGGCCTCCTCCTTTGTGGCCACCTCCTTTGTGGCCACCTCCCTTTTTCTTGGCGCCTCCCTTTTTGGAGTGGCCGCCTTTGGAGTGGCCGCCTCCCCATCCGCCTTTGGATTTGTATCCGCCTTTGGAATGACCACCTCCTTTGTTGCCTTTCATTCCAAGGAGGACGCGGTGGGGAGAGCTGAAGCTGTCGAAGCCGTCGGCGTCGAGGAGCGTGTTCGCTTCTTGGACGCTGTCTCCACTGCCGAGGTCGCGGAGGATATCGGCGTGGCTGGCCGCGGCGGAGCAGGCGCCGAAGACGGCGACCAGGAGCGCGAGCAGCACCTGGCGAGGGGAGAAGACGTTGGTGATCATTCTTGGTCGAGAATTGCGGGGAAAAGGACGAGGGAATGTGAGAAGCGCGGCGGTGTGCTTTGCGTTGGAATAAGTGACTCGAAGACTCTCTGGCGGCGCTCTTTTGAGGCGTGTGCCACACTCCACGTCCAAGGCCTGTCCTTTCATCGTTTCCAAGAGGCGTGTGCCACACTCCACGTCCAAGGCCTGTCCTTTCATCGTTTCCAAGAGGAGGGGACGTGGAGTGGAGGTAGGAGAGCTTTCGGACTTGTCCGAGTGAAATATAATGGGCGAGAATAGCGGCAGTTTCAACGACGGTTTTAAAAGTTAAGCCTCATCCTTAGCCGGGGCGAGATCCGACAGCGGCGCCAGGATCTTGGTCCCGTCCGCCTGGATGACCTCTTCCCTCGAGCTCGGCGTGCGCTTGATCCTCGCACCCTCCACCCAGTGCGAGCACTGCCACTCCTTACCCCACTCGCCGCAATCGCGTCGCAACTTCCCGAGCCCGCCGTTGCTCACCCAGCTCCCGAGCATGCTCTGCTCCTCGTCGTCCTCCTCCTCGTCGTCCTTCACCACGGACACTTTGATCAGACCCGCGCTGTACGCCTCCACGGTGCCGCTCAGCCTCCCCAGCTGGCGCACGGTCAGATTGTTGATCCTATCCTCGATCGTCCCCCTCAGTTGCTGCGTCAGTACCAGCGCGATCATGTTGTAGAGCCAAGCCGCGGAGGTGCCGCCGATGTCCACGTCGAGCGCGCCGACGTGGATGCTGGTGGCGTGAACCCTGAGCTCCATCACGGGATCGGAACCGACGAACTCCTCCCCGAGGAGGTCCCTAAGGTGCATGCGCTGGCGCTCGAGCTTCTCGCGCTGGACGTCGTTGAGGGGCGCCTCCAGGTGTTGCCGCCGCGCGCCGGGGCTGGTCGGCTGCGACGGAGCCGACTCCTCATCCGAGGAGTCCGAGTCCGAGTCGCCGCCGCCGAAGGGGTTGAGCGATGCGATGCCGCCGAGGAGTGATTCGGAGATGCTGGACGTGCGCTTGTGCTGCTGTTGCTCGCGCGCGTCGTCGTAGTCCTCCTCGTCGCTCCCGGACTCCGCCTCGCCCCCCCACGCTCCGAAGATCCCGCCGCCGAAAGCCTTGTCCACCGCGGCGTCAGCAGCCGCGTAGTTCATGTCGGGCGTCGCACCCTTGGGCGACGGCTCCGGGGATTTGAACTCGTCCTCCGCGACATCGTGCGCCGCGGTGCCGTCGGCGGTCTGGTCGCCCGCGCCCTTGTGCTGGCCTCGCTCCTGCCACTTCTTCTGCACCTTCTCCCTGAGCTCGTTGACCTTGCCCTCGTCCTTGCTGAGCTCCACGCCGTGGTTGACTATGCGCATGAGCTGCGCGGTGTTGACGATGATGTCGTACGAGATGCCCACACGCGCACCCTCGATCTTGACCGAGCACGTCCCGTCGCTGTCCACCATCCCCCACGACTTTGGGTACTCGCAGTACGCGAAGCGTATGTCGTTCATCACGGTGCGGATCCCCTCGATGGAAACCGTGGACCCAAAGCCGGCGTGATCCGAGTTCTCTCCCGTCTGGTTCTCCACCCGCAGGCCGTCCTCGCCGACGGAGAACTCGGAGAACGCGAGGTTATCGACGTGGTAGCACACGCTTCCGAGCGGCGAGTCGTACACGCCGTCGACCCTGGGCAGCTCAAGGGTGGAGACGAGGTCGCAGATGACCTCGACGGATGCGCGGATGAGCGACTCGAACCCCGGCGCGATCTCCTCCTTCAACAACCGCTGGACCTGCTCGTCCGTGCGCACCTCCTGCCACACGCTTCGCCCCTCCCTCGCCAGCTTGGTCATCGCGTCGTTGTCGTCGACGTCCACCGACTGGCCGTCCGCGGCGGTCATCACCAGCTTGCCGTCGGCGCCCGCCGTGAAGGTGACGTGCCCGGACATCTCGCGCGCGGCGGCGGCGGCGGCGATCGCCGAGTCGTGGTCCACGCCCGCGGCCGTCGCGCGCTCGTACGCGTCCGCCTCGATGGCGTCGGCGTCAGCCTCCTTCCTCTTCTGCTCCGCCTGCTGCTGCTGGAGCGTCTTGAGCACATCCTTGAGCCGGGTCACGATGCGCTGCACCGTGTCCTGGATCCCCTCCAGCGCGCCGCTCTCGCCAGCCTGGGAGCGCAGCTGCGTCCACACCTCCTTCGCAACCTCCTTGCCGTTCTCGACGAGCGCCTTGTTGTCCTGTTCGGTGCTGAGTAGGCCCTGGAGCCTGGTCGCCGCGCCGCGGAAGGTGCCCGCCACCTTACCGGTGCCCTTGCTCGCGAGCTTCTCCACCACGCTGAACACTCGGCTGGTCACGTTGCGAGCCTGCGGACGATCGGGGAAGGGTGGGTGAGTTCGGTCGGTTCTCGTCGGGGGTTCGATCGGCGGCGTGGACGATCGGGGAAGACGGGCGGCGCCGGGGACGCGAGTCGACCCGCGACCGGATCTCCCATCGTCGTCTCTGTTCTCGTCATCTGGGGGGGGGTCCTCACCTTCTCCATGCGTTCCTCGGACTCGATCGTGTTCTCAAGGAACATCTTGGTCCTGTCCTTGATGACCTGGACCTTCTGGTCCTCGTCCCACACCTTGCGCGCCGCCTCCTTGATCTTATCCGGGTCGTCCAGCGCCTCCGCGGCGAAGGCCACGGACTTGTCAACAGCCTCCTTTGTGCGTTCTGACTTCTTCAGCCGATCGAGATGGGTCGCCGCCTCCGAGCTCACCGTGCGGCCGACGTCCCGGAGCTTCGAGCCCCCGAGCCCGGTGGGGCTCACGGGCGGTCCGTCCATGGCGCGCGTCGCCTCCCTCGGTCCGTTCCGAGTCGCACGCCGGCGACCGGGGTGTGGATCCCCAGCCGTCATCGAGTCAGCTTTGAAACTCTATCACGTGATTCATCAGGGTGAAGAGCGAACCAATCAGATGAGATCCCGTCGAGCGATGACAGAAAATAGGTTAGAGTCATGCAGAGTTTACGTTTAAGATCTTGGAAATAAAACACGTCGTCAAACTAAAAGCCCATACGGAAATAAAAATGAAACCCGCCGCGAAAAGTTGAAAGAAGACCCGAATTTTTTTACCCACCCGAAAAAGTTATCTGCACTCTCTTCCGCGCGCGACAGGGATGGCCGCCGTCGGTGAGGAATCAGGGGTGGACCAATCAGAGTTCGAGCCCGTCTGCGGGGATGCATGGCGCGAGAACGTCCCGGAGGACCTGCAGGAGATCGGGTCCCGCGCGATTGAAACGCTGACGGAGCGCGTGAGGCACGCGCTGGCTTTCCTGCCGGACGGTGCGGAGGCTGTCGCCGCCGAGAGGCGATGGAGCGAGGCTGGGTACCGCAAGCTCGCGACGCACGGCAAGAAGGAGGAGAAGACCCGAGCGTTTTGTACCTGGGAGCACAACATCGCCGAGCTCGAGCGCGTCCCCGAGTGCGTCAGCGTCGTGCGGTTGCCATGCGATGTGGAGCACGTGAAGAAGATGATCGACGAGAGGTGGGAAATGCGACCCAAGTGGGACTTCAACTGCGCAGCCTCGGTTAAGGGCCGGCAGTTCAATCCGCTGTGCTCGGTTTTCCAAAACAGGTTCAAGTCACGGCTGTTATTCAGCAAGCGCGTCACGTGCGGGTTTATGTTGTGGAGGAAGCTGAAGAACGGCGGGTGGTTCCTCACATCGGCGGGCCTGCCGCACAATCACAGCCTCGCAGGAGAGCCGGTGGGACAAGGGTTGACGCCGATGACGCTCAACGTGGGGGGATACCACATCGTTCCGGGAGTGGGGGAGCACGCGGGGACGTGCAGGGTAGTCGTGCTGCTGCACGTCGACCCGAATGGGACCCTGAGTTTTCTGAGCAAGCGGGCGTACATCATGAGCCTCGGGAACAACTTCACGAGGGCGATTTATCTGTGGAGGCGTTGGGTGTTGGAGGACTGGACTTCTACGAAGGACTCTAGCTAGCGACGTGATTGCTTATCAACTATTCATATTACAGCTCATGCGAAACCATCCGCGACGACTACTCACACGCCCTGGGTGGGCACGGGCTGACCGCCGCCGATCTCGCCCTCGGAGAGCGAATAGCAAGCCTCGCCGTGGCACCACATGTCCAGACCCTCGCCCTGCTCCGCGCCCTCCGGCACGCGGAGGCTGCCGCCGGTGATGGCCTTGGCGATCATCAGGCAGATGTAGGACGCGACCGCGGAGTAAGCGGCGGTGGCGAACGCGGCGGTGCACTGGATGATGGTCTGGGTCATCATGGTGGTGTCGGTGTTGAAGCCGCCGAACATGGGGGACGCGACGATGCCGAGCATGCAGGTGCCGAGGAAGCCGCCCACGCCGTGAACCCCGAAGACGTCGAGGGAGTCATCGTACCCGTACCTCTCCTTGACGACGAGGGAGAAGAACCGGCACACGACACCGGCGGCGACACCGAGGATGAGGGCGCCGAGGGGTCCGACGAAACCGGCACAAGGGGTGACGGTGGCCAGGCCGGCGATGGAGCCGGTGGCGATGCCGAGCATGGAAGCCTTGCCGGTTTCCTTGATGTCCTGGATGGCCCAGACGGACGCGGCGGCGGCGGCGGCGATCTGGGTGGCGACGCACGCGAAGGCGGCGTCAGCGCCCGCGGCGAGCGCGGAGCCGCCGTTGAAGCCGTACCAGCCCACCCAGAGCATGCCGGTGCCCAGCACGGTGAGCACCAGGTTGCCCGCAATCATCTTGTTCTCCTTGCGGGGGCCGAGGACGGTTGCGCCGACGAGCGCGCCGATGCCCGCGGTGATGTGCACCACGATGCCACCGGCGAAGTCCATGACGCCCTTGGCCGCCATGAAACCGTCGGGGCCCCAGACCATGTGGCAGGCGGGGAAGTACACGGCGAACATCCAGAGGCCGCAGTACCACATCACCGAGTTGAACTTCATGCGCTCGACGAAGGAGCCGACCATGAGCGCGGGGGTGATGATGGCGAAGGTCATCTGGTAGAGGGCCCAGAGGGCCTCGGGGATGGTCTCCCAGACGGACGCCTTGGTAATGCCGGCCATGAACGCCTTATCGAGGCCGCCGATGATGGAGTTGCCGGCGTCTGAGAAAGAGAGGGAGTAGCCCACGGTGTACCAGAGGATGGTCATGAGGCAGGTGAGGGAGAAGCACTGCATGAGCACGGAGAGCATGTTCTTGCGCTTGACGATGCCCGCGTAGAAGGCGGAGAGACCGGGGATGGTCATGAACAAGACGAGAGCTGCGAGGGAAAGGGGCGAGGGAGGGCGCGTCAGTCTCCTTCTGTGAAGGGTCGGATCAAGCGGGCACGTGGCGACGGATTTAACCCGAACTGCCGAAGCGGGTTACGGCATCGGACAGTCGTGTTCACGTACCGGTCGAGATGAGAATCCAGGCGGTATCGGCCTGGTTGATCGTGGCGACGGCAGCGGCGGCGGCGGCGGACGCGGGCGCGGCGGGGGCCATCGCGACAGCGGCAGCGGCGAGCGCGAGCGCGGGCACGACGAGCTTGCTCTTCGCGGGAACGGATTTCTCCTCGACCGCGGGCTGCGCGACGGTCGCGAGCTTCGCGACGGTCGACCCCACGGGCTTGGACGCATCGGCGCGCACAGACATGGCGACACGCGACGAGGTCATCCCGGGGACGATCGAGCGGGGGCGCACGACCGCGGGGCGAGCGGACGCGACAACGCGGGAAGCGCGGCTCGCGTGAACGCCCGAGCGCATCCCGGAGACGCGCGCGGTGAGACCGCTCATGGAGAGCGTGGAGGCCATCGTTTGGAGTTGGATCGATCGATCAGCGATACGTGCGCGTCGATTGCGATTCGCGGAACCCTGTGTGGCCCGTGGGGAACGTCGCCCGTGTCGTGGAGTGCGCTCGCCGGCCGATCGGCTCGGCGTCAAGTTGGATTGCACTTTTGCGGCTTTTCACGTCGGCAGTCCCTTGCGAAACTGAAAGGTCACCTGTACACAACACACACCGTCACACTAATTGCCCATACGAAGAAATAAACATAATCTCAAGAAAAAATTCGCCGGTGGGTTTTTGATTCAATTCTCGCAACCCCTAAATCAAACGGAGATCCCGAGTTGGATAGACTGCCATCCATAGTGCTAACTGTTCCACTGTGCGAATTAATCAATTGTCACAGAATAATGACTCAGGGAACGTGCAGTGTTTCAACCAAATGGTGTTAACATTAGCTCGGTCAGTCGGTCTTGTGGACATCGGTCTTGGGACACTCTTGTGGACACTTCACGAGACACACCGCCCTCATGGCCCTCCTCGCGCTCGCCGCGGGAGCGGCGATCGTCGCGATAGTCATCAAGCGACGTCGGCGCGATGACCTCAAGACCGTCGTCATCAGGGCGGAGGGCATCGAGGTCCACGTCTCGCCGTTCGGGGCGACGGTGACCCGCATCGTCGTGCCCGACGCGA
>Ga0115006_10003492_pt1 | contig 10698 bp, 9 predicted proteins | sample ArcOceMetagenome_3_FD_88943 | JGI IMG/M metagenome (GOLD analysis project Ga0115006, IMG submission 88943) | Marine eukaryotic phytoplankton communities from Arctic Ocean - Arctic Ocean- Svalbard ARC20M Metagenome | ecosystem: Environmental > Aquatic > Marine > Oceanic | place: Arctic Ocean...
GCTTGTACACGAGCTGCGGCTCAGCGAATAGTCGAACAAACCCCGCTTCATCTCTTGGCTCCCAAGCTCAGTCTCCCTGAGATCGCTCATGGCTTGCTGAGCGGCTCGTCGTAGAGGAGCGGGGTTTCCTCATCCGATTCGCAACATCCGAAGTCGCAGTGCAACGGGCTGAAGCCGCTTCGCAAGTTCAGTGCTTGCACCGCCTTGCACCCGACGAGGACCGCAAGCGCCTCAGGATCTAGCTCTGCATTAGGCAGGCTCAACACTTTGAGATTGCACTGGAGGTGCAGGGCTGCGGCGAGCATGGCTCGGACGCGCAATTCCGCCATGTAGCCGCTATGCCAGTGCAGCTCCTCAAGTGATGTAAACTTTGCAAGCAATGCACCGACCTCCTCGTCGGTGACCTTGATAGCTCCCTCAGCTCCTGCATAGAGGGATTCGTGATAAACAATCAACGACTTGGCAGCGGCAGTCTTAGCCTTGTCCAGGCCGGAGTGCACGCCCTTGCCTAGCTGCAACTCAACCTCCGCCCGCACGTCCACGTCAGGTCGTGACGGCCAGCTGTAGTGCACCCTACCCGCCGACTTGATTGCAGCCTTCTCGCGCTCCTCCTTAGCCACGGCGGCGCGATGCAATGCCTCGTACTTGATGCGGATCTTCTCATCTTGCTCCGCTCAGTGAAGGCAGAAAGCGTCATCAACTCGACCAGCTGCTCTGAGTCGTTGTCCAAATTTTCGGCATCGGCCGAGTCGTACGGAGGGCTAGCACCGAACATGTCGTCGCCGTCATAGCCGTCGAGCCATTCAGAGCGCTCTTGAGCCCCTTCGCCTCAGCCAGTGCCGCGGCCTTGGTGGCACATTCGAGCACATCTGTGTCCGAATTCCTCCAGAACTCCTTGATGAAGTAGGTGCGGCCCTGGTTGCAGCCGTAATTGTGGGGTAAGTTGTAACTACCGCAACTCCTCCTTCTCGGCTGCAGACCTTGCTTTTTCTTGGCAGGGGATGACGCAGCATCAATAGAAACAATATCACTCCTCTATGTGGTGGTTTTGCTACTTGGTTTGTGGTTGCGAGCCAAGATGAGTCGAGCCTGTCTATTAGGGAAGGTCTGAATTGTCAGGAAAGTTTAGCCCCCCTGGCCAAAGTTAGAGGAGTAACAGTTTGAGGTTTACACATATAACGATATTTTATCTTTGGCAACTTGATAGGCAAGGCCTAAGGCGTTGTTTACTACAATTTCTACACAATATAAGTGTATAGAAGAGGAAGAAAGTGTAGGATTGCTCACACCCCGAGAAGCGCAGGTTAATAATGAGTAATATATCATCTGTTGGGGTGAATAGAGTTAGATCAGGTTCATCAGATAATACAAAACACCCAACAAGACGTAGTAGTAGTGTTATTGATAATATAACTAACGGTTTAGCCTCATTACATAACACTGTTAAGGACTCCTTGAGGGGCGTCTTGACAGATGGGGAGATGGAGGGGGTTGAAGGGAGAGATTGCCCGAAGATTAGAAAGAAGAAGAGAAGGAAGAAGAAAAAAATATACTACGCTCCACCTAGTCAGTGGAAGGTTAGCGATTTCTGGCCTCCTGACCAGTGGGATGATAAGGAAGGGGAGCTGTTCGGTTTGGGTAGCGGTAGCATGCCAAAGGATAGGAACGGGATCGACGTTACCATGTTGAGCAACGGCGGGGATGCTATGGCTGGTACAAGGAGTAGATTGAGGGTTGATAGTATATCCAGTTTGGACAGTATGGTTGATAGTATGATTGATAGTATGGTTGATGATGCTAGTAACGGGAGCGGATCGGAGAGAGGTGAGTGGGGGAGGGGGGGAGGGGGGGGGCAGGAGGAACGAGGGCGAGTGCAAGAACCGCAAAGTGACGAGCTGAAGGTGTTTATTGTTTTTATGTATTGGCAGTGTAGGTTCGTCGCTTCGCTCCTCCACTAACAACTTCTGCTCGTCGCTTCGCTCCTCGCCCCCCCCCCTCAGTCTCCCCCATATCAAATCACGAGTTTGATTCCGTGACGGACCAAATTAAGTCCTTCCAAAACCTCACCCCCCTCATGCACAACGTAATCTCCAAGGCAGGGGAGGTCAAAGGCACGCTGGGAAAGTTCAACAAGAGGGACAGGACCCGTGCTGCGCTTCTCACGGCCGCTGTCAAGGCTATTATAATCGATGAGATTAGGGTAGAGGCCTCGGAAAGGATTAACGACCCCGTTGAGTCACCCCTTGAGACGCTAGAGGGGCGCATGGCCGAAGCGGCGTTCAACGACATATTCGAAGACATGACCCGGAAGGGAGGGGGGATAAAGGTCCTCAAGCACCCCCGGAGTACCAAGCTCCCTAGGGAGATAAAGATGAAGTTCAAGAAGATGGACGAGTCCGACTGGCTCGTTAAGTCCTACGAGAACAAAAATATAATGCCCAGGGTGGAAAGCGGGATGGTGGATAATTACGATGGCGACAACGAGGATAACGGGAGGTACTCGCCTGAGAGATTAAGGTGAGGGCGGAGCGAGGAGCGAAGGACGGTTGGAGCGAAGCGACAACTAAATCTATATTCTAACATCTCTCTCCCCCGCTTCGCTCGCTACCCCTTGTTCGTCGCTTCGCTCATCACAGCTCCAGGAGCAAAACTAAGAGGAGGAAGGGGAAGAGTAGGAGCAAAAGCAAGAAAGCGGGGAATGGTGATTCGACACCGAGGCGATTTTCGTTCACTGTACCGAGGCTGTCTCTCACGAAGAGCCCTAAGAAGGCAAAGAAAGCCAACCAAAACTCCCCAACTAACGGAGACGAGGACAGCGGAGAGTACGAATCCGACGACGACGAGTTCGCGAAGGAGAAGTGGGACCAGGATAGGCTGTCTTTCAGAAAATCCGCATCCGTTAACGAGGACTACTCAAGGAACGAGGTAGGTCCCTTCCTCCAGTACAGGGGAGGCTTCCTCAACAGGACAAAGAAACGTATAGACTTGTCTAGACTCGTCAAGGTGCGCAAGGGGATACAAACTGACGTTCTTAAGAGGGAGAGCCGTAACCAGTACAGGAACCACGCTTTCTTCAGTTTGGAGTTTGAGGCTGATGAGGAGGGCAACGGGGAAGGGGGGGAGTGGGAGGCAAGGACGTTCGACTTGGAAATAATCGACGACTCCGACGTTCAGCTCAGGGACACCCTGCTCCACGCGTTCAGATACATCGTGCTTAAGAACGAGGAGAGGAAGAGAGGGGACAGGGCACACAGTTGGGACCTGTCGACGGAGGAAATGATTGCAAGGATGAGACAGGCGTGGGACGGAAGGCCGACTTCTCCGAGCAACCCAGGAACTAACATCAAGGTCGACGTCAGCGGTTGGTTGCAGGAGAGGGAGAAGGAGAGGGCCAGGGCTGTCAGCACTTCGACTGTTACAACAGTCGTCGACGAGAAGAAGATAGAGGAGAAGTTCTTGGAGAGGAAGGAGAGCGAAACGAGCGAGCTGAGCTTCCTCAGCTGCGCGGAGGAGCGAGGTGAGGATATCAGGGACGAGCAGACGGAGGACGGACAAAATGGAAAGGTTAGGGTTGAAAGGCCATTGCCTCCAATTATCGACGGGACACCGAGGATGGAGGTTGAACAGTCGCCGATATTCAGGCAGCAGGCGTCGATATCGCCCAAGCGATTGAACGAGGTTTTCGATTCAAAGGACGGGAGAATCGGGCTGGAAATCGGAAGTTGATAAGGGGGTTGGTTAAAAAATACAACCACTCTCTGTTCGAAAAGGCATTTCATGTTTCGTATATTATGCATTTGCGTTTATTTGAAGTGCGTAAGGAGACGACGAGCTCCCCTTCTAAGCTCGTAATTCCGTATTATTTTTAATTTGTGCTCCCAGCTTTGTCGGAACCAGTGTCGACATCGAAGGATTAGGTAGGGGAAACTGAAGGGACAACGAAAATAGTAGAATAAAAATATAAGGAGAGATCGGCTCGCATAAATTTATAAGTTGGTGGTTCCAACCAAGATCGTTTGCCATGGTTCTCCATGGTAAGGGTCCTCGACTTTTCTACCTTGGGGGGAGGATCGACGCAGATGGATGCCTTGGATATTATAACAGCAGCAGTTATGGGGTCTACAGTGTGGGGGATGGTTAGCACCAAACCTCTCACTTGGCCAGAGCAACCGCAACTACCTCCTTGCCGTAGCCCGTGGGTTGGAAAGGTGAGTTTTGGGAGCAGGAGGAGATTGTTTTCAATGCCCATCACCTCATCTCACCTCACGACTCCTCGCCTAGTCGCATTGACTTCCCCCCACAGTCTCTGGCTGTCTACCTTACTCTGCCATGGAGTGAGGAACACCCAACCTGGAGATCGCATTATCTAATACAAACGCGCAGGAAGTCCGTCATCAAGATATTCGAGAGCTTTCGGGATACTCGATGGAGCAGGCCAACTTTAACAAATTTCTCAAGGCTGCCGCATTCAAGGATGATGAGGAGATCGAGGATGACGAGGACGTCGAGGAGATGGAGGAGGTTGATGCCGAGGCGATGGATATTGATGAGGTGGATGAGGAGGACGAGGTGGATGAGGAGGATGTCGACGAGCTGAGGGAGGATGAGGAAGAGGCGGATTGGGACGCTGGATCTGAGGATGGTTTGAGAGAGGATCTTCTTGAGGTTGGTGATGAGGCTATGTGTGAATATGAAGCCACGGACTTCCCAGCTAGCCTCCACGACATCAGCTTGTGGGATGATGGCGAGGTCTTTTCCTACACCCTTTTTTACGCAGCATTCAATGAGGTCGAGTATGACGTCCATCCGGGTAGAGTTAGGCCACTTTAGCCTCGGAAGCGGGAGGAGGTAGGAGGGGAAGGGATGGGAAGGGGCAAGTAAAATGTAAGAATTCTTTTTACCGTAATCAATGTTTTCTAGTTGCACATTTTTTTAATCCTCCCCGCACCCCCAACCCCCCCGTTTTTATTCTATTAATATGCATCCCTTACTTAGTAACTGTCGTACCAACCCTAACACTGGAACAACCAAGAGTCCCCAAAGCACGCTAAGCAATCACGGTCTCCGACATACAAGGATCCGCTATCATCGGGGCAGTCTCCGTAGTACACTTGTTTATCGCATATGGCTCCGCAGTAGAAGTTGTCTTCATTATAAGAAGCAATGACGATCACCTTCACAAATAGGAACGTCCTTCTGGTGGAAGTCTATCTGTTGAACAAAATCGCCGATCACAGCATCGAGAGTTCCCGAGAGGTTAATAAAGTCCCCAGTGTCTCCAGCTCGGGTAAGAGTTGTGATCAGCTCACCAGCGTCCTGAATCATCTTGTGGAGACTAACGTCCTTGTCAGGCAGTGTGAAAAGTCCGGATTTACCGGGAACCACGACTGGATCTCCGAAGTTTTCCGTGTAAAGTCCAGCGCTGTGATCTGAATCGTAGTACTCAGAACAGCTCATCTCGCTTAGAGGCTTCCCAGAGTTGTCGAGAGTCTTGCACGGGTATATCTCGCATGATGTTCCAGTGACGGTCATGGTCGCAGAGAATGGGTTCGTAACGTAAAGCGTAGTTCTAAGTTTTCCCGTAGCCACGTGAAGAATTTCGTTGTACATTGTACTTTGCGTGAGGACAAGATCGGGGAGGCCAGGCACGGTGGCAGACGTAGAGAGGGCGAGGATCGCAGGCTTTAGCAAGTCTAGGTCGGTTCCGCTCCCGTCAGCTGGACCGCGTGCAGCCGCTACCTGGTCGTGACCACTGACAAACTGGGACAAGAACTTCTTGCTTGCCGCCTTGGCAGCGTCGGTATCCTTCTCGAGCTTGTAAGTAGCTTTCGTGTTGTAGAATGAGGTGACTGCGTTACGCTCCTCGTTGGCATCCATATTGAAGTCTTCAATGACGACCTGTCCGATCTTGTAGGGAGACTCGGAATCGTTTGGGTCCGTCTCAGTGAAGAGATCCATCGTCATCGAGCCGAGCTCTGTCTTAACTTGACTCGGATTTGTGATCGAACAGTTCACGCTCATGGTCAGTGTGTCCGTGGTACCCGACATTACATCAATTGAATCTATCTTCAACAGGGGCTGGGGCTCATCATCATCTGACATCAGGTTGTTAAAGCCATACATGATAGTCTCTCCACCGAATGGGATGTCGGTTAGCTGAAGCACCCCCATGTTAGTTGTCACGGTAGGAGCGGCTGTGCCCTCCATCCTGACATTCTTTGAGACAGAAGTCATGAGGTCCTTGATCATGAGGGCAAGACCGTCGGAGTTAAGAATATCCATGTCGACCTTTTCGAACTCGGCGACGATTGTTCCCTTATCAGCATTGTAAACAACTGGCACGGCACTTACGTCAACCTTAATGTGACCAACATGAGTACTGTTGTTATCAATATCAATGAGCTCAAACTCCATTCCTGAGAATGTAACGTCCTCGATGATGTCCTGACTAATCTCAGAGGGAACGTTAAGCTTGGCTGTGACCTTGGCAGCGGCGCGGACTCCTCCGTCACTCGTTAGCTCCATGTCCATTGTGTTAAGAACAATTTTGGTCAAAGCAGCAAAGTCGTCGCCAGCACCGGGGAAGGTCGCACTCATCGTGATGCCGTCGACAACATCGTTCAACCACGGAATGGTCGATGGCCCTGCATCCTTTCCAAGCACAGAAGTCTCTTGCGCATTGTTCTGCATGTAGGTTGACATGAAAGCGGCAGCGGCATCAACGGCGTCGTCGGCGGGGTGCATCCTGCCGGCCATTGCTATAACATTGTCGCCGGGGAGAAGGGTAAGGTCGGTGGCTGTGACGTCTCCAAGAGTCGTCTTGGTCGAATCCTGAATGTAAGAGTTCAAAGTTCCGATCTTGAGGCCGAAGGGGCTAGGGTTGTTGACACGGGCTTCGATGTTCATCACGATGCCGCACTTTTCATTGCATCCATCGTACGACCCGTCGTTGGGGACGTTGCCGGGAATTGAGTAGGAGAGGATCTCGATATCCTTCAATCCACCCATACCACTGACGGTCACGGGTCCGAGAGGGCGGGGCTTAATGTCGGGATCTGGAAGCACGACAGGAATTCCCGTGATGTGCATATCAAATCCAAGGGCGGCACAGTACGCGGTCGTGTCGGTGGATCCTTCAAGCGTAACGTTGAGAGTTTCGAGCTGAATGAGGTCCTTTGCGAAGGAAGTCATTGCCTTTCCCTTGTCGATGGTAACCATGACTGCGTCGGCAGGAACGCGGAGAATGGAATCCCCGTTAATCTGGTTTGGCTCGGGGATGTCATCGGGTCCAGTTAAAACTGCGATGAGTGAAGCGAAGCGCGAAAGGGGTTAGGATGAGGGGCGACAATTAATGCGGGGGTTATGGAGTACGCCTGCCTCACCTTTTCCAATCACGGTGTCCCCATAACCCATGTTGACAGTCATATCCACAGTCCTGATGTTCATAGGCGAGTCGTCGCCAAGAGGGTTAGTCATTGAAACAAGAGCGATCATTGTCATACTCATGCTGTCTTCATCGATGGGGAAAATCGTGGCAGACTCGAAGTCAAGACCGGTAACAAGCGCGGTTTCGTCGCCAATGAGGGTAGTGGCGAGTTCGAGACCCTGCATACCGTTGTTGAAGAGAGGAATCGAATCGGCGAGAGGGGACATTGCGATGGCACTGACGGGAGTGTCCATCCCAGCAAGGTAGCGGCTCATCAGAACGTCGGCTTTCGCGTTGTCGGCTGGCTGCAATTGGCCGCGCATCTCGACAATGTTGTAAGACTTTTCGCCAATGGCAGCACACTCGGGATCAGACGGATCATCCTTGGTAACCTGCATCTTCGACGTCTGGGAGGTGACGTTTCCCATGTAGGCGCCATCATAGTGGACGCCAAAGTAAAGGCTTCCGAGGTCTTCAATGCTGATATCCGAAGGATTTTCGATGCAAATGCTCATTTCAACCATAACCTCGTCGGGAGTAGACTGGGTGAGGTCGAAGACTGACATTTGGACATCATTGAGACCGTCGAAGCAAGTAAGCGGGATCTCCTTGTTGAAAGGGATGTCTTTGAAGTCCATCGTAATTCCCAACATGGTTGAGGAGACACTTGCGGTCCCTTTGAGGACCCAATTGACAACAGCATCGTTGAGCATGGCGGTTGAAAACTCGTCCCATTTGTCATACGCGGTCTCTACAACATTGAAGCGTTGTACATCAATCGATTTGTAGGTTTCCTTGCCGGCCTTGACGTCAATGGGTGGCATGTGGAGCGTTCCGAGCTTGACATCATCGAAGTAGAGGTCGACGTCCATTTCTCCCATGGTCCCATCTAATGGGTGCACATTGGCGATCTTTACGTCGGCAGCGACATCAAAGGAGTAGTCCGTGGAGGAGGGGTTACTCATGGAAAGCTTGGTGAAAGAAACTTCACTGTTATCAAGCTCATTCTTTGCGATGGCCGGGCCTCCTACAAAAACTCCGGCCGCCCCCATCACAGCCATGACAGCCATTACGACCAAACCGCATTGCACCTTGGTGAGCATTCCGCAAAAGCAGGCCTTGGGCTTCTTTCGTCTAGATGCCTCAACCTCCGCAGGAAGAGAGAGAATGCCTCCACTCTCCATACTGTCAAACGATGATGACTTAGTCCTGCCCTTGCCTTTCTTCTTTTTTCCTGGCATAGAGGAAGAATAAATCCCACCTCCCTCATCTTCGTCCTGGTCATCAGGATGGTACATGTCAGTTGCTGGCGTCATGAAGAAGGCTGACCCAGGAGTAGGTGCCGATTGTTGGTCGCTCAACAAGGCGTCGTTAAGAAACGGCTCAGACTTATAATCATTTCCTGAAAACATGCTTCTTTATGCTTCGATCCTAACCAGCAGAAGTTGTTCTGATAATCTGTTAGGGTTGACTTTTAGAGGAGAATAAAGGTACCACAGGCTAGTATAGGAGTCGAGCGGTAACCAAAAAAATCTAAGCGCAAGATACAAGCCTCTTGGTGCCGAAATATTGTGCCCTTGGCAGGCCAATAAAGGAGCAGCTCGACCCGAGTTCGACAAGCTCATTTCTCGACCAACATCTTGGAAGCTGAGAGGTACTCGACCAATCTACGAAATGTCGATGTTGAAATATTTAGGTCTCGTATCTTTGCTCGGCTTCGCGTTGGCCCAGCCCATGGGTTGGAATTCGTATGACTCATTCAACTGGTTCATTGACGAAGACACTTTCCTCGAGCAGTGTCAAGCTGTTGCTGATACACTTCTCCCTCACGGTTACGATCACTGCGTCCTAGACTATTTGTGGTATCAGTCGGATGTTTTACAAATAGATGATCCTTTGGACTTTGGCGCCTGGACGCTGGATCAAAATTGCCTTCCATACCCTGACCCCAAACGCTGGCCAAGTGCTGCTGACGGGTCTGGATTGAAGGCAATAGCAGACAAAGGTGAGACGGTACGAGAAACGAAGCGTTATGCCGGGATATTTGTCGTCCTGATGTTTGTCGTCCTAACCCTTTCCACGATTCGCTTCGCTCATTGCAGTGCACGCGATGGGGCTCAAGTTTGGTCTTCATACTATGCGGGGAACAAGCATCTTCGCAGTCGAGAAAGATTGCGTGCTTCTGGGGGATAACCCCGAGAACTACAGAATCTCCGACATTGCCATTACTGGCGAAGCAGGAGAGTGCATCTGGAAGCCACAGAGCCTTGCGGTCAATGTGAGCCACCCTGGCTCTGATTTGTTCTTTGGTGCTCTGGCGCAACAGTACTCACAATGGGGGGTTGATTTCCTTAAGAACGACTGCGTCTTTGGGATACATGACTTCATACCTGACAACATTCACTCGCTCGCAAAATCTATACAAAGACTACCAAAGCCAATCACGTACTCCTTGTCTCCGGGGGCAACTACAGATATCGATCAGGAGGTACTGAACGCGGAAATTATTGCGTCGGATGTCAACATGTATCGGATAACTGGCGATGACTGGGACGACTGGGGAGATATTGATCCCGATCACTTTGACGCTGCCGCAGCCATGTCGTCACTTATTGCTGTCGAGGGACTGGGTGGTAAGGAATCATTTCCAGACTTAGATATGCTGCCTCTTGGACGAGTTTCGATTCCAGGCGACGATGACAAGTCCCGAACGCCATTTCGTGCCTCGAACCTCACTCAAGCTGAGCAAAAGACGTTGATGACGCTATGGTCAATTGCAAGGTCGCCGCTTATGTTTGGTGGAGATGCCACCGACTTGAACGACGACAACGCCACAATGGAGCTCTTGACGCATCCCGAGATATTGACAATCAATCAGAGGACTAAAGATAACTCGGAGGTCTACAGGGACGAAGACACGAGGATTTGGAGCGCAAAGGGCAAAGGCGTGGAGGCTCTCTACTTGGCAATTTTCAACACCGCAGAAGAAGCTCGAACCGTGACATACAATTTCGACGGCTTTGACAAGTGCAAGATTGAAGATGTTTGGGCCAACGAAGACCTGGGCTGGGTTATTAATTTAATTTCAGTAGAGGTCGAATCGCATGGGGCAGTTGCGCTTAAGCTCACATTGTGTAATTGATCTCACTTTTCATACAAATGTACACTTTCGTTTACCTTCCTATCTTTCCAATACAACACTCCTCTCCCCCCCCCCCCCCCGGTGGGTGGCGTTTTCAATCTTTGCACATACATTTGCCCCATGCTCCACA